>ENA-UPTA01000786-UPTA01000786.1-activated-sludge-metagenome-genome-assembly--contig:-NODE-786-length-36652-cov-50.939093_pt1 | contig 36652 bp, 32 predicted proteins | sample MGYA00238184_ERZ773361 | MGnify/ENA primary metagenome ERZ773361 (study PRJEB29100, sample SAMN05720205) | activated sludge metagenome | isolation source: anaerobic digester from wastewater... | reverse complement strand
CTGAATTTTCATCGCGAACAGCAAGATAACCAGACGACCTTCCGAAGAACACACAGTCCATCACTGCGACGATTCTTCCGGGAGCTATAGTTTCACTCGGGATCTCGTAGGCTCGAATCTCTTTGCGTATCCAGTTTAAAGAGCGATTGTATTGCCTTGAAAGGCTTGATAATGTTGATCTGTTTTGATAGTAATCCTTCCAGAGCGCCGAACGACGCCTTGAAGGCTGATGATAGCTGCGAAAACTCCTTCCGCAACTAAGGCAAAGGAATCTCTGGATTCCTGTAACAACTCCCATCTTTTTTGTTTCTTGAGACTGACAGTAACGACACTTTTTTTGGCCATAACTCAGCTCCTTTGAGTTAATATGACCTCAACTATATGATAATAAAAGACATTATACCAGTTTCAGACACCGATATTTGCAATTATCCCCGTTTTTCAGTTCTTAATTATCCGTGCTGACACTTTGCGATCTCGCATCCGAGGAGCAGCGATAGAAGGCGATCCGCTCCCAGGGCTATCCCCGCGGATCTAGGCATAAGCCCTGCCGCTTCAAAGAATAGCTCGTCGGCCGGATGGGGCTCCTTGCCGAGTTTCATCCTCTCCGCCTGGAAAAATAGGAACCGGTCTATGTTCTTCTGCTTGCCGGTCAGTTCGTTGTATGCGTTGGCGATCTCGACGCCTCCGATGTAGATCTCGAAGCGGTCTATCAGGCCGTCCTCCCTGACTTCGGCAAGGGCCGACTGGAAAGAAGGATAGCCGAAAATCGCGACGGGCTTTTCGCGTTTTGCAAGCTCCTTCTCGATCTTTTCGATGCAGATGTATGAAAAACAATCGTTCTCGCTCCATCCGGACGAGACCGACGCGCCGTTCCCTTTCGCCAACGAGCGCCATTTTTCGATTGAATCAAGCTCTTTCAGGCTCGTCCCGACTGTATCTTTAAAGAGACGATTCAGTTCTATGACCTCGATGCCTTGATCCAGAAAGATCGGCTTTCCCTGTGAAGTTTTCAGTTCCGGATCACAAAAATCCCTGACAATACTGGCGAAAAGATTTTCGCAGTCAACCACAATATCTTTGGGCACGGCATGAACCCGATACCACTCCAGCATGAGGAATTGCGGCGAGTGACTCTTAGAGGGTGTTTCGTCCCTAAACGAAGGTGAGAGGGAGAACACTCTTTCCGCTCCCGCGGCAAGCAGTTTTTTCAGGTAGAATTCCGGCGAAGTCGGGAGAAACCAGGTCTGTCCAGTCTCCATTCCTCTCGCGATGAACGGGTCGAGGTGCGGCTCCATCCCCGCTGCCGGAACGAAAAGCGGCGGGTCCACTTCAAGGAAATCGTTCTCCTGAAAGAACTTCCTCACGATCCGGAGAAAACGGCCCCGCTTTTCCAAATTGTCCAGTTTTAAACGAATGGGATCTATCGGGGACTCATTCATTCGGGGCAAGTTCCGCGAATCCCTTGAGCGTAAGGCCGAGCATAAGTTCTTTCAGGCCGTCCTCCGCCCTCTCGAATGGCACAAGGCAGTAATCGACCCCGGACACCGTGAATTCCGCTTCAGCCCCTGTAACATCGGCGACCCGGTCAAGATGAGCAAGCCACACGAGTCTCGCTATGGTGTCGAAATTCCCGGGGGCCCTCGTTCCGTCAACAAAGGAGATGTCTTTTCTCTCGTCATCAGTCTCAACGCCGTCGAGGCCCATGGCATAACGGAATGTAAGGTCTTCCGAATAGAGGTTCCTGAGGTTCGGGAAAGCGGGGTAGTAAATGACCCTGAGCGGGTTCATGTTCGACCACGCGCGCACCTTGTGCTCATCAGGCGCCGAGAATCTGAATCTTCCGTCGATCTTGAAGAACGGCACATGGAAGATCTTGGCCTGAGGCGCGATCGTCGGCTTGAGAACGATAAGCCGCATGCTTTCCGGGAAACGGTCCATGACGAAAGCCTTGGCGCACGCCATGCAGAGGAATACGCGTGCCGGCGCCCCTCCTTTCAGCTCCGCGCCGCATTCCGGGCAGACAAGTGAAATGAATAGCCTTTCTCCGCTCATCTTCTCCTATTCTCCAGCGCTCCCTCGAAAACGGTCGAGATCAATGACAGGATGCCCTTGAGAAACGGCGTCAGCGGGGTCTCGGGAGTCTCACCGATCTTCTCTATCGACGGGCCTTTTGGCGAAACCTTGACGACATACGGCGTCCGGAAAAGGAGATACGCGGCGTTCAAACCTCCGCCGAAGACCAGCGAGGCGAACATGAAAAAGATGGATCCCGCGTATATCACGCCCGTGACATCTATTTTTGACATTGAGAAGGTCCCGAGGACAAAGCCGAGGAATTTTCCAAAGAAGAAGCCGAGCATTCCGGCGAGAAGGAAGGAAAGCATGACGATCTTCTTCCTCTGGCAAGGCAGCCGCCCCCAGAGAAATCCTCCTTCAACGAGGTCATATGTCACGGAAAAGTAATTGTTCTTCAGTTTGAACAAAAGTTCTTCGACCGGGTAATAGATGATCGAGACATCCATTTCCAATATCTCAAGCGTGTCCTGGTCTTTTTTTGCGGACTTTACCCCCTTCTCGACGATCCTGTCGATCGGTATGTCGGGAGCGATCACCTCGCCCTCGACCGCAAGCTCATGAAGGACAACGGGCTTCATCTTGGGCAGGTTCTTGAGCGCCGACTCCCTCAGCCTGTCCTGGGCGAGTTCAGCCTCCTGGATCTTCGCGGCTTCATACACGTACCTGTAGTCGCCGAGGACCACCCTGCTGTCCTCTTCCCTGACGATTTCCGTCTTTTTCCTCCTGTATGAAGATAGGTTCCCAGGCCCCGCGTTTTCCGGCAAGTCATGAACCTCCTTGTAAATAATTCTCTCCCTGCCTGTTTCCATAACACCGCCGCGTTTGCCTGATACCATGTAAAGCGGGACGAACCTGATCCTTCTCGACAGGAGGACAGCCGATTCCTTCAACCCCTCCTTTACAAGCGGCGCGCGGAAAAGGTCCTCCGTCTCCCGTCGCACGTCCTCCGCTTTCATCCTCGCGGGGATCGCAAACCTGGGGATAAAATCGTCCGCCTTGTAATAGAGAGGCTTGTCGCAGTATCTGCAGGACATTTTCCTGGAACCCATAGGGGCGGGAAGAGTTCCTCCGCAGGCCGGGCAATTGAGGTTGACCGGGGGGCTCACCTGAACCTCCTCATCACATAATCCGAAATGAACGGCGTGGTAACGAGGACCAGCGCCAGGGTTACGAAGAAAGCGGCGGGAACGGACTTGATAAAGAAGGAAATCACCGTGAATAAAAGAAAATACGCGATAAAGTGACCCAGCAGGAGGCGGTTCTCGCCGGCGGTCGTCGGAAGTGGAAAAGGCTCGAAATAGGTTCTGCCCGCCACGGCGTCCACGTAAGCCTTGAGGGGGTTCCCTTCGATGCCGAAGGTGAACTCGTAGAAAGGAAGATGGTAAACGACCGGCGCATCTCCGCCCCGGGCTTCAAAATACAGCAAGGACTCCTCCACGGGAACCACAAGCTCACCCCACTCCTTCGCTTCGGGAGGGAGTATGAGAGGGCTGCCCGACGGGATCTCCAGATCCTCGAAGAATGGAGGATGAGGAGTGAATCCGGCGCGCGTAACTTCACATCCTTCGACCTTGCCGACTAGAAAAGGTAGGAGGACTTTTTTTCGGGAAAGGATCCTGGGCATTCCGGCGCCGGTCTTGGCTATCGCTTCGGAAAAAAGAGAATCCGCCCTTTTCTCCGTTATGATGAAATCGAAGCAGAGCTCCCGGAAACTGGCGGCCCTTCCGGTGTAAAGCGTTGAGCCGCAAAAACAGCAGACGATGAAATCCTGCTCCGCCTGAAGCTCTACAGCCCCTCCGCAATTGGCACATTTTATCCCTGCCATCTGCGGCTATCCCTCAGACCGACCTCGGCGATTCCTGCCAGGCAGATTCGCGGTACCACGCCGGTTCAGTAGCCGAGACTTCCTTGTTGAGCTCCTCTTCTATGTCGGTATGGAAGGTCGACCATTTTTCGCATCTGCCGCAGTAATCCCTCCAGGACGGACTTTCTTCTCCGCATGAACCGCATTTGTAAGCCATCTCCATGGGCTTCATCAGCCTCCTCATCTCGTTGTAATGGGAACAGGCGCGGAGGTATTCCTCCCTTCGCTCGTTGATCTTCGCCAGGTGGAACTCAACGGTCGGAGTGGGGGAAACGAGCGACTCGATCTCGGTGAAGAGCGCCTCGGCCTTCTGAAAAGAGCCGAGCTTGAGGTGAAGCCTGGCAAGGAGGAACTTGGGGGTGACCTTTTTCGGCATCAGCGACGTCGCCGATTCGTATTCTCCGATCGTCTTCTCGGGTTCGCCTTTTTCCATGAGAAGCTTTTCCATGAACAGAAGAGGGACGATCGATCCGCTCTTCGCGTAGCACTCCCTGTAATTCTGAATAGCGCCCTCTTCGTCTCCCGCAAGGAGGTAGGCCTCGGCCAGGCGGATGTAGGAGGGCATGAACGCGGGGTAGTCCTTCTTGATCGATTCCAGGCCCAGGACGGCTTCATCGAGCCTCTTTCGGTCGAGCAGGGAACTGAAGATCTGGTAATCTATCGCGGGAGAGAACTCCTCGTCGGCCTTTCTTTCTTCCTCGAGAACGTTCGCCTTCAGGATCTTGACCTGGATCTCCTTGGCTTTCTGCCAGTTCTTTTCCTTGATGTAGATGTTCCTCATGAGCCTGAGGGCGTGAAGGGCTCTCCTGGGCTGTATCGAGATTATCTCGGAAAGCCACTTCTTGCCTTCTTCGAAGCTCCCCTTGGAAACATGGTCCTCCACCATCGCGTAGAGCGCCTGCAGGTGTCTGGGGTTGACCACGAGGGCTTTCAGATGCCACGAGATCGCCTCTTCTATCTTCCCGATGCTCCTGAGGGTGTCACCCAGTTTGATAAGCGCGGGAAGAGAAGAGGGATTGAGGGCGATCGCCTCCTTGAAATGCTTTATCGCTTCCAGAGGCCTGGCGCCTAGTACGGCGTCCATGCCTTTGAGGTACTTCGTCTCGGCCTCCCTGGCCGCGCGCTCGCGGAACTTCGCGAGCCACATGGAAACGATCTTTCCGAGCCCCAGCGTGAGCGTAATGAATGAAAAGACCACGAAACCTGTCGAGAGGGAAAGAACGAGGGCCGCGGCAACGGTCGTCTCGATTCCGAAGATGGAAAACGGTTTTTTCAGAAGTTCAATGTTCTCTTCAGCCGCCCTTACGATGGCGATGACGAAAAGAAAAAGGACACCGAAGATGAGCGCCGTTCTCTGGCGCATTTGGGCTCACTCCTCTTCTTCGAGCTGGCCCTTGTCCTGGAGTTCCTGGCACTCCACGCAGTGGCGTGCCCACGGAACAGCCTCCAGCCTCCTCGCCTCTATCTTCTCCCCGCAGTGCTGGCATTCTCCGAAGGCCGTCTCCTTGACCCTTCTCAGGGCCGCGTCTATCAACCGGAGCAGCCTGCGGTCGGTGTCGGACAGGGAGTACCAGTATTCCTTGTTGTAATTGACGGAAGCTTCGTCGACAGAATCCAGAGTCCCGTCAGCGCCCGCGTCGCCGCTTCTCTTGATCTTGTCCACGTAGGCTGCTTCAAGGTCGGCCTTCTTTTTCTTCAGGGCTGCTTCGAATTTGGCTCTTGATTTCTTGTCCATTGATCCCGGTCCTCCATTACTTAGAGTAAGGAATATTATTATACAGAGTGTAGCCTCTGTAAACCTGTTCCATCAGCACCAGCAGGGAAAGCTCGTGGGTGAAGGTCATCTTCGAGAGCGAGAGCGGGGCGGCGCGTTCCGGGAGCAGGCTTCTGTCCAGCCCGTGCGCGCCTCCGATCAGGAAGCAGATCTTCTTTCCCGAGTCCTTGAAGCCCGCGAGGAAGGACGCGAACTTGGCGCTATCCATCTGCGCCCCCTCCGGCGTCAGCGGAACGGCTTCGCAGTTCTTCGGGACCTTCGAGAGCAGGTCTTTTGTCTCCCTGCTCCTCCTTGCCGCCGGGTCTTTCACCGGAGAATCGGGGACGGACGAGATCTCGATCTTCCACTCGCCCCTCACGCTCCGCGCGAGCCTTTCGACCTCTTCTCCGATAGCTTTGTTCCTGATCCTGCCTACGGTCAATATCTTTATCTCCCACATCGTTTAAACGCCAATGATAGCCTATTCCTTGTCTTCTTTCAAATGTTCCCACAGGCTCTTCCTGCTTATGCCGAGCCACCTGGCGGCTTCGCCCCTCCTGCCGCCGGTCTTTTTGAGCACCGCCTCGATGTACCTCCTCTTCAGCTCATCGAGCGTGAGCCTTTCAGAAACCGCTCCCGAGACCGGTTCGTCCCCGGGGAACAGGAAGTTCGGGGGCAGATCGCTGATCTCCAGCGGATCGCTCCCTGAATGGCAGAGCTGGCGGACGACGTTCTCCAGTTCCCTTACGTTGCCCGGCCATCCGTGGCTTTCAAGGCATCTCGCTAGGCCTTGGCTCACCTCAGGGACCTTTTTTCCCGCTTTCCTGCACTCCTGTTTCATGAATGCAGTGATGAACCTCGCTATGTCCCCGCGACGCTCCCTGAGAGGCGGAAGGTCTATGCGGAAAACGTCCAGTCTGTATAGCAGGTCGGCTCTCAGCCTTCCTTCCCTGACCAGTTTTCCGGGGTCTTCGGGAAAGGAGACTATCATCCTGCCGCGAAAGCTGGTTTTTCTCGTTGCTCCGATCTTTTCGAACTCGCCCGACTCGACAAGCCTCAGGAAGATGGCCTGCGCGGAAGGCGGAATCTCTTCCAGTCCCGAGATGCCGAGAGTCCCGCCTCCGGCCGCCTCCAGGATCCCGATCCTCGGCAGGACTCCCGTGGCGACCCCTCTTTCGACTCCGAGTATCTCCGATTCGATGAGGCTTTCCGGGACGCTGCCGGCGTGCCACTCGATGAAAGGTTCCCCCTCTGTCCCGCTTTTTTCGTGGATGTACCTTGCGATGTAACTTTTACCGGACCCGGTCTCCCCCACTATGATGACCGGCCTTTTTTCCCTGGAGAGCTTTTCCGCTAGGCCGACGGCGTACCTGAATTCCGGGTCCCTGCCGACCGGCTTCATCCTACAACGCCACTCTCGGGGCGTCGAGCCAGATCTTTTCAAGGTTGTAGTATTTTCTCTTCTCGTCGAGGAAGATGTGGGCTATGAAAAAACCGTAATCGAGGAGCACCCACTGGGCGTTCCTCATGCCTTCGACGTTGTAAGGCTTGATCTCGAACTCTTCTCTGAGGTCTTCTTCAAGTCTTTTCGCGATGGCGTGGACCTGCCTCGTGTTGGTTCCGCTGGCGAGCACGAAATAATCCGTCATCGTGGTGAGCTTCGTCAGGTCGAGCACAAGCGTTTCTTCGCCCTTCATGTCCCCGATCACCGCCGCGACCTTCTTAAGTATCTTTTTCTCCTTCGCTCTCATCGCGCCTCCGTCCTTCACGAATATACAGATTGCTTCTGAATATACTCCCAAACGCTTTTTGACAGCAAGCGGGATGGATCCTTCCCCGAGGCGATCGTTATCCTGATCCCGTCGGAACTTATGTGGACCTCTTTCGTTCGCATGATCGTGTCTTCGCGACCCGCCTTTTCGATTTTTGCGCCGCTCCTCGGAAAGACCGCAAGCTTCGCCAGCATTCTTATCTCCGCGGGATCCTTCCAGCGGGGAAGGTCCCTGTAGGAATCTGCTCCCATGATGAAATAAAGTCCGGATTTCGGATATTTCCCTCTCAGGTATCTGAGGGTGTCGGCCGTGAAGGAATATCCTCCCTTCTCCAGCTCCACCGTATCGATCAGCCAGTTCTTTTTCCCGCTGATCGCCAGCGCGGTCATGTTGGCTCTGTGAAAGCCCGACGCAACCGGCTTATGCCCCTTCAGCTTGTGCGAGGAGCAGGGAACGAAGAGAACAAGGTCCAGCCCGAGTTCCTTCTCTGCCGCCGCCGCTATTTTCAGATGGCCCTTGTGTGGGGGGTCGAAGCTTCCCCCGAGAACGCCTATCTTCATTGGTCGTCCCTGAAGTAGCTCCATACTGTCTTAAGGAGCGGGTTCAGCCCCTTGTGCGCCGCGGCGGAGATCCTCAGGTAGGAATCGCCCCTGTCGACGCAGAAGCTTCTCAGCTCTTCCTCTTTATCCGAATTTTCCGTTATGTCGATCTTGGTGCCAAGGATGACCCTGGGCTTTTCCATCAACTTCGGGTTGTACATGAAAAGCTCGTTTTCAATCAGTTTCAGTCTTTGAAGAGGCGTCGAGGTCTCGTCCGAAAGATCCACCAGGTGCAGGATAACCCTCGTCCTTTCGACATGCTTCAGGAACTCGTCCCCGAGGCCCGACCCGCTGTGGGCTCCCTCTATGAGCCCGGGAATGTCCGCGATCACGAACGACCTGTGCCGTTCTCCCTCTACGACTCCGAGGTTCGGGCTCAATGTGGTGAACGGGTACGCCGCTATCTTCGGCTTGGCCCTCGTGAGTGCTGCGAGGAGGGTGGATTTCCCGGCGTTCGGCATTCCGACCAGTCCTACGTCGGCGAGAAGCTTGAGTTCCAGGTTGAGCCACTTCTCCTCGTTGTCCCCGCCCCTGTCGGCTCTCCTGGGAGCCTGGTTCGTCGCGCTCTTGAACCGCGCGTTCCCCCTTCCGCCCTGTCCGCCTTTGGCGACAAGGAATTTCTGTTTGTGCTCCACGAGATCCGCGACCGGCTCGCTGTTCCCGTCGATGAATATCTGCGTTCCGATCGGAACGTAGATGAAGCAGTCCTTTCCCGCCGGTCCGCTTTTGAGCGCGCCCATCCCGGGAGTCCCGTTCTGCGCCTCGAACCTTCTCTTGTACTTGAAAGAAAGGAGGGTCCTCAGGGTGTGTCTTGCGACCACATAGACGTTCCCGCCGCGCCCGCCGTCACCGCCGTCGGGCCCGCCCTTGGGAACATACTTTTCTCTTCTGAAGCTTACAGCTCCGGCTCCCCCCCGTCCCGATCTGACGAAGATCCGAGCCGAATCGACGAACATCAAGCTCTGCTATTGAACGATATCGACATAGATGCCGAGGCGGCCCCTGTGCCTGTAGGCGACCTTTCCGTCGGTCAGAGCGAAGAGAGTGTCGTCGCTCCCTATGCCTACATTGCGTCCCGGCTTGTGAGGAGTTCCCCGCTGACGGATAAGGATGGTCCCAGCTGTGACCTGTTCTCCTCCGAACCTCTTGACGCCCAGCCTCTGGGAGTTGCTGTCTCTTCCGTTCCTGGAGCTTCCCTGTCCTTTTTTATGTGCCATTGGTCCTTCTCCTCGCTACTTTTCCAAAGCGGATACTTCGATAAGGGTGTAGATCTGCCTGTGGCCTCTGAGCTTCTTGTACTGTTTCCTTTTCTTCTTATGAAAAACAAGCACCTTCCTGGCTTTCAACTCTTTCACCGCGGTGGCTTTCACGGTCCACTTTCCGTTCTCGTTGAAGTCCACCTTGTTGTCCGCCGAGACCAGGATGGGGGTAAAGTTGACTTCCTCTCCGGGCTGAACGTTCAGTCTTTCGACCCTGAGTTTGTCGCCCACGCTGACTTTATGCTGCTTTCCACCGGTTTTGATTATGGCGTACATTCGATCCTCCATAGCGAACGGATATGATGAACCAAAAACCCTTATTTGTCAAGTAGATGAAATGGAAAAAGAGAAGGCCTCCCCGGAGCGCCGGAGTTGATCATGCTTCTATCTCCTTGATATGAAAGAGTTTTCAGGCTTCAGGCGCGGACCACAATCAAGTCTGAGAACGCCTCCGGAATTGTGCCCGGGCCCTTCCGCGCCTATTCCTGGTCGCGCGGCTTCGCCCGGACCGCGAGGAGAGTGACATCGTCGAACTGGGGAAGGGCTCCGCGCCACGAGTCGAAGCGGACGAACAGTTCCTCGAGGATGACTTCCGGCGGGCAGTTGACTGCGTTCCTGAAATACTCCGCGCACCTCTCGTAATCGAGCAGCTCTCCTTCGGGTCCCGGCTGTTCCAGGTAACCGTCCGAGAGAAGCAGGATGGTGTCGCCAGGCATTATCCGGAACCTGATCTCCTCATACGGAAGGTCTATCTCGGTCCCCAGGAACATGCCGCTGAGCGGGCTTCGTTCTATCGATCCCGTGGCGGCCCGGTGTATGAAGAACGGCGGCATCGCGGCTCCCATGGCGCGCGCTTCCCCGTCCTTTATCCGCAGGATGCCGAATGCCATGAATATCTGCCCGAGACCTATCGTTCTGAGGGTCTTGTTGCATTCGCCGAAAATCATGTCGAGTTCCGGCTCGCCGCAGAGTCTCGCGAAGAGGCCCTTCATGATGGACACCATGATGCCCGCGCGGGTCCCGTGGCCAGTCGCGTCCCCGATGGCCAGGGTGATCGTCCCGTCCTCCGCGACATGCACGTCGTAGTAATCGCCGCCCACTTCGGTTGCCGTCCGGATCCTCGCCGCCAGTGCGTAGAGAGGGTGGTCGGGCATGTGAGACGGCAGCATCGAGAGCTGGAGCTCCCTCGCCTCTTCGAGCTCCTGGCTCTTCCGCTCGTTCTCTATCCTGATGGCGCGTGATTCCGCCTCCATCATCCTCGACTCCAGCTCGGCGGCCTGGGCGTGGAGTTCCGCCTGCACGAGCTTGTGTTTTTGCCGCTCCCTCGCCTTCTCGAAGCGGACTATCACGAAGACCAGGCCCGCAAGCGTCAGCATGTAGAGCCCGTAGGCCCACAGGGTCTTCCACCACGGCGGCTTCACGAGTATCCCGAGGGTGACGCCCTCTTCGTTCCACACCCCGTCGCCGTTGGTCCCCCTGACCCTGAGAGTGTAGGAGCCCGCGGGCAGGGTGGTGAACATGACGAACCTTCGGGTCCCTATGTTCATCCATTCGTCCTGGAGGCCTTCCAGGCGATACGAATACCGGTTCTTCTCGGGCACAGCGAAATCGAGCGACGCGAATTCGAAAGAGACGACCCTGTCTCCGTGGCCCAGAACGATCTCCGGAGTATATGTGATCACGCTCTTCAGTATCGTCCTGCCGTCCTTGTCCGGCCCCAGGGGAACGGCCCGCCCCGAGATCTTGAAATCCGTGATGACCACGGGAGGCCTGAACGGGTCGTCGAGAATCTGTCCCGGATCGAAAGCGTTGAAGCCGGAGATCCCTCCGAAGAACATCTCGCCCCTTCCGTCCTTGTAATAGGCGCCGCCGTTGAACTCGTTGCTCTGCAGGCCGTCCTCGACGGTAAACACCCTCACCGTTCCGGTTCCGGGGGAGTATTTCGCGATCCCGGCGTTGGTGCTGAGCCAGAGGTCACCGCCGCCATCCTCGAGGATCCCGTATATGCCGTCGTCGGGTAGCCCGTCGCTCTTCCTGACCACGGTAAAATGTCCCGTCGCGCGGTCCATCCTGTTGAGGCCTCCGCCGAAGGTGGCTATCCAGAACCTCCCTTCCCGGTCCTCGTGGATGGAGAAAACGTAATCGCTTGAAATGCTCAAGGGATCTAGAGGATCGTTCCTGAAGCGGGTGAATGTCCCCGCGGCCCTGTCGAAACGGTTGAGCCCCGCGCCCTGGGTCCCGAACCACAAGACCCCGCTCCTGTCCTCATAGGCGATCCTGACATAATCGCTTGATATGGTTTTCGGATTATCCGCCGCCGAACGATAGTGGACGAACTTCGAAGCGGCGGGGTCCCACCTGTCGAGGCCTCCGCCGTGAGTCCCCACCCAGATGGTCCCGAGGCTGTCCCTGAAAACCATCCGCAGGTCGTTGTGGGAGAGGCTCCCCGGATCCGAGGGGTCGTGCCGGAAATGGCTGAACTTGCCGGTTTTCGGGTCGAACTTGTCGAGCCCGCCTCCGTTGGTCGCCACCCAGAGCGTCCCGTCGGGGTCCGGGATGACCATCCTCACGGAGTTGTGGCCGAGCGAACCGGGGTCGGAAGGATCGTGCAGGTAACGCTTGAATTTCCCCGCGGCCCTGTCCATGAGGTTGAGTCCGCCGTCGTTGGTTCCCACCCAGAGCCGGCCGTTTTCCGGCTCGCAGAATGTCCAGACGATGTTGTCGCTGAGCGACGACGGGTCTTTCGGATCGTTCCTGAACAGAAGGAAATTCTTCTTCCTGAGGTCGCACCTGCTCGCCCCTCCGCCGTAAGTACCCACCCAGAGCACCATCGAACTGTCCAGGCAGAGGGACCAGACTCTGTTGCTGCCGATGCTTCTCGGGTCCTGAGAGTCGTTCCTGAAGTTCGCGAATATCCCCGACGCCGGGTTCTTGAGCCTTGAGAGCCCGCCCCCGTCGGTTCCGGCCCAGATAGTCCCTTCCGGATCGACGATCACGGCGAGGACATGATCGTCGCCGAGGCTCGACGGATCTTCTTCCGAATGCCTGCATATAATGAATCTGCCCGTCTTCGGATCGAGCCTGTTGAGCCCGCCGCCGTTCGTACCGATCCACAGAGCCCCCGACGGGTCGCCAGCTATCGCTCTCACGTCGTCGTGACTTAACGAGCCGGGATCTGACGCGCTATGAGTATAACGCGTGAATTTCCCTGTTTCCGGATCGAGCTTGCAGAGCCCGCCGCCTGAGGTTCCCACCCAGATTGCGCCGGCCCTGTCTTCAAAAAGCGCCCTGACGTCGTCTCCCGATATCGATGAAGGATCTGAAGGGTCACGCCTGAAATGTCTGAAACTCCCCGTCTTCCTGTCCAGCAGGTCCAGGCCTCCGCCGCCGGTTCCCACCCAGACCCTGCCCTTCCTGTCCTCCAGGACCGCCCATACTATGTTGTTGCCGAGACTCGCGGGATCGGCAGGGTCGTGCTGATAATGGGCGAACTTCTCGGTCGCGGGATCGAAATGCTCGAGGCCTTTATAGAAACTCCCGATCCAGAGCGTTCCGTCGGAGCTTTCCGAGATCGATTTTATCTCGTTGTGGGCCAGGCTGTTCGGGTCCTTCGGGTCCGGCTTGAATATCTTGAACGTGTATCCGTCGTAGCGGTTCAGCCCGTCCTCTGTAACGAACCACATGAAGCCCCGGCTGTCCTGGGTCATCGCGTTTACGATGCTCTGGGAGAGGCCGTGCTCGATCGACAGCGTGCGGAAAGTTACACCGTTCTGAACGGACTGGGAGGAAACGGCCAGCCAGGTAAAAACCGTCAGGAAAATCATCAGGCGAAAGCGCAGGGACAGGGACTTCATACCGGCATTCTCCACTAAAACTCCAACAATGGCTACGCCTCTTCAGGACGCTTTGTTTCAGTATTATTTTGGATAAAAACCGGCTTCTTGTCCAGCGTCCGAAGAAAAAACGCCGCGGTTTCCCGCGGCGCCATGGTCGTGTTTATCTATAAAGAGCGTTTAAGGCTACTTTTCCCCTTCGATCCTTTCGAGCTCGGCGTAGGCCATCTCGGCGATCTCCTTCCGGAGACCCTGCGACGCGATCAGGTCGGTAAAGGCTCTCCGGCCGTCAACCAGTTCCTTGATGTATACCTTGATCTCCTCTTCGGAATAATAGTTCTTCGGATCCCACTCGGAGAGGATCTTGCCGTCGCACTCGAAGACCTCCTCGGTCTTGAGCGGGCACTCGCGGTAGCCGTTGGAGCCTCTCAGGTCCCCTCTCTGCAGGGCGGCCATCACGTCAATGGGAACTCTCTTCGCCTTCCTGACGAGGGTCTTCTTGCCGGTCTCCTTGTCTATGTTGATGATCTCTCCCATGCCGCCGGTGTTGTACTGGAAGAAATGGACATTGCCGGGGTACTTCTCCACGAGGCCCTTGATGATGTCGTGAAAAACGTTGACCTTCCTTCCCTGGTCGCCGATGATGAAGTCGTCCATGCCGACGATCCTGACGCTCTCGCCGGCCTTCTCGGGGACGGTGGCGAACGAGTGGGTCGATTCCCCCCACAGGTAGGCGAGGACACCCTGCTTCCAATCGAGTCTCTGCGCGAAGGGCATCATCGTGTTCCTTCTCGTGATGAATGCGAATACGAGGCCGTCGAGCTCTTCAAGCGTGGGGATGTTGATCGAATCGGCGCAGATCGAGACCTTTTTCCCGTCCCTTTCTACCTTGAGGTGCTTCCTGTTGAGGACGCCCCTGCCGTTCTCGCCTAGCCGCTCGTCAAGGAAGTTGATGTTGCCCTCGTAGTCCACCATCACGTTCTCGAGAAGAGCGGTCTTGTGAACGAGGGAGTTGTACATCGCCTCCTGGAGCTTCACGTCGACGTCGGTTTTCACGTAGTAGTTCTGCTCCGTTCCGAAAGCAGAGCCGTCCTTCTTGAGCATGACGATGTCGTCCTGCGCGACGAAGGTGCCTTCCTTCTTCGACGGGTCGAGGCCGAGCTGGTGGCACGACCAGGTGGATTTGCCGGTAGCGGTGAGGCCGAACATGAAGACGCCGAACTTCTTCAGCTTGCCCTTCTTGTGGTCCCTCGCCTTGACGATCTTCGTTCCGGCGTGGAGGCCGAGCATTCCCTGCTGGTCTGCGCGGAACATCGCCTGCCTGAGGAAACCTTTCTTGCACTCTCCGGTGTAGTCTGTTCCAAGGGCGATGTTGATGTTGTGCTCGGGGATGACGAGCACCTGGAGCCTCATCATGTGCTCCTCGGGTATGTGGATCATGATGAACTCGGGGCCGGGCTTGCTTTCGTCGACGTCGTTCATCGTCATCGCCCACTGGTAAGCTAGGCGGTAGTTCTTGATGTCCGCTACCGAGACATAGATGTTGCATTTCGGGTTGTACTCGGCGTTGTCGCACATCTGCCTGCGGACATGGACGAAAGGCATCGTCTTGAGGAGCTCGAGGACCTTCTTCAGCTGGCCGGGAGCTTTTTCGACGATCTCCAGCTGAACCTTGGTCGGCTTGGGGACCACTATTCCCGGGCCGTCTCCGAGATAAACGGTCTTCGCCGCCATCCTCGATGAGATCTTGGAATACCAGAGCGGCGAGCCTGTCTTGGTGAAACGGGCCGTCGCGTAAGCTTTCTTCTTGAGCTCCGCCATGGTCGGATGCTCGATGTTGGGTCCCTTCAGCGACGCGGGAAGGGCGTCCGCGAACTCCTTGTAAACCTTCGGATCGTAAGGCGTTGTTGACATTGTTCCCTCCTATAGGAAAAATCCTAGCTTCGTATTATAACCCGAAGAAAATTATAATGCTAACCTTGAATTGGGTTGTCATCGGAAAGAAAAGCCCTCATTTGGTATCGTTTCACTTACACCATGAATGGACGATCGATCTCGCCGCGAGGGCTGCAGTCGAGAATGCGGCCTGAAGGTTGTAGCCTCCCGTGTCGCCGTCCATGTCGAGAACCTCTCCGATAAAATAGAGGCCGGGAACGAGCCTCGACTCCATCGTTCTGGAACTCATCTCCTCGAGCGCGACGCCGCCCCTCGTCACCATCGCCTCCTCGATTCCGCCGAGACGGCTGGCGACAAAAGGGAAACCGGTGAGATATTCTACCAGGAGGAGGCGTGACTCCTTAGAGAGCTGCGCTCCCGTCTGGTCACGTGCGATCTTGGCGAGGTCGAGGATCTTATCGACAAGCCTCTCCGGCAGGCCGAACACGGAGAGGACTTTTCTTACCTGCCGTGTTCCGGATTCCCTGAACCTCGAGAGAAGCAGCGCGTCCATCTCCGCTTCACTCATGCCTTTAACGAACGACGCCCTGATCGTGTCCCCCTTGCGGATGAACCTTGAGATGTCGAGGATGACCGGCCCCGAGAGGCCGGCATGAGTGATCAGCAGGTCGCCGCTCTTTTCCGCGAGTTTTTTCATGCCGCGATGAAGAGAAACGACAGCTTCCGCGAAAGAGATGCCGGAAAGGGAAGCCATCTTGTGGTCCTTGACGATGACTGGCGCGAGAGCCGTCCCGGTCTCTGTCACCTTGTGGCCGAGGCTTCTCGCGAAAGCGTACCCGTCGCCCGTCGAACCGGTTTGCGGATAGGTCATCCCGCCCGTGGCGACAACGACTTTCTCGGAGAAAAGCTCCCCGCTTTTCGTGAGAAGGTGAAAACCATTTTCCTGTCGCGAGATTTGCAGGAGCGGGTCACCCAATTTCATTTCGACCTTGCTCGAGGCGCAAGCTTTTTGTAGGACCTCGAGCACCTTCACCGCGTTGCGGGCGGCGGGAAAGACTCTTCCGCCCGGCTCAGAAGTGACGGGAAGCCCTCTCTCGCCGAAGAACTTGACGAGGTCCCTGTTCTGAAAATTCATGAGGGCCGGTTTCAGGAACTTCCCGTTGTCGCCGTAATGGGAGATGAAATCCGCCACATCGCCTTCGTGGGTAATGTTGCACTGGCCAGCCCCGGTCATCAGGAGCTTCCGTCCCGGGGCGTCGTTCTTCTCCAAAAGAATAATTCTCCTGCCCTTTACTGCCGCCTTAGCCGCGCAGAAGAGCCCCGCCGGGCCGCCCCCTATGACGGAAAGGAAATATCCCTCCCTAGCGATCCCCGCCTCCGGAGAACTGCTTCTCCCAATCGATCTTCGCCGTCACCTGCATCACGATGAAAAGAGTGATGACGCAGGCGATCGTTATGGCGAGGCCCGTGTAGCCCTCGAGGAAGAAGGCGTAAGAGAAAAGGATGAGATAAACGAGCTGCGATATTCCCGTTTCGACGAGGGCGAACCTCACTCCCGCGACGATCCTCATGTAGGAAATGACCAGGAATATCGAGACCGCGGACGATATGACGAAGGCGAGCGTCAGGTTGACGAGGTCCGCGAGGTAAGCCATCAGCAGGTGGAAGCTGAAAAACGCGCAGGCGATGAAGAAGTAGTTCATCGGATGTATGTTCACTTTTTTCACCGCCGTTATGATGAACATCAGGAACATGAAAAGAAAGAGTGAGACCGGGGCGAAGTAGGTCACCTTGCTGACGAACGGTCCGGGGTTGATCTTCTGCGGCATCTTCATCCCGATCTGTATCCCCGAAAGAAGGTTGGTGTAGCTCCATTCGAGCGCCCAGCCCTGGGGTGTCTCGCGTTTCGAGACGGGTGAGATGCTGTTCTCGGGAAAATCTATTTTCTTGAAATCGGTTTCCATTACAAGCGAGAAGTTCTTCGTCTGGGAGACATCCTTTCCGAAGTTGTACCACCATTCGTCCATCCCCTGCGACTGGTAGGCGATCTCGACGCTCTTCTCCCCGCCGGGATCAAGACGGATGAGCTCCGATATTTTCCCCGCGGCTGGTTTCAGGTCTTCGACGGGGACTCCGCCGATCTTCATCGTGAAGTTGTCGTAGACGCCGTCCGAAGCGGGAAAGGTATACTCGAAGAGGTAATAAGCTTCTTCAGCAGAAGGATTCTTGATAAGGTACTTTCCGTCAAACGCTACTTTGTACACGGAGTACCATAGTAGTCCTTTCTTCCTCTGGTCTAGCTTTATCTTTACGTTGATGCTCGAACCTCCCAGGATAGCGGGATAGTTATCTGTCATAACGACTTTTTCTTCGATTACTTTTCCCTCTTTTGTTGTCGTTGCAGTAACTTCTCTTTTTACCTGTTGGAAAAGGAGCGGCGCCTGCTGCTGCTGCGCGGTGCCCCAGAGCTGGCCGACGGCCTTCTTGAGCTTTCCGTCGAACTGGTACGTCCGGACGTTAGTTATGGTGCCGAGGATCATCCACGCGATGGTCGTGCAGATGAAGATGAAGGTCATGGCCACTATTCTCTTGAACATGCGGATCACCTCCGACAAGGATATTTTACCTCAGTAAAGACAAAGCTAAAAGATGTCTGCCACAGAGCGGAGAACAGCAAATAAAGGTTTTTTAACGAACCTGCCTAAACTGGACTCGGCTGTAAGATAATATTGTTCTTTGGATATATAATGGATCATGGAGGATGGAATTCAGTACATGCAGGATAAAAGTTATCTGCAAGCAGAGGCGTCCAAGGAATATTTCAGGCCCACAGGAGATATCGTACTTCTACTTCTATTTTCCGTATTCACATTGCTGGGTTCGGCAAGTCAGTTGTTTTCCAAAAATGAACGCGGATACATCGTGATAATAATACTGTCTCTCATATCGATCGCGGGATCGGTCATTGCTATCAATAATGCCGCCAAGCCAGTTATCATTATTCGTAATAATTGCATCTCCTTCTATCCGCCATATTCGAACGACATGAAGACAATTGAATCAGGAAGTCTTGTAACGCTCTATTCCAGAAGCAGAGATATACTGTCGTTCACAACGACGGATGGAAACATTGAAAAAATATCAATAGGCCGTCTCGGAAAAAATGACCGTGAAGAGGTTTTGAACCTGGTTCTTTCCCTATTGAATCATCACGGTAACCTTCCCTATTGATGACGATGAACAAATCCGCCTGTCTATCTCCGAAAAAGTCTACGGAAAAGGATTGACCTTGACCGGGAAAGGCAGTCAACTGATAATGAATATCGGAGGATGTAACCTAGATGAAAAAAGCTCTTGCCATGTTGTTCCTCCTTGTCGGATGCGTCAAGGCGCCCCACGGAGTTTCGCCCGTCAAAGAGTTCAAGCTTGACCGGTACCTGGGCAAGTGGTACGAGATCGCCAGGCTCGACCACTCCTTCGAAAGAGGGCTCGCGAAGGTCTCCGCGACCTACTCGATGAGGGATGACGGCGGCGTGAAGGTTATCAACAAAGGGTACCTCGAAGCCGAGAGCAGATGGAAAGAGGCGGAAGGGAGAGCCTATTTCGTGAAGAGCCCGGATGTCGGCTTCCTCAAAGTCTCCTTCTTCGGCCCGTTCTACGGCTCCTACGTCGTCATCGACCTGGACAAGGAAAACTACAATTATTCTCTCGTGTGCGGCCCCAGCAGGGATTACCTCTGGATACTTTCAAGGACGACGACGATAAGCGACGGTGTTAAGGCCCGTCTGATCGACAAGGCCAAAGCCGCAGGCTTCCCGACCGAAAAACTGATCTGGGTAGAGCAAGAGTAGCAGCCCGCGGGGTCAGGCCATGCATTATGCATATGGGGGACAAAGTAGATTCCGCAACTTTTCGCTCGCGGCTTCGGCAACCGTTTGGCATCCCTCGAAGGTTTTCTAGCAAGGACACTTTTTTTGTGGGGCAATCCGGGCGATTCGTGAATCGCCCCTACAGGAAAACTCTTTCCCTATTGAACCTCCAGCCTTACGCCTTCAGCCTTCAGATCTGATGTCAGTTCTGCTCTTCCGCCCACTCGTTGAAGAGCGAGAGGAGTTCGAAGGGGGTCTTGACGACGGAAAGGCTCTGCCTGAGGGAGGCGGCGTGGTCCATGCCCCTGGTGAACTTGCCGACGAAAAGCTTCATGTAGTGAAGCGCTTTTCCAGCTTCCAGCGACGAGATCAGGTCTTCGAAATGGCGTTTCATGAAGGCCAGCCGTTCCTCCATTCCCGGTTCGCCGTAGGAGCCGGTTTCGAGGAACTCCGTCGTCTGCTTGAAGATGAAGGGGTTCCTCACCGCCCCCCTTCCTATCATCACCGCGTCGCAGCCGGTCTCGTCGAACATCCTCTTGGCTTCCTGCGGCCTCGTAATGTCGCCGTTGCCGATCACGGGGACGGAGACCGATTTTTTCAGGAGCGCGATCTGCTTCCAGTCGGCCTTTCCGGTGTACATCGCCTTGCGGGTTCTCGAGTGAAGGGTGATGGCCGCAGCGCCGCCGTCCTCGAGGGCCTTTCCCACATCGGCGAAGTTGACCGATCCTTCGTCCCACCCCGACCGTATCTTCGCGGTCACGGGGACGGGCAGGTTCGCCGACAGGATCTCGACGACGCGCCTCGCTTTGACGGGCTCCCTGAGCAGGGCGGAGCCGCCTCCCGATTTCGTAATCTTCGGGACGGGACAGCCCATGTTGACGTCTATCATCCTCGCGCCGTAATCGACCGCCATCCGTCCCGCCTCTAGGAACCTTTCAGGGGTGGAGCCCGACAACTGAAGGGAGGTGAATTCGAGGTCGTCCTTGGACAGGTACTCGGAGAGCTTCAGCCTTCCCCTCAGGAGCCCCTCGATCGGCACCAGCTCCGTCACGGTGAGGCCCAGCGAGCCGAGGCTGTAAACGGTCTTCCTGAGTACTGCCTCGGAAAGGCCGGCCATCGGCGCGAATATCAGCGGCGGATCTATCAGCCTGTTCCCGACATGAAGAGCCTTCAAAAGAGATCGACCCCTTCTTTGCCGAGGAGCTCGATGTATTCGCCCTGCGTCCCTCTTTTTATGGGCCTTTCGGGGACGGCCAGCACTTTGAAGGTGACTTTGGCGGTGTCGAACATGACGACAAGCTCGTCGCCGACCTTGACCTTCGCCGCGGGCTTCGCAGTCCTGCCGTTGAGAAGGACATCACCCGCGCGCGTCTCGCGCTTGGCCTCGTTGCGCCTCTTGGCTATGTGTATGTTCCTGAGGAAAAGGTCGAGCCTCATTTGAGCCTCCAGTAGGCGTCCGCGGCCGCGAAAACGAGAAGGAGGATCGATATGTAGCCGTTGACGGTGAAGAACGCGGCGTCGAGCCTCGTTGTGTCGTCGGGCGTGATGATCAGGTGCTCGTACACGAGGAGCGGGGCGATCAGCAGGAGGCCGGCGTAGAAGAACATCCCCGCGCCGAAGCTCCACGCGGCGAGTCCGTAGCAGACGAAAGTGAGCAGGTGGAGGACAGCCGAGACCCAGAGCGAAGCCTTTATGCCGAACCTGGACGGTATGCTGTAAAGCCGCTCAGCCTTGTCGATATCGATATCCTGGATCGAATAGAGAACGTCGAAGCCCGCCACCCAGAATGTTACCGCAAGCGAAAGCCACATCGGGGGAAGGGCCCACTTTCCCGTCACGGCGAGCCATGCTCCCATCGGCGCGATGCCGTCGGTGAAGCCGAGGATGATGTGACAGAGCCAGGTGAAGCGCTTGGTGAAGGAATACCCCAGGAGGAAGAGCAGAGCGACCGGCGAAAGGTAGAAGCAGAGGTCGTTCAGGAGGTAGGCGGAAAGCACGAAAAGGACGAGGTTCAGAGAGAGGAAGAGCCATGCGAAGGAGAGGGAGAGCTCTCCCGAGGCGAGGGGCCAGTCCATCGTGCGGGGGTTCCTCTTGTCGAACTCGATGTCGGCTATCCTGTTGGCGGTCATGGCGAGCGACCTCGACGACACCATCGCCAGAAGTATGAGGAAAAGCGTCCTCATCGAGGGAAGTCCCCCTGCCGCCCAGAACATCGATATGAGGGCGAACGGCAGGGCGAAGACCGTGTGGTGGAACTTTATCATGCTGAGCGTCAGCCCTATCTTTTTTAGAACTCCCATGCCGATTCTCCAGCATATATCCTAAGACTTTTACGGCGCCGAGAAAAGGGCTTTTTCCGCAAACAGGAACAAAAAAGGGAAAATAGCGTATTATATATTTCTTTGAATAGGAGTGTATCCATGAAAAAACTGGTTTCAATGATTGCAGTTCTACTTATCGTCTCCCTTTCCGCTGTCGCTTCGGGCGACAAGTCGTTCGTCGAGGTTAAAGTATCCGACCTTAGCGAAATGGGCAAATTAAGGACCCTCGGGCTCGACGTGGCGGGCGTGAACCGCAATGAGAACCTGGTGGGGATAATAGCCTCCGCGGGGGATATCGAGCTTCTGAAAAGCGAAGGCTACGAGGTGATCGTCCGCGAACGCTCCGGCAGGGTCGAGGACGATGCCCTGGATCCCTATTACTCGCCGAACGAGATCCTGACCATCCTCCAGGAGGTCGAAGCCGCCCATCCCGCGATCGCGAAGCTCTTCGTGGCTTCGGACCAGCTCTGGGAAGGCCACTATGTTTACGCCATGAAGATAACGAAGAACGTGGACGAAGAGAACGACAGGCCTACATTCTTCCTGGACGCCCAGCACCACGCCAGGGAAGTGATGACCTCTCAGATCGCCATCGACATGATCCGGTATCTCACAGATAATTACGGCACCGATCCCGAAGTCACCAACTGGGTGGATAACATCAACATCGTCGTGGTCCCGATGGTCAACCCCGACGGAGTGAACCATGTTCTGACGAGCAACAGGTGGTGGAGGAAGAACAGGAACCCGGGGTGCTCGGTCGATCTCAACAGGAACTACGCCTTCAACTGGGACGCCTGCAACGGGTCGAGCGGCTGGTGCAGCGACGAGACATACAGAGGAACTGCCCCCGCTTCCGAGCCGGAGACGGTGGCCATGGAGACCCTGATGGAGGAAAATCCCGCCATCTATGCGCTCACATACCACTCTTACGGCGAGTACATTCTCTTTCCGCTGGGATGCTACGACCCTTCGGACGTCGACGCTTACTGGGAGTTCGGCAACGAGCTCAACTCTATCCTGGAGAACGACAACGGCGTTACGGGACAGTATCTTACCGGCCCGGGATGGAACACGATCTACATGACCGACGGAACGAGCGACGATTCCCACTACGGCAAGTTCGGCGCTTTCTCCATCTGCATAGAGGTCAACAGCACCGGGTTCCAGCCTGCCTATTCGCAGTGGAGGGACGCCACGGTGCAGAGGCAGAGGACGGCGTGGAAGTTCTTCCTCAACAAGACCCTCAACTCCCCCAGGGTCCAGGGATTCGTCCGCGACGCTTCTACCAGCCAGCCGATCCAGGCCCAGGTCGATGTTTCCGAGGTCCCGCTTATCCACAACGAAACCCCCAGGCATGCCGCGCCCAACGGGTTCTACGCGAGGCCCCTGCCCGGCAACCGTTCGTTCAGCCTCACTTTCAGTCACCCGGGATACTGCTCCGAGACAAGGCAGGTCAATATAGGACAAGGCATCTCGACACTGGATGTCTCGCTTGCGCCCTCGGGAGACATTCCTCCTTCCAACCCTTCGCCCGCTTCGGGAGCGGCGAACCAGCCCCTCTCCGTCACGCTCTCCTGGCAGGGCAGTGCAGGGAATTACTCGGTCTATTTCGGCGACACTCAAGCCCCGGTGCTTCTCGGGAACACTTCCGCGACAAGCTACACGGTGAACAACCTCGAATACGGCAAGACCTATTACTGGAGAGTTGACACTCAGGGCGGCTGCGGGAGCTCGACGGGAGAGCTATGGAGCTTCTCCACCTACAAGTTCGGTATCGCTTCGGTAAAGGCGCTAAAGAGCCCCTTCAGGCTGTCAATCGACGGGAGCTCGTTCAACTACGACTGCACCGTTAAGATAAATGGCGTCGAAGTTCCGGCCGTGTCTCATAAGAGCTCAACCAGACTGGTGGCAAAGAAGGGGGCCGCTCTCAAGTCTATGGTTCCCAAGGGCACCACGGTCTCGATAACCGTCGAGGACTCGACCGGGTCCTCTCTTCCCTTCAACTTCTCCTGGTAGAACGAAAATCACACGAGAAATAAAAAAGGGCGGCCACGGGCCGCCCTTTTTATTTGTCCTTGATGGTTGTTTTACTTCTCGAAGGTGGCGGAGGCGATCCCCGAGTTGACCTTCACCTTCCAGATCTTGTTGGAAACCTTCGGCTCGTTGTTGACGTTGGTCGTGACCTGCTGGGGAAGCTTCAGTCCCTGGACATCCTTCACGTTCTGGTAGATCTCGACGATGTCCTCGTTGCCCTTTTCACCCATGGACTCGTACCTGACGGCGGAAAGCTGGCCCGTCTTCTTGTCGATGAAGAGGAGGAACAGCCCCTGGGGTGTGTTCGCCGCGACCAGTTCATGAGGCTGGCCCGCGAAGGTGCCTTCTTTGAGATACTGCGCCTTGACCGTCCCGTCGATGATGCTCTTCAGCAGGAAGACGCAGTTCGCCTCGGTCCACATCGATTTCCTGACATCCCCGGCTTCCGAGTCCGGCAGAGGGGCGGTCTGACCGCCCTGAGAGACGATCGCCTTGTCGCCGTTGATGATCAGCTTCAGGCTCATCTCCCCGAACATCAGCTCCTGGGCGTACTTGTCGGGAAATACGAAGTAGATCTTGTAGGGGAACTCCTGCCCTTCCATGCTGACTTTGCCGTCAAGATAGATGTCCTTGAGGTTCATGAGGGCGGGTTCGCCCATGAACTTGGCGGCTTTTTTCGCGAGCTCCAGTGCTTTTCCCTCGGCCTGCGGATTATCGGCCATCTCCACCTTTTTGCCCGTCGGGATGGTTATGTCCAGCGTGTTGACCGTGCCGAACTTGGAGAGAGGCTCGTCGAACTCCTTCACCTTGCCCATCGCAACGATCGCGAGCTTGTCGGGAAGAAGGTAGTTCTGCGCGGCTTTCTGGATGTCTTCCTTGGTCACTTTTTCCACGGCGGCCCTCAGCTTCTGGTTGAAGTCCATCGGATAGCCGTAGAATTTGTAGATGAGCATCCTGTTGACGAGCTTGGCGGTGGAGTCGAACTGGAATGCGAACCTGTTGAGGAACCCCTCCTTGGCGGTCTTCAGCTCAACGTCGGTAACCAGCTCCCCCCTGATCTTGTGAATTTCGTCCAGCATCGCCTGGAGGGCCTTCGCCGTGGTCGAGGGCTTCGTCGAAGTGTAGAAGTAGAACATGCCCTTGTGGTCGAAAGCGGGGGACATGCCGCCCCCGGCGCCGTAAGCCAGGCCAAGTTCGGTCCTGACCTTCTTGAACAGCCTCGAAGAGAAGCCGCCGCCGAGGATCTCGGACATCATGTAAACGGGAGCGTAATCGGGATCGTCGTAACGGAGGCCCAGCTCGCCCATGAAGATGAAGGTCTGCTCGACGTCGCTTTTTTCGATCTGGTTGACGGAATAGGAGGTCGGGGGGATCTGGGGAAGGACCACCTGCGGCTTCGGACCCTGGTTGGTCCATCCGCCGAAGTATTTTTCCAGCCTGGCCTTCATGTCCGCCGCGGAGAAGTCGCCCCAGACCGCGAGGTAGGTCATGTCGGGCCTGAACCATGTCTTGTGGAAGCCGAGAAGGTCCTCTCTCTTCAGGTTGTCGAGGTCGGCGTATTCGAGCTGCCTGGCGTACGCCGAATCCTTGCCGTAAAGGATCTTGTTAAGTTCCCTGGGGACGACGCCGAAGGGTTCGTCGTTCCTGCGGGATATCTCCGAGCGCATCTGCGTCTTCGCCAGGTCGATCTTGTCCTCGGTGAACCCGGGCTGCTTGAGGAAGTCGGCGAAAAGCTTGATGACATCGTCGGTGTTCTCCTTGAGACACTCCGACTGGAGGGTCACTTCGCCTTCGGATGAGTAGCTGTCGATGGAGGCGCCTATGCGGTCGAGGTACTTGTCCACGTCGTCGCCGTTCATGTTCGTCGTTCCACCCGTCCTGAGGGTTATCCCGAGGAGTTCCGAAAGGCCGTTCTTTTCCTTCGGCTCGGCGATCTTGCCGCCCCTGACCAAAGCGACCATGTTCACGCTTGGAAAATCGCGGTCCTCGACCATCAGGATCGTCAGGCCGTTCGACAGCTGGTGCTCGACCACCTGCGGAGGCTGTATGTCGTTGAGTTTGGGATAAACGAGCTGGTCGACCGCGCGTTTCTGCTGCTGCGCCATCAAACCGAGGCTCGCGAAAACTATAAGAAGCAAGCAGATCAGTTTTTTCGTCATCTCTCCCTCCTACTTCGCCTCGGCGTCTTTCGCGGGCGCCGTCTTGATGATGCCAACCGTCTTGTTGGTGCCGACGAAGGTCTTCCGGGCGATCCTCATGATGTCGTCGGCCGTGACCTTGTCGATCTTTTCCAGTTCCCTGAAGAGGTCGCGCCAGTTGCCGGTAAGGTTCTGGTAGCTTGCGAGGTTGAGTGCGAGGCCCATGTTGTTGTCGATGGCTTTGATGAAATTGGCCTTGCTTCTCGCCTTCAGCCCTTCGAGCTCTTCGGGGGTGACCGGCGTCGTCTTCAGCTTCTCGATCTCTTCGTACAGTGCCTTTTCGCACTCTTCGGGGGACTTTCCCTGGTTCGGAACGGCGAAGAAGAGGAAGAGGCCGGGATACTTTTTCCCGAGGTCAGTGTAGGTGGCGGCGTACAGGGCCAGCTTCTTCTCTTTCACGAGGGAGGTGGAGAGCCTCGACGAGGGGCCCCCGCCGAGGATGTCGGCGATGGCGTCATAGACCGAATTGTCGGGATCGTCGAAAGCGGGCTTGTGATACGCCACGACGACAAAAGGCTGGGCCGGATCTTCCATGATGATCCGTTTTTCGGCTCTCTGCTGCGGCTCTTCAGACACGAACATGCTCGGCTTTTCCCCCGCGGGGATCTTGCCGAGGTATTTCTCCAGGAGCGGCATGGCCGCTGCCGGATCGACGTCGCCCACTAGAACGGCCGTCAGGTTCCTGGCGCAGTAATATTTCTGGAACCACGCCTCGGCCTCGGTCCTCGAAATGTGCTTGAGGTCGGACATGCTTCCGATGACCCATGACCTGTACATGTGGTTCTTGAACGCGACGGCCATGAAATCGTCGAGGAGCTTGCCGAAAGCGCTGCTCTCGCCCATCCTCTTCTCTTCCATGATGACGTCCTTTTCCTTGTAGAACTCCCTGAGGACGGGGTTGGCGAACCTGTCGGACTCGATCGCCGCCCAGAGCTCCAGCTTGTTGGAAGGCAGGGAGTAGAGATAGACGGTCTGGTCGAAGCTGGTGAAGGCGTTCAGGTCGGGCGAACCTTCCCTTTCCAGGATCTCGCCCAGTTCGTTCTGGACGACGAAGGGCTGGGCGTCTTCCTGCGCCTTCTGAAAAGCGTCTTCCAGGGTCTTCAGTTCTTCATCGGAGGCTTTGGGTTTCCTGTCCCTCGCGGCCCTCAAGGCCAGGAAAGCCTTCTCGATCTTGTCGAGCGCGGCTTTTTCCTTCGTGTAATCCTTTGTTCCGACCGTGGTCGTTCCCTTGAACGCCATGTGCTCGAAAATGTGGGCGAGCCCGGTTGCGTTCTGCTGTTCGTTCGCCCCGCCCACGTCGGCGTAGATCAGGCCGGTGAAGACGGGAGCGTTGTGGCGGGGAAGGATCAGGACCTTCATCCCGTTCGGAAGGGTCTTCTCGACGACGCTGTTCTCAAGCGCTTCGAACCCTCCCGCGAAGACGAGGACCGATCCGATCAATGTTAGCAGTGCCAGTAACAAGGTTTTCTTTTTGATCATTCGACACCCCTTTCTCTGTTTTTCTATATCAAACTAAAACGAATCCCGATTATCCCACCTGAACCAGCTTTTTTCAAGAATTTCAAGGACAAAGCGGCATTCTCCGTCAGCAGCAAGGACTTCATACGAAAAAGCCCCGAAAAGGTTTGATTTTTGCGTTACACGGCATTTTTTGGCATCATTGTCGGGATGGACGGATCGAAGAAGGTCATCTACCTGCTTTTCCTGGGCCTCCTGGCGACATCTTTCCCTGCCATTCTGGTCAGGTTCGCCGACGCTCCGGCCATAACCATCTCATTTTACAGGAATATCATCGCCGCGGGGCTCATTTTCCCCCTGATATTTCTTCATAAAACCAAGATCTCCGATTTCAGGCACATGGCGATACCGGTATTGACAACTTCCTGTTTCCTCGCCTTGCATTTCTGGACATGGAACGCCTCTTTGAAGATGACCTCGGTCGCCTCGTCGCTGGTCATCGTGGCCACGCAGCCGGTATGGTCGGCCATCCTGGGGCGGATGTTCCTGAAAGAAAACGTCTCGAAAAGGGGATGGCTCTCGATATTCATCGCCCTTTCGGGGATCGCGGCGATAGCAATGACGGACATCGGAGCCTCGGCAGGCTCTATTCGGGGAGACCTGCTTGCTCTCGCCGCAGCCATCTTCGCTTCACTATACCTCGTTATGGGTAGGAGCGTCAGAGACAAGATACCGATCCTTTACTGGCTCTTCACCGTCTATTTCTGCGCGTCCCTGATCCTTTTCATCCCGCTTGCCATCTCGAAAGCCCCTATGGGCGGATTCACGACAACCACCTGGCTGATGTTCTTCCTGATGGGGCTCATACCCTCCGCCGTGGGCCACTCGCTTCTCAACTATTCGGTGAGGTTCATAGAGGCCTACAAGGCCCAGCTCGGGCTGCTTCTGGAGCCCCTCGTATCTTCCATACTCGCCTTCGCCATTTTCATGGAGAAGCCGCCCGCCGCGTTTTACCCCGGAGCGCTCCTGGCTCTGTTCGGAGTCGTCCTGGGTATCTCGGAAAGAGGGCGGACTAAGAGCCTATCCGGAAATAAGACATGGCCGCGACGGTAGTTGTCGGAGATGCATGGCGCGGAAGCGAACGAAGGCCGATGTCTGGCGCATCGGATGAGCGAGCTGACAAAGCCGGACGCTCCGACAGCCCCGTCCCGAAGGGCGCGGGCGGCGGGCTTCGCATGACTGTGTTGACCTCCCTTGAAAGGCAGAAAAGCCTTACTTCGGTCGGCCGCCTTGACCTGCTGGCCCGGCGCCACGCGCGCGACTATGCCCTATTTACGGATAGGCTCTAGGTAGGAGGCTATCAGAACGGAAGGCTGACATTAGCGCTGAAGAGCATCAGTGCGGAAGTTCAATAAGGAAATGATTCCTCACTTTTTCGCTTTTCAATCTTCATTTTTCAATTTTCAATGCGCCGCAAGCTGGGGCTGAAGGCTGAAGAACTGAAGTTCAATAAGGAAATGATTCCACAATTTTAAATTTGAAATTTAATCTTTAATATTCTAAATGAAAGCGTAGCTTGTTAGAATTCGCCAGGCTTCGCTCTCCCCCTTTGCAAAGGAGGATTAAAGGGGGTTCCACCATTTTTCACTTTTCAATCTTCATTTTTCAATTTTCAATGCGCCGCAAGCTGGGGCTGAAGGCTGAAGAACTGAAGTTCAATAAGGAAATGATTCCACAATTTTAAAATTTGAAATTTAATCTTTAATATTCTAAATGAAAGCGTAGCTTGTCACTGGCGGGTCGTGTTCCCTGAGTCCCCGCGCTCAGTTCGGTGTAGCGTACCCGTAGACGATCGGGACGAACACCTCCTTGCTCTCGTAGGACAGTTCCTTCTTCGTAATGAGGACCCTCTGTTTCTGGTTTATCGCCCCGTTCCGGAAGAGGAACTCGATCTCTTCCATTATTTCGTCTTTCCTTTCGATGACGACCTTTTCGTTGGTCCTGAAGAATGTCGCCTTGAAGCCCGCCTTGGCCAGGGATTCTTTGAGAGCCTTCTCGATGTTGGGGTTGGCTCCCATCTTCTTGAGGCCTTTCTTGAACTCCGAGTTGAGCCCCGAATCCGGCGTGTCGACCCTCTCCGAGAACTGCGGCTCCGAGAGGAACATGAGGATGCCGTCCTTCTTGAGCACTTTCTTGGCCTTCCCGAGAAGCGACGGAAGGTCTTTTATCCAGAAATAAAAAAAGCTCGCCGTTATCACATCGAATTTTTCCCTGTCGGAGAGCAGTTTTTCCGCCTTGCCCTTCACGAATACGACATTGTTCGGGACAACGGGAGGCTTCACCATGTCGAGAGCGTGGACCTTGTGCTTGATGTGGTCGGCGATCTCCGCGCTGATCCTCAGGTCCCCCGCTCCGATGTCGAGCACGGAAGAATATTTCGCGATCTTGACTTCACGGTAAAGCCATTGTCTCAGGCACTTCAGCCGGTCGAATTGGAATGAGTTAGAAGAGATCATGCGAGCCCTCCGGCACCATTTTAGTATCACTGCCTCCTATCCGCAAGTGCTTGTTGACAAAATCGAGACCCGATGATGAAATGAACATGGCGTCGGGAGGCATCTGATGAAAGCAAAGGCGTTATTTCTTCTGTTGGCAGTATTTTTTTCCGCCGCGTTCTGCCAGGCGCCGCCTGAAATACCCATCGCCTTGAAACACGACAAGACCTTGATCACTCTGTCAGTTGACGGAGTCGTCATCCCCGACATTATCCTCGACACCGGCTTTTCATACGACGGGATACTCGTTTACAACCCCGAGATCAGGGAAAAACTGAACCTCGCAGGAGCGGCGAGCGCCAGGATAGGCGGGGCCGGGAGCGGGAAGGATAGCGACGCTTTGGTAATAAGGTCGTCCAATGTTACCGCGGGAAGCGTCAAATTGCCGGAACAGATGGTCATAGTCCTCAGGGGCGACGGCTTCAAGGGGTTTCCCTCGAACGGAGCGATAGGCTATTCCCTGTTCGGCCACTTTGTCACCGAATTCGACTACGACAGGGGCGTGATGCTGCTCCACGGGCAGGGCTTCAAGCCGGACAAGAGCTGGACGGAGCTTCCTCTATATTTCAAGGAGAACATGACCCCCTGGATCGACGCGTTCGTCTCGGTCGCCGGAGAGAAGCCTGTAAAGTTGTCTGTTTACATCGACTTCGCCGACTCAACGCCGATAGTTCTCATCGAGAAGAAGGGGATGAAATTCAAAACTCCCGAAAAGACCACGGAAACCGTCCTCGGCAGGGGGCTGAGCGGGGATGTCAAGGGAAAAAGCTGTCACATAAAGAAACTGATCATAGGCCCCTACGAGCTGAATGATGTGGATGCCGCCGTCGCGTCCCAAAGCCGCTCTAAGCAGAAGGAAGCGGACGCCATCCTCGGCTGCGGCGCCCTCATGCATTTCAACTTCATCCTTGATTACGCCAATAAGAAGATATATCTCAAGCCGAGCAAAAAACTCTGATATGTTTCCTGAATGTTGTCAGCGCAAGCGCGTCTGTATTGTAAAAGAAAATTTGAAAAATGAATGTAGGGGCGGGCTCGAAACCCGCCCTTTGTCTTAGTCTTTCCCCAACATCAGTACCTGTAGCACGGATTGTGCCAGGTAAGGTTGTATAATATATGTGTAGCCGCATGGTGCGGTTGCATGGGTCGGGCGCAATTGGCGCCTCAGGAGGAGCGGAAGAGTGATGTCCGGGCCGTAGATTGAGAAAAGGAAGCACGCAAACAACCCGTTCCGCCCCCGGCAGTCTGAAAGAAAGGCAACAGGCAGGCTGTCCCATCCCCCCTTTCAAAAACAATAGCGACAATTCATCCGTTCTTGCGGCCATTTTTCCCGGCTTGTGGGACATTGCACGGAAGATCCTGCCGGTTTTCAAAAGAACCCCGGCGGTTTTTGTTGAAAGCCCGGACATTTCTGTTAGAAGGGCGGACATTTGTCCCGAAACAGTGGACATTACGCTTGAAGCCCTGGCGGTTTTTCCGGAGACTCCGGACATTTCTCAAAATACATTGGACATTTTTCCCGAATGGTTGGCGCTTTCTCAAACAAGCCCGGACATTTTTAAAAATACTCTGGCGGTTTGTATTTGGCCTCTGTACATTTGCAAAAATAGGTTGGCGGTTGTTGCCGGGAAACCTGAATATAGTCTTATCATCAAGATATTAAAGGACATATTCAAATATGCCGTTTTGTTCGAGCGCCCCCCGCCGCAATAAAACGCGCCGATCCGGCAACAAATCGACCAACTGGAAGCCTGTTTCCTTCATTTCTCTTCCTTTCGTGCCCTCACCAACCGACAGGGGGAAATGGGTGACAGGCGGGCAAAAATAAGGATATGTTCACCACAGACGATAAATGTCTGTGGAGAAAGGACCAAGATCGATGAGCTACAAGTCAATCAATACCAGATACACTATCTCGCACGCCCTTCAACTTGCAAAAGAGACCGTTTCCCTGCTGGAAGGCAGAAGGAGGGAGCTTGAACCGAGGCTCCCGGAAGGCCTCCTCGACGCTTTCCCGAGCGACATAACCGCCCTTGAGGGGCTGTTCACCGGAAGGGAAGCCAACAAGATAGACGTCAAATCCCTGACAGACGCCGAAGAAAGCATCTCGAAGATGGGAGCCCTTTGGGTTGCCGCCATACGGGAAGCCGTCAAGAAGCGGGACGTGGCGCCAGGCCTCTGCAAGGCGGTTGGTGTCGGAGAGAGGCTTTACTCAAGCCGCTCTGCCGCCGTCGTCGCGGCTATCGAGCAGATACTCAAGGTGGCGGCGGAATCGCCCGGCGACCTTCAGGCGTGCGGCGTCCTTGATTCCGACATCAGCAACGGGCAGGCCATCCTTGACGACCTCAAGGCCGCTCGCGAGAGCCAGGACAGCGGGATGAAGCACAAGAAGATCCTCACGACAGAGAAGAACATCCTCCAGTTGAGGGTCGAGAAGGCGATCAAAGAGATCGCCACCGCAGGATACTTGCAGTTCATGGACACCGAGCCGGTGATCGCCCTCAGGTTCAAGGACTTGATCCCAACAATCCGGAGGCGGAAAACCGCAGTCCAGCCCCCGCCAATAGTTCTCCCTAAAAAGGAGACTCCCGTCCTTGAGAAGTTAAGCTAGACGGGAGACAGTTGCAGCAGCCCCCGCCGGCAACGGCGGGGGCTTGCTTTATAAACAGCATCCCACTTTGCAATCCAGGCAACAAACCAAAAAAAGAAAATAAATGACGATTTTCTACTGGATCATCAGTCTTCCGCCATAAGGCTCACGCCTAGCGAAGCAATATAATACCCCTTCACCGTGTCATTTGGAACGACACCCCGAAACCCTTTCAAAGATGCGTTAATCACCTGAAACAAAATGGAACTCAGTGCACGTTGACAAATATATTTTTCGGTGTAGATTGGAGCCATACGGGTAATGGAGGAGGAACAGGATGCACGGAAAGAATTATTTAAAAGTTCTGGGGATGGTGTTGGTTTTCGCATTTGCTTTTACTTCTTCTTTTGCCCAAGCTACCGGGCCATCTTACTCAGACTCGTGGACAGCGGCGCCGGGATTTGTTCCCCAGATGCCCTTTGCGACGATAAGCGAAAATGAGAACGTGAACATCTACAACGGCAACTTGACGGTCATTTACCCGATAGGCCCGGCGATACCTGTGGGCCCTGAACTCTCCTTCCAAGCCAAGCTGAGGTATATGGGACCGGGATCGGGGGAAGCTTTTGGATTTGACAACGCCGGTGGGTGGACCGTATTTTATGGCGCTTTGACTGCATTACCACAATACGCACCAAATGATAATTCAGGTGGCAGCCCGATTTGTGGTGGGTGCAATTTGACTTATTATGACGCTGATGGAACGCCCCATGCTTTGTATATGGCCGATGAGATCAATGGAATTACCTTGGATGGATCCAATATCAAAGCGGAATATGGCAATGGCGTATGGATTTTATACTATCCCGACGGTAAAATCGTGGAATTGGCTGATTCTCTGGCACGAGATACGGTCCCCTGCTCTGGATGTCCCGGCTATACAGCAGATAAAACATGGGCAGTAACTAAAGTATCTGATCGCTTTGGAAACAGCTATTCCATCGTAAACCAACTGTTTGTTGATATGTTGACGAATGTCCAAAGATTCAATATAACAAGCATTTACGACAGTTCGCCCAATAACAACAGTGGGAGAGGAATATATTTTGACTACTCCAGTTCCCCCACAGGCTATATTACGAACCTGCTTAGTTCAATTTCGGTTCCAGTGCCGTATTTAAATGGTGGGAATCCCGGATATGCCGATTATTATTTTAACTTCACTACTCTGCAAGGGCAGTCCAGTTCTAGTGTTGCAAGGCTTTCGAGAATTGATTTTCCGAAGGCGAAGATCACCGATTCGAACAATCTGTTCATGTCGTTTTCTTATTACAGCCATGATCCTTCCATTCCAGGTTTTGATGAAAAAGGATCAGCTCTCCAAAGGATAACTTACCCCACGGGTGGATATACTCAATATGATTATGCCTCGTACATTTACGATTTTAATACTTCGTATTACCCAAAACCAGACACACAACAGCCAGGCCAATCAGTCAAAGTTAAATGGGTTGGTGGATTTGGCGTGACAACTGTTAAGAAGAATGATGGGACTAATAATACCGTCAGGCAGTGGGAAAGATTCGATATGCAGTATATCAATCCCGATAGTGCCCCCTGCAACGATTTTGGATTTGCACAGGAAACGCTGCCAGACGGACAAAAAATCCTGCATCTCTATAAAATTCCAACCAGCAAACAGGGTGGTGCAGGCTATGAATTGTATACGCTCTATTTCGCGAATGATAGTGTTTTTAGTTGGGAAAGAGCCCGCCGCTATGCTTACAACACTTACTCCGGATGCTCTTATGACAGTTCTCCTGGTGACATTGTCAACCCGGTGCGTGTCGTTTCAAGTACATGGAAGAGGATGGCTTATAGTGGCCTCCCCAATGCAAAACTCAGTGAAAATTGGCAGGTTGTCAATAGCAAGACTGAGGAATTAAATTCTGCAGGAGCGACAATCGCATGGAATGAGATGAAAAACGAACTCTGGGATACCCATGGACATTTTCTTTTGACAGCCTCCACCGGTTACCCTCTTGGTTCAAACCAGCCTCCTTATAAGGTAACAATCAGGCAGTATATACCTCCACACGAGACCAATAATCTGAGGACTAGGGAAGAATTTGAAGCCACTTTTTATGCCGCATCTCTTCCGACGCTATTCGCAAACATCCTGCCAGATGATTGTTCAGATTGCGGCCCAAATCCCCCTGAAAGCTTCAGTATCAATATCGCTGCCGATGCTTCCTCAAATAAGACCGTTACTGCTGGAATTAGTCAATTTATTATTACTGCCTTGCATAGTGGCAAAGATGCGGGGCTTAATTACACGAGTAATGCAATAAAAAGGATTGCTCTTAATATGGCATCAACAGGAAGCTTTACTCTTAGAAACAAGTATCCCAATTTCACAACTTACAATTACTTGTATTGGGACGGTTTTGGAAATGCACAAAGCTATATGGCAAGCAGCGATGACTGGGTCGAAACACGAACCTACAATTTAACCGCTGGGACAGGCAAGCAATATCTAGGGACTATCGATGAAATTCATCTGGCTTATAAAGGAGATTCGTCGAAAGGCGTTAAATACGAGTACGAATACGGAGTAGTGAAATCCAAGCAGTTCCTCGGGATAGGATACAAAGAAGCAGAAAGAGGGATCGACGAAAACACCGGATTGATCAAATGGGAAAGGGACCCGAACGGTTTCGGGGCGGATTATTCCTACGACAACCTTCTGCGTCTAACAAAGATCACTCCCACTCAAGGCGAGGCGGCGGAATACATTTATTATCCGCCAAATGACGCGAAGAGAATCGAATATGGGAGAGGATATAATCCCGATCCAACGGGAGAAAATCATACCCTCGGAAATCTTGCAACCCATAAGGTTTTCCATTTTGACGGCCTTGGAAGGCTTACCAAATCGAAAGAGATAATGGCCGACGGCAGCTATTCAGTCGTAGAAAAGGCATATGATCCGAACGGAAGGGAATTCTTCGTATCAGAGCCCTTTAAAGAGGGTGACGTAAGCCGTACAGGTTACGTCAGCTTCGATGATGCTAATGTGATTTATGCGCTCACATCGTTGCCCCGGAAAAACGGCGATTTCCTGTTCGGGACAGCCTCCAGCATATATCCAGGCTTCTCTTATTCGGCAACCAGCGGGCAATTGACATTATCCGGCCAGCCCGACCCCCTCGGCAGAGTCATGAAAGTCATCAAGCCTGATGGCAATTATACGGACACGACTTATGACGGTTATAATTACACCGTGGCACTGCACAACATAGAAGGCGTTACGGGAAACTCCTTAACAACCTACGAAAAGGATGCCTTCGGCAGGCTTGTATTTGTTGATGCTCCCAACAACGACAACATCAAAAGCGCCGACGCGGAATATTTTTACGACAGCCAGGATCGGCTTGTAAAGGTTGACCTTGACGGACAGATTAGGACCTTCACCTACGATAATCTCGGGTTCCTGACCTCTTCTGAAAACCCTGAAAACGGACTGGTGACAATAGATAACCCGTTAGATCCCTATGACGGCTACGATGTGTGGGGCAACATACTTCGATATCAGGATGCCAACGGGGTTGCGGGTGGTTATAAAATCAAGAACACCTACGACGCAAAGGGAAGGATAAGAGTAAAGGAAAAAATCGACGCAAGCGGGAATTTTCTTGCGCGACTGAACGAATGGATCTATGACGGCGCATCCAACAAGGGCCTCGGGAAATTGTCCTTCGCCAAAACAACCGATGAGAGCACATTCGCGGAGATCCATGAAAGCTATGATTACGCCGGGCTTAACGGGAGGATCAGTTCCAAACGGGTGGATTTCAAGACCGTTGCCGCAAACGCACAACTGCCTGAATACGGCTATGCCCTCTCTTATGGCTATGCTCCGTCGTACGGATTCTTGACAGAGGAGAAGATTGTCCGGACAGGCACATCCATTTCGGAACAAATCAACTCAACCTACAGCCACGGGGTTCTCGCCACAAAGAAGTTCAAGGATGCAGGAGGCGTTTCGGGCCTTACTTATCACCCCTCGGGAGCGATAGCTACTGTCGGATATACCAACGGGACCACCACGACCTATTCGCTCGAATCGAACACGACAAGGCTGGGGCAGATATCGGTCACCGGCAATTTATGGAACAGCGGCCCTTACAGCTACGACGGCGCCGGCAACATAAAGGCCATAGGCAGCGACAACTTCCAGTATGATGCCCTTTCAAGGCTGGTAACCGCGACGGTCCACCATGATGCGGTCAATCCGCCCCAGACACCCGACCCAAAGCCGGTCTCGTTCAGCTATTCTTACGATGAATTGGGAAATATGGAGGCACGGGAAATAACAAACGAGGGTACGCTTTCCTGGATCGCCAATGCGGATATGAGGAACAGGTTCATCAACGAAGTCAATATTTCCGCGACCTATCCCTCCTCACCCACGGAAAACGGGACCTATAAATCGAACAGAATAGGCCTTTTAAAAAGAAATACTGTAGATCAGGCCGGGTTCGGAAATGTGGCCGACGGATACGACGC
>ENA-UPTA01000784-UPTA01000784.1-activated-sludge-metagenome-genome-assembly--contig:-NODE-784-length-36672-cov-22.056094_pt1 | contig 36672 bp, 34 predicted proteins | sample MGYA00238184_ERZ773361 | MGnify/ENA primary metagenome ERZ773361 (study PRJEB29100, sample SAMN05720205) | activated sludge metagenome | isolation source: anaerobic digester from wastewater... | reverse complement strand
ACAGCAGTGGTTTTACGGGACTTCCGGGTGGTGGTCGCACTAATACCGGTAATTTTCAATTTATCCGCGAAAACGGCCTCTGGTGGACGTCCACTTCATACAATTCTTCCAACGCCTGGGGATTATATATGTGGTATTTAAGCCCGGGAGTTGAGCATGATCCCGTTTCAAAGAAATATGGAGTAAGCATACGCTGTATGAAGGATGGCAATAACGGCATTGAAATTATAAAAGATGCCGGAGAATGTAAAATAACCCCAAACCCTGAGAAAAACATAATCACAGTTGATTTTGGGGAAAATCAAAGATTTATTATGCAGGTCTATAATACTAGTTGGAGAATGCGTGATAGTCAAAGAATTTAATCACAGCATAAATGTTGTTGACATTAGTTCTCTGCCAGGCGGCACTTATGTGGTTAAACTGATTGGGGAAATGAATATTGCTATAAATATTCTTCTCAAAGAATAATTAATGCGAGACAGTTTTGATTTAAGCAAAATACTTCCTCTTAAACCAGAAAGCCACGTTTACCAGTCCTATCATCACGGGTACTTCAACTAAAGGCCCTATGACGGCAGCAAATGCTTCGCCAGAGTTCATGCCGAAAATTGCAATGGCAACGGCAATAGCCAGTTCGAAATTGTTGCTGGCAGCAGTAAATGAAGGTGTCACCGTCTGGACCTATTTGGCGCCAGTTTTCCTCATAAAACATAAAAGCTTTACCGGAGATGAATTACAACCCAGATAAATAATAACCGTCGTGAGGCAATTGCGGTTGACTTCACTTTTTTTTCATAATAAATTCTTAAGATTGTTTTAATTAAAAAAATACTATTTTTGTGTTATTATCTTAAACGTGAACATATGAGAACAAAAATTATTTTCAGCGCATTATATATCCTTTTTTTTACCGGCCAAACAGTTTTTTCACAATGTAAAATACCCACCGACCTTCAGAATGAAGGCCTATTAGGTAAGGTAAAATCCATGACGACAAAAAGCTATCAAAGTAATGAGCCAAACAAGACACCCACTGTGTCTGAAACATTTCTTTATGATAGCGGAAAAAAAACATTTAATAAGTCTGGCTATTATTTGGAAAATATTAGGTACGACAAAAGCGGTGTGGTTTCTAAGCATGAGAAATATGATTACGACGCAAATGGCCACCTCGTGAAAATCATCGGTATAGATAAACAAGGTGTTGAACATATTATAAAAACATTTCAAATTGATAATACAGGAAAGAGAATAGGCCGCAATGATTATTACTGGAATGGCAAAATTTCTGATTCTACCAGTTTGAAATGGGATTCCAAGGGTAATTTGATATGGATTATTGATGCCAATCCTGAAAAAAAAACGGTTGAAAAAATTGAAAAAAGATGGTACGATGATAAGGATAATATTATTGAGCGTAGTTATGAAATGCAATATGATGGTTTTTTAGAGAAATATTCTACACGAAAATACAAATACAACCAGGATGGGAATATGATCGAACAGGTTGAATATAATAGGGATAGTATTGCCAAGTATTGGTACACTTGGGTATATTCTAATAAGTATGATTTTGTGGAGAATTATTATTATTCAGAAGACGGAAAAAAACCGGCCAAGCCTGTCAGTACCACACGATATGACTATGACGACAAAGGAAATATTTTGGAAGAATCAGGCCAGGATGGCGTAAAAAAAAGTATTTATGTTTATGATAGTTATGGCAACTGGACAAAAAAGACTTTTTTAGAAAACAATAAAACTACATATATTGAAGTTCGTAGTTTTGAGTATTATTGATAAACCAGGCGACCATGGCATTCATAATAGCATTTGTTTGTGCTTTAAACATACTTGATTTATCTTGAATGAAGATGACATGTTTTTGATCTTAACAAATCAGGCAAAATATTTTTTCTTAAACCAAAAAGCCACATTCACCAAACCTATCATTACCGGCACTTCCACCAGAGGCCCGATGACAGCGGCAAATGCTTCGCCGGAATTCATGCCGAAAATCGCGATAGCTACCGCAATGGCCAGCTCGAAATTATTGCTGGCAGCCGTAAATGAAAGTGTAACGCTCTGTCCGTAAGTGGCGCCTATTCCTTTGCTCATGTATAATGAGGCAAAGAACATGATCATAAAATACACCAGCAGCGGTATAGCTATCAGCACAACATCAAGCGGTATCTTAATGATGTATTCTCCTTTGAGCGAAAACATGACGATGATGGTAAAAAGCAGGGCTATCAAGGTAAGCGGGCTGATTTTAGGAATGAACCGGGTATGATACCATTCTTTGCTTTTTATCCTTATCAGTATAAATCTTGTAAGAAACCCGGCTATAAAAGGAATGCCGAGATAAATGAACACGCTTTTGGCTATTTGCCCGATGGTGATGTTTTCAACGGCATCATTGGTCGGTATGCCAAACCAAGCAGGCCATACGGCAATGAAAAAGTAGGCGTATACCGAGAAAAACAACACCTGAAAGATAGAGTTAAACGCAACAAGTCCTGCAGCGTACTGTGTGTCACCTTTGGCAAGGTCGTTCCATACGATAACCATAGCTATGCAGCGCGCCAGCCCGATCATAATTATTCCATACATGTAGGGGAGGTTGGCGTTGTTTTCGCCGGGAAATAGTTTGAAAAATATAATGGCAAGGGCAAACATCGACACCGGTCCAATGACCCAATTCTGAACCAACGAAAGGCCAAGTACTTTCCAGTTGCGGAATACATCACCCAGTTCCTCGTATCTGACTTTGGCAAGCGGGGGGTACATCATCACAATAAGCCCGATGGCAATAGGGATGTTGGTCGTGCTATCGGGGGATGATTTCAACGATTCCCAGAAGTCGGCTATGGCAGGAAAAAAATATCCGGATAAAACACCAATCGCCATTGCAAGGAATATCCACACGGTAAGGTATCTGTCGAGAAATTTCAATCTTTTCTTCTTCTCTTCCATAAAAATTAAATTTTGAATTGGTATTAGCAGCAACTTTTACCTGTCCCTGAGCAATCACAGCTTGGTTCCGTACCCCTTAGTAATCCATTGATGATACCGGCCGCACAGCCAACCCCTGATCTGACGCTGATAGCAGCCTCGGGGCAATTTTTTTTGCAGGCGCCGCACTCCATGCACAGGTCTTTATTTTTGATAAAAGCCTTTTTATCGCGGAACTCAAAAACCTCGTGCGGGCAAACTGTGATGCACATCTTGCATCCATTGCATTTTTGCCGGTCAAGTTCAAGGGTAACGACATTTTTTAAATAAGTAAATCTGTTCATTTTATATAAATCTTGTTATTATCCATCCGATAAGTCCTAATGCTGCTGCTATTATTTGTACAGGGAGCGAAAGTTTCATCTCCTTTTGAACGCCGGAAAGGGAGGTGAAAGTTGATGAACCTGTGAAATTCATGGCCAGGAAAGATGAGACAGCTCCCATCATCAGGAACCATGAGATGATTTCAATAATATTACTTCCCAGTAAATTCAGGAATAAAAACAATACGGCGATCAGCCATCCGACAGTAAGTCCCTTTAGCGAAAATCTTTTAAAAGGAATCCAGGGCAAAAACATTGGAGTTAATGCACATCCTGCGACGTAGGCTGAAAATAAATTAATGACGGCTCTGCCGCCATTATACCATGCAGCATCAAATGAGTACCCATGTGGATTTAATCCGGCCAACAGCAAGAAAATAGCAGGTACGAGTATCAGATAGTATTTGCCGTAGGTTAATTCAACAGGAATCAGTTTCATTCTGTCCCGCAAAGGAAAATTCACACTGCGCATTTCCGGTGTTGTTTTAAATTCCGATTTAATGAATATGCCAATATCTTCGGCGCGGACAGGCCCATAAATAACCCTGAATCCTGTTTTGCTTTTTACCTCATGCGCCGAAACACCTACTGCTCCTAATTGTGGAACTATAAGATTTCTGTGATCAACGATATTTAACAGCGCATGGATTTTTATCCTGTTTATCAGTTCTGCTGTCCCGAAAGTTCCCTTGCCGGCTGCACACCAGACATTTATTCCTTTTGTGTCAAGGACGAGTATCCATGCATTCATTTTGTTTAACGCACGCCGCAGGTGGTCAAAACTTAATTTAAAATTAGCTGAAACAAAAACATCGGAGGTTGAATCAGGATGTCCTATAGCGTATAATCCCGGTTCCACTTTATACTTCATCCGGCCTAAATTCCACCTGACCTTTATGGTTTGCCAGATATCAGAATGGCTCCACGCTGTTGAAACCTGCGGAACAGGCCCAAAAACTGTCTTAACATTTCCGGTAATATAATCTTCTTTCATGGCTTGTTCATCGAATTTACTGACAGATAAAATGAATGAAAATGTTCAATAATTTGATCCCTGACTTTTCGGTACACTTCCATGATTTCCTCTTCCGTTCCCTGTGCATCTGCAGGGTCTTCAAATCCTATATGCATCCGGTGCTTTACCCTGCCGGTAAATGCGGGGCAGATTTCTTTGGCTTTGTTGCACACGGTGATCACATAATCAAAATTATCAGTAAGGAAAATATCTACTTGTTTAGGGTGTTGAGTACTTATGTCGACACCGATCTCTGCCATTGCTTTGACGGCATAAGGATTTACTTTTTGTTCGGCTCTGGTACCTGCAGAAAACACTTCAAGACCGCGATCAAGTGATCTCAAAAAGCCTTCAGCCATCTGGCTCCTGCAGGTATTCCCTGTGCAAATGATTAATATTTTCATAAGCTGATATTGCTTTATTTGTCACTGCAACTGCAACCCTTGAAAGTTTTTCCAGAGTAGGCATCAGGGCTGATCTTGCTGATTGCTTTTACAATCTCACTGGCAACATCATCTACCATTTTAAGATGTTCTTCAGTAATATCTTTATTCCTGACAATTTTTGTGTTTAGTGCTTTTTCAGGGCCAATGATTTTCGAAACATCAATGAACCCGTTAAGCTTGCCGCTGTATTTCTCCGTACTTCTTTTCGCGCAAAGCTTATCGCAGCCATCAACCGATATCGTCGGAAACACTTTTGCAAAGTTTCTTTCTTCTCTGCCCCCCGCAAGATATAGCGGCAGGCATAGTGTTACAGTATCCACCATTTGGAGTTCTTCAAGCACTTTTCGCGCGGCGAGCCTTGAAATGGTTCCACCGAGACATTCTTCCCCGCTGCAGGCTAATATTCCTACTTTGAATTCATTCATGAATGCTCCTCCTGAAATTTTTCATTTATTTTTTTTGCAATTTTTTCTGCGATTTCATTTACTACTATTTCTCCATCAGCATCTAGGGCGGTGGCCGTACCGAACTTTTTCCCTTTGTGCTCTTTCACTGTATCCAGGACTTTTATTTCTTCTATGACTATTCCACCGGCTATCGAGACATTTTTTGCCGCGCACATTTTCGGGCAACCGTCAACGGTGATGCAACCGCGGCCTTCAATTTTTTCTTTCGCTTCTTTATCGCCGGTTACGATGTATGCGAGGCAAACCGTTTCTGATCTTTCCGGGCATAATTCAAGCACTGTTTTTAAAGCAGCTTCTCTTGCCATAAGCCCGAAAACCTTGCCAATACCGCTACATGGAATAACTTTGATTTTTTTATTGTTATCCATTTGAACCCTCCACTTTTTTCTTCATTAATTCAAAATATTTGTCAAAACCAATCAGGAGTTCTTTATCGCTCTCAAAATCTGAAAGTTCAATTTCAGCTACCCATCCCAATTCGTATGGATTTTCATTGATCATTTCCGGCTTTTGCTCAAGCATTTCATTAATGGCAATCACCTTGCCGCTTACGGGCGAAATCAAAGCTACAAGGGCCTTTGACGATTCGATGTCGCCAACTTCGCCGAACTGGTCAATTTCTGCACCAATTTCGGGGGGGGTAAAATACAAAATATCGGAAAGGTTCTGCTGAACGAAATCTGTAACACCGATTCTGGCTCGGTTTCCTGTCACCCATGCCCAGCAATCATTTTCATTATAGTACACTTCCGGATTTTTAGGCACTCTGAAAATGAATTTGCCATGTTGAAGTGTTTCATAATCAAAATTAATAGAAACTAATGTTTTATCAGAAACCTGAACGGTCTTTTCATCAGTGATGTTAAGTTCGTTGAGGATAATTTCGATCAGGGCATTTTCATTTTCCTGAAGACTTAGTCCGCTGTTTAACTCAATATTATGGTTTTTAGCTTCCTCAGTTATTAGGATTTTTTGGGAAATTTTCAGGTTTTTTTCTGCAGCAAGTTTGCTGGCACACCTGGTAGGGCAACCATCTATGACTATAAGGGGGCGTTCGGCAGCGATCTTATTATATTTCGCATCAGCAACTCTGTAAAACACAGGGCAAATAATTTCATTTTTGGTGTTCTCGCATAATTTTATCGCTATTTCCCTTGAAATAGCCCCGGCGCATTTGTCCAATCCATTGCAAGGCAGTACGGCATAATTTTCAACCATTGTTTTCCTCCTTTCTTATTTCCTTGATCCTTTGCGTTGTCGCATTTTTATCGGGAAACGATAGTGCGTCGGGGCCACATATTTTTGAACATGCCCTGCAGAAAACAACGCAGTTATTCGGATTTTTGACGATCAATTTAATTTCTTCGGTATCATTCACTTCAAAAACTTTGTGGGGGCAGAATTTCGTACATTCCATGCAATAGTCGCATTTTGTATAATCGATGGTCGGTTTCCAGTCTATTTTATTGCGTTCCACGCCCATGAATGTTGTTTCGCTCATTGCTCTTCCTCCATTTTTTCAAGGGCTGCCCTCACTTTTTCAACTGCCTGTTCGGTTGTCATGTCGCGTACATCAAGAGGAATCAAATCTTTGTGCACATCAAGCCCTGATGCTGAAAATGCATCTCTGAACAGTTTGGTTTGCATATTGGGAGCACAACCGCCAATAACTACCTTTCTGTGTGATTTCAGAAAATCCATCAAAAAACGGTCGCCGTCTTCCTCGCATAACTGAGGATGAATAAATCCGTATTCAACCGGCAATTCAATTCTGACTCTGTTTATAAAGTCCCAGATATCCATTTGCGAAAATCCTGGACATTTTCCTGTGCATACGCACATAATAAAACCGGGTTTTTGTGATTCTGACATTATTTGATTTTTTTTAAGTATCGATTAACTTATTTTTTCAGTTTGTTGATGTTTAAGTTTTCTTTGTCCTGTTCACAGGCTTTAACATACACGGACATTGACCGCTCAATTGTGCCGACGGGTCTTTTTCAACCGGAAATCCATCACGTTCCCAATCCATAATACCGCCTGCAAGATTTGCCACTAAAGTGAAGCCATTTTTCATTAGTTTCTCAACAGAAGATTTACTGTGCAATCCGCTGGCATCAGCAATGATCAGAGGCTTGTCTTTTGGAAGGTTAATTATGTTCTCTTCAAAAATGCTCTGTGGCAAGATAATATAATTGTCCACCTTAAAAGTCTTCATTGATGTATGGTATTCTTCCCTAATATCAATAAGTACTGCGCCTTTTGAAACAGCAGCAAACGCTTCTTTAGCGGAGATGTGGCGAATGCCATTGCTGATAATACCCAATTCAGAAAAAAGGTTTTCCATTTTTTGTTTAGTTACGATTTGGCCATGAAAACAATAACATCCATTAGAAAATGATTCTTTCTTTTTGAATCAATAATTTTTATTTTGTTCTACTTCGGATGAGTACAAATTGCGATTTATTTAATGTGAAATAATCTCACTGAAATATTCTTATGTTGTTTTGGAACTTCAGTTTATGCCCGTTCAGTATAAATTTTGCGAATACCCAAACTATTTGTTTAAAAAATTAATTTATTAAATTCTGAAAGTAAAATAAATAAACATAGTAAAAGCCTACCACGATAAAAACAACCGCAATGATACGCCGGAACCATTTTTCAAAAACTTTTACTTTATTATAAAACCCTCCCACACTTGAAATGCTAAAAGCCAGAAGGTAGGCAATGATAATTACAGGCAGCCCGGTAGCAATGGCAAATACCAAAGGAAGAAACAAACCCGACGGACTGCTGATGGTAATGGGAATCAGCATCCCGAAATATAAAACTCCGCTGTAGGGGCAGAAGGCCAGGGCAAAGACAATTCCCAGCAATAGAGCGCTCCACCATTTTTTTCCGTTGTTGGTGCTTTCCAAGCGCTCGCCCAATTTACCTAAACCGGGAAATTTGATTTTGATGAAATCAAGCATAAGAATGCCAACAATTATGAGCAACGGGCCCAAAAATTTCTCACCATTGGACTGTAAGAACCTTGCAATATGAAATGTACTGGCACCGAAAAAAAGAATAACACCTAGTGCAGTATAGGTAAAAGCCCTGCCCAGCGTGTACCATAAGCCATTCAAAAAAATTTTCTTCTTATTTTCAATGTCCTTGCTGATAAATCCGATGGCAGTAATATTCATTGCCAGCGGGCAGGGACTGATAGCGGTCATGATGCCCAGAATAAAGGCAGTAAGAAAGGGGACGTTAGTTACGTCCAGCCAATTTTGTAAGACCTCCATTAGAAACTATTTTAACAAGCCGTCAATTTTGGCAATAAGTTCTTTTTCCAGAGTTTCTTTATTCTGATCCAGCATGTAATTCTTAACGATATCCGTCACATTGATGCTGGTATCATTTTTCTTCTTTTTCTTCACAACTATTACGGTTTGCGAGACTGCCTGATATTTTTCCACCAGGGCTTTGTTGCTTTCTTCCGCAATTTTGACAACTTTAAAAACTACATTTCCTTTTGGGTAGTTTTTTTCTACTATTGACTTGACATCTGCTTCAAGAACATTGCAGGCCTTGGCTTTGCAACAGGCAAGGTTGGCCTTGAAGTACAGCACTTCTGCTTTTCCTTTGGTGCTTTGAGCGAAAAGTGCAGAGGCAGAGATCATTAAAAATGCTAAAAATAATGTTGCTTTTTTCATGGTGTGTTATTTTATTGATTCTTCAATTTTTGCTTTCAATTCAGAAATAAAAATGTTGGGTTCATGTACTTTTTTAAAAGCCCATCCTGTAAGGTCTTCGCTTTTTTCTTCTTTGCCGTTACTATATGATGTTAATGCCAGCGTGGCGCCATATGCGTCATATTTTTTTACCAGATCCCGGTTTTCGGGGAGCTCGCAATTCAGAATGTACAGGTCAACAATGCCAAGTTCAAGCTGGTTCGCAAAATTATTGTCAATGGTTTGCCTGACATATTTTTCAATTGAAAAGCAAGTGTTGCAGCGGTTGGTGATATGAAAGTAAAAGACTTTCAGACGCAGGTTCTGTGCATTGTTGGCAATGATGGTATCGTTGTTTTTTTGAGAGAATACGCCAACAGAAAATAAAAGCAGAAAAGAAATTATTACTGTTTTTTTCATGTTTTTTATTTTAAATATTCAGAGATTTTATTTTTTAGAATTTCAATAAATTTTTCTTCCTTGTTTTTAGCAAATTTGAAGCCATCTCCTGTCAGGTCTGTGGTAGTTTCTTTTCCTTTGAAAATCCTCGTTACATAAAGCCCTGATCCAAAGGCCTGGTATTTTTCGGCCACTTTGCTGTTGGCATCATCGTCCACATTTAAAATGTATTGTTTGATCCGGCCTTGCCGGAGTTCGGCAGCAAAATAGGTTTTCAGCGTTTTGGTGGTGGCTTCTTCAATGGCGATACACGAAACACAGCGGTTGGTAACGTGGAAGTTGTAAATCAATACTTTGGATAATTCCTGTTTGGGTTTGTCCATCGGTTGCCCTGTCGTATCAACCGAAGTAACAGTATCAGGATTAACTACTTCCGTTTGAGCCATAGTGTCGGTTTTCTCGGGCTCTCCGGATTTATTTTGGGAGTTTGTACAGCTGCTGATAAATAACAATGAAATAATGCCGATTAGTACACAGAAGGATTTGCTTTTCATAAATTTCTGATTAACATGATTCTTTATTTGATGAGGTATTTTTTTTCAAAAAAGACGTGAGCAATTTTTTTGCATCATTCCAGTTTTGCTGGTTGATACAATATTTTATTTGAGGGGGTTCGATGTTTCCTTGTATCAATCCGGCCAGCTTTAATTCTTTCAGATGCTGCGAAAGTGTGGATCGGGCAATAGGGATATCACCTATCATTTCACCGCTGGTACAGCAGGTACTCATGCAGCTCAATTTTTCCATGATATAGACGCGTGCCGGATGGCTCAGGGCTTTTGCGATCAGGGCTATTTGTTTGTGCTCTTCACTAAACTTTGGTTTTGATGACATAGTTTATTTGTTTTTTTTAAGTATCTCCTTTAGTTCTTTTGTAGAGGGAATGCGGCCGCTGAAAATTACTTTTCCGTCTATCACTAATCCGGGCGTGCGCATGATGCCATAATTCATGATATTTACAATGTCTTCCACTTTTTCTATGGTAGCGTCAATATTTAATTCTGCCACAATGTCCTTAACTGATTTCTCCAGCATTTTACAATTTGGGCAACCGGTGCCTAAGATTTTTATTTCCATCATTTTCATTTTTATATTTCGCAAAATTACGAAATGTTTTTTAACCGCAAAAAAAATTAAAAAAAAACAACTGGAACCCCGGATAGTTTTTTAACCATAACTTTGTATTATAATAGCAAAATAAAAAAGGCTCTATGTCTGTCACCTGGAATCCCTGGCACGGTTGTAAAAAGATAAGCGCGGGCTGCGCGCATTGTTATGTTTACAGGATTGACAGCAGGCATGATAAGGATAGTTCTGTGGTGAAAAAGACGTTGAGCTATAAACTTCCAATAAAAAAGAGAAGAAATGGGGATTACAAAGTTGTTCCGGGCGAGGAGGTTTACACTTGTTTTAGCTCCGATTTTTTTCTTGATGAGGCAGATCCGTGGCGTCCAGAAGTGTGGAGGATGATTAAGGAGAGGAGCGACTGTCGCTTTTTCTTTATTACAAAACGTATCGACCGTTTCATTAAATGCCTGCCCGAAGACTGGGGCGAAGGTTATGATCATGTTTCTATTGGCACTACTGTTGAAAATCAGGAGAGGGCCGATTACCGTCTGCCTATATTCCGTGATCTTCCGATAAAACATAAAACAATAATATGTGAGCCACTGCTCGGAAAAATTGATTTTGCGGAGTATCTGGGAGACTGGGTTGAATGTGTTGTTGTTGGTGGCGAATCAGGCAGTGAAGCGCGTATTTGTGATTATGAATGGGTGCTTGATATTCGGCGGCAATGTATGTTAAAAAAAGTTGCATTCCATTTTAAACAGACCGGTGCCAGGTTTCGTAAAGAAGGCCGCCTGTACCTTGTGAACCGGAATTTTCAGCATTCGCAAGCCCGTAAAGCGGGAATAGATTTTATTCCATAGCAACTGTGACTGGGCGTTTTGGCGTACTGGTATTCTATTTGCTAAAGTACGGTCCTGAATTTTGGACCTATTTTACAGTGAAAATGTCACTCAAACTTTCCTTATTATGTATCCTTTTTATGGCTTCGCCAAATACTGCAGCTACTGATATCACTTCAATTTTGGAGGAAAATTTTTCCGGTTGATTTTCCACGGTATCGGTGATGAAAAGTTTTTTAATAGGGCTGTCGTCAAGTTTTTTTTCTGATCCGGGCGACAGTACTCCGTGCGTTGCCATCGCGTAAACCTGTTTAGCTCCTCTTTGAATTAGTTTTTCCGACACATCTTTCAGTGTGCCTCCAGAGATGATCATATCATCTACCACAATAGCAGTTTTGCCTTGCACATTGCCAATAATCTCTGTTATCTCTGCATTTTCATCATGACGTAACCGTTGCTTGTCGGCTATTACCACCGGGGCTTTCAGGTAAGAAGCAAATTTCCTTGCCTGTCCGGCAAAGCCGGTATCAGGCGAAACGATAACATAGTCCTTGGTTTCCAGAGATTTTATTTTTTCACAGAGCACTCCAAGAGCATAAAGGTTGTCGACGGGTTTACGAAAGAAACCCTGAATTTGCGGTGAGTGCAGGTCCATGGTGACGATACGGTCGGCACCGGCAACTTCAATAGTGTCGGCACATATGCGGGCCCTGATGGACACCCTTGGCTCGTCTTTTTTGTCGCCTTTGGAGTAACTGAAAAATGGAATTAATACAGTTACTGATTCAGCACTGGCACGTTTAAAGGCATCAATCCAAAACAGCAGTTCCACCAGGTTGTCGTTGGCAGGATACACTATTGATTGTACAATATAAACATGACATCCTCTGACGTTTTCGTTTATCCTGACAAAAGTATTACCTTCCGAAAAGTGTAAAACTTCGCTTTTCCCTTGTTCCGTTTGGAGATAATCGCAAATACTGCCGGTAAGCTTACGACTGCCACTGCCCGAAAATACCATTATCCTGTCAGAACTCATGTGCTAAATGTTTTATTGGTTAATAAATCTTATGTGTAAAGGTATGAATATATTTCAGGTTTTGCAATGAAAAACACAAATTTTGTTCTCTAAAGAAACATTGATTTTTATGTTATCTTTATAAAGAAAAGATAAATCGGTATCAACCAATAAATTACTGTTGTTCTTTTCCCGGTGTTTCTTATACTATGAGCCAATTCTGGACAAGACATGATTTCCAGTCCTTCTATCAGGGCTTAGTATGGCCTTCTGCATATCAAAGAGTACCTTGAATCCAAAACAAATGTTATTTAAAGTGGAAATCTTAAAAATAAAAGTAAGGAGCATTAATTACAAAGTTAATTTTTCAGGAAAAAATTTCTATGAAAAATTAAAAAAATAAAAATAATGGTTCTCATTATTTTACTTTTTACTAAGTAAAACAATTACGGAAAAAGATGTTGATATGGTTTATGTGTTATATGGTTTTTACGATAAAATTAATAAAACTTTGACTTTAAAATGAATGTGCTATGAGTTGTATGACATATGTTATGACACATGATTTCATATAAGAATGAAAATAATTATTTATTTGGATAAAAAGTTAAAAATAGTGCTTCATTTTATTGTTAGCAGTTGCAGATAAGATTTTCAATTGTTTTTTTTAAGTCTTTCATCATATGAATACCTGTATTAGTACATTAATAATTTATCTTTGTACCTATGAATAATTATTAAAATTAATACAACATGAAAAAACTTGTCTTCTTAAATTTACTGCTCGCGGTATTATTTTGTCCGCAGCTTTTGGCTCAGCAAAATGTTGGGATAGGTACCAACACTCCGGATAATTCGGCATTGCTTGACCTTACTTCTGTCAACAAAGGTTTATTAGTTCCCCGAATGACAACGGCGCAGCGAACGGCTATCACGGCCCCGGCTACCGGGCTGCTGGTTTACGATAGTAACTTGCAGCAGTTTTGGTATTATAATGGCACTCAATGGACTGTTGTTGCCGGCGGGGGCGGGGGATCGTGTTATACCCTGCAGCAGAGCTACGACTGTGGCGGTCCTGGTGCCGGAAGAAACATTGTTGTCAGCGGAACAAATTCTGTTAATATTACCAATGCTAACGCGAGCTCCATCGGGTTGCGTTCTACACATTCCGCTGACGGGGTTTCCATAAAGGCCGAAAATACTTATGCCAACGTGCAGTACGCTGCCGTTCAGGCTTCTACTGCCTCTAACTTCGGTACAGTAGGAGGTACGCCGGTACCTACTACGGCTATTATCGGCAACTCCACCGGAAAAGCTTTTGGTGTCAGCGGTCAGGTGGAGTCCACGGGTACCGGACAGGCAGGTATCTTTGGAAATAACCTTAGAACTAACGGCGGACATGGTGTTTATGGCATAGGATTTAATGGTGCTGTTGGTGAAAGCAATTATGAAACCGGCTTTGGCCTTTTTGGCTTGAATCATGGTACGGCTGTCAACGGAAATGCTGTGGGAACTATAGGGCAGGGATATGTTGGTGTTTGGGGTGAAACCGATGATGGCCCGGCAGCAGGCGTATACGGACAAAATGTCAGTGCCTCGGTAGTCGATGATAATATAGGTGTCTGGGGTTATGGCTGGATAGGCGTTTTCGGAGAAACCAACGATGTGAGTACAGGATATGGATTATTTAGTAGCGGAAATTCAGGAGCCTCCGGAACAAAATCTTTTGCAATTGATCACCCCCTTGATCCGGGCAACAAAATTTTAAAGCATTTTTCCATGGAATCACCCGAAGTGCTGAATCTTTATAGGGGCACAGCCAGCATTAACAACAACGGAGAAGCTCTGGTTGTACTTCCGGATTATTTTGACCAGATAAATATCAATTTTTCTTATCAGCTAACGGCAGTGGGCGCACCGGCACCGGGACTTTATATTAAGCAGGAAATCAACGGCGGTAAATTTATTATTGCCGGCGGCATACCGGGTACTAAAGTTTGCTGGACAGTGTATGCTGAACGTAACGATAAATTCCTCCAACAGCATCCGGAAGCAAAATTGACTGAAGTGATGAAAAGAAAATCAAATACTTACCTGATGCCTGAGTTATGGAACCAGCCGGCAGAAAGAGGAGTTTTCAGCGGATGCCCGAAAACACAAAAAGGACAGCTCTTGGTGCCTGAATCTAAATTTCATCAGGAAGAAATGAAGTTGATCAACGAATAACCAGCATATCTATGAAAAAATTTTTGTTAATTATCTTAATATTGCTGGCTTCCATACATGCCAGGTCGCAGTTGTTTTATAACAACGGTGCGCTGGTATCGGTCAGGCCGGGTGGAGTCATGCAAATTAACGGCAGCATCCAAAACAGCAATGCCGGCACCTTGCAAAACAACGGCGATTTAACCGTTACTGCTGATATTACCAATAATGCTGTCGCCGCTGGCGATGGCATATATCGTCTGGCAGGTAACTGGACTAACAACGGGACATTCACTCCCGCACTAAGCACTGTTATTTTCAATGGCAACACGCTACAGACCATTGGAGGAACCGTGTTATCTACATTTAACAACCTTACCATAAACAACCCTTTATCAGGTGTTACGCTATCAAATATTGATGCTGAAGTCAATAATACCCTGACTCTTACCTCGGGTAGGCTAAATGTGGCTTCGGCCAACCTGACCTTAAACAGCACCGCAACCGCTGTGGCAGGAAGTCCTTTTACTGCGGCCAATATGGTAGTGGTCAATCAGGGTGGGGAACTGCGTAAAAAATTCACTTCCACAGGTATGTACTTTTTTCCTGTAGGTGATAATGCCGGAACAGCGGAATATTCACCTGTGGCAGTAAATATCACTGCAGCTTCAGGCTTTAGCAATGCTTATGTGGGAATTAAAGTTAACGACATCAAACACCCCGACAACAATAGCACTATCCATTATCTTAAGCGCTTTTGGAGTATTACTCAGGCGGGAATAGCTTCCTGTTTGGCTTCCATAAATGCTAATTACGTTACAGCGGATATTTCTGGCACAGAAGCCAGCATTAAAAGCGCACAACTGAACGGCACTTTCAACCAGCTTACCAATCCCTGGGTTAAATATGTTACTTTAACCTCTAATACCCTGACTGCTTCCGGAGCCACCCTCAGTCCGGGCATAAGCTCCGTCTTCACTGGTATTTCAGGTGCTGATCCCGCAGTAAGTATCACCGGGGGCGATATTACTGTCTGTCAGGGTGCCAATGTAACATTACAAGCTGTTACTTCCAATGCAGACCCAACTGTTCATTATCAGTGGTCGGCAGGCATGGGGAACAATGCCATCGCAACTCCATCTACGGCTCTCACCGGTACCAGCACTTATACAGTTACAATTACTGATGGCAACGGGATAACAGCTAGTACTTCCACAACTTTGACTGTTGCTCCTTCGGTAGGTATCCCTGTTTTCACTTTGGGAACAGCTTCTTCACGTTGTCAGGGCGCTGAAACCATTGTTTATAATGCCACAGCCGGCAATAGTAGCAGTATTTCCTATAGCCTGGATGCCAACAGCCTGAATGCCGGAAATACTATCAACAGTACAACAGGAGAGGTCACTTATAATCCTGTCTGGACAGGTACTACGGTCATTACTGCCACGGCAACAGGATGCAACGGCCCGACCACATCCCAGCATACGGTCACTGTCGGTACCGGAAGCCCCGTAACTGTAAGCATTTCTGCTAATCCTTCAGGATCCATATGTTCTGGAACTTCAGTTACTTATACCGCAATACCGGTCAATGGCGGGCTTTCACCGGTATATCAGTGGATGCTCAACGGTCAGCCGCTGGGCAACAATAGCCCCACCTTTGTCATAGATACGCTGGATATGGGCGACCAGGTAAGCTGCCAGGTGATTTCCAATGCTCCCTGTGTGTCAGGCAATCCGGCAAATTCCAATGTGATTACCATGGTAGTAAAACCCAGTCTTACTGCTTCGTTAACCATCACCCCGTTTGCAAATCCAGCCTGCACACACACGCTGGTTGTTTTTTCTGCAACAGCGGTTAATGGTGGCACCACTCCGGCTTATGCCTGGTACCTCAACGGCGCATTGGTTGGTGGCAACAGCAGTACATACTCTAATGCACAGTTACTTACCGGCGACAACATTAGTTGTTTGCTTACCTCTAATCAGGCCTGTGTGCTGAATAGCCCAACGATGTCCAATACTATAGTAATGACTGTAAGCCCGATGCCTATTGCTCAAGCAGGAGAGGACACCGTTTATTCAAGTACCCCCATACAGATTGGGAGCGCGTTGAATGGACCGGGAATCATAAGTTGGCAGCCTGTCAGCGGTTTGGATAATCCTGCAGCCGCACAGCCTCTTGCTGCCCCCGCTATAACAACTGTTTACACTGTCAGTGTGGATAACAACGGTTGTGTGGTAACCGATGCTATAACAGTTTCGGTGGCAGGTGGAAAATCCATTAGCGGAAAAACACGCTACCTGGGTAAAGCCAATGTGGGCAACCCTGTTCCCAATATGCCTCATTATAATGCTGATATCTATACTATCGACAAGGTAATAGTAAGATTACGCCAGCAGGGCACAGGTATTGAAATTGCCCGCGATACCAGTGATGGAAATGGTCTCTATGCTTTTAATGGTGTGTCGGATGGTAATTATATTTTATCCTATGATAAATATACGGCAGACACCATGCAGTGGGGCGATGCAATCAATGCTATTGATGTTGCTTTACTTAAATATTTGTTGGGCACAGATACCCTGCTGAATCCTTCCAGAAACTTTTCGGCAAAATATAAAAAAGCTGCCAATGTGGATAATGTTTCCGGAATCAATGCTGTGGACATTGCTAGAATCAAATCTAAGATAGGATCTCCTAACAATCCGGCAGTTAACTTTCCTGCTGGTAACTGGGTGGCTTTGGATACTGCGGTTATTATGAATGGGATTGATATTACCGTGCCGTTGAAAACTATATGTTATGGCGATTATGATGCTTCAAGCAGCAAATACCGTGACTCGCTTAGCAACTGGAGCTCGCTGAAATCGTTGGCCCACGGAATTATCGGGTACTCCGGCGAAGAATTGACGGTTTCAGGAGGAGCATATTTTGAAGTGCCTTTAAAAATCAGCCATAACATGGAAGATTTTTCTGCCCTTGGATTAGAACTTGATTATCCTGCAGCAGAATACAAACTTATTACCGCTTATATGAAAGGGCAGCAAAATACCGGTTTTCTCAGGATTAACCCCACTCTTGCTGAGATAATAGCCAAAGATGACGACTTGCTTGTAACCGATGCTGACGGTGTTATCAGAGTGGTTTTTGCCACTACAAATCATTACGACTTGTCGGCTAATGACGACGTGATTGTCCTTGGATTCCGGCCGCTTGTTTCCAACAAAGGCAAAGGAACTGAATTTGTTTTGTCGGGCACCGGTGTTATTGGCAATCAGTATGGGGAAGAAAACAAGGAAGCGTACCTTATGATGCCTCAACTGTTTGTGCAGGGTGGTGAAGAAACAGGTATTACCCTGGCAGGCTATCCCAACCCGTTCAATGATGAGGTAAATATTGATTATAGCCTTTCTGAGGACGGTATTGTGAAAATCAGTGTGTATAATGCCCTGGGTGAAGTAGTCGCTTATCCTGTGCATGATTTTCAAGCAGCAGGTAAACATAGTCTTGATTTCGCCGGCAGGCACCTTGCTTCAGGTTTATACACATTTAAGCTGGAGTTTGTAGGTAAAGAAAATTCTACTCATGCAGTAATGAAACTAATCAAATAATACCAATGCAAGGTTAAGCCCTTATTTGTATTATTCCTTGTGGCCTGGGCCACAATAAATAATTCCCTGTAAAAACTAGTTTTGCAGGGAATTATTTTTTATACATCTTCTAACTCCAGGAAAAATTCGACGTTTTCTTACGCTATAATGGGCCAATGATGAGCAAAAGTTCATGCTTGCCGGCGTTTAAAGCCGGTTGTGTCCATCTTATTTCCTTTTTTCCTTTAGTTTCCTTACGCCATACAATAATGCCAATACAGCCATAATGCCCAATCCATCAATGGGCGCACTGTTGCCCGAGGGTGCCGGAGGTGGCACCTGAGCCAGCACATTTGTAATAAATAATGGGACTACCAGTAAACAGCTTGTCAAGAGTATTTTTATACTTGTGTTTTTCATTTTTAATTACCTTTCCTTTTTACTTTTTTTCAATCATTTTTGCTTACATGATGATAATTTTCTTCTGGAAAGTATCGCTGCCGCTGATAATATTAACGATATAGCAACCGGGTTTATCCAGTGTATAACGGAAGGTGCTGCTGCCCAGCAATTCATCGGTGATCACCTGTTGACCGAGCATGTTATAGACGGATAATACGGCTTTCTGCAATGTAGTGTTGCTGTGGCTTACATAAATATCCTTACCCGACGACCATGCATTTACAAAGGAGGTGCTGTTTTCACCAATACCGGTAACAATGGTCGGAGAAAATCTTATGAAGAACCTGTATTGCGGGGCATTGGCGGTGGTGGTAAATGTATAGACCGGATTTAACGTAAGGTCCTGAATGGTGGATGTCTGGTTGTCTTCAAGATAGATATGTTGTGAAGGGTCGAAGTTGAGTATTTCGCTGGCATTAATGGTAAATGAGCCGTTGGTTTTGGTCATATAACCCAGGGGCACAACCATATCAGTGTTTGACAGAGGAGGCAACGCATTTATAGATAAAGAAGCACTGCCATTGTATGAGGTATATAGGTTGGGATAAGCCGGGTCGTTATTCATCATTTTGTAGGCATCAAAACCACTATCAAAATTATTGGTAGCCTGCGGATTAAAGTAGATGACCGTTTCGTCAGTTTTAGTTGTGTTTTGTGTCTGATAACCTGTTAATCTCAGTGAGGGGTAAACAGTGCCTGTGGATTTGAAGAATGTTGGCTGGGCATTAACCCTTACGTCGTTTGTGACACCCAGTGTTCCTGCAGCCGTGGCTTTTACAAAGAACCCCTGCATGGAAGGAATGGTGGCCGTGCCGCCGTTAGTTCCATAGCCGCCGACAAAAGAAGCATAGGTGCCGTAATATTGAGAGGTTGCTTTAAAATAATAAATACCATCAGCCACACCGGTCTTGGTCCAACCTGATGTTGCCCCCCAATCGATAGGCGAGGGGTATGGGTTGCCGACCAGGTTCCATCCATCGGCCCAGGCATTTCCTGATGAAGTATATGTAACAGGAATACTCAAAGGTCCTGAGTTTACTGTTCCGGTGATATCGGTGGTTAAGGATCCGCCTGAACCTCCGAAATTGATACAATATCCTTTCATTGGTAACAAGTTGCCTGAAGCGCCATCCCAGCCTATAGAGATGGTAGTCTGAGCATAGGTTTCATCATATAGGTAAAAATTAGGGAAAGGCGTAACTGTCTGGAGCGTGTCAAATCCAACGTATGGGTACGCAGAATATATTGTTCCCAGTTCATCAGTAAAATCACTGATAGGGGCAGCGGCGAATGGAGAGGAATAATAGTGGTATCCGAGTTTGTTGGGCATATACCGCTGCATGTTTACATTGCCTGATACGCTGCCTGTACCTGTTCCGGCTATCAAAGCAGTTTTTGATGCAGAAGATAATAAGGTCAGGAAATTTCCAGCCGCGAGGGTCCCCTGAGAGAGTGTCAGCACGCCTGCCACTTCTGTGTTCCCGTTTAAATTTGCTCCTGCCGGATTATTCAGGGTGAGATTTTCGAAAGTAGTAATACCGTTTATAGTCTGTGCGGTACTGCCGGCAAGTATAACTGTTCCTTCGCCGACCGTGCTGTTACCCGTGTTTAACCAATTGCCATAAATGGTCAGGTTGTTGCCGGTGGTTACCGTAACAGAGGCGCCGGCGTCAATGGTAATGTTACGGCATAGCGCAGTTCCCTGTGTGTTAACAACAGGTAGATTTGTAGTGGATGGTATGGTAACATCGTTAGTGTTTGTGGGTACTGCATTGCATGACCAGTTACCCGGGGTGTTCCAGTCGTTGTTTTGTGCGCCGGTCCACCAGATGGATGAACCACAAGAACATACCTGCCCATTGATTCAGGTAATTCCGGTGTATGGCTGATAAGTGTCATCAGCTATTAATCTTGCGGTCGGATTATCGCCCCATGTTAAATCGGTGCATCCTGCTCCGGTATAAGTGAAATTGAGCTGGGCTATTTTTCCGTTTGCCACAAATCCGGGGTAATCTGCCCAAACTGTGGTGATTTCACCCGGTGTAGAATAGTTCCAATTTGAAGGATCACAAATATCAACCGGATTACAATCAGAAATGCTGACAAAAGTTAAATAAGCCGGATTATAATTGATAGTCCATTGCAAACTACCCACATTTGTAAAGTTAGTCATGCTGATATCAACCGATACGTTGCCGGCCGGAGCCGAGGTGGTTTGCAGTGTTACCGTGGGCGCTGCTGTCACTGTAAGGATCCCCGAGACATTTGATAATCCGTCCCAGAAACCTCCGCCTCCGGCATTGTATCCGCCGTAATGGTAGGTCCCGCTGCCAAGCTGGAAGCGGCTGGCATAATAGTAGGTGCCTGGAGAGAGAGGCAATCCAATGTTGGCTTGGTACTCATCGTTGTTATTACCAGTACCAGCATCTCCAATATAGGTTGCTGCCACCCAATTTGACCATGTGCTGGGATCTGTGTTAGTTGTGCTGTATCCTATCCATGACTGGATGCCTGTTCCCTGGCCTGCGGCATCGGTAAGTCCCGGTGCATAAACCTGAGCATAAGCCATATAGGTTCCTCCGGCAGCGCAGGTGCCGCTGGCCGGCGATTGCAGGTTGCACCACGAAAGATCGCTTATGGTCATGACACCTGAAACATTTGTGGTTCCGTCCCACAAACCGGAGTTGTATCCGCCATATACATAAGCACCGTTTCCTAACTGAAACCTACTGGCATAATAATATGTGCCTGGGCCAGCCGGTGCGGGGCCGATATTGGCCACATATTCATCATTGTTCCCATTATCTGTATAATAGGTGGCAGGAACCCAGTTTGTCCATGTGTTTGGGTTTGAATTGGTCGTGCTGTAGCCTATCCATGCCTGTATGCCGGCACCTTGTCCGGCGCCAACGGTAATGCCGTCAGCATAAACCTGTGCATATACGTTATAGGCTCCTCCTAAGGAAATGGTTCCGCTTTGAGGCCACTGCGTGTTACACCATATGATATCACTAACTTTGTATGAATAATTTGCGTTGTTGTTATTATTCAGACGCAGCGTCAGATAATCAATATCGGAGCCATTCGGTGTATCATCAATGGTGGACAGTGCATAATAGGACACGGTGGTGCCGGCTGCCTGGGCCGGTATGGTAGTGGTGCCCTGGTTTGAAACAAAAGAAGTAATTTCGGTACTGAAAGAGGATGTTGCCCAGTTATCGGTAGTATATCGTACATAAATATGCTCATTGGCATTTTTGGTGCCACTCAGGGTAACTGTTACAGTCATAGATTCTGAAGAGGATACATTGGATGCCGGTGATTGGGTCACGCTACTTATGTTTATTGGATTATAGGAAGTTTCTAGTATTGACATGTCATTATTATTGGCGGCCACTTTGCCAATGACCATTGTGTAATAATAATTTGTCTGTAACTGACATTCCATATCATGATTCCAAAATATACTTCCAACAGAATAGAAAGCTAAACCTGTAATCATCGAATTCAAACTGCGAGTGTAATTGGTAGTTAATCCGCACCATTTTATTGACCAATCGCCAATTGCTTGATTGTATAAAAATGCCCCTGTGCCGGTAAAAGTGGACTGTATTGTCGTTGCCCTGGTAACGCCCCTGTCAGTCATAGCCGGGCCGTCAGCCCAGGAACCGGTAAAATTTGTATAAATATTTCCCGGTTGTCCGAAAAGTATGCTTGTCATGAGTAGCATCATAAACAAACACAAGGATGAAGCGTGAAATTTTTTCATAGGTGGTAAGTTTTTGTTTTTAATGCATTTATTTTTAATGCAATTATAATTATTTATTGTATTAATTAATTTTGAGCAAAATTAATAAGAAATTAATCAATCAAAGTTATTAAATTTTTTTGAAACTTAGTTGTACAAATTAGTAATTAGTTTTTCATAAATAAAAACAAAGTTGCCCTTCCAAATTATTCTCTGGTAATTGTACTGTTATAAGGGTTAGTCATTATCTTTTACAAAAAGAACCATCAGGGCGGCGATTGCCATGGATATTCCTCCCAGTATCAATGAGTAAATGGCTTCACCCTTGAAAATTTCTTTGGTGATAAAGCCTAAAATGCTGGCGGCCAGTATCTGCGGGATCACAATAAAAAAGTTGAAGATACCCATATATACGCCCATTTTTTCGCGCGGCAACGATCCGGTGAGTATGGCATAGGGCATGGATAAAATACTGGCCCATGCAATGCCCACGCCCACCATAGATAGTAGTAATAATTCAGGAGATTTGAACAAAAAGATGGATATCAGTCCGGCACCTCCGGCAACCAGGCAGATCATATGGGTTATTTTACGGCTGGTGAACCTTGCCAGTATTGGCAAAAGAAACGCTATTAGCGCAGCAACTCCGTTATAAACAGCAAAGCATATCCCAACCCAGTTCGCGCCCTCGTTAAACAATGCAGATTTAGTGTCGCTGGTATGGTAGATATGGCTTGTAACAGCAGGGGTGGTATATATCCACATGGCAAATAATGCAAACCATGAGAAAAATTGCACCACGGCAAGTTGTTTCATAGTGGCCGGCATTTCCGAAAAATCGCTGAGTATTTCGACAAATCCGTTTTTTCTGTAACCCTTTTTTTCAAGTATTGCCGCTGTTAACATCAGTAACCCGAAAATAAGGAGTCCAAGGGAGAAAATGTAAAGTTCCCCGTTGAATTTTTTCCAGAAAAAGACTGCTGAAAGGCCAAGCCCTGCAATAATAAAATACCCGGCATTTCTTATTTTTTTCTTTAAAGCAGTATTGTCATATTGATCAGACTTATCCTTATGAATAGCTTCTTCCGTACTTTTTTCAGAAAATGAAGCCAATTCTTCGGGAGGATACTCCTTGGTGCGCAACACGGTCCATAGCACGGCAGTGAAAAATGCTGCAGCTCCAATATAGAATGAATATTTTACTGATGGGGGGATTATGCCTTCGGGAGCGGTGTTTTCCACTCCGAACAGGTTGGTGAGCAGATAGGGCAGGGCAGAGGCAACCACAGCGCCGGTGCCTATAAAAAAGCTCTGCATGGCGAAGCCCTTGGTACGTTGTTCTGATGGCAGCATGTCGCCGACAAATGCCCTGAAGGGTTCCATAGAGATATTGATAGAAGCATCCATTATCCACAGCATGCCTGCTGCCACCCATAATACAGGCGAATTTGGCATTACAAGCAATGCGAGCGAAGCAAGTATAGCACCGGTAAGAAAATACGGGCGCCGGCGGCCCAGCCTGTTCCATGTATGGTCGCTCAGATGCCCGATGATGGGCTGAACAATAAGCCCTGTAAGCGGCGCAGCTATCCAAAGTATAGGGATGTCTTCTATTTTTGCGCCCAGGGTTTCAAATATGCGGCTCACATTGGCATTTTGCAAGGCAAAACCAAACTGTATTCCCAGAAATCCGAAACTCATGTTCCAGATCTGCCAGAAAGATAAACGCGGTTTACTTTTCATGATAGGAAATAATAGCGTGCTAATTTTTTATAAAGGCAATTTTTTGTGTGGCAGCATAGTCTCCTGATTGTATGGTACAGAAATAATAACCGCTGTTGAGTTGCCCGCCATCATAGTTAGTCCCGTCCCATGTAAGGAAGTGCGTTCCCTTTGTCTGGTATGTGTTCACAATGGTTTTCACTTCGGTGCCCATCAGGTTGAATATTTTTATTGTTACTGTCCCGGAGGCTGGCAGGGTGTATGTAATGGTTTGCTTATCACTGAAAGGGTTGGGATATGCCGATAATCCCAGGGGATCCTGCAGGGTACCCTCACTGATACCGGAACCGTTGCCTGAGGTGTAAATGCCGATGCTGTCGGGAATGACAATGTTGGAGTCAATAAAAACATGATATTCACCGGGCTTATACAACCAGCCATAATTATTGGCTTCGGTCTGCCATGTTTCAACAATATATGTGCTTTGCGACAGGTAATCATACCAGGTTCCGGCATGCGGAAACTGAGGATACACATAATTATCTTCCACTTTAAAGTTTCCTGCAATTACCACATTGATGTTGGTATTGGATTGTGCATATGGGAACAGGCGTATCCGTTTATCCCAGTTTTCGACTTCCATTTCGTAATTGTTCGTTCTGCTTATGGGGAAATGCTTTTTAAGATAAATGAGGGCGGCGTATTGCTCAAATAATTTGAGGTGGTTGGATGCGTTCATGTAATCCCAACGGGCAGGTTTGGGATCCATGCGGCAGTTAGGGCTATGACCTGCAGTATCGGGGAAGAAGATGGAATAATCGTATCCTCTTTCGCCAAATTCCCAAATCATTTTTGGCCCGGGAACTGGGAGGAAAAAAGCAGCACAGGCTCCGGCCCGGTTAATAGCCGTATCGATGTGACGGGGGTTATAAGCGGGGTTGGAGGTGTTGCCATAACGGTAGATATCCCAGGTGAGTCTTTCTTCATCATGGCTTTCCATATAACCCACCAGGTTGTGGAAGGCAAAGGGCCTCGCCTGATAGGAGACGGGCCATTCAAATCCCGAGTAGTCGCTTGTCCATCCTTTGCCGGCAGCACGATAGCCATAATTGCCGCCGCCTCCCGACCACATCATAAATCCATAATTGGCCAGTTCGCTTTCTTCAGCGTTGTCAGCAAAATGTTCCAGGATGATAAATGTTCCGGGTTGCTTGGCCCAAAGCACATTAGCCAGACGTTTTATGTTATTTATTCGTGATACGTCATAAGCAGCCATATTGCCGGCACCACCAATTGTATATGTGTTGGTAAATCCTTTGGAAAGGTCCAGGCGGAAACCGTCGGCATGGTATTCACTAACCCAGTAGTTCAGCACACTGTCGATGTATGTTCTCGTATATGGGCTTTCGTGGTCCATATCACAGGGATAGCCGTAATCATGCGGCATATAATCATTAAACCAGGGATTGTCGGCCCCGGGCTTTTGCTGTTCCTTGTTGTAATAAAGTGCCGCCATGGGGTTTTGCGGGCTTGTGTGATTAAGCACCAGGTCGAGGATCACGGCAATACCATTTTTATGGCAGGCGTTGATAAGACTTTTCAGGTTGTTTTTCGTTCCATAGTATTTATCAGGAGCGAAATGATGGGTAGGCATATAACCCCAGCTTCCGTTGCCTTCGAACTCCATGACCGGCATCAGCTCAATGGCATTGATGCCAAGCCGTCTGAGGTAACGGATGCTGTCTTCAACGGTTTTGTAACTGTGCGTGCCATGAAAATCACGTATCAGCAGTTCATAGATAACCAAATCACGGTTGTCGGGTTTTTGAAAATTGCCATCCGTCCAAACGAAGGGCTCCTGTTCAGTTTGAAAAACAGAGACATGCTGTGATGTTCCTGCAGGGTATGTTATCAGGTTGGGATACACAAAGCCGTTGATACCCGGGTCGCCATATTTGTCGAGAATTTTTTCACTGTATGGGTCGGTGATTTTAACACTGTTTTCTACAAAATACTGGAACCGGTATTCTTTCTGAGGTACCAGCCCTGTTAGGGTGATCCAGAATCGTTGACCGTCGGTGGTTTTGTTCATTTGAAAGGCAGGGTCTAACTGAAAATCAGTATTATCCCATATCAGGTAAACGGAGTTTTTGTTGGGTGCCAGCAATTGCAGGGTTACCGTCGTGCCGTTGATATAATTTATACCATCCCGTGTTCCGGCCGGTGCGTCGGCTACCGTGGGAAGCTGTTTGACAATGTAATACAAGGAGTCGGTAACAGTGACAGAGTTGCGTACAGCAACAAATTTTATCCAGTGTTTTCCTGCCGGTGCCGCGGTGATAGCCGTGGTGAGCTCCATGCCATAGGTGTTGGCCACGGTATCGCCATCATGAAAAATTGTAACATCGGTATTGCCCGTACAACTCACTTTAACAGGGAAAACCTCGCCGGGGTTGGGAACAAATGGAAATTGCAGCGGGGCTACAAACCTGGCGAAAATGCCCGGCTGAAAGATTGGGATAAAAAAGTCTGCATGGTTGGTGTCTTTCCCTGCAACGCTGCCGTCGGCATTCCTGAATACGAAGCCTATGGCTGTTACGGTTTCGGCATCGGTGCCGGTAATGTCCAGGTATGGATAAAAAGTCGCGATGGGAATGGTGTCCGTGTAAAAATGCTGGGATAAGTGTGTCATTTTTACGGTGTCGGACGCATGGCCCCATTTTACTGGCTTGTGCAGCCAGTCGCTGAGGTTGATACTTTCTTTCGTTACCAGGCCCGTGTGCATATATACTTCGGTTACCCCGTTGGTAACCAGGTTGCTGTCGCCCAGTGCCGCGTTATAAAAGATGATCAGGTTGTCGTTAACCGTAGGATACGCCGGCGACCAGGTAAGGGCTGCCTGTTGCGAACGGGCAGTCATGGAAAGCATGATACATGCAAGGAAAAAAATTGTCAGACTTTTTTTCATAGTAAAGTTTTTAAGACCGGTGAAAGACTGTTTATCTTGAGATAATGATTCTTTGAGAAGCTATCAGGCTGCCGTCGGCTGTTAAGGTAAAGTAATACACACCTCCCGGAAGTTGTTCGGCATTATTGCCGGTGCCATCCCACATGATGCTGTGGCTACCCGATTGCTGGCGGCCGCTGCAGAGTGTTCTTACTTCCTGTCCCATGGCGTTGAAAACCTTTATGCTGAAGTTGTTTGTTGTTTCGGTAAGAGTGTAAGTGATTTGGGTTTTATCGCTGAAAGGGTTGGGGTAAGCATTTACAAAGGGATTTTCATGAACTATCTCATCAAATCCTTCGCCTGCATCGCAGGGGCCGGTAACCAGGGTGATGGCATTGTATGTGGTGTCGCCGGTGCTGCCCTGCACAACCTTGGGTACGCCGCTGTTGAGGTGGATGATAAACAGGTCGTTGCCGCCATTATCTCTTCCCACGGTGTCGCCGGTCGGATTTCTGAATACCATACCAATGGTGTAAGGACGGCCTCCGTCGGTAGTGTCCCAAACAGTGGAAATAACGCTGCTTGTGTTGGGGTCAGGTTCGGTATTTACCCAGGCAGGGTTAGAAAAATAATATTCTATGCAAAATTCTATGGAATATACTCCGTTTCCCAGCGTCTGCATCAATCCTACACCGTCGTCCTGAGGATTTTCACCCCAGTTGCCGACCACATGCTGCCACACATTGGATTTGTAAGGTACTATCTGGTTATAGCAAAACTGGCTGTTGGCCACCGGGTTTTCGCAATGTCTTATGAAGGCCGACGCAACCGTGTCCAGCGAACAGGTGCACAATCCAAGGTGTGCATAAACTTTTTTACAGGGCGAAGGGGTCCCGTTGCCGCCGCCAAGGGCGTAGTCATAAGTTTCCATTAGCTTGGTATCTAAGGTAATCCTTAGAAAATGATGCTGTGAAAATGTGTATCCAGCCCAAAAAATAAAGACAAATAAGAGTAAAAATGTTTTTTTCATAATGAATTGGTTTTAATTATTATACTACAAAATTAGTTATTTTTGATTGCGTATCATTTTATTCTTTTCCAGATAATTAATTAATGACCAGTTTTTTTGCCGATGCGCTATTGCCTGTATTTACCTCCAAAACATATATTCCCTGTGAAAGGCCTTTGACAGAATAGGTTTTGTGTATGGATACGGCAGCCTCGGTTTCGTCTGATAGGACAGTCTGTCCCAGACAGTTGATCAGTCTGACTTTAATTGGTTCACCGGAGACATTGATACTTATGGAAAAGTGGTCTGTGGCGGGGTTAGGAAAAACCGTGAACAGTTCCTGAGCATTGTTTGTCTGAATGCCGGAGGGGTCAACAATCGTCAGGGTACCGGATATGCTGGTGGAATCATCCCAGAATCCTGAACTAAAACCTCCGTAAACATAAGGACTGTCATCCAGTTGAAAGCGGCTGGCAAAATAGTACACACCTGCCGGCAGGGTTGATCCGAGAGTGGCCGTGTATTCGTCGCTGACAACGGCATCGGCTGAGTAAGTTGCCGGCAGCCAGTTTGTCCAGGTATTGGGATGGGTATCGCTGGCGTTATAGCCTATCCAGGCTTGTATCCCTGCGGCCTGTCCTGCCGTTTCGGTAAGGCATGGGGCGTAAACGCGCGCCAGTATTTCAATGGAATCTCCTATCATAATGGTTTCATCTCCGGGCCATTGAATGTTGCACCATGCTATATGCGCCGTATCGCCATTTATTGTCAGTTGTCCCGAGACATTGGTGGTGCCGTCCCAGAAACCTGTATTATACCCGCCATAGAAATAGGCGCCGTTACCCAGTTGAAACCGGCTGGCCAGATAATACTTGCCTGCACACAGCCACGACCCGATGTTGGCTTTGTATTCGTCATTATTGCCATCCTGAAGGTTAAAGCTTGCCGGCACCCAGACAGACCAGGTATCCGGGTTGGTATCTGTGGCACTGTAACCTATCCAGGCTTTAAGGTTCTCGTTGGCTCCGGCGGGTTCCGTAAATCCGCTGGAAAATACACGGGCGTAAGCAAAATAATCACCGGCATTGGCGGTGTCTGCAGACGGCCATTGGAGGTTGCACCAGGAAATGCTGCCTATGGTAAGTTCGCCGGAAACATTGGTGGTGCCATTCCAGAAACCTCCCGATCCCGCCTGAAAGCCGCCGTAAGAGTAGGCGCCCGTATCAAGTTTAAACCTGCTGGCATAATAATACTTTCCAGCAGGGAGCGACGCACCGAGATAGGCATGGTATTCGTCATCGTTTCCGGCATCAACAAAATATGGAGCCGGTATCCAGTTGGTCCAGGTGTTGGGATTGGTATTGGCGGTGTGGTAGCCTATCCAGGCCTGAATTCCTGCGCCGGGCCCTGTGGTGTCGGTGATACCGGGTGCATAAATATGGGCGTACACATGTATGGAATCTCCGGCAGGTATCGTATCCGAGGGAGGCCACTGCAGGTTGCACCAAAGAATCATGTTGGTGCTGCCAATAGTCATGATTCCCGAAACATTAGTGGTGCCATTCCAGAAGCCCGAATTGAAACCACCGTAGAAATAGGCGCCTCCGTTTAGCTGAAACCGGCTGGCATAGTAATAGGTTCCTGAGGGCAGCCCTGTGCCGATGGTAGCCATGTATTCGTCGTTGTTGCCATTGTCCACATTGAAGGTGGCGGGCACCCAGTTGGTCCAGGTAGCAGGGTCGGTGTCCGTGTTGCTGTATCCTATCCAGGCCTGTATGCCTGCACCCTGCCCCGTGGCATCGGTAACTCCCTGGGCATACACTTGCGCGTAAGCAACGCCTGAGCCGCCTTGGTTGATAATAATGGTTTGCGGCCATTGCAGGTTGCACCAGGTGATGCTCTGGCCGAAATTCATACCCACTGAACTCTGGAAGAACAAAAATAGAAATAGTATTTTGTGGAGATTATTCATAGGATTATGTCTTGAATTTCATGAAAGAAAAGGGCCTATGGCGATTTTTTGTTACAACACCACCGAAAAAACCGGCATGGAGAAAGGATGGTTGTAGCTGTGATTTTTTCCTGGTTTTGCTTCAGGCGGTGTTGCAAAAATTCTTTTGTTTGCCTGATGAAAAAGTATGGCATAAGGGCTGGTCAGCCGAAATGCCGTGCTTTATTCAAGATGGGGGTATTATCTGATAATAAGTTTTCTCGTAAGAGAGATGTCTTTATTAAAGGCTTGCAGGATATATATGCCTGCGGGCAACTGGTCAACTATAAAGGTTTTTTTCTGCACGGCATCGCTATCCAGCACCTCAGTGATTACAGGCCTTCCACTGATATCTGATACTACGACATTGACCTTCCCTTTTGTGTTGTTTAACGTCAGCGTAAAAATATCGGCAACGGGGTTGGGATATACGTCGATTGTTGCTGCCACATTTTCGTTTATGCCTGTGCCGGAGGTTACGGTATAGGAATAGTTACTGTTGGAGTTGTTATTCAGCCGCAAGGTATAATAATCTATAGTCGAGTCGATGGTGGTTGCCTGATTAGTGGTGAGCACATAATAGGAAACAGTGGTGCTGACGGCTTGTCCCGGGATGGTGGCCGTGCCCTGAAAACTGGCGTTAAATGAGGTAATTTCTGCGTAGGATGAGGTAGCCCAGTTATCGGTAGAATAACGTAGAAAGACTTTTTCGGCTGTATTTTTTGCAGCACTCAGCGTTACCGTTACGGCAACGGGTTGCGATGGGGTAATGTTGGCAGCCGGACTCTGTGTTACCGTGTTAATGGTCACAGGGTTGTACGACGTTTCAAGGATCGACATATCGTTGTTCGCAGTGGCATTTTTCCCGACGATAATGGTGTAATAATAGCTTGACAAAACCGAACACGTCATATCGGCATCCCAGCCTCCGGAAGTATAGTAATACGCGCTGCCTTCCAGCATGGTGTTCACTGTCCTGGTATAATCCGTGGTTGAACCGCACCATTTTGGCGTGTAATTCCCTGCTGTAGTGTTAAATAAAAATGATATAGTTGTTGCAAGGGGCAGGGGGTTCTGAATGCTTGCCCAAGAGGTAACCCCTCTGTCACTCAATGCCATGTCTCCCCAATTGCCCATCACACCGTAATGAATGTTTCCTGGTTGGCCGAATGATGCATTGCCCATCATAAAAAGGAAAATGAGCATAGAAATCTTTTTGTAAATTTTTTTCATAAGCAAATTTTTTAATTTAAGTATTAAAATAATTTATATTTAATTCTATCGATGATATTGCAAAATTAAAAAATATACTTCATAATAGCAAAATAATTTATGTGGTTAAAATGATTATTTTAGTTATCCTTTGTTATTACCGTTTTACTGACATAAAATGTACCTTTTTCCAGCGTAAAAAATAAAATTATTTTGTATTTTTACGGGCTTGTTAATATCCGTTAATTACATGAAGACCTACAGGGCGTTAGCTTTTTTATTTGTTCTCCTGTTTCAGTTATTTGCGAACGGTCTGTCTGGCCAGTCCAGGGCTGACGTCAGGGAGTTTTCGGGGACGTATGGTATTGCCACTCCGGTTACACTTAAACAGGATTCCACAGTAATTTATCTGGAGGATTTTTTTCAGGATGTCAGGGTTATAGATTCCGTACGTGCAGAAAAATGTTTTGCTGTCCATCTCACCGCTGATAATAAACAGCTCGTTCTTGTCAATAATGGCAATATACCTGTCCTCTCCGAACTGAAAATCTGGATGGGTGCCACTTCTTATTCAGTGTTGCTGAAAAAGTCTGAAAAGAAAGAAGTTAGTGTGGTATTTGACCCCGAAGGGAGGGTGTACAAGGCTGTTCAACTGGCCGGAGATGTCAACGGCTGGAATCCCGCAGCCACACCGATGACTTATGCGGATAAACTCTGGACAGCCACTTTGTTTTTAAATCCGGGTACTTACTATTATCAGCTTGTGGTGGACGGAAAATGGATGCTCGACCCTGCCAATCCTGATTCGGCGGATAATAACATCGGCGGATTTAATTCGGTGCTGAAAGTCAGCAATCAGGCCGGAATTCCCAAACCATCGATAGTTACACAAAGCGCTTCGGACAATAAAATAATTATCCGGAAAGAAAACAAAGTCAGCAAATTATTTGTTTTCTGGCAAAATTTCAGATTGGCGGATCAGTCAATCCATGAAAAAGGAAATCGGGTGGAAATAGAAATTCCTGAAGCTGCTTCAGCCCTTGAACGTTCGTTCATCCGTGTGTTCGCCTGCAACGAATCGGGCAGTGGCAACGACTTGTTGATACCGCTTCATCATGGAAAAGTGCTCACGGAAGCTTCCGGCCTTACACGCTTTGACAAGGAAGCGCAGGTAATGTATTTTATGCTGGTCGACCGTTTTTATGACAGCGATCCGGCCAACAACTTTCCGGTGAATGATTCCGAAGTGTTGCCTAAATCCAATTATATGGGAGGGGATATCGCCGGACTGAAGCAGAAAATTGACGATGGATATTTTTCCGAATTAGGCATTAATATGCTTTGGGTTTCGCCACTTAATCAGAATCCCAAAAACGCTTTCAGAGAATTTCCCGAACCACACCGCAAATATTCAGGATATCACGGTTACTGGCCTGTTTCTTCAACAAAAGTTGACTATCGCTACGGAACGGACTATGAACTGAAAAAGATGGTAGCTTCAGCACATAGCCAGGATATTAACGTGATTCTTGATTATGTAGCTCATCATGTCCATTCGGAGCATTTTTTGGCAAAACAGCATCCCGAATGGTTTACGCAACTTGATCTGCCCGATGGCAGAAAAAACATTCGGCTGTGGGATGAATGCCGGTTGACCACCTGGTTCGATACCTTTCTGCCCACTTTTGATTTTTCAAAACCCGAAGTGGTGGAATGTATGTCGGACTCAGCCTTGCTTTGGATCACTAACTACGACCTTGATGGATTCAGGCACGATGCTACCAAGCATATTCCTGAAAGCTTTCAACGCCGGCTGACACAAAAGATCAAAAATCAAATCATCATACCTAAAAACAAAAGTTTTTACCAGATTGGAGAAACATATGGAAACCGCGAACTGGTTGGCAGCTATGTCAATTCGGGCGAACTCAACGGGCAGTTCGACTTCAATCTGTATTTCGACTTGCGTTCTGTTCTTCTCAACGAAAACGAATCTTTTACAAAACTTGCCAACTCGCTGCAGGAGAGCTTGAACCAATACGGCTGCCATAACCTGATGGGAAACATCAGCGGGAACCATGATATGGCTCGTTTTATCTCTTATGCCGACGGATCACTGAGCTCACGGGAGGATGACAAAGAAGCGGGGTGGTCGCGAAATATTCAGGTACAAGATACTGCGGCGTATCAAAAACTTTCGTTGCTGACAGCTTATATCATGACAATCCCGGGTATCCCTGTGCTGTATTATGGTGATGAAATCGGTATGCCAGGTGCTGGTGATCCCGATAACCGAAGGATGATGAAATTTGACAACCTCACAAACGAAGAGAAAGAAACAAAAAGTACCGCCACCCGGCTGGTTAAACTACGTAGAAGCAGCATGCCCCTGATATACGGAGATTATAAGGTTATCAGCATTACCAAGGACACCTATGTTTTTGTCCGCACTTACTTTGAAAAATCAGTAATTGCTGTTTTTAATAAAAGTAAGCAGCCGGAAAAGATTTTTTTTAAATTGCCATCGGATATTGCCAATCAGGCATTTCAAACTAATTTCGGTCATTCTTTTATTCAATCGGAAAATACAATTGAAATAACCTTGCCTGCCTATAAGTTTGAATTATTGAATAATTAATAATATAGCAATATAACAACTTTATATGAGAAATACTTCCAAATTTTTTTTAATAATATTAATTTTCTGTTCTATGACATTTTGCAACACTGATTTGGTAGAAGCACAGACGCTAGTTGATGCCCCCATTCGTGAAAAAACCGTTCCCGAATGGTCCAAAAATCTAACTATTTATGAAGTCAATCTCAGGCAATACTCTTCATCCGGATCGTTCAAGGATTTTGAAAGCCATTTGCCGCGCCTCAAAGAAATGGGTGTGGGCATACTGTGGTTTATGCCTATAAATCCTATCGGCGAAAAGAACCGCAAGGGCAGTCTTGGAAGCTATTATTCGGTGCGGGATTATATGGCGGTAAACCCCGAATTTGGAACCATAGATGATTTTAAAAACCTGGTAAAAAAATGCCATCAATACGGTATGTATGTTTTAATTGACTGGGTAGCCAATCATTGTTCATGGGATAACGAGCTTCTCAGCCGGCATTCCGACTGGTTTACACAGGATGCCGCAGGCCATATCATTGCCCCGGTGCCAGACTGGACCGATGTGGCCGACCTTAATTACGATAATAAAGAAATGCGCCGGTATATGATCAATGCTATGAAATTCTGGCTCACCGAGACAGATATCGATGGTTTTCGTTGCGATGTGGCAGGCATGTGCCCGGTAGATTTCTGGAACGAAGCCCGGCCTGCCCTCGACAGTGTTAAAGATGTGTTTATGCTTGCGGAATGGGAAGATCCTGCATTTCACCAAAAGGCTTTTGACATGTCATATACCTGGGAGTTTCATCACCTGATTACCGACATTGCCAAAGGGAAAAAAACGGCTTTGTCGCTGGATACGCTGTTTTTCAACGAAAGCAAAAAGTACCGTGCCGGCGACTACCGGATGTATTTTACCTCTAACCATGACGAAAATTCATGGAATGGTACGGCCTACGAAAAATTTGGCGACGGCGTAAAAACTTTTGCCGTACTCACTTTTATGGTTCCGGGCATGCCCCTGATTTATAGCGGTCAGGAAGCGGGACTAAACAAACGATTGCAGTTTTTTGACAAGGATACCATAGAATGGAAAAAAGATGAATTCTATGATCTGTACAAAGTACTCACTGCCTTGAAAAAAGAGAACAAGGCACTGTGGAACGGGACCTATGGCGGCACAATGGGCAAAATAAAAACCTCGGACGATGCCGCCATATATGCTTTTTGCAGGAAAAAAGACGGCGATGAAGTAGTTGCTCTTTTCAACCTCTCTGGTAAACCGGCAAAAGTATCAATAACCGAAAGTCCCGCGGAAGGAACATTTACGGATGTGTTCTCAGGAAAAACTGTGAACATAAAGGCAGGCGATACGTACAAATTGAAAGCCTGGGAATACGTAATTGCAGAAAAAAGGAAATAGTCGATTTGCAGGCGGTTACAGCACCATTCCTGGTGTTTCTTCTGAAATATTTCTTTCGGAAATTTTTGGTTGATGAGAAAAGTTAGTTGTTAGCGAATAGTTTATGAAAAAACACCTACTTACCATATTGGCAATTTCTTTATCCATAATTTGTTGTGGACAGGATAAATATTTGCCTGTTTATTTCGACTATTTAATCACTAAACAACATGTTGACAGTTTATTAAATCTTAATGTGAAAGAAGTCATAATTGTTAGAACGGATAAAGCATTTAATGAACTTTATAGCGAAGACAGTATTTTAACTTTTATTTGCTGGCAGCAAATAGGTACTTCTTATATCCGCATTGTAACTCAAGACAAAATTTTTAAAGTGACAGTTTTTAATGGTGAAAGTATTTTTAATTTTAAAAACAAGAAAAAGACTTTCGTAACTGATGGCGAAGAAATATTCAAATTTACTCCACCTTTAACCAATAACAATGCTGTTTTCTATTATACAACTCTTTATCAGGGTTATTTCGAACAGCCTGACAAATTGAATTCATCGCCAATGCGATATTATCCAAATGATCAAAATAAAGAAAAACTAAGAAAAGAATGGTTCTCAATAATAATAAGTGTTCTGTTAAAAGAGGACTTTGACTTAAAGGTTGAATCCATCCATGATCGATACAAAGAATTAGGACTATAGTAAATCGACCTTAAACTTTATTTCGGCAAACAGTGACTGCTATGGTTTAGTTATATTGGGTCTGATGCATCAATACAATGTCGGCGTTCAGATAATAACAAAGTATGAGGTAAAAGAGTTAGACGAAGATTTTTTTGAAGGACAATAACGATTCTTTGCGGTTAAAAAAATTCAATCATTTCTCAGCACTTTCCTCTTTCCTCTCTTTCACCAGCAGCCATAACAGGCCAGATATAGTGAGCGATACGGCGCTGATGACAAAAATCAGCACCTTGTTGTCGGCAGCCTGTATAAAACTGCCCAAAAACAAACTCACCACCAGTTGCGGTATTACCACCGACAAGTTGAAGATACCCATGAAAAGTCCCATCTTTGACTTGTCCACCATTTCGGTCATAATGGCAAAAGGCAGGCTCACCACCGAAGCCCAGCCAATGCCGGCCACAGCCATCAGCAGGTACAAAACAATAGCTGAGTGTCCTAAAAATACTATGCCCCAATAACCCAAAGCCATGATAAAAATACAGGCAATATGCGTACGCACCCTGCCTATCTTTCTGGTAAGCGGCTCGAGGACCGGGGCCGGCAAAATAAATCCCACAGTGTTTAATATCGCGAAGGCGATGGCGATAATTTGTCCTATTTCATCTTTCTGGCTTTGTTCCAAAA
>ENA-UPTA01000782-UPTA01000782.1-activated-sludge-metagenome-genome-assembly--contig:-NODE-782-length-36765-cov-6.590983_pt1 | contig 36765 bp, 29 predicted proteins | sample MGYA00238184_ERZ773361 | MGnify/ENA primary metagenome ERZ773361 (study PRJEB29100, sample SAMN05720205) | activated sludge metagenome | isolation source: anaerobic digester from wastewater... | reverse complement strand
TGCTGATTATCAATCAATTCTTCGCAGTAAAAGAATTATTTTGGACAGCTGTGTTGAAAAATATAATTATTCGCATACGATGAATGTCCGTGTTGATAAGTACCTATTTTCTGTAAGGTTGTATAAAACCAGAAATGAAGCAACAACCGCATGCCGAAATGGGTCTGTTATTGTTAATGACAACCGCGTTAAGCCTTCATACATTATAAAACAGGGAGATAAAATTGAGGTCAGAATAAACCCAATTTTTCGCACTTTTACTGTTATTCAGATTAATGATAAACGATGCAGCAATGCGTTAGTATCTGATTATATCTCCGAAACAACCCCCACAGCTGAACTCGAACGACTGCGCATTGCCCGTTCAGTTCGAAACAGCAAGCCTCAAACGCGTCCCAATAAAAAGGACAGGCGGATTCTGGGAAAGCTATTCGAACAAAATGAAATCGACCCTAGCTAAACAAAAAGCGCAGGAAATCATCCTGCGCTTTTATATTGTTTGCTTTTTATTATTTGACTTCCTCGAAATCAACATCAGTTACTTCCTGTTCCGGCTTGGAGTTGCCCGTGTTCTGCGATGAGCCGGACTGTTGTTGTGTTGGGTCTCCCTGTGGTTGGTTCTGTGCTTTATACATATCTTCGGAAGCAGCCTGAAACGCAGCGTTCAAATCGGCAATGGCCTTATCAATTGATTGAACGTCCTGATTTTTGTGAGCTTCTTTCAATTGATCGAGAGCACTGTCGATAGGTTTACGTTTTGCTTCAGGTATTTTATCGCCAAATTCTTTCAGCTGTTTCTCAGTTTGGAAAATCATGCTGTCAGCCTGATTGATTTTATCGATTCGTTCTTTGGCTTTTCTATCCATTTCGGCATTTGCCTCAGCTTCAGCTTTCATTCTTTTAACTTCATCATCGCTTAATCCCGATGAGGCTTCAATACGAATGCTTTGTTCTTTGCCGGTACCCTTATCTTTTGCCGAAACTTTCAGAATTCCGTTGGCATCGATATCGAAAGTTACTTCAATCTGAGGAGTTCCTCTCATGGCTGGAGGTAACCCGTCAAGATGAAACCGTCCGATAGTTTTATTATCACTTGCCATCGAACGTTCGCCCTGCAATACATGAATTTCAACAGAGGGTTGGTTGTCGGCAGCGGTTGTGAAAGTTTCTGTCTTTTTTGTTGGGATAGTTGTGTTGGATTCAATAAGTTTTGTCATCACTCCACCCAAGGTTTCAATACCCAACGAAAGCGGGGTAACATCGAGAAGAAGCACATCCTTAACCTCCCCTGTGAGTACACCTCCTTGTATTGCAGCTCCTACTGCCACAACCTCATCGGGGTTAACACCTTTCGAAGGTGTTTTTCCAAAGAAGTCTTCCACTTTTTTCTGTACTGCTGGAATACGTGTAGAACCACCAACAAGAATAACTTCGTCAATTTCGGATGCCGAATATCCTGAGTCTTTGAGGGCTTTCCGGCAAGGCTCAATCGTTGCATTAATAAGTTTATCGACAAGTTGCTCAAATTTTGCCCTGGTAAGTGTTTTTACCAAATGCTTTGGAATACCGTCGACGGGCATAATATACGGGAGGTTTATTTCGGTTGTAACTGAACTTGACAGCTCAATTTTTGCTTTTTCAGCAGCCTCTTTCAGGCGTTGTGTTGCCATCGGATCTTTGCGAAGGTCAACACCCTCGTCGTTTTTGAACTCTGCAGCAAGCCAATCAATTACCATATTGTCGAAATCATCACCCCCGAGGTGGGTATCTCCGTTGGTGGATTTAACTTCGAAAACACCATCACCCAATTCCAGTATCGATATATCGAAAGTTCCGCCCCCAAGGTCGAAAACGGCAACTTTCATGTCCCTGTTCTTTTTATCAAGACCATATGCCAATGCAGCAGCTGTAGGTTCATTGATTATTCTGGCAACCCTGAGTCCTGCAATTTCACCTGCTTCTTTTGTGGCCTGACGTTGCGAATCGTTAAAATAGGCAGGTACAGTAATTACAGCCTCTGTTACTTCCTGCCCCAGATAGTCCTCGGCAGTTTTCTTCATTTTCTGAAGAACCATAGCTGATATTTCCTGCGGTGTAAATTTCCGGTCATCAATAACAATTCGTGGAGTGTTATTATCACCGGCGACTACTTTATAAGGAACGCGCGAAACCTCATTCGACAAATTATTGAAGCGTTCTCCCATGAAGCGTTTGATTGAGTATATGGTTTTTTGAGAATTGGTTATTGCTTGCCTTTTTGCTGGGTCGCCTATTTTTCTTTCACCGTTATCAACAAACGCAACCACCGAAGGGGTAGTGCGTTTTCCTTCACTATTGGCAATAACTACAGGCTCATTGCCTTCCATCACAGCTACGCAGGAGTTTGTTGTTCCTAAATCAATTCCAATTATTTTTCCCATTGTATTTTATTTTAAATTTCTATTTAATTTCTGATGTTAACAGTCAATTGCTGTGCCATCAGGAAATTAAAATATTTATCAGGAAATAATGTCGGTAAAGGCGAAAAACTGCCAACATATTTTATATTTCGCCTGTCGTTTTGGCAGAATTCAGGCTAATTCAGGTCGTATTTGGTTAAGTCTTTTCAGGAGTTTGAGCCAGGTACAAACTTCAATATCAATACCCCAACTCCCAGGAATTCTATATTCAAGCCTTATGAGCGTAAGAAAAGCTTTTCTGATGAACGACAAATTTGCCTTACTCAATAACTCTGGCCTACAAATAATTTTATTCATTTCGTGTATCCAGGAAACATATTCATCGGATTCTTCAAAATCGAAACACGCATTGCTCAGAAATTCTCTCATCTTGTTATAATCCTCAACAAGCCCAGCCCTGAACAGGGATTCAATAAACTCATAAAACCGGGGGGTGTACTCGAAAGTCTTATCTTCGTTATAGCTAATATAGTCCTCTTCATTAATATTTGCAAAAAATGAGATAAATTCCAAAACCTTATCATACTCAGCTAAATCACCGGTAAATACGTTTTTTTCAAACAAGAGATTATTCATATAGATAGGTTTTTAGTGTAAACAAAAACCTAGGGCAAATGTTCAAATAATATATTGGTATTACTCGTCGAGAAGAAATTTGTCAAACCCATCGGTATAGGCAACCTGATGTGTACTATCGGGTGCTATATATATGAAATAAGCTTCGAGGTCAGGTATTTTTTTTGCAAGTTCAAATGATTTTTCAAAGCCAATTACCATAAATGCGGTTGCGTAAGCATCGGCATACATGCATTGCCTTGTAGCTACTGTAACGCTTAACACATCGGTTTTTGCAGGATAGCCTGTTTTTGGATTGATACTGTGTCCATAAGTTTTCTGCCCCATTTCTACAAATTTTCTATAATTACCTGATGTTGCAAGCGACCAATCGGTCAAGCTTAAGACTGTCTGGTTCTGTCGGTTCGAATAACTGCTGTTAATGGGCTTATCAATGCCAATTTTCCAAAGTTCACTATTTGCCTTGTACCCTTTTGCACACACTTCTCCTCCTATTTCGATTAAATAATTGGATATTCCTTTACTTTCAAGAAAATAAGCCAGACAATCTACCGAAAGACCCTGTGCTATACCGTTTCCAATAATCATAACTTCGGGATATTGTTTGGTAATTTGTTGCCCGGAAATACTGATTTTATTCATACCGACATATTGCATTAATGCAACAATTCTCGAAGTATCAATGTTTCCAGGTTTTTCCCACCCAAAGCCCCAAAGATTGGCTACAGGGGCTACCGTAATATCGAAAGCACCTTCAGTTTTTTGCCAAACTTCTTGCGAAGCTGTTAACATTGTAATCAATAAAGAGTCTGGTTTAAAATCCTTGGCGTTATAATTAAATTTTGATATTACCGAGTTTCTATCGTAGTTTGATAGCGACTTGCTAAAATCAACAAGGAAGGAATTTATTTCATCGCTGATGTCTTCATTGTGCTCATATATCACATGATACATAGTTCCCTGTGTTCTACCTTCGCAGTTGTAGTAGTTTTTATTGCTACCGGTGCAAGCACCCAACCACACCGATAGTATTAGTATTGGTAAGAGGTTCATGTTGTTTATACGGTTTTTCATAAAGCCAGAAATTACCCGCCAAAATCATCGAAAGCAATCATTTCTTTTGGAACGCCAAGATTATCGAGCATTTTTTGGACAGCATCATTCATCAGAGGGGGACCACAAAGGTAGTATTCTATTTCTTCAGGCTCCTGATGTTTGTTCAGATAATTATCGTAAATAACCTGATGAATAAAACCCACATAACCTGTCCAATTATCTTCAGCCTTAGGTTCCGACAACGCTATATTAAAAGCGAAATTGGGAAACTCGTTTTCAATTTTACGAAATTCATCCTCATAGAATATTTCCCTTTTCGATCGTGCTCCATACCAGAAAGTTGTTTTTCGGTTTGTTTTCACGGTGTTGAACATGTGAAAAATATGAGACCGCATGGGTGCCATTCCTGCTCCACCGCCAATAAACATCATTTCGCGCTGAGTGTTTTTAATAAAGAACTCGCCATAAGGTCCCGAAATAAACACTTTATCCCCAGTTTTACGAGAAAAAACAAAAGACGAACACACTCCCGGATTAACATTCATAAATGTACCCTTTTTTCGGTCCCAGGGTGGGGTTGCAATACGAATATTGAGCATTATGATGTTATTTTCTGCAGGGTGATTTGCCATTGAATATGCCCGGAAAGTTTCCTCGCTGTTTTTCATTTTCAGGCTCCACATTCCGAACTTATCCCATTCATCCCTGAATTCCTGTTCCACATCAATATCTTTTGCAAAATCAACATCAATTTTAGGAACATCAATCTGAATATACCCACCGGAACGAAAATCAAGGAATTCACCTTCAGGCAGTTTCACAACAAATTCCTTAATAAAAGTAGCCACATTACGGTTACTTACCACTTCGCACTCCCATTTCTTTATCCCCATTACTTCTTCAGGGATTTCGATTTTCATATTCTGCCGAACTTTTACCTGACAACCCAATCTCCAGTAATTCTGTTGTTCTTTACGTGAGAAGAAACCCGTTTCGGTTGGCAAAATACTACCTCCGCCTTCAATCACCCTGCATTTGCACATTCCACATGTTCCTCCTCCGCCACATGCTGAAGGGAGGAGTATTTTATTATTACCTAGAGTTCCCAGAATGCTTGAACCAGGTTCCGTTTCAACTGTGCTTTTACCGTTAATCTCAATCAGTACTTTCCCTTTAGGCATTAGCTTGGCCTTAGCATATAATAAAATTGAGACAAGTAATAATACAATCAGCAAAAAAACCAAAATGCTTACTGCAAGTATCATTATATTTTGTGACATAATAAAAATCATAATTCAAGTATTATAGTTTTATTCCCATAAATCCCATAAACGCAATACCCATTAAACCGGTGATTATAAATGTTATACCTAATCCCTGAAGTGGTTGGGGGATATGCGAATACTTAATTTTTTCCCTAATTGCTGCCAGACCGACAATTGCTAAAAACCAACCGATACCGCTTCCCAGTCCGAAAACAGTCGCTTCACCAATATTGGCATAATCGCGTTCCGACATAAACAAGGCTCCTCCAAGAATCGCACAATTCACTGCAATAAGAGGCAGAAAAATTCCAAGTGATGAATAGAGTGCTGGAGCAAACTTCTCAACAACCATTTCAACAAGCTGAACCATTGAAGCAATTACAGCGATAAAAAGAATAAACCTTAGAAACCCAAGGTCAACGTCAGCCATTGCAGGGCTAAGCCAGGCCATAGCGCCTTCGCGGAGAACATACATTTCGAGGAGGTAATTTACCGGAACCGTTATCAGGAGGACAAAAATAACTGCCACCCCCAGGCCAACTGACGTTTTCACAGTTTTCGAAACTGCCAGATAAGAGCACATGCCTAAGAAATAGGCAAATATCATATTATCGATGAATATGCTTTTAACCAGAATATTGAATATATTTTCCATAAAACCGTGTTTTATTTGTTTTCAATAAGGTTTTTATTTCTCAAGCGCTGCACCCATATTATTATTCCGACAACAATTAAGGCCATAGGAGGCAATATCATGAGGCCGTTATTCATGTAGCCGGCAGTGTACCAGGCATCAGGTATTACTTTATAATCCCAGATGGTGCCACTGCCCAACAATTCTCTGAAAAAAGAAACAATTAGCAGAATCAATCCGTATCCGGCACCATTACCAACACCATCTAAAAAACTCTGCCAAGGCTTGTTCGATAAGGCGAATGCTTCGAGTCGGCCCATGATGATGCAGTTTGTAATAATTAGTCCCACAAATACACTCAATTGTTTGCTGATATCAAACACGAAAGATTTCAGCACTTCGTCAACAATAATTACCAATGCTGCAGCTATAACGAGTTGAACAATAATTCGTATCCGGTTCGGGATCGTATTCCTAAGTAAGGAAATAATCACATTCGACATTGCAGTAACAAATATTACGCTTAAGGCCATTACAAATGCCGGTTTCATTTTCACAGTAACAGCAAGTGCAGAGCAAATTCCCAACACTTGTACTGTAATAGGATTGTTTTTATTGATGGGGTCGGTGATTAACCGCAGATTTTTAAATAATGCCATAGTAATTATTTATTAGCCATTTTTTTAAAATAAGAATCGTACTGCTTAAGACCGTCGAACAACATTTCATTTAGGCCATTGCTGGTGATGGTGCCGCCTGTAATTGCATCAACAGCATGTTTATCCGATTTATCAGCGCCACCCTTGACAACTCTAACCGAAGTAAAGTTGCCGGTGGAATCGTAGATTTGTTTTCCGTCAAACTGTGCTTGGTACCACGAGGTCGATATTTCAGCACCAAGCCCGGGGGTTTCAGATTTGTGCATAAATATTGCACCGTACACTGTTTTCATGTCTTCGTTCAGACATACGTAGCCCGAAATAGGTCCCCATAAACCCTTCCCCAACAAGGGGATAATGTACTTTGTGTTCCCATCAGCTGATTTGGCAACGAACACGGGCAGTTCTCTCTGGGGTGCGGGTTTTGTAAATTCTGCCTTTAAATCGCAATATAAAGGGTTGGTTCCCTTAATGATTTCTCCTGCAACATTTACACTAAACATGTCAACGACATGTTTGCTGAACAATTGTTCGGCATTTTCGGTAGTAGATTCCACATGTATGGTGGAGAGAATATTTCGTTTCTTTTCTATCTCAATATTTTTTTGTTGACGCGGCTTCAGTTGTGTGGCAATAAAAGCAAGCACAAATGCAACAACAACCACCATGATAACTGAGTAGATAAAAATGTATTTATTGCTGTTCGTATTCATAGGTAAATTATGCTTTAATTTGTTTGAAACGCTTCAACCTTTTCGAAATATTTGCCTGAACAACGTAATGATCGATAAGGGGTGCAAATACATTCATAAGAAGTATGGCAAGCATCGTACCTTCAGGGTAAGCAGGGTTAAGTACTCTTATTACCATAATCATAACTCCAATAAGGAATCCATATATAAATTTGCCTGTATTTGTTTGGGCAGCAGTAACAGGATCAGTTGCCATAAAAACCATCCCAAATAAAAAACTGCCAATAAGTAAATGGTCGTAAAAAGGGATTTGCATATAAGGCGTATTACCTAAAACATTCATCAGAATTCCTACCGACATTCCTCCTATCAGCATCGAAAACATGACCCTCCAGCTTGCAATTCCGGCAAAAAGCAACAAAGCAGCTCCCAATAATATAGCCAGTTTCGACGTCTCACCAATAGATCCTGGAATTGCACCAATAAATAAATCCATTGTTGAAAGGGTATTTCCAAGTCCGTCGGTAAAATGTGGACTTCCAGCAGCCGCCTGTGCCAAAGGAGTTGCCCCTGTAAATCCGTCGACCACTCCTTCGCCTTGTGTTAAACCCGATACCCAAACTTTATCGCCTGACATCCATGCTGGGTATGCAAAAAACAGAAAAGCCCGGGCTAATAAAGCCGGATTCATAATATTCATACCGGTACCCCCAAATATTTCCTTACCAATTAATACTGCAAAAGCAGTTGCAACTGCAAGCATCCACAACGGTATATCAGCCGGCAGCAACAAAGGAATTAAAAATGAGGTAACAAATACTCCTTCATTTACTTCGTGCTTCCTGATTTGTGCAACAATAACCTCTACCCCTACGCCAACGCCGTACGACACCAGATACAATGGAATAACCATTTTTAATCCATACCCTACTATCTGCCAGAAACCGGCATCAATTCCTCGGCTGAAATAAAATTGAAAACCTGTATTCCAAACGCCAAACAAAAATGCTGGCATAAGAGCAACAACAACCAAAATCATGGTGCGCTTCATATCAATTGCATCGCGTATGTGCGCTCCCTTCTCTGTAACTTTGTCAGGTACGAACAAAAATGTCTCCATTGCATCGAAAAATGAATGAAGAAAATAAAGTTTACCCCCTGACTCAAAATTGGGCTTAGCTTTATCTAATAACTTTCTTACTGATTTCATACAGTATTCTTTAGAATAATATTAATTCATTTCGGACCGGATAAGATCGAGGCCTTCCCGTAATATTGCCTGAATCTGGGTTTTCGAAGTGCAAACAAATTCGCACAAAGCAAGGTCTTCTTCGATAACCTCATAAATTCCCAACTGTTCCATTTTGTCAATATCTTTCGCAATTATAGCTTTAATGAGATATTGCGGGTAAATATCGAAGGGACATACTTTTTCGTATTCTCCGGTAACTACCAAATTGCGTAATCCACCATTCAGGTTGGTATCTATTCGGTATCTGCGCTTGGGAAACAGCCATGAGAAATAAGTGTGCGAATTGCTGAATTTTTTAAATCCGGGCTTCATCCATCCAAACATCACATATTTTTTTCCCTCCGGAATTGCTGTTATCTGCGGGTGCTTATATCCCAGATAGCCTTTATAACCGACATTAGTACCTGTAAGTACATTCCCTGAAACAATTCTTACTGCATCGGGGTCATGTTCAACATTTCCGTTAAGCAATGATTTAATTGAAGCACCGTGCCTTGTTTTCACATAGCCTGTATGCGTAAGCTCTGAACCTGTGACAGCTATGATTCTTTCGGGAGAATATTTACCACTTAATGCTGTATTACCAATGGAAACGATATCCTGAGGCATGAGGGTAAATACTATTTCACCCTTATTTATCGGGTCAATTTTATTGATTATTGTTCCCACGTTTCCAGCCGGATGAGGACCTGAAATTGTGTGGGTTTCAACAAAATCAAGGCCAAGGAATGATTGAATAAGTCCGCTGTTTTTCGCAAAACCAAGATGTATTTTTCCAGTAGTTAATGGCCGGATTATCTTTAAACCATGAATCATCTGCTGCAAATAATCTTTCAGAAAGAATTCATAATCGGGTGCGAGTGGTGCGGTGTCATAGAAAGAAATAAATATCGATTTTGGGGTAGTTTCGGGATTGGCTATTACTCCATAAGGCCTCTGAGTTACAAACGGCCACAATCCGGCGTTACACAAAAACGATACTGACTGCTCTCTTGTGAGCGTGTTCACATCAGGTTTTTCAAAAACTTCGGTGTCATTTGTATCATCGGGAATGATAAGGTACTTCATGATTTTTCGTTTTTCTCCGCGTACAATATCCTTGAGAATCCCCGAAACGGGTGAAACAAACCTGATTTCAGGTTTATACTTATCAACAAATACAAGAGAACCTATCTTCAGTGTGTCGCCAGGCTGTGCAACCGGCTTTGACGTCAACCCGGGAAAGTCGTCCGGAACAAGTGCATAAGAAGAAGAGGCTGTTTCGTTTTGTATAATCTTGTTTGCTTCACCATAAAGACGTATATCCAAACCCTGTTTGACACTGATATGGTTTTTCATGCAAATTATTTAATATTAAATAATGTTTGTAACCAATTACTATTATAATTGTTGATTCAAAAGTAAAAAAAAATGCCGGAATTTTGTACCGGCATTAAAAAATTTTAATTGCGCTCTATTCTTTAATAAATCGCATTATTCTTTCGACGTTGTTGTGATTAACCTTAATAAAATACATGCCCTGCTCAAAAGACTCAACATTCACACTCTGACTACTGGTACCTGCGGTGAATTGCATCAGTTCTACTCCCTGAGTGTTATAAACAATTACCTTATCCCCGGCGTTTAAACCCATAACTGAAATAGTTTTCTGGGCTGGGTTCGGGAATACTCCAACATTGTTTATTCCTTCTTGAACAATGCTGTTGTAAAAATCGCTGTACCATATGCCATGGCACAGAGTTGAAACAATAATTCTATTGCCCAGATCGACAATTCCATTGGGAACCATCCCTGTTCTGTAACCGTGCTCAAAAGAATCGGGCATCCAGTTATCCAAATCGGAATCGGAGTAGAAAAATCCGAAGTTAGTTGCTACACAATAGGGAATAAAACCATCGGACTTACCTAATGAGCATGCATACAACATATCCTGCGGGAATCCAGAAGCGTCAAGCTGTGTAAACATATCATCGGAAAGATTATACTTCAGAAGTATGTTTTCATAAGTAACAGGCACACCAAATTTTGTTCTGAGAATAAACACAAGCTCTCCTGCATCATTTACAAGCGAAGCAACATTTGCAAAGCTTCCGTCTATTTTTCTGAAATCGAAAACAAAAGTATAATTTGGGTAGCCCATGTTTAACTCGATCCAAGTCTCTCCTGAATCGAGCGAACGATATAACTTATCTGTCATTTCGTCATTTGTGTAAAAATAGTATAAGTCGTTTGCTCCTCCTGCGATAATATTATAGGGCGTTCCGGTTCCAGTTGCTGCTCCGGGTATATTTAGCAGTTCTGTCAGTACAAGCTCCGGGCTCAATCTGTAATACCTTGTTATAACATCTTTTGATTGAGAAATCCGAAGAAAAAGGTACAAATTCCCAGCATTATCGCTACCCAAGAAACGTACTCCGACCAGGTCGCTGATTGCATCGATTCTTGTCCATTCCGAAGCTTCATCATCTTTATAATAAATTCCCATGGCTCCGTTCGAGATATCTTCAATCAGGGAATAATACAAGCGGGGTCCTGTAGAGTAAAGGCCATCTGATGCAAGAATCCCGATGAAAGGTTCAGTTCCTTCGTTATCGTACTCAAATTCAAGGTTTTCAGGGTCCGCTTTCGACACTCCATAACCTGTAATAAATGTGTAGAGTTTGTTGTCGAAAGGTACAATGTAATTCATTCCGGCAGTGAAACCCTCGTTGCGGATATTAATATCCACTCCGCTATTACCGGAATAGAGCACATCCGACAACATACTTGTAAGCCAGTACTGATTGTTTCCTACGTAGCACAAATCCGATAATATTGGCAGCGGCCCCATATTACCAGAAATCGGGAAGAATGACTGCCCACCATCATTACTACCCAAAGCAATAAGGTTCGGGCCGTTAATTGTGCTGCAAATGAGCAATCCCTGGGCTACCGTGAAATCAATAACAAAAGTTGGTTGAAGGAAATTGTTTTGAATAGTATCCCACACATCACCGCTAATGCTATAGCGATACATTCGGTCGTCGGTCCCTTTATAGAAAATATAATCGCCAATGCTTTCGCCTTGAAGGTATTCCATCCATTGATCGGGTGCCGGCCGTTTGGGAACACTGCCAAAATGCAGTGTGTCGAGTGTTTCACCATCATCAGAATACAAAACATCATTATTTTCGTTTGCCCATGCAATATAATGATTATTCATACGGAACCTGAAATATGCTAATCCAACGTCTTCCTGAGTTAATCCCTCATTCCAGGTCACAAAATCGGTTGTGTAGTAAATTGTGAAATAATTGATTCCCGACTCCTGATATTGTAACACTATATACACAAATTCATCGGTAGAAGAAAAAGTTTGTATGAGATAGGCTTCAGGCATTAGTTCCGGAAGGGTATATTCCTGTTCAATCCAGGTATTGTTGTCGGCATCGTATTTCATCAGATGCATATCAACTGAACAAAACAATTGATTTTCCCAGACAAAATGATTATCGAAATAGCGGTAAGGGTACTGATTGAATAAATTATCACCGGCATATTCCCAGTCATTTCCAGATTGATTGAACCGGAAAATAGAAAGGCCTGTATTAGCAATCACATCGTCGCCGGTGTAGTAATACTGCACTCTTGAACCTCTCCTATGAAGTGGCTCATCAATATTTGTCCATTGCGCATAAACACCGGTTTGAATCAAAAGGGACAAACCGATAAGGAAGAAAGTTGTTTTCATGGGGTTAGTATTTAGGTTTAACTTAGGGTTACGCGGGGGGTAGCGGCGGCGGAACACTTCCAAAAACAGCGCTGAGGTCAGTCTGTTCGCCGGCTTTTCCCCAGGATGCCATGCCTTCTTTCCAAACCAGAGTGTCTTTAGTCAATTGGCCTGTTTTTGCATATTGCGACAATGTAGCTATGTCGAAAGGACCGCTTTGCTGACCATTTGTGGCTATAAAGTACTTAACCTGTCCCGGAATTGGTGGCGGAACTGCTGCTTGTTGTTGTTGTTGTTGCTGTTGCTGGTTTCCCTGATTCATTGCATTCATCATCTGACCGGCCATAGCAAAACCCATCCCCATGCCCATACCTTCGGATGCAGCACCTCCACCGGGGTTGGTTGCGGCTGCTTCCATCGCATTGGCTGCCTGAAACTGGGTATATTTTCCCAGATCACCAATAACACCCATGCTGGTACGCTTATCGAGGGCTTCTTCCACATTGGGTGGAAGGCTTATGTTCGATACCAGGAATTTTGTCATTTCAAGCCCATATTCGGCATACTCTTCGATAATGGCTTTTCCGACGAACTGCGAAAACTCATTATAATTTGAAGCCATGTCGAGAACCGGAATTTTTGATTCAGCAACAGCGTCGGTAAAACGGGTAACAATTATATTTCTGAGTTGATTGGTAACTTTTTCTGTGGTAAATTCGCCATCGGTACCAACAATGTCCTTAATAAAAGTTGCTGCGTCTTTTACCCTGAATTCATAAACTCCAAATGCCCGTATTCTTACTGGCCCGAATTCAGGATCACGGAGCATTACAGGGTTGGGTGTTCCCCACTTGTTGTCGAGGAATTTTTTTGTATTAACAAAATACACCTCTGCTTTGAACGGACTGTTAAACCCATATTTCCAACCTTTGAGCGTTGATAAAATCGGCATGTTTTCCGTTGTAAGCGTGTACATTCCGGGGGTGTAAACATCGGCTATCTGACCTTCGTTTATAAAAACAGCAACCTGCGATTCGCGTACTGTAAGCTTTGCACCCATTTTAATTTCGTTGTGATACCTCTCGAAGCGATGTACAATAATATCATTCGACGGGTCGAGCCACTCAATGATATCAATAAATTCAGCTTTAATTTTGTCAAAAAGTCCCATAGTTTATTTATTTTTAGAATTAATATATTGTTTTAAAAGCACGATACAATTGTTGAATGCGTTGCGAATTGCTTCAATTCTTACTATCATCATGGGGTCGTAATGGTCAACCAGAATTTCATTCTCCAGTTTCTGATATTCGGCACTTACATTATCCATGCCCATTAATGCTGCTCCGGTTTTTGCCTTGTGCGCCAAACCTTTAATAATCACATATTCTTTTTTTTCAGCAGCTTCAGACATTTGATCATGATATTGTTCGAAAAGCGTAGCCGAAAGGCCCAAGAACTCCTGTTGGAAGCCAACATCGTTCATTGTCCTTTTTTCGAAAGCTTCATAATCGATATATTCCATACTATCCATGGGGTCAGGATAAAATTAAGCAATGTTCAAATATAACAATAATTATGATTGCATCGTATATTTTACACCAACTTTATAACAACAAAAAAAGGAATACGCTGCACTGAGCATATTCCTTCGAAATATCATTGATAATATCTATCTCTTAAGCAAACGTTTGTTCACGAATTCGAGGAATTCATCACGATACGATCTTCCAATTGGAATTTTATTATCGTGTATTATCACATCATTTCCATCGATTTCTTTAATATGATTGATGTTGATAATATAGGATTTACTGGTTCTGATAAATATGTCCTCGGGCAATTTATTATGAATGGTTTTCATATTCATTGCAGTCATATATTTCCCGTGTAATGTATGCAGAATAACGTAATCTTTCAAACCTTCGATGAAAAGAATTTCTTCAAAGTTGATTTTAACGTATTTTCTATCGGACTTAATAAAAATGAAATTATCTTCAATGGCTTCCAGCATCGAAGTGTTTTTGGTCAGTTTCATAACTTCTTCAACTTTAGCGATTGCTTTCAGAAAGCGGTCGAGTTTAATGGGCTTAACGAGATAGTCGACAACATCAAGTTCGTAAGCTTCAACAGCGTATTGAGGATAGGCTGTTGCGAGAATAACAAGCGGAGGATTTGTAAGGTCTTTCAGAAAATTCAATCCTGAAACTCCCGGCATTTCAATATCGAGAAACATAAGGTCCACATCATTTTCATGCAAAAAATCGGTTGCTTTTATTGCGTCATCAAATTCGCCAACCAATTCAAGACTTTGCACTTCGCTGATGTTCATTTTCATACCCTCTCTTGCAAGGGGCTCATCATCAATTATTATGCATTTCATAATATTAGTTTTATTTAATTTAACAAAATATTTTAGTTCATCAGTTCAAAATCAAAAAAGCATTTGGCAATTCTAAGCAAATTCGCATCAACAGAAATACACAATCCTCAAAATAATAATCCTTAGCGATTACTAAACAATAATCAGAAGGAATTTGTTCAAAATTTCAATCAGGTTGCGAAAATAAGTATTTTTATTCAAAATATCAACAAATTGAAAGCTGCGTTTTCAACACGAATAAATTTTTGACAAACTTTTATGATTTTATATTTTGGCAGTACCCGCTATGCAACTTACTAAATGAGCGCTTCAGCAGTTTTTGATTTATAAGTGATGTTATCTTACGTTTTCAATTTGAGGTTATTGTTAATATTTATGAGTATATTTCATTGCAAGCGTTACAATGCCTTTTTGCCTCATCGCAAAAGTTCAACGGAAGCCTGAATAAGAACAACTACATTCCACCATTGTTACATTCGGAAAAAAACATTGGTAATAATCGTTTTTATAATGAATGAAATATTACATATCCTTTGTCAATACTGATATTGAAGTTTATCATCCAATCGATGGTTCAGAAAGTATTCCGTAAATATTTCTATTTTCTGTTCAAGCCTCGAAGCCGTATTCACCCGTTCCTAGTATCTACAATGTTGCCTTTTTTATTCTTGCACAAGCATTTCAAGGGAGTTAGAAAAATCGCTGTTAATAAGTGTAATAAATTTTCTTCAAAAACCCGGTTTATTAACAAGCTTTGTTAACAATTTACTTATAGCACCTTCAATTATCGAAAAGTGCTTTCCCCATCCGAAAATTCATCTTAAAATCTGGCTATATAACCAAAATGTATTTTGGCCGCACGTAAGTCGAAGCTCCCCTGCCCAAATATACCATAGGCATAAGCCAAAGAAAATATACCAGCTTTAGTCTGCAGGTCGATTCCCACACCAAAGCCTACAGGAAATCCCAGGCGATCAACAGTAGTGACTTCGTTATAAATGCAACCGTAATCGCAAAAAGCAAACACTGCTGAATTTCGCTCAAACAAATAACGGATTTCCGAAGTAACAATGGCAAATGATGATGCCTCCAGTGTGTTTTCGGCAACCCCCCTGAATGATTTTATCCCGCCCAACTGAAAAAGCTCATTGCGGTAAATGTTGCTGCAAAACAATGCCTTCGATGCAATCGACTGCTTCCAGACTATCCTTTGAGTAATTGGAATATAAAGCTTCGCATTAATCCCCAGCATCACCACAGGATTGCTTTTTATAGAAGTGTCTGAATCGGTTTTTTTAATACCGGATGATGCCTCCCCCGACAGAGAATACCCTTTTGATGGATTATAAAAATAATCATAGCGTGTTACAGAATAACCCAGACCCAGCATGTGTGAGGTAAAGCCTGAATAGTTGGCCATGCTTCCCGATTCTTCGGTATTTCCAATTGGGAAGGATGAAATGTTTTCGTAAAAAACCAAAACCCCGTTATTTGCCTGAGCCATGTAACGTAAACCAACTCTGGAAGTCAGATTTAAGTAGCTGGTGTCTTGCTTAAACATATCGAATCCTGCAGCTATACCAATATTAGAGTTTAAAAAATAAGGAAAGCTAAAATCAGCTTTAAGTGTCTGGCTCAATGCCTGATACCTAGTCCAGTTCAATGCAAGATGCTCTCCTCTTCCAAGCAAATTTTGCAAAAACAAATCAGCGTCCCCTGTAACCAAGAGTTTTCCAGAAGTCTGTTCTTCGGGCAGAAACCCAATAATACCACTAAAAGAAGATGTTTTATTATCGGAGAGATATAAAATTACGTCAGCAGTATTTTTTCCAAATGCAATTTCAGGGTTTTTGCTTTGATTTATAAAAGCCAGATTATTGAGCGATGTATTCATACTTTCGATGTACTTCTCCTTATAAATACTTCCATCCTTAAACCCAAGATATTTCTTCAGGTATGGCAGTTTAACCCTACTGTTGCCCTTCAGAATAAGGCTATCCAATACAATAAAATCACCGGGGTCGGTACATATTACGGCAGACACAAGGTTATTCCGGAACGAAATACTGTCGAGCCAGACCACACAAAACGGATATCCTATATTTTCGTATGCCGACACAACATCGTTCAATAAATATCCAAATTCTTTTTCTGTAATCTTATCGTCTTTATACCTGCGCAAATTATAAATCTTAGCAGTAATTGTGTCTTCAGCACGAACCTGAATATTTTCCCATGAATATTTCAACCCTTTTAAAAAGTAGGCAGAAATATCATTCTTCCTAAATACAATACTATCGTAACCTGCTGCCAGATACCCCTTCGAAAGATAATCTGTGCGGAATGAGTTAAGATATTGTATGGCAGAAATGCTATCAGGAAAAGATCGGAAAACAGCTTCAACTATATCTTTGTTGATGTTGTACTGATAAACTTTCAGCTTTACTTCCTGTGTCTGTGCAAACAAATTTACAGATGGAGTAAGTGATAAAATAATTATCAGTAGGTAACATGTTTTAGCTATTTTGGCAGGAACATGCATTTCTATTTTATGGAGCGTAATGCTCCTGAGTTTTTATCGAAACTGATTTGCAAGTTTTTATTTTTCATCAATTGCTCGTCGATAAAATTCAGGTGCCCAAATTGGGGAACGGTGAACACATCGTTTAAATAGCAAACTCCATCGGCAAATATCTTCATATTTGCCTGCCCCGGTATCCTGTAATACAGCCCCCTGTATTTTGGGCTAAACTCTGTTTGCCTATTGTAGAAACGACTGATTTCATCGTTGATTTCATAATTTGTTATTTCGACGGTAACCGGATAAAAGCCTTCTTTTTCGGAAGTAGATACACCTTCGTTCTCCGAAAACCAGAAGAGGATTACGGGTGTTGTGTTTTTTTCCGGAATAAAAAACAAGCAGTAAACTTCTTCCTGCGTATGCTTTTTCCCAATAAATAAATCAATATATTCCTTTTCAAGTTCATTTAAGCTGCCAATCATTTTCTCCATAGCATACCCATCGGGAATTTGCTCGGTTTGTGCAGTTTCGAGCTTAAAACGCCGTTTCCGCAGCTTTATAACAAAATTGGCGGCTTCTTCGGCTTTTTGTTCAATGTCTTTGCTGGTGATTTTTGTATTGATAATCGGTATTTTCTGGTACACAGAATCAGTTTTTATCACGCGGTAGGTCGTGTCCTGAATATCGGAGAAGTTACGTTTCACGGTAAGGTCGGTAAACCATACGGTTTTACCGGAATGTGAGGGAACAATAATTGGGTTGATTTCAGTTTGTACTTCAGGGTCATCAGGTTCTTCGATATTATAGCCGGTCAATATACCATTGTTGCTGATAGCCAGTTTACATCCTCCGTTTTTACTCCCCGGATCAACAAAAAAAACTGCCGCCGGATCTGGCTCATAAAGTGGAGTCAGTAATACTGAGCTTATCTGATATTCGGTATAATTTTCTGTAACTACGTTCTCGATTCCAAGGTATTTATTCGCATAATTACAATATGGCCCGGCAACAAACTGAGTTTTTTCAATCTGAAGTTTTACCTCAAACATTAAACGCGGTAAGGAGTAGAAAAAACCGCTTTTCTTTATCTGGTAATTGCTGTCCTTAATGTGAACAACATTAAAATTCGTTTTACATGATGCAACAGCCAATCCAACAACAAAAAGCAGAATTGTTAATTTTCTCATAATCAATTATTTATTTATCGTTTTAAACGCACCCCCAATATTGTTTATTATATCGCCTGCAATCAACGACTCGTATGATTGTTTATCCAATGCCAAATCACCAGCCCGGCCATGTAGCCATACTCCAAAAATTGCAGCCATTGCGGCATCGTATCCCTGTGAAAGCAACGACAAGATTATCCCTGTCAAAACATCACCAGATCCCGCTGTAGCCATACCCTGATTTCCGGTTGAGTTAAAATAACAATGGCCATCGGGTGTAGTTACTGCTGTGTAAGCCCCTTTGCAAACTATAATTATTCGGTATCTGACCGACAAGTCCATTTGGGCTTGCAACCTCAAATATGAATTTTCATAATCCCCAAACAGTCGTTTAAATTCACCAATGTGAGGAGTGAGAATGGTATTTTCGGGTAAAATGTTCAGCAAATCTTTCTCTTGTGAAATCATGTTCAACGCATCGGCATCGAGCACCAGCGGGTGCTTATTCTCAGTCAGTAACAATCTGAATGCACTCCTCACTGCTTCTCCTGTACCAAGTCCCGGCCCTACTCCCACAGCATCGTACGAATTAATCCCTGTAATCATTGTAAAATCATTATCGTTTTCGTCAACCTGAAGCATGGCTTCGGGAACAGCTTCAACCATACAAGCCTGAACACCTTTGGGAACGTGCATAGTCAGTAGCCCACAACCAGACCTCATGCAGGCTTTTGCCGCCAACACTGCCGCACCGGGTTTATCCTTAGATCCGGCAACCAGCAAAGCATGTCCAAAATTGTTTTTATATGCAAATTTCTTCCTTGTTCTGAATACCTCCGCAATCAACTCATCGTCAACGTAAATATATGGAGTAGGAGTGTTAAAGATCGTTTCCTTATGCAAGCCAATGGGTGCGATGTACCATTCGCCGACAAACCGGGCGTTTTCAGGGAAGAAAAACGATAGATAAGGTGTTTGTATGGTAATTGTAAAATCAGCCTGCATAATTGCTCCGGTATTGTCGGAATTATCTTCGGCAAATAAACCGGAGGGGATGTCTACCGAAATTACTATTGCTTCGGTATCGTTGACAAACTTAATCACTTCAGCTTCGGGACCTTCAACCGGACGATTGAGGCCTGATCCAAAGATGGCATCAACAACAATAGTAGAAATATCAAGCGTCGGCAAATCGGTAATATTGCCAATTGTTTTAATCTTCTCAGGAAACAGTTTCCGGTATCGTTCATAGTTGGTAAGGGCATCTTCTGACCATCCTCTTTCCGATTGAACTACATATACCATACAGTTAAAACCACTGTTGTTAATCATTCTTCCCAACACAAATCCGTCGCCACCATTGTTACCCTGACCACAGATAACAACCACTTTGTGTAATTTAGTAATAAACACCTCGAGCAAGAAAAATATCTCTCCCGCCGCTCTTTCCATTAAGTCGACAGACGATATCGGCTCAAGTTGTATTGTGGCTTTATCGATTTCGCGAATCTGTGCTGCGGTAAAAACTTTCATCAATCCTGTTTTCAACAAAAATACACCGTAATGATAAAAAATAAAACTTGGACACTAAAAAAAGATTTATATATTTGTCTGCGCTGAAAAAAAAACGAGTATTAACTAAAACTTAATTAATTATGTTTAAGAATCATCCGAAAGGATTATTGGCTGCATCTTTAACAAACATGGGAGAACGCTTTGGGTTTTATACTATGATGGCGATTCTTGTGTTGTTTCTTCAGGCAAAATTTGGTCTGAATGGTAAAGATGCCGGGCTTATTTATTCCGTGTTTTATTTTTCAATCTATATTCTGGCATTTGTCGGAGGTCTTATAGCCGACAGATTGAGAAATTACAAGGGAGTAATTCTTACAGGCCTGATTGTGATGGCAATAGGTTATTTAATGATAGCCATACCGACAAAAACTCCTGTTGACAACCAAACACTCATGCTAATTTTAACATGTTCAGGTTTATTCGTCATAGCTTTTGGGAATGGCCTGTTCAAAGGCAATCTTCAGGCATTGGTTGGGCAGATGTATGATAATCCCACTTACGGTAAAATGAGAGATTCCGGGTTTTCATTATTCTATATGTTTATCAACCTCGGTGCTATTTTTGCTCCATTTACTGCAATCGGCATTAGGAACTGGTGGCTTGGGAAACATGCTTTTGAATACAATGCCAATCTTCCTGCCTTGTGTCATCAACACATTGAGGGGACATTGGAAACAACAAAAATTGTTGGTTCCGGAGCTTTAGATAAAGCCCAGTTACTGGCTGAACAAACTTTTGCTCTTGACCCAACAAGCAAATTTCAATCACTCGCAACTGAAGTATCTTCAGCAGCAACCAACCTGACTAGTTTCGCCAACGAGTACCTGAATGTTTTTACTACAGGTTTCCATTACGCTTTCGTTGCTGCAATTTGTGCAATGGGTGTGTCTTTATTGATTTATTTGTTGAATAGAAAGACGTTTCCAAATGTTAGTAAAAAAGCTGCAGGGAAAAACGAAACCGGTGACATTAAAATGGAGGCAAAAGAAGTTAAACAGCGTTTGTATGCTCTGCTGGCTGTTTTTGCAATTGTTATTTTCTTTTGGTTTTCGTTCCATCAAAACGGATTGACATTAACCATGTTTGCCCGCGATTTTACTGATCTTTCAGGCATTAAAGTGAATCTGGGGTTTGTTACAATTCAAGGTGCCGAGATTTTCCAATCGATAAATCCAATTTTTATTGTTCTGCTTACTCCTATAGTGATGGCAGTTTTTGGATGGTTGCGAGCCAGAGGGAAGGAACCCTCAACTCCCAAAAAGATTGCAATAGGGATGGGGATTGCAGCACTTGCTTATGTTGTTATGACAATAGGATCTTACGGATTGCCACTTGTTAAAGACATTCAGGGGAGCCCACTTGATGATGCAGCAAAAATTACTCCTATGTTGCTAATAGGCACCTATTTTATTCTTACTGTTGCAGAATTGTTCATTAGCCCACTTGGAATTTCTTTTGTATCAAAAGTTGCTCCGCCTCATCTTCAGGGTGTAATGCAAGGAGGATGGCTTGGTGCTACTGCAATTGGGAATCAGTTACTTTTTATCGGTGCCGTTTTATATGAAAGCACTCCGGTTTGGTTAACATGGACTGTTTTTGTTGGAGCATGCTTCCTTTCGATGCTTACAATGTTGCTCATGTTGAAATGGTTAGAGAGAATAACCAAGTAATTCATATTAATATTTAAATTTTAAAAAATGAAAAAAATGAAAAAAATATTATATCTGTCGATTGCTGTGGTACTAACATTATCAATAGCATCCTGCAAGAAATATGACGTTGCCAAAGACGTTGATATGAGTATTCTCAAACTTAATCAGTTCAATGATAAATTCGCAGAATTCTATAAAGACGAAGTGATTTCGAAAGACACTTTGGAAAATGAAAAAAGCTCGGAGTTTGACCAGTTGAAGAAAATTGCCGGAGAATATTATGAGATTATTAATAAAATCAACTCTCAGATTAAAGAAGATCAGGAAAGAGTGAAAAATGGCAAAAAATCGAAAGGGTACGAAGATGATTACAAAAAAGCCCTTTCGGAGAAGAATGATGCCATCGAAAAGTCAACAGGCCTTTTCATAGAGAACATGAACAAATTGAACGGAACTGATGAAATCAACCTTGATGAAGTTGTTCCCGAACAAGCAGAACAGGTTGAGACGCTCTTAGTAAAATAGCAAAGTTTAAATACAAGTAATTTTAAAAAAGCAGGCTCACGCTTGCTTTTTTTTATGAATTAATCGTATTTTTACAAAAACAAATAACCAATATGAATACTGAAAACAATCAATCAACAAAAACAAAAGGGCTTGGATGTCTTGGCGCCCTTCTTATCGGAACTCCTATTCTTGTCATTTTATTGCTCCTTACCATTTGGGGTATACGCATTTACAACAAAACGGTTGAAAGAGATGAAACTGTGAAAAAACAATGGTCACAGGTTGAAACAGCCTATCAGTACAGGTATGACCTGATTGGCAATCTTGTTAATGTTGTGAAGGGATATGCTGACTTCGAAAAAAGCACACTTACAGCAGTAATCGAAGCCCGTTCGAAAGCATCAAGTATAGAAATAAAAGCGGAAGATGTTAATGAAGCAACCTTGCAAGAACTTGATGCTGCAAACAAGGATTTAAATTCTTCTTTAGATAGGCTAATGGTTGTTGTAGAACAATATCCAAATCTGAAAGCCGACCAGCAATTCATGTCACTTAGTGCGGAACTCAAAAACACTGAGATTCAGATTAAACTTGCAAGAGATGCTTATATTAATGTTGTGAAAGATTTCAACGCCTATATACGTAAGTTCCCTCGCAACTTATTTGCCAAGTTGTTCGGCTTCAACCAATACAAATATTATGAATCGGATGAAGGTGCTGAAGATAAAATTGATGTTAATTTATAAATAATCGTTTCGTTTTAAGCCCATTCACCGTAAGGCATCACCTTATTTGAATAGCTTTTTCTGATTACTTCTTGTCAAGGTTCTTCTATCAATTTTACATGGCTTAAGTTTTTCTATAATTTCTTTTTTAGCGGAATTAAAACCTATATATTTGTCGCCTGTTTTATCAGGAATGAAAACTTGCGCAAAGATATTTCTTTCAAACACAGCAATCTTATTATCAGTAGGTTTGCATTCTCAAACGCTTACCACTTCTGAATACTTCGACTTGGTCAGCCGTAACGTGAGCCAAAGCGATAATAAGGTATTGAAATGCAACTGCATAGGAATATCTTTCGATTCACGGTTGAATGAATTCCCCGGGGCCATAATGATTGCCGGCGAAACCTATGCGATAAGTGACGATGTAAAATATGCTTACAACCACTTGTGTGAACTCCCCGACAAGGACAAATGTAAGATACTCTCTCAGTATTATTTCCTGACCAAACTAATAAGTCCCCTGAGTAATTCCGGAGTAATAAGCAGCGACTTTGCCTGTCTTCCCATTGCCTTGACCGGTATGAACCACTTGTTTGCCGGAGCTGATGAAACAGCCGGCATCTGGAAACTTCAATATTTTCCTGCATTGCGATATGGGCTGTTTGCCGACTCATGCCGCGACGACAGGTTTGATATTTCGTTGAGCACGAAAGCAGCTGTAACATATCTAAACACCTTACATGAATTGTTTGGGAGATGGGATCTTGCTATTTTGGCATATACCTCAAGTCCGGCGTATGTAAATAAAATAATCGATGAGAATTCCGGCTTTATGCACGAAAACGACAAAGCAGTGTTCAATGTTTTTATCGCTTCTATTTTATGGTGCAACAGTCATTTAAATCAGGTACAAAAAATTCACTATGGATTTCTTCCTGAGGTTCTCGATTCAGTAACAGTTCAGAAAAAAATTCATACCGGTCAGTTAGAAGCAGTATTACATATCAGTACCGACAGTATAAAAGCTTTAAACCCGCACATTATTTGCGATGTTATTTATGGTGACCTGAAACCTGTACTTTTAATTTTACCCTCGTTTTATGCAAAGCTGTTTGTTGAAAAGCAAGATTCCATTGCCATTTTCAGGGATAGTGTTTTCTTTCCAAAGCCTAAGATTCCGGATGGTAATTATGCTACACACAAAACTCCAGAGTATAACAGCAGCGATTACGAAAAAATTGAGTATATTATTGAATCCGGCGACAATTTAGGATATATTGCTGAGAAATTTCATGTGAGCATTAACGATATAAAAGACTGGAACGATATTTCGGGAACCACAATTTATGCAGGTAAGAAGATTATTATCTTCAAAAAGAAGACAGTTGCCAAAACCAACACTCCTACTGCTCCCAAACAGAACAATACACCCAAAACACCGGACATGAAGAATCTTGTTTTTCAGGAAAATTATGTTGTTCAAAAAGGGGATTATCTCTACGAAATCGCAAAGAAGTATCCGGGAGTCTCGGCTGAAGACATTATGCAATGGAATAATATTACTAACCCCGAAAAAATCCAAATTGGTCAAACACTTAAAATTTATAAAAAGAAATGAAGCCCAGGCAGGTGTTGTTGTTTGTTGCAGTTGTAATAGGTATGCTCGGAATCATCATGGCAATTTTTCCACGCAGTGGTATTCGGTTAACGAATAATTTGGTATTGTATTTCCCTTCATTTTCGGAGATGTTTTCAAAAAAAGACGCAAGACTTGATATTGATTCGCTGCTCTCTAAGCAATTCAACATCGATTCCTTAGGAATGAAGGTCGACGACAGTCTATCTCCTCTTGATATTGAAGAATTGAAAAAGCTAATTACTCCTCTTGAATTTCCGCAAAACAATCCACATGCTCTCGACCCGTTTTTTGCCAAGCTTAACAACCCTGACGAAGATGGAAGAATAAGAGTAATGCATTACGGCGACAGTCAGATTGAAGGCGATAGGATTACTGCATTTTTAAGAAACAAACTCCAATCGCGCTTCGGCGGTCTGGGCATGGGGCTTTCAACTGCCGGTGTGGTTTACTCCCAATTTAGTATCATTCAGGAAAACTCTTCAAACTGGACAAGATACCCGGGTTTTGTTATGATCAACCCTCTGGTAAAACATAAAAAATATGGTGCTATGATAGCCTTTAGTCGGTTTGCACCAATTGTCGACTCCGGTGCGACCCTTCCTGAAACCAAATATAAAGCATGGCTCAGTTTTACAAAATCGGATCTGGCTTATTCAAACACAAAGAAGTTTAAAAATGTGTCAATTTACTACGGGAATGCTAAAGCGCGGGTAAAAATAAGCATCATCAGTGGCGAAACAGTGCTTGTTACCGACTCGCTGAAAGCAGGAGAAGGGATGACAGTATTTGAATATAAAAGTTCAACATATCTCGAAAACATCAGGTTTGAATTTGAAGGAAACGACAGCCCCGATTTTTATGCAATTTCATTTGAAGACGACAAGGGGGTGTATATCGACAACATCGCTTTGCGTGGCAGCAGCGGAACCGTATTTACTACTACCGACGGCTCCTTGCTTTCGCAAATGTTTACCCGTCTTGACGTTGATTTGTTTATACTGCAATTCGGGGGAAATGTGATGCCCTATATTAAAGATGCTAAAAATGCCGCCTTACATGCAAGCTATTTTTACTCTCAGCTCCTTTTTCTTAAAAGATTGGTTCCCGATGCCTGCATAATCGTAATAGGGCCATCCGATATGTCGTACAAAGAAAAAGATTACTACACCACCTACCCTATTCTCGAAACCGTAAGAAACGAACTTAAGGCAGCAACATTGAAAGCTGGAGGTGTGTACTGGGATATGTACGAAGCTATGGGAGGTAAAAACTCCATGATATCGTGGGTAAATGCCAATCCGCCATTGGCAGGTGCCGATTATACCCATTTCACACCACAAGGTACGGTTGTAGTTGCGAATATGTTTTACAATTCGTTGATATTGGAATATTCCGAGTATAATGAAAGGATAAAAGCACCCAAATGAAAAACATAATCCTTTCATTTGTCATTTGCACATCAGTGATATATGGTGCATCAGGGCAGACAAGCAGAATTCCATACCGAAACTATACCTTCGGATATATTGAAAGCGATTCTGTACTATTCCGCACCTATGGTGATAGTAGTACCATAAACTGTTTCTACGAAAAACTCGACCGGCTTATTTTCGAAGGAAGCGGAAATTTGCACATCGTGCACTTCGGGGCATCGCATATTCAGGCAGGAATTTGGCCATGGCAAATACGATGCAATTTTGAAAACATGAGCAGATGCATCGAAGGAGGTCCGGGATACGTGTTCCCATTCAGTATTGCAAAAACCAATCACCCTTACTATTACCGTTCGTCATATGAAGGGAACTGGGAAATTGCAAAAATCACCGATCAAAATGTTTCGTGCCCAATAGGTGTTGGAGGGATTACTGCCATCTGCAGCGACAGCATTGCAGAAATTGGAATTCAATTCAATAAGACTGCCGACATATACAAACACAGCTTCGATAAAGTAAGTGTTTTCCACAGCGACATAAAAGGTACCTACTCCGTGTCATTGATTCCCGAATCCGCAGTTAATTATTCCACATTCGATTCAGTTTCAGGTGCTACAGTTTTTTACCTGAATAGAGAGTGTGATTCACTGAATCTGCTTTTTCAAAAAACGGATTCAGGCGACGATACCTTGTATTTTTACGGAGCCTACCTCGAAAAAATGACTAATGGCATTCACTACTCAGGTATTGGTATAAATGGAGCAAGCACCATTTCTTACTTCAAAGCCGGCCGTTTACAGCAGCAGCTGTGTTGTATTGATCCCGACCTGATTGTTTTTTCGATTGGAGTGAATGATGCTTCAGGTAAGAACTTTACCGGAGACAGGTATGCCGACAATTATTGGGTTCTGCTTTCCATGGTAAGAGAAGTTTGTCCGGCAGCAGCGATAATCCTTACCACCAATTCCGATTTTTATTATTACCGTGGTTCACACAACGAACACGCAGGAGAAGTGCTGCAAGCAATGAACCAGGTTGCTGCAGAATTCGGAGCCTCGGTATGGGACTTTCACGCGGCAATGGGGGGCAACAGGTCAATTAATTTATGGAAGCAGGATGGACTTGCACAGCGCGACAGAATACATTTTACACAGGAAGGGTATACCATTCTTGCCCGGCTTTTCTTCGAAGCCATACAAAAAGATTTTGAACAATATATTATCAGAAATGCTTTAAATCAGCAATAATATGAGCATAAGTAATATCTGGGATATTTTTGTTTACGATCAGAATGCTCCACTGATTTTTACCCGCTTTTTCTTCTGGGGATTTTTTGCCGTGGTTTTGCTCGGATATAGTTTTCTTGCAAAGAAAAATACTGCGCGATCATTATATCTGCTTATTTTCAGTCTGTTTTTCTATTATAAATCAAGCGGATTCTTTTTCTTCTTGCTGATATTCAGCACAGTAGTAGACTACTACATTGGCAAGTGGGTATATAAATCGAACGACAACAAAAAGCGAAAATGGCTGTTGGCACTGAGTATTGTTGTCAATCTGGGTGTGCTCGCCTACTTCAAGTATGCATATTTCATTGTTGAAGCTGCAAACCAGATGTTTGGGACTCATTTTACGGCATATAACTACCTCGCTGAATTTTCGAACTTGTTAACGGGCTCTCATTTCGACACGTCTAAAATATTCCTCCCAGTAGGGATTTCTTTTTTCACCTTTCAAACCATATCTTACACAGTTGACATCTTCCGAAGGAAACTTGCCCCGGTGAAAAACATCATTGACTTCGGATTTTATGTATCGTTCTTTCCGCAACTTGTTGCAGGACCAATAGTTAGAGCATCGGAATTTGTACCACAGATTTATGAAAAATTCAGGCTCAACCGGTATGAATTCGGTATGGCTTTGTTTTTAATTCTAAAAGGTCTGATAAAAAAAATCATGATTGGCGACTACATCGCCGTGAATTTTGTTGACCGGATTTTTGCGAATCCCGACATGTATTCCGGCCTTGAAAGCGCACTGGCAATGATTGGATATTCGCTGCAGGTGTACGTCGATTTTTCGGGCTATACCGACATTGCTATCGGTGTTGCATTGTTGATGGGCTTCCGATTGCCCCAAAACTTTAATTCCCCCTACAAGGCAAAAAACTGCAGCGATTTCTGGTCGCGCTGGCACATGTCGCTTTCGTCGTGGCTGAAAGATTACCTGTATATACCGCTGGGCGGTAACCGTAGTGCTAGCCCGGGAACCTACATAAATTTTGCGCTTATAATTGCAGTATTTGTGCTACTAGCAGCAAATACATGGGTTACTATTATTCTGATTGCATTCACAATAGTAGTTCTTTTATTAATGCGTTTCTCGGTAAAAGCACGAAAGCAAATACAAACCAATCTTAACCTAATGATCACCATGTTATTAGGGGGTTTATGGCATGGTTCAAGCTGGAATTTTATGATATGGGGCGGACTTAATGGTTTGGGAGTACTGGTGTACAAGTACTGGCGTAAAATAAGTCCATGGGAGCACACAAACCACTGGATTGCAACCGTATGGAAGATTGCTCTTACATTCACCTTCATCACTTTTACACGCGTATTTTTCAGGGCCCCCGATTATACAACTGCCGAAACTATGCTAAAACGTATCTGGTATTCATTCAACGGTTCGGTTTTCTTTCAGGTAATGGCTGCATACTATAAAGTATGGCTAATCATGTTGTTTGGTTTTGTTACCCATTGGCTGAGCTATAAATTCAAGGATAAATGGCGCGACAGATTCATTGGCATGCCACACTGGGCTCAGGCAGTTGTCTGCACATTGGTGGTTTTTGTAGTGTATCAATCGATATGTTCCGACATGCAGGCGTTTATCTATTTTCAGTTTTAAAAACCATCGGTACATTTTACCTGAATTAAAAACAGCTTTTAAAAAGTCAATCTATTTTCATTTTTTTATGTAAACACCCAAATTTTCGATTAAATTTGCATCCTATTTAGTAAAAATTTGACTAATAAGTATTTGAATTAAAATTTCCTGATTGTTAAATATAAATCCTATTAAAATGAGTAAAATAAAACGCGTTTACACTTTTGGAAATAAAAACGCTGAAGGCAAATCGGACATGAAAAATTTGCTGGGTGGCAAAGGTGCCAATCTGGCTGAAATGTGTTTACTGGGTCTGCCCGTACCTGCAGGTCTTACTATTACCACTGAAACCTGCACTGAATATTATGAAAACAACTGTCAGCTTCCCGACGGGTTAATGGAAGATGTATGGAAAGGCATGGAACTGATGGAAAAAAATATGGGTATGAAATACGGCGACAAAGAAAACCCGTTGCTCGTGTCGTGCCGTTCGGGTGCTCGCAAATCGATGCCCGGTATGATGGACACCGTTCTGAATATTGGATTGAGCTCTGCAACTTTGCCCGGCTTGATCAAGAAAACCAATAACCCACGTTTTGTTTACGACTCTTACCGCCGGTTGATTATGATGTATGCCGATGTGGTAATGGACAAAGCCGAAGGTCTCGATAAAAACATCCGTCGCCAGCTCGACGAAATGCTTGATGAATATAAGCATGCCAAAGGATATAAATCGGACACCGACCTCTCGACAGACGATTTAATACATTTATCGGAAGCTTTCAAGAAAAAAGTAAAAGAAGTGCTTGGCACTGAATTCCCCGATGATGCCAAAGAACAGCTCATCGGAGGAATTAAAGCCGTTTTCAAAAGCTGGAACGGTAAAAAAGCTATTTCGTATCGCCGTATCGAAAGTATTCCCGATAACTGGGGTACAGCAGTGAACGTACAAGCTATGGTGTTTGGTAACATGGGCGATTCTTCAGCAACCGGTGTTGCTTTCACACGTAATCCGGCAACCGGTGAAAATTTGTTCTACGGCGAATGGCTTATCAATGCTCAAGGCGAAGATGTAGTAGCCGGAATCCGCACTCCAAACCCATTGAACAGCGACACCAAAAACGAACAGAACAAGCACTTGCATTCGATGCAGGAATTGTACCCTGTTATTTATAAGGAACTCTGCGATATTCGTGAAACACTGGAAACCACTTTCCACGATATGCTCGATATTGAATTTACCATTCAGGAAGGAAAACTGTATATGCTGCAGTGCCGTGTGGGAAAACGCACCGGTACCGCTGCCCTGAATATGGCAATGGATATGCTTGCCGAAGGTATGATCGATGAAAAGACGGTTGTAATGCGTGTTGAACCAGCACAGCTTGATGAATTGCTCCACCCTATCGTAAATCCTGAAACTGAGAAAAATGCAGCCCCTGTTGTAAAAGGACTTCCTGCAGGCCCGGGAGCTGCTGTCGGCAAAATCGTTTTCAGCGCTGAAGATGCTGTTGCATGGACACGCAAAGGCGAAAAAGTTATTCTCGTTCGTAAAGAAACCAATCCCGAAGATGTGGAAGGTATGCGCGTTTCCGATGGTATTCTCACCGCATTGGGTGGTATGACCTCGCACGCTGCCCTCGTTGCCCGCGGATGGGGTAAATGCTGTATTGTGGGTGCGGGAATGCTCGATGTTAACGAATCGAAAAAAACCGCTACCATAAAAGAAACAGGAATTGTGATGAAGGAAGGCGATCTGATCACACTGAACGGAACCAAAGGACATGTGTACAATACAAAACTCGAACTGATGGATGCGACCGAAAATCCACGCTTCCAGAAATTCATGCAAATAGCCGACAAATTCCGCAAGATGGGTGTTCGCACCAATGCCGATACTCCGGCTGATGCAAAAACTGCCCGCGATTTCGGAGCTGAAGGTATCGGACTGTTCCGTACCGAGCATATGTTCTATGGCAAAGGAGCTGATGAGCCTCTGTTCATTCTCCGCAAAATGATACTTGCTTCAACCGACGCAGAACGTAAAGCTGCTATCGATGAATTGTTCCCGTTTGTAAAACGCGATATGAAAGGCACTCTCGAAGTAATGGACGGGCTGCCGGTAACTTTCAGATTGCTCGACCCGCCACTGCATGAGTTTGCTCCACATACCCCAGAAAAACAGGCTGAGATTGCAAAAGTTATTGGCATCAGCATCGAAGAAGTGGTTAAACGAGTTGATAAACTCCACGAAACCAACCCGATGATGGGTCACCGTGGTGTTCGCCTTGGCGTTACCTACCCTGCAATCACCGAAATGCAGTTCAGGGCTCTCTTCGAAGCTACAGCAGAATTGCTGAAAGCAGGTAAAAAACCGATACCCGAAATCATGGTACCTGTTACCTGCGATGTTAACGAACTCAATGTTTCGAAAGTGATTTTCGACAAGGTTAAAAAAGAAACCGAAGCCAAATTCGGCATAAGCGAAATCAAATGCCTGTACGGAACCATGATAGAAATTCCGCGCGCTTGCCTACTGGCAAACAATATGGCAAAAACAGCCGAGTTTTTCTCATTCGGCACCAACGACCTTACCCAGATGACCTTCGGTTTCAGCCGTGACGACGTAAGTGGATTCATGCACGATTACCTCGATAATAAAATAATCCCTGCCGACCCATTCCAGACCATTGACCAGGATGGCGTTGGACAGCTTATCGAAATGGCAGTGGTAAAAGGACGTGACACACGTAATAACCTGAAAGTGGGAATTTGCGGCGAACAAGGCGGCGATCCTGCTTCGGTGGAATTCTGCTTTAAAAACAATCTGAATTACGTAAGCTGCTCGCCCTTCAGGGTTCCTATTGCCCGTTTGGCAGCTGCTCAGGCAACTATTAAATACGGTAAATAACATTTTCTGAATATTGAAAAGCCGGTGTAACAGCCGGCTTTTTTTTACTATTAATTATCCTGCTTTACTGGCTTTTACAAGTGCGATTGTAAATACCACGGGAATTATTCAGTATTTACATATTAACCACCAACTTGAACTTGCTGAAATTACATCAGTTAAGCAAATAAGAATTTTTTGCTGTTGGTGACTAAGGGAATGCAGTTGTAATTAGTGAATTTTGCAAATAAGAATCTACTCACTCTTATTTGAGTGGAACATTTGCTTTGATATTTTCAAGCCTACACCAAACCCTATATACACTTCAGTTTTAGACATGTCGTGATAAAACGGGATTTCTGAAAAGAAAAAATTCCGCCCCAGATAGAAAGTGGCGTAGAAAAACGAATTCATATTTACCCTGCAAAACAAAACAGGTTCTATTGAAAGACACTTGTAATTGTGGTTTAGTAAAAGACCGCCCGGATTATCAGGACCACCCCAGGTGGTTGAAATGATTTTATACTGCATTAAGGCTGTTTTTGCAGCTAATCCTACTTTAAAATATTTGTTTCCAAAAGCTAAAGCAGGTTGAAAATATACCTGATCGAAAACGCCGTTTCCTTTAAACTCATGATCCATAATTCCTTCTGAAAAGTGCGACCAACCTTTACCATAACCTGTTACCAAACTAACATGCATTTTATCTGATTGATATACTCCTCCAAAACCAAAAGAATAGAATGAATTCGCCCCACCTAGAAAAAAGTTCCAATCGCAATAACTCGCATTAGCTTGAAAAACACCATATTTAAGAATTCTGAAATTCATGTTGCTATTGAACCCATGATTACTTAATTCGGCACCCCCATTGATAATTTCACCTTCATCAAAAACGGGTATATTAGGAGTGGTAGCTTCATAATAGATACTTCGACACCCCGACATCAGTAAGGCAAGTAGTATTGAAATAATAATTTTCTGTTTCATGCTATTTAAAACTGAATCCAACACATATACCAAGACTTATATTTGGATATATACATGACTTGAAAGGAGCAAGGCGGATTATTGAATTGTTAACTGAACTTACATACCGATAATTCAAACCCCAGCCTGCGTACAAATCGATCAACAACGATTTAGTAACGAAAAACTCGTAACCAAACAATAATTGCAGCCCTCCATTGTTCTCGAAGTAATTAGTTTCCAGGTTGTCGGAATACAGAGTCATCCTTAATTTATTAAAAATCTCTGGTTTTAGATATAATCCGTTTAATTGAGGTTGGCTTATTGCGCCTTTTCGGAAAATTTTGGGTTTAACTACACATTTTATTCCTATTTTCACTAATGCGCCATTGGTTGAACTATTGTCACCAGGATAATTATCCGAAAAAAACAGTGAAGGAACCCAAATATAACCACATTTGAATTCGAAATTAATTTTATTGGTCAACACCCGCTCGTAGCCCAAAGTAAAATTGCTCAAACTGAGTTGCAGCTTTATGGCATTCCGTTTTGGAATTGCACTATCATTACTAATTCCTAATAATTCGGCACCTCTATGCTTTGTATTTGGTTCTATTGCCGGCACACAAAAACATTCACCACAAAAAATTGTAATAAAAATAAGCTGTAGGAATATTTTATTTATCAAAGCGAATCGTATATGTTAATGCAAATATACTGAACATTAATGATAGAACAACTTATAACACATACAAAGGACGGCAGGCTAAGTCATAGTCAGATTTCTCCAAAATAATAGTAGCCAATTATGAAAACAGAAAAAGTTTTTATAATATTGAATTGTAATATTCATTACCGATATCATGAAGAAATCGATTCTGCTATTTTTTATACTGACTTTCGGATTCAGTTTTTTTATTTATGCCGATCAGTTGCAATGGTTGTCGAAAGAGCAGGCTGAGCAGGCTGTACAATACCTGCACGATGCAAAAGTGAAGCAGGCTGTTCTTTGGTGTGCCTGTTGCGACAACGACCCTGCCGTAAAAATAAAAATTAAAAAAGCCGAAATCCGCTACACCGGTACCGGCGACTATTATGAAGTGATAATCACCGGAAAACTTGCCGACGGAACTCCTTTTTCGGATGCAGTTGACCTTGCCTATTTTCATATTAAATCAGGCGACCAGGCATATTGCTTCGGGGCAGTTCTGAATTTCGACTGCGACCCATGTACCGGCCCATTTCCCTGGTAATTTCAGAGTTAAATACATACAAACCGATAAAGAACTTCAAACAAAAGCATGTCAATATTTAATAAATTATTCGGAAAAACCGAAACACAGACTGATACCTTAGCAGCATACACTGCAGGCAGGTACACCGACATTAACAAGTCGAAGAAACAGACAGAAGCATGGGAACAGGCAAAAAAAGAGTTTGGCGAAAAGAACTATATTGAATCGTACTACAACCTGTTCATGTATCTCAACGATCCTGCAAAAAACAGTGTTACTGTGAACCGAAGCGACAACAGCATTGAGTTTACACTGGAGCAAGGGTCGAAGATGATAAAAGGAATTGCCGATAACGAAAGGTTTGTTGCAGAAACGCGTATTGCAAGCTTCGAAACACTGAATATTGCATTTCTGCGCAAACTGATGAATATGAATTATGCCTTGCAATACTGCAGGTTTGCAATAAAAGACAATGATATTTACCTGAAACTGACCAGTAAAACGCTGGATGCATCTCCCAATAAATTGTATTATTCACTGAAAGAGCTTGCCCTGAAAGCCGATAAACTCGATGATGCGCTTATCAATGAATTTGCTATGCTGAAGCCCATCGATGTGAATCATATTCAGAATACTGCTGCATCGGTGAGAGAAACCCGATATAAGTACCTGAAGCAATGGATTGAAACTGAGCTTGAAAAAGCTTCAAAACTTAATGAAGACCATCTGGCAGGAGGTATTTCGTACCTGTTGCTTGCGCTGCTTTACCGCATCGACTACCTACTGGTGCCTCAGGGCAGGGTGCTCAACGATATTGAAAAAATCAACGGTATTTTTTACAATCCGAACGAGAACATCAGTCCGGTGGAACGAAACCGTTCGATGACCGAAGAGTTTAAAAAACTGGCTGCAGTCGATAAAGAAATCCTTCTTAAAGAATTTTACGATATTAAAGCCACCTTCGGGTATGTTTCGGCTACCTCGCATAAAACATTTTACGAGTTTGTTCTGGAACAATTTAAAAATACCGGCTGGTATTACGACAACAAACACCCAGATGTGGTAACCGCAATATATGAGTACATCATGGGATATGCCATGTTCAGTTTCGGCCTCTACCCTGCCACGATTGAACTTATTCAGCTGATAAACAATGTGCTGCACAACGAATTTTTCAAAGAAATGGGCTTAACTAATGAATATTACAGCAAAACAACCGGAAAATTCAACATTCCCCTAATCGAAAAAGAGATTCAACGAATTATGGCAAAGCACCGAAGCGATTACCCCAAACTCAGTTTTACGCTGAATAAACTGGGATACACCAATATGAACGAGTTTTTATACACAGCACTGAATGAAATTACCTATTTAAATTTTTCAAAGTAACAGCTATGGCAAACATATTCGATCATTTTAAAAATGTAATTATACAAATTGCCACCCCATTTGGCAGTGGTACCGGTTTCTACAATCATGAACATCAGGTTTTTATAACAAATTATCATGTGATTGAAGGCTGCAACGAGGTAATAATCAGCGGAAAGAATTTTAAAAAGACCACCACAAAGGTCTTGTATTTTGATCCGTATTTTGACCTTGCGTTTCTAGAGGTACCCGAAGGGATTGCTGTTGAAACTGCACCTATTTCGGAGCATCAGCTTACCGAAGGCAATACTATTTTTGCCATTGGCCACCCTTACGGACTGAAATACACTGCTACCAAAGGAATTGTTTCGAAAGCCCAGCGGTATTACAACGAAATAGCCTACATTCAGATTGATGCAGCCATCAATTCGGGGAATAGCGGTGGTCCGCTGGTGGAAGAAAGCGGAGAAATTGCCGGAGTAAATACATTTATTATTGCCGATGGCGAAAGTCTCGGATTCTCGCTTCCGGCCAAATATGTGCGTCAGGCTCTTGATGAATTCGAAGCCTTGAACAGGGTTGCTTCAACACGCTGTAAATCGTGCAAGAAAGTACTGTCGGCCGGTATGATCGACTCGGGCTATTGTTCCAACTGCGGAGCCACAATTAATTTGGAGATAATGAATCCCAAGCCATATATCCCCGCCGGTGCAGCACTGAATATCGAAAAAATGATTGAGAAAAGCGGAAGGGCGGTGAACGAAACCCGGGTGGGCTACAACAGCTGGGAAATTGAAGAGGGCAGCGCGACAATTAAACTGTTCTACAACCGCGAAACCCGCTTTATTGTGGCTGATGCCTATTTGTGCAACCTGCCGAAAGAAAACATTATGCCGGTGTATGAATATATGCTGCGCGAAAACTATACCAACGACGGACTGATATTCAGCGTAAACAATCAAGCAGTACTGCTTTCGTTTATTTCGTACGAAGACGACCTGAGCGTTGATTCCGGCGTTGAACTTCTGCACAACCTGATGCAGAAAGCCGACTATTACGACGACATTCTTATTGAACAATTCAGAGGACAACCCAGGGTTAATGAAGAGGATTGATGTGATGATTGATGGATGTGAGGATGTGAGAAATCAACCGCTTTTAAAAATCCGGATGAGTTGTTGAAGCAATTGCAAAGTATTAAAAAACTACTCAACAGTATTATGGGCACTATGAAGAAAAAGCATGCAAATCAAAAATAAACTAACAAACAATCCGCCAATCAGCAAATTAACTAATCAACCAATCAACTAATCAATAAAATTTCGACAAGCAGTTTTTAAAAAGCAATTTTTAATATCTTTGCATCGCAAAATCTTGGTCCGGTAGCTCAGTTGGATAGAGCAACTGCCTTCTAAGCCGTAGGTCGCAGGTTCGATTCCTGTCCGGACTACAGTCGCAACCAGCAAAACAACGCAAAAACCTGAAATTCAATGCTTTCAGGTTTT
>ENA-UPTA01000779-UPTA01000779.1-activated-sludge-metagenome-genome-assembly--contig:-NODE-779-length-36823-cov-13.405053_pt1 | contig 36823 bp, 36 predicted proteins | sample MGYA00238184_ERZ773361 | MGnify/ENA primary metagenome ERZ773361 (study PRJEB29100, sample SAMN05720205) | activated sludge metagenome | isolation source: anaerobic digester from wastewater... | reverse complement strand
GAATTGGGTTGGGTAATCGGACCCCGTCTTAACGCCGCCGGAAGGCTAAAAAGTTCTGAAGATTCTATTAGACTTTTAACGGAAAGAGATGAAAACATTCTGGAAAAACTGGCTCAAAGTCTTAATTCTAAAAATATTGAACGACAGGAGAAGACTCTTGAAATGTACGATATAGCCGCAGAAGTTGATGAGAACGATCTTCCAAAGATAATTTTTTCCTCTGATGAAAAATATCATGAGGGGATTATTGGTTTAGTTTCCGCAAAAATTACTCAAAAATACTACCGTCCGTCAGTGGTTATTTCCTTAAATGATGGTTATGGCAAGGGTTCGGTTAGATCTATCCCCGGTATAAATATTATAGAAGTGTTGAGAAAGTTTGAAGATCTTTTTGTTGATTTGGGAGGTCATCCTATGGCCGGGGGTTTTACCATTGAAGAAAAGAAAATCCCCGAGATGAAAAAGAAAGTATCGGAGTATATTGAAAAAAAATTTGATAATGATGTTTTTAATCCTGTTTTGGACATTGATCTAAAAATTCCTTCTGACATTGTTAGTGTTAATCTTCTTGAAGAAATTGAAAAAATGGAGCCTTTTGGGATGGGAAACGAACAGCCCGTTTTTTTATCTGAAGGATTGGGTGTAGTAAGTTGTGATGTAATAGGGAAAGACGGGAGTCATCTCAAGTTAAACCTTTATGATGGTAAAAAATATCAAAAAGCTGTGTTTTTTGGTGGAAGCAGGTTTGAAAAAGATTTTGAAATAGGAGGTAAAGTAGATTTGGTTTATTCGCTGAGTAAAAATGAGTACAATGGTAAGACCTATGTTGATATGATAGTAAAAGATTATAGAAAGGTTTAACGATTAAAAATAAAAACCGAAGTGAAAGGTGAATTTTATGTCCTATATCTCAATCCAAAGAAGAATAGCTGTCCTGATTATAGAGTTTTTGATAAAAATACTTTGGGCTCTTGATAAGGTTTTTAGTTTGGAATGGAAATATATTTCAAAACTCTTTCTGAAAATTATTATTTTTTTGCTTTCTCTGTCTTTTTTAGGTTTTATCGTCTTCGGAATTTTTAGCGGGTATATTCATAACCTTGTAGTTGCTTATCTTACCCCTGAATATAATCCTCTTCCTAAAACTACGTATGTACTTTATCCCTTGTTGGTTGGTACGGAACCAAAACCTGAGATAACCGCTTTATCAGCGCTCGTTGTAGATAAAAAAACAGGAAAAGTTTTGTTTGAAAAAAACTCATCTGAACCTCTTCCCCCCGCTTCTACGGTGAAATTAATGACTGCTCTTGTGGCTTTGGAGATTTATGATTTAGACGAGGAGGTTTTGGTTCCGAAGGAGTGTACTGAGGTTGAAAGCTCAAAAATTGGTTTGCCGCAGGGGAAAAAGTTTAAGGTTAGAGATTTAATTAGTAGTATGTTAATAGGTTCTGCCGGGGATTCGGCTTGTACCTTGGCTGTATCCAAAATTGGGGAAGGGGATTTTGTGCAAAAAATGAATGAAAAAGCTCTGCAAATTGGTATGAACTCAACGCTTTTTTCAAATCCGATAGGTTTGGATAATATAAACGGAGGGCATCATACTACCGTTTTAGATTTGTACAAATTATCTTCTTATGTTATGTCAAATCCTATTATTAAGGATATGGTAAAAGAAAAGACATTTACTTTTCAATCTTCGGATGGAACCGGATTTACGGTAGTTAACACAAACAGACTTTTGTGGGATATTCCAAACACCGTTGGTGTAAAAACCGGCACTACACAAGGTGCGGGAGAAGTTTTAATTTATGAGTATTCCGATGGTCCTGAGGATATTTTTATTTTGGTAATGGGAAGCAGGAATAGGTTCGGAGATACGAAAAGCTTATTGGAATGGGTGAGTAGAAATTATCGTTGGAAGTAGTTTTCATTGAGATTTTTACTGAGATCTTTTGCTCCACTCTCCCGTAACTGCGGGAAAGTAAAGTGTTATGCTTCCGCCTTCGGTTCCTCTGGTAGTGTATTTTCCGGAAAAAACATAAATTGGTTGGAGATAGGTTTGAAATTTCGGTGTTTCATAATAAGCCAAATATATATTGTCTATTAATATTTTTTCAACTGTAACCGGAGCATATGTGCCAAAAGGATTTGCGTTTCTTGGTGTAACATTTACTATCACAGCTTTATTTTCTGTTACCATTTTCCATGCCTCTTTTACGTCTATTATGGGGTAAACGGCTTTAGAGTCTGTATTTATTTCCCAATAGGTTGCTTCTACAACAGGATTATTAAGAGGATCCGGTTTTTTTGATCTATCGGTTACGATCATCCTTAGTATGCCTTCCGATGGATCGGGACCCAGTATTGGATATTCGTCTATTGATCTAAAGAAATCGACTAAGGCAACTTGCGCCTCTGCTATACTATCCGTTTCATACAATTTATTTCCTACATAATGTCCTAATTTTACTGTTTGAGATCCGTTTGGATATAATTCGTCATTAAATCTGCGGATAGCCAAAAATCTTTCCTTTGCTAATCTTACGGCTTTTTCTTTATCTATTGATCCTGGTTCAAAAAATAGGTTTTTCCCATCCATGTTTGTGGTTAAGCTAAGAACTCTGCTGTTTATATCTATTGTAAGAAAACTTGATGTTTGCGATTTTCGCCATTTGTAAACTGTTCCGCTTAAATCAGATATTAAATCCTCATCTGTGAAACCCAGAGCGGCCGCTTCGGCTGCAGCATTTTTTCCTGCAAGATACGAATATTGAGGAGGCCTGAATTTGTAAACTTTCATTGTAGTAGGAAGATTACCGGGAAGTCGGGCGTTTACGGTGTTAAGAACATATTGAGGATTATCGTTTTCAATTTTTTTTCTTACAAACTCAAGCTGATCTAATTGGCCATAGATAGTATTTAGAGGAGTCTCCTTTGTGAAAAGAGCTTTGATTAAGGCGGCGGAGCCGGGGAATATTACCGCTGTTAAAAGATAGTATGACACTACGGCGATAAGGAAGTACTTTACGGATTTTTTAACCAGTTCGGCAGTTTTTGTTAGGTTCATCCATATAATTTTAGCAGAAAGTACAATTTATTCCGATATGTTTTCTTTTTGTAGTTTTGTACTCTGATTTCGTGCTAAAATCCAAGTTATGAAGATAAGAACCAGAATGGCCCCGAGTCCCACAGGAGAGTTTCACATAGGAAGTTTAAGAACAGCTCTTTATGATTACGCTTTGGCTAAAGGATCCAATGGAGATTTTGTACTTAGGGTAGAAGACACCGACAGAAGCAGATATGTTGAGGGATCAATTGAAAGAATGATAAAAACACTAAAAGATTATGGTTTGTCTTGGGACGAAGGTCCTGATGTGGGAGGTCCCTATGCTCCGTATTTTCAGTCTCAGAGATTGGAAATATACAGAAAATACGCTCTTGAATTAGTTGAAAAGGGAAAAGCTTACTATTGCTTTTGCAGTGAGGATAGATTAAACAAATTAAGAGAAGAGCAAACAAAGAAAGGTATTGTAACTAAATACGATAGGTTTTGTTTAAATCTCAGCAAAGAAGAAATAGAAAAAAATCTAAAAGATAAAAAGCCCTATGTGATAAGGTTAAAGGTGCCTCAAAATGAGAATATTGAATTTGAGGATATGGTGCTCGGTAAGTTGTCTTTTCCTTCTGACGATATTGATGACCAGGTGCTGATAAAATCAGATGGATTTCCCACCTATCATTTAGCAGTTGTTGTTGATGATCATTTGATGGAAATAACACATGTTCTTCGTGGGAGGGAGTGGCTTCCGTCTACTCCTAAACATGTTCTTTTATATAAATTCTTCGGATGGGAAGTGCCAAAGTTTGTTCATCTTCCCTTGCTTCGTGAAGTGGACAGCACTAAAAAGCTTTCCAAAAGAACGGGGTCGGTTAACGCCGCGGAATTTTTGAGGAATGGATATTTACCGGAAGCCGTTTTGAATTTTGTTATGTTTTTGGGTTGGAATCCGGGAACAGAGAAAGAAATTTACACATTAGACGAGTTTGTAAAAGATTTTTCCATTGAAAAAATTCAAACGTCAGAAATGGCCGCTTTTGACAGGCAAAAACTTTTGTGGATGAACGGTCTTTATATCAGAAACTTACCTCTGGAATATCTCTGGGAGAAAGTGGAAAAATGGAGTAGGGAGTATTTGGAAAATTTTGAAGAAGATTTTGTGGCTTCAGGTTCTAATATGGATTTTAATCTAAAAGTTTTAAGTTTAGTAAGAGAACGTATGAAAAAACTTGATGAGTTTAACGACCTTGCGTATTACTTTTATAGAAAACCTGAAATAGAGAAAAAATTTGTGGAGAAATTTTCAGGAAATTTAAATAAAGCTCATGAAATAATTAACAATTTTTCAAAAGTATATGAAAAAATATCCAACAAAGATTGGAATGTTAAAAACTTAGATGAGATTTCTCATGCGACTTTAGAAGAGTTTTCTTATACCCCAAAAGAAGCTTTTATGACAATCAGATATGTTGTTACCGGAAGGGAATCAACTCCCCCGCTTTTTGATGTTTTAGCTTTGCTTGGTAAAGAAGAAACAATAGAAAGAATGAAGAAGTTTTAAAATTTTTCACTAGTTTTTTATTTTTTACCAAATTAATAAACGTCGTAAAATATAATTAACTTAATGTCTTCCCTCTACTTTAAATAGAATATACCAATTGATAAAAATGAAGATACTGATACAATTGGATTATAAAAAATTAAACATAGGAGGCACTACTATGGCAGCAAAAATATCTTCTAAGTCAAAAGAAGTTAAAGAAAAATCCCCCGCCCAGCAAGGAAAAGAATTAGCCCTAAAAACGGCAATAGATCAGATAGAAAAAAATTTCGGAAAGGGGTCAATAATGAAGCTAGGTGAAAATGCCGGAGACAGATCCATTCCCGTTATTCCTACGGGATCAATAGCGCTTGATATAGCTTTAGGTGTTGGCGGGATACCACGCGGGAGAATAGTAGAAATATTCGGACCTGAATCTTCAGGAAAAACGACATTAGTCCAACACATAATTGCTGAGACTCAAAAACTTGGAGGAACGGCCGCTTTAATAGACGCTGAAAATGCTTTTGATCCTTCTTATGCTGAAAAAACCGGTGTTGACGTTGAGAACCTTTTAGTTTCCCAGCCTGATACGGGAGAACAAGCCTTGGAAATTGCCGAAACTCTTATTAGGTCAAATGCCGTAGATTTGGTGGCAATAGATTCAGTTGCGGCGCTTGTCCCCAGAGCAGAAATAGAAGGTGAAATAGGGGACAGCCATGTGGCGATGCAGGCTAGGTTGATGAGTCAGGCTTTGAGGAGATTAAGCGGAGCCATAAGTAGATCTAAATGCACTGTGGTTTTTACCAACCAGCTTAGATCAATGATAGGTGTTATGTTTGGGAATCCTGAGACTACAGCCGGAGGCAAGGCTCTGAAATATTATGCTTCGGTTAGAATAGATATGAGAAAAATCGGAACTCTTAAAAGAGGAGATGAATTTTACGGAATAAGGGTAAGAACAAAAGTTGTAAAAAACAAAGTAGCGCCGCCTTTTAGATCCGCAGAGTTTGATATTCTTTTCAATGAGGGCATTAGCAAAGAGGGAAACTTAATAGATGTTGGTGTTGATCTTGGAATAATAAAGAAAAGCGGGGCATGGTTTGAGTTTAACGGAGAGAAAATTGGTCAAGGAAAAGACGCCGCAAGGCAGTTTCTAAAAGAAAATTCAAAAGTAGCAGGAGAGATTGATAAAGCAATAAGATCAGTTGTTAGAGAAAAAAGTGAGATTCCGTTGAATATTGGAACAGAGAAATCAGAGAAAACACCAATAGAAAATTCCGCTGAAGAATAAAAAATGGAATTAGATAAAAGAGATATCGCCTACTCAAAGGTTTATGCTAAAGTGTTGAACTTTTTATCTTTTAGCAAAAGAAGTAGGAAAGAATTACTGGACAAAGTAGACAAATACATTTCAAAATCCGGTCTTGATGCAAAAGATAAAACGCTGATAAAAGAACAAATTACCCTATCCTTGGAAAGAGATGGTTACTTAAAAGATGATACTGATGTAGATTTTGCAAGATCGTACATAGAAGGACTAAGAAATTCCGGTAAATCTCTCAACTACCTGAAGATAAGTCATTTTCTGGTGAAAAAAGGAATTTCAAAAGAAATAATAGATGATTTTTTGGGTAATTTAGACAAAAATCTTATCTACGAAAGCGCTCTTCACGATGCGAAGAAAAAACTTAGTAGTTTAGATAAAGAAGATAAATATACAAAAAAGAAAAAACTCCTGAATTATCTTTACAGAAAAGGATATCCTTTTGATATTTCTTCTTCCGTGGTTGACACATTGCTGTAGTTGCAATAGAATCATGCTGTGGATTTGCTATGAATAAAAATCTTTTATCCTTGATTTTGAATAGTTTTCGTTTCTATCATATCAGGCCTTAGGTGCTGGTTATAGATATTCTTTAAGCAAATCCCCTAAGTAATTATTAAAACCTTAAACAGGTTGGATGTGTTGATTTTAAATATGGAGGTTAAGAAAAATGGAAATAACTGTAGTTACCCTTATACTGCTCGTTTTACTGATTCTTTCGACCGGTTATGTATATTATTCCAGAAAGAAGAAAGATACTTCACGCAAAGTTGATAGCGGAAAAGAAGTAGCCGAACCCGTACAAGAAGCGGGTAAAAAAGAGAGCTTTTCTCCCGGTGTTGAAACCGGTATTGAAGTGGGAAACAATCCGATAGTTTTGGAGGCCAAAGCTAAAGCAAAAGATATTATTGTTGAAGCAAAAACGGAAGCTTTAAATATTCAGTCTCGGGCTCAGGAGGAAGCAAGACGCATAAAGGAAGAGGCTTTGGAATCGGAGAGAAAGGCGGCACTTTTAAAAGCTCAGGTTGATGCAAAAGCAAAAGATTTAGAAGCAAAAGCTAGAAGTTTATCGGCTATAAAAGAGAATTTAGAAAAAAAACAGGAAGAGATAGAAAATTTTCATAGAAAACAACAAGAGGAAATTGAGAAAATTGCTTCCATGACAAAAGAAGAAGCAAAAGAACTTCTTCTCAAAGAGGTAGATAAAAGTCTAAGTGAAGAAAAAGGAAGAAGAATAAAAGAAAAAGAGGAGGAGATTAGAAAAGAATCTCAGGAAATGTCTAAACAAATACTAATGGAGGCTCTGGAGTTTGGATCTACTGATATTGTGATTGAGCAGTCAACTTCCAAGATAAAACTTCCTGATGAGGAGATGAAAGGAAGAATAATTGGAAAAGAAGGTAGAAATATAAGAACTTTTGAGGAATTGACAGGAGTAGATTTGGATCTTGACTCATCGCCCGGTGAAATAATTGTATCGTGTTTTGATTCTGTTAGAAGAGCGGTAGCGGTAACTGCTTTGGAAAGGCTGGTTGCTGACGGAAGAATTCAACCCGCCAGGATAGAAGAAATAGTAGAACAGACAAAAAAAGAAATGGACAATATTATGTATAAAGCGGGGGACAGTTTATGTCACAAACTTGGTTTGTACAACATTCCTCGGGAATTAATTCAGACGCTTGGGAGGTTTAAATATAGATTTTCGTACGGTCAGAATATGCTTGAGCACACAATGGAGACAGCTAGGATAGGGATGTATATAGCAGAAGAAATTGGTGCTAATTTAGAAACCGTGAAATTAGGGTGTGTTTTCCACGATATTGGAAAAGTGCTCACAGATCAAGATGGGTCTCATGTTGAACTTGGAGTGGAATTTCTAAGACAACATAAAATTCCCGAAGAAGCTATAAAATGTGTTGCTGAGCACCACAACGACAAACAGAGTACAATAGAATCTGCCATCGTGGCTTTATCTGACCATGTTAGTGGTGCCCGTCCCGGATCAAGAGGTGAAGACTACGAATCCTACATAAAGAGATTAAAAGATCTTGAAGAAGCTGCCATGTCTTTTGATGGTGTGGATAAAGCTTATGCAGTTTCTGCCGGGAGAGAAGTTAGGGTTTTTGTGAAACCTGAAAAAGTTGATGACTACTCAGCGGCTCTACTGGCAAAGGAAATTGCGAAAAAAATAGAACTTGAGCAGAATTACCCCGGTGTGGTAAAGGTAATAGTGATAAGAGAAACAAGAGTTTCGGAAACTGCTAAGTAATTTATTGAAAAAGGAGACTTTAAGTATGTATTACATACTAATGGCAATAGTAGCCTTAATGGTTTTTGTTCTTTTTATTAAGGCTTTAGGATCTGTTTTAAAGGGCATAATTACCACCCTTTTTGTTGTAGTTGTTATTGCTTTTATAATCTTAATGTCAAAGTCTGTGAGCGGTCCTGTAGATATTTTTGGTATGTACAAAATTGATAATATGCACATTACCAAATATGAAGAAAGTCTTTAGTGTATGAAAATATTGTTTGTTGGAGAAATTGTAGCAAAACCCGGTAGAGAAATTGTTCAAAAATTTTTACCGGAAATAATAAAAGAGCACAAACCTGACGCGGTTTTTGCTAATTGTGAGAATTTATCAGGTGGGCGTGGAATAACTGAAGAGAAAATAGAACAAATGAAAATGGTGGGAATAGATTATTTTACGAGCGGAGAACATATTTTTCATGAAAGGGGCACAACGGACTTTATAGAAAATGTTCCGGTTTTAAGACCTGCCAATTATCCTAAAGGAACTCCGGGAAGCGGTTATAAAATTATAGATCTTGGAAGAAAAGGAAAAGTTTTACTGATAAATTTAATGGGTATAACTTCTTTTGGAGGAAAAAATTCATTTTTAGATAACCCTTTTGTGAGAATAGATGAGATATTAGAAGAAACTAAAAATGAAAATATTGATGCAAAAATTGTAGATTTTCATGCTGAAGCGACAAGCGAGAAGTATTCTATGGGCTTTTATTTAGATGGCAGAGTAGATGCTGTTTTAGGCACTCACACCCATGTACCTACATGCGATAATATGGTTTTGCCAAAAGGTACCCTGTACATAACTGATATCGGGATGTGTGGAGCTATAGACTCATCACTGGGTGTTAAGGCCGATATAACAATAAAAATGTTTTTAACTGCAATGAATCAACATTTTGAATGGGAAAGTGCTGGAAGAAAAGCTTTTCGCAGTGTATTATTAGATTTACAGGCAAAAACAATTGTTAGAATTGATAAAATAATATAAGTTGCCTGACCGGGCAGCAAATTTCTTTCGAGAGGGGGTGTTAATAATGACAAAAATAGACTTAATTGCAAAAGTTGCGGATGTAGCAGGGATGACAAAAGTCGATGCAGCAAAAGCCGTTGACGCAATTGCGGAAGCGGTAGAGAAGTCCCTTTCAAAAGGGGAGAAAGTAACATGGACAGGTTTTGGAACATTTGAAGTTAGATCAAGAGCAGCGAGAATGGGGAGAAATCCTCAAACAGGAGCACCCCTACATATCCCAGCAAGCAAAACTCCGGCTTTCAAAGCTGGTAAAAGCTTGAAGGATGCTGTTAAATAAGTGATTTAGGAATTTGGACACGTGTTCGTACAGGAGGCTTTCGCTTTCAGCGAAAGCCTCCTCCTGTTTTCATTTTTATTTTTTCTCTTGATTTTTTTGAAGAGGTGATAGAATATACATCCGTATGGCGACAACAAAAGATTATTATGAAATATTGGGAGTTCAAAAAAACGCAACTCTTGATGAAATAAAAAAAGCTTACAGAAAACTTGCAAGAGAACACCATCCCGATATGGTGAAAGATAGTGATAAAGCTGCAGCCGAAAAAAGATTTAAAGAAATAAATGAAGCTTATCAAGTTTTAAGTGATCCTCAGAAAAGAAAAATGTACGATCAGTTTGGAAGTGTAGGGTCAGAATACGGTCCGGAAGGATTTTCCGGTTATTCACAAGGTGGGCAGTGGGGACCCTTTAGTTACCAATATTCAAACTCGGGAGAAAATCCATTTGGATTTGGGAATGAAGATTTTGATCCTTTTGATATTTTTGAAGATTTTTTTGGATTTAGAGGTTTTGGATCTAGAAGGCCGAGAAAAGGGAAAAATCTCTATTACGAAATAAGATTAGATTTTAAGGATATATTATTCGGTGTTGAAAAGGAGATAAATATTGAGAGCGGAAAAGTAAAAGTTAAAATTCCTGCGGGGATGCGTGATGGGATGGAGATAAAATTTGCGGGAAAAGGTATGCCCGGACCTAACGGAGCTCCGGATGGAGATTTATATCTTACAGTTAGAGTTAGAGATATTCCCGACTTTGTAATTATGGGAGATGATATTTTAGTTAATAGGGAAATAAATATGGTAGAAGCGGCTTTAGGTACGGTGGTTGAAGTTCCTGTTATTGACCTTCAGAGTGAGAATGGTTTAGGAAAAACTAAACTTAAAATACCGGGTGGTACGCAGTATGGTTCCAGATTTTTGATAAAAGGAAGAGGCATGCCTAAACTTCATGGTAGGGGTCAGGGAAATGTAATAGTGCAAATATTAATTAAAATACCTCAAAGATTAAACAAGAAGCAGAGAGAGCTTTTGGAGAATTTTTAAGTTTTTTCTTCTTTATTAATTTTCCTTATTTATCAAAATGCATTTCTACAGCAGATCCTTTGTTTTGTAATTCGTTGACTAATCTATATTATTTGTTACACTGTCCGTAAAATAGAAAACCTATAGAAGGAGAAAGAGAGATGATTAGAAAAGGATTTTTTTTGGTTCTTGTGTTGTTTGTGTTTTTGTTGGTAGGATGTGTACCAACTACTTCTGTTGCAAGTGAGATAGAAAAGTCATTTGTAGAGGAGCCTTCTCAGTTAAGTACAGAGACACCCGAGATAATTCACGAAGAGGCATTTATTAAAACACTCAAGATGCCACAGATTGAGGTTTGTAAGATCTCGGGATTAGCTCCTACTCAAAATTTAACAGAGGTTGTGACGAAGACACCAGCTCCTTACGAGTCGCAGAGACAAAAAATTAGGGCCTTAATGGAAGATTATGGTTTCGTTGAGGAATATTATCTGTCTGATTCTTATTGGAGCAGACTATATGAGCGTATTGATGAGTTCGGAGTAGCGGAGAAAATAGCGGCACTTGAATTTCATGGGAACAATTACAGCATGTATGATGGTGCTTATTCCATGAATCCGTATGAGTTCTATATTCAGATGGAATACCTTTTGAAAAACCAGTATCACTTCGTAACGATACACGAGCTAAAAGGCTTCTTGGATGGGTGGCTGGATTTGCCTAAAAGATCCATAATTCTGACCACTGATTCCGGTTATACGTCTCGAGAATCATTTGAGAGTATGATGTCGCAGTTTTCGGAACTAGAATCAATTTATGGATACAGAGTACATATGCAATCGTTCATATGGACAAAGGGTATGACCGAAGAAGAAAGCTCCCTTTGCAAAGAGGATGTGTGTTGGAAAACTTTTCTTAGAGCCAAAGAGTCGGGGTTTTTCACTTTTGGAACCCACTCCCAAACGCATCCTGAATTTGAATTCCAGACCGCTGAGTTTCTTAAAGAGGATTTGGAAATATCTATAGAAAAGATACGTGAAAATATTGGGCTTAATGTTTATGCAATAGCGTGGCCTCACGAATCTTGTTCTTGGGATTTGGAAGCTCTCGAGGAGATAGGTATAGATATTGGTTTTGGAGGGTTAAGTAAGCATACATCAGATGCCTTTGTTTATAAAAATGATCAGATGTATAACTGCTTACCTAGATTGTTTCCACCTAATCCTGGGGGTTATTCCTCACGGCCATACGGTTTTACGCTTGAGGATATTTTGAACGCTCAGGAAAATTAAAATTGTTTAGTTTAGTGTAGATCGGCAAATTTTATTAATAAAACTTGCCGATCATTTTTTCCTCTCTTTTTTTACATGTTTTAAATTATTTGACCTCCACACTATCTTAGTATAGAATTCATTCGTATTACGAACTATAACGGTGATTGTTTTAAGTGGGCCTAACCCACTTTTTTTAATAAAGTAGTAAATTGTTTGAAAGGTAGAAAATATGGCAATATCGGAATTTAGCGCGGCAATAAGCCAGATTGCGACGGAGAAAGGTATAACGGTTGAGAGTGTGATTGAATCGGTAAAATCTGCTTTAGCGACTGCTTACAAGAAGGATAGAAAAGAAGCAGGAGAAAATGTCGATCTGGAGAATATACTTGTTGATCTGAACCCTGAAACAGGGGAAGTGAGAATATTAAAAGATGGAATGGATGTAACACCGGCGGGTTTCGGTAGGATAGCGGCTCAAACTGCTCGGCAAGTTTTAGTGCAAAAAATTAGAGAAAATGAAAAAGATGTTATAACTACGGAATTTAAGGGTAAGATAAATCAGATTGTTTCGGGAACAATTTTTAGAATTGACAAAGGTATTGTAACTTTAGATATGGGTAAGAACAGAAGCCAGGGTATTATGCCAAAAAGCGAACAGGTTCCTACTGAGAATTACAGAATAAATCAAAGATTAAAAGTTTTGGTAAAAGATATACAGGAAACTTCCAGAGGTACCGAAATTATAGTTAGTAGAGCAGATCCTGAATTTGTTGTTAAACTTTTTGAACAAGAGGTTCCGGAAATTGCGGCCGGGACTGTTGTAATAGAAGCAATTGCAAGAGAAGCTGGTTCAAGAACTAAAATTGCTGTCTCTTCAAAAGATGAAAAAGTTGACCCTGTTGGCAGTTGTGTGGGTCAAAAGGGGGTTAGAGTTCAGTCAATAATATCAGAGTTATTTGGAGAGAAGATTGATATTGTTCCTTATTCCGATAATTTGGAAAAGTTTATAGCTTCCAGTTTATCTCCTGCTAAAGTAACTGAAGTAGAACTGAACTACAAAGAGAAAAGAGCGATTGTTACTGTTCCTGAAGATCAACAAAGTTTAGCGATTGGTAAAGAAGGTCAAAACGCAAGATTGGCAAATAAATTAACAAAGTGGAAAATTGACATTAAGGGTGTTTCGGGAGTTTTTTCAAGTGAAGATGCTGAGGGAGGAGTTGTTAAGCAAGCGTCAGATGAGAAAGTTGTTGGGGTTTGGGATGCCGAAATAAGGAAGTTTAATGAACTAGAGGAGAAAAAAGAGAAAGATAAAAAATCTGAAAAAGAGGAAATACTTGAAAACAATGAGAACAATGAGAGTGAAAGTACTGAAGAAGATTCTGAGAATAAAAAAGAAGAAATTACGAGTGGGGAGAAAGATCTTCCTGCTCAAGATGAGTAAAATAATAAAAGTGTGATGTTGCTTAAGTTGTTTTACAAAATGTTGGTTGGAATAAAGTTAGTTTTAAAATATTTACTGATAATATGGCCGAATATAACAAAAATGATAATGAAAAGAAGATTAGAGCGCCCATCGTTACTTTTATGGGTCATGTTGATCATGGAAAAACCAGCATTCTTGATCGTATAAGAAAAACTAATATTCAGGAAAATGAGTATGGAGGCATAACTCAGCATATCGGAGCTTATCAAATATCCCACAAAGGAAATAAAATAACTTTTATAGATACTCCCGGACACGAAGCTTTTACTCAAATGAGAGCTCGTGGAGGAAGAGCCGCAGATATTGTTGTTTTGGTTATCGCCGCTGAAGAAGGAGTAAAACCCCAAACTAAAGAAGCAATTTCGCACATAAGAGCCGCAAAAGTTCACTTTATAGTTGCAATAAATAAAATTGATAAGCCCGGAGCTGATCCTAGAAAAGTGAAACAGCAATTAGCTCAGGAAGGGATTTTAGTTGAGGATTGGGGAGGAAGTGAATTATGTGTTGAACTATCGGCTAAAACCGGAGAAGGGATAGAAAATTTACTGGATGCGATTATTTTGATGTCTGAGATGTTAGATCTAAAAACGGATCCGGAAGGTGAGTTGGAAGCTATGATAATAGAATCAAGGTTAGATAGAAAAAAAGGTGTGGTTGTTTCGTGCATCGTTCGTAATGGGACTTTAAAAATTGGTGATAAGATTACCGCCTCCGGGATAGATGCAAAAGTAAAACATATGAACGATTATACAGGGAAGAGTATCAATCAGGCCTTCCCTTCTGACCCCGTTGAAATTTTGGGCTTCAGCGCAGTTCCCCACGTTGGGGATTTAATACTTGCAAAAGGCAGTGAACTTGAGGAACTTTCTAAAGATGAAAATAAAGTGGAGATAATTGGAAAAAACGCTAAAAGAATGATCTCTCTTGTTGTAAAAGCAGACACAGAAGGGACTTTAGAAGCTGTGAAAGGGAGTTTATCAAATCTTGTTACATCGTCCGCTGAAACTACATACGCTTTAAAATTTTTACATACCGGCACGGGGGATATAAATGAATCAGATGTCTTATTGGCTCAGAGTGGAAGAGGTGTAGTAGTAGGTTTTGATGTGAAAATACCTCTTGATGTTCAAGATTTAGCCGATTCTTTAGGAGTTTTAGTTAAGTCCTATAGAACTATTTATGATTTAATAGATGATGCCGCTAAGCTTCTAGAAGGTACAGCCATAAATGAAACTTCAAAGATAAAAGGTCGTGCAAAAGTCGTCAAAATTTTTAAACTTGAATCAGGAGATATTGTAGTTGGGTGTAGAGTTTTAGCAGGAGCTCTGAAAGTAAAATCAAGAGTTGCAATTTACGATAAAAACCCCGTTGATATAACCAAATCCGATGAACCTCTTTTTTACGCTTCTATTAAAAAATTAAAAAAAGGAAAAGATGAAATAGATGTTGCCGGGAAAGATAATGAATGTGGTGTGCTTTTGAAACCGCAATATGAGAGTATATCTCCTGATATGTATTTAGAAGTTTTGTAATTAATTTTAAGGGTTTTTCACCTTTTTTAGATTGACACTATAGGACAAAAGTTGTACAATTTCTCAAGTTTTGGTACACTGCACAGTCCTCAACTTATATTGCAAGTAAATTCTGCCTGAATATTTTTATAAATATTTTATATGAATTCTGAAATAGATAAGACAAATCAAATATTTGAATTGATAAAGGAAGCCAGGGAGATAGCTATACTTCCCTCAAGAGTTTCTTCCATTGACTCTTTTTCTGCGTCAGTCGGTTTATACTATGCTTTAAAAGAGGAGGGGAAAAATGTCTGTGTTATCTACCCAGGTTCTATACCTGAAGGATTTGGAAGTATAGAAGGCATAAATATTAAGTCGAGTTCATCTCAGAGAGAGCTTGTTGTTTCTGTAGATTATTCGGATACCAACGCATCTAAGGTTAGTTATTCAACAGAGAACGATATTTTGCGTTTTTCTATTAGTCCTGTTGATAAAAACTTTGATTTATCTAGAGTTAAAGCAGAGATAAAGGGTTTTGATTTTGATTTAGTAATAACCGTCGGAGCTCAATCGAGAGAAGATCTTGGAAGGTCTCTTGAAGATATTACCGGGGATTTAGGAGGCCCTGATGTATTAAATATTGACAACTCTGAAAGAAACCAAAGGTTTGGAAATATAAATGTCGTTAGACCTGAATTTGAAAGTATAAGTTTGTTAGTAACTAATATGATAGTAAAATGGGGTTTGAATATATCTTCAAAAACTGCGGAAGTTTTATTGAGAGGTATTTCTGAAAGAAAAGGTATTTGATAGTTGATTTTTTATATTTGGTTTGTTATACTTTTGATCGCTGATTATGGCTTTATCTAAAGAAAAAAAAGCAAAAATAATAAAAGGAAGTAGACTTCACGAAGCTGATACGGGTTCTCCTGAAGTTCAAATAGCGATGTTGACAGAAAGTATCGCTAGACTTTCGGAACATCTTAAGACCCATAAAAACGATAACCACTCCAGAAGAGGTTTGCTTCAAATGGTGAATAAGAGAAGAAGATTGATTGCTTATTTAAAGAAAAAGGACGAAAATAGATATAATCAGCTGATTGAAAAGTTGGAATTGTCCAAGTAAGGACAGTTTTGTAGTAATTATTTTGGATAAGGGGTCTTATCTTTTGGATTAGGAAACAGGCTATTGTGCATTTAGTGCATAATATTTTGAGTCTTAATCCTCTTGATACCAAACCCCCTACAAATTAAAAAAATGAATAAAATTGTTACAAAGGAAATTAATTTTGCTGGTAGAAAACTTGTATTTGAAACTGGAGAATTGGCTTTGAGATCCGATATGGCTATTAAGGCCACGTACGGAGATACCGTTCTTTTGGTTACTGCAGTTTCGGGAGAACCTTCCGCTGAAACTGATTTTTTGGGTTTAAGAGTTCAGTACGAAGAGAAGCTTTATGCTAGTGGTAGTATTAAAAGCTCCAGGTTTGTTAAAAGAGACGGCAAGGCAACTGATGATGCTGTTATCGCCAGAAGATCAATAGATCATGCTATAAGGCCTTTATTTCCAAAAGACTATATGGATGAGGTTCAAATTGTTGTTACCGTTTTGTCTTTGGATGAAGATGCTGACCCTGAATTTCTCAGTATGATTGCAACTTCTGCTTGTCTTCAAGCTAGTAATATTCCTTTTTATGGTCCAGCAGTCTCGTTAAGAGTAGGGATGATTGATGGGGAAATTGTGTTATCTCCCTCACTTAAAGATCTTGAGGAAAAAAGTGATTTAGATATGATGGTTTCTTTTGTTGGTGAAGATAAGAGACTTTTAGCCGCGGAAGTAGAAGCAAATATTCTTCCTGAAGAGAAAATATTAGAAGCCATTAACTTTGCAAGAGATAATGCCAGTGTTCTGTATGATTTTATAGAGAGTTTTGTAAAAGAAATAAATCCCGATGGTAAAAAGTACGAATATGTTTCCCGATTTCCTTCAGATGAAATTATTGAAGCTGTTTCAAGCATAACAAAAGAAAAGATTGAAGCGATATTAAAGGAAAAAGGTTTAGCAGAAGGAAAACAAAATGTGGCTGATAAACTCAACGATCTTCAGGAGGAAGTATTCAAAACTTTTGAAGGAACATACAAAAAATCTGATATGCAGATTGCTTATGAACTAACCGAAAAAGATGTTATGAGGAAAATAGTTTTGGATGAAGGTAGAAGAATTGATGGGAGGAAGACAGATGAAGTTAGACCTCTGTCGATGAAAGTTGGAATATTACCCAGAACTCATGGAAGCGCTCTTTTTACAAGAGGTGAAACCCAAGCGTTAACTGTATGTACATTAGGCTCTCCTTCCGATGAGCTTTTGATTCAAGACATGTACGGTGAGAGAAGAAAGAGATATCTTCATTATTATAATTTTCCTCCTTATAGTGTTGGGGAAGTTGGTAGATTTGGAGCTCCAAGTCCTAGGGAAATTGGTCATGGCATGATAGCAGAAAAAGCTTTAAGGCCTGTTATTCCTGATCAGGAAGAGTTTCCTTATACAATAATGCTTGTGTCAGAAATAATTTCCAGTAATGGATCTTCATCAATGGCTTCAACATGCGGATCAACTTTGGCTTTAATGGATGCAGGAGTGCCCATTAAAGATATGGTTAGTGGTGTAGCGATGGGTTTGATTGTTGAAGACGATTCCTTTTCAAAATATCAAATTTTAACTGATCTCTCAGGTGAAGAGGACGCTAATGGATATATGGACTTTAAGATGACCGGGACGGAAAAGGGAATTACGGCTATTCAGCTTGATATTAAAGTAAAAGGTATTCCTATAGACGTAGTTCCGAAGATACTTGACCAATCCAAACAAGGAAGAATTTTTATTTTAAAGGAAATGAAAAAAGTAATTGATAAACCTCGATCTCAGGTTTCTAAGTATGCTCCTAAAACTGTTACTATAAATATAGATCCGGAGAAGATAGGTATGGTTATAGGAAGCGGGGGAAAAATTATAAAGGAAATTCAGGAGAAAACTCAATCTGAAATTTCAATTGAAGAAGATGGTAAGGTGGTTATATCTTCTGTTGACAAGGAAAAAGCTGAAGAAGCTCTTAGGATAATTGAAGGTATGACTAAAAATTTAGAGGTTGGTGAGGTTTATGAAGGAAAAGTAAAGGAACTTTTAGATTTTGGAGCATTAGTTGAGATATTGCCGGGAAAAACAGGACTTCTCCATATTAGTGAGATAACTGATGATTTTGTTAAGGATGTAAAGGATTGGCTTAAAGTTGGGGATAAGATTACTGTTAAAATAATAGATGTAGGGGATGAAGGAAAATTTAGTCTTTCTAAGAGAGCCGCTGACGATCCTAATTATATTCCCTCAAGCAGGAACAACCATAGAAATAGCAATGGTTTTAGAGGGGATAAAAATAAACACGGAAGACCATTTGGTAATGCTAACAGTGAGAGGTACGGGAGAAGATAAATACAGTTTGCTCTGTTCTTGTGTTTAAAGTTTTGTTAAATCTGGAATCTACTTCAATACTGCTTTATAATAAATGCGATGAAAAGAATCTGCCCGTTCTGTAATTACAACCTCACACAGGCTAGTGTTTACTTTTGCGAAAATTGCGGAAGTATATTACCCAATGAATTTCAACTTCAATCAGTAGGTTCAGTTTTTGAGAATAGAGAGATTTCCAAGGAAGATAAAAAGAAAAAGAAGAATAGAGATTTGAAAAATTCTTCTGATTATAAACAAACTAAAAATAGTGAGGAGAAGTTAATTTTACTTTTCGTTGCGATCTGTTTTGTAATGGCATTAGGAGCATTAATTTTTCTTCTGATCAGGGATGTGGGATTTTTTAATAGTAATTTCTTTGGAAATAAATCAGTATCTTCTCCTGAAGAAACAGCGCAAAAAGAAGTACAAATACAGAAAGAAAATAGTGCGGAAGATAATTGTTTGTACCTAGGATTAAATTTAAGTTCAGGCCCTTTTTGGAGAAATGATGTTTTAAGTTATGTTCCCTATGATGCTGATTTTTACATTGAAATTAACGATACTTCTACTTTAAATCCTTATTTTAGTTTCTTGGGAGGGGAGTTTTTTACTCTTTCGGAGATTCTAAGAGATAACGTAAAATCCTCTTACTCCGCCTTTCATATAAAAAAAGGTGCTGATAGTTCTTGGGTGATAATAGTTTTTCCAAATGATAAATCTTTTCAGGTAAGAGAATTTGAGAATATTTTTACTGATTTAGTTGATGACGCTCTAGTGATATCCTCAAAGCCGGCCTTAATTGAAGAAGTAAAAATGGTTAAATCCGAAATTTCAAAAAATATCTCTATGCACCCGCTCTTTATATCTGCTAAACCTTTTATTGCAAACGAAGGGCAGGTTTTTATGTTGAAAATTACTTCGGATGCAGATATTGTTATTGATAATGTTATAAGAGAAACTCTTTCCGATGATTTTGGGTTAATTATGAAAAGTTTTAGGGATTCGGAAAAATCTTATCTGGTTATTAAATAAATTATGGAAAAGGAAAATTTTTTACTTAAAGAGCTTAATTCGTTAAGCAAACAAATCAGCAGTACCAAGGGTTTACCGGAAGAACTAAGAGAACGTTTGAACCAAATGGTAGATAGGTTGAATATAATGGCTAATTTGGGTCATTATGCTACGGAGTTTGATACTTTATCCAGATATATTCAAACAGTGACATCTGTACCTTGGGATTCCGAAACGATTGATGTTTTGGATTTAGAAAAAGCAAAAGAGAATTTAGATAAGAATCACTACGGTATGCAATATGTTAAAGATAGAATTTTAGAGTATCTTTCTACTTTGATACTTTTAACTCAAAGGGGTAAAGACGCTATATCAAAATCCCCGATCATTCTGCTTGTGGGTTTGCAGGGAGTTGGTAAAACTACTTTAGCTTATTCTATTGCCGAAACATTAGGAAGAAAATTTGACAGAATTGCAATGGGAGCCATAGGATCGTCATTTGAACTTAGAGGGAGAGCTAAAGCTTTTCCCGAGGCTGAGCCCGGGCAAATTGTAAAGGCGTTAATAAGAACAGGTGTTAAAAATCCGGTGATACTTCTTGATGAAATTGATAAGGTTAGTGGCGAACTTGGTTTAAGAGCCGATATTATGTCAATATTGCTTGAAATACTGGATCCTAAACAGAATGTGTCCTTTAGAGATTATTATGTTGATTATCCTATTGATTTATCAAACGTTTTGTTTGTATGCTCTGCAAATACCACAGGTACTTTATCAGCGGCATTAATGGACAGAATGGAGGTAATAAAGATGCCTTCTTATACTGATCAGGAGAAGATAGTTATCGCGAGAGATTATCTTATGCCTCAAATAATAGAGAAGTCCGGTTTAAAGGAGGGGGAGTTAGAGATAGCCCCTGATCTTTGGCCCGGTATAGTTAGGCCGTTTGGATACGATTCGGGAATAAGGAGTTTAAGTAGAACTCTTGAATCTATATGTAGGAAGGTTGCCCGAGAGATAGTTGAAGGTAAAAGTGAAAAAGTTGTACTAACAGCTGATAATCTTAAATATTATCTTCCCCAATAGAAAGAAGCAAAATGGAAAAAGAAGGGTTAATGAATGAAATAAGCGCAAATATAAAATCTTGTACTAAATGTAGATTGTATAAAAATTCTAAAAATGCCGTCCCCGGGGAGGGTAATATAAACTCAGAAATAGTGTTTATTGGGGAAGCTCCCGGTTTCTATGAAGATGTTTCGGGAAGGCCGTTTGTTGGAAGAGCCGGAAAACTGTTAGATTCCTCTATAAAAAGTATAGGCTATAAAAGGGAAGATGTTTGGATTGGTAACATTATAAAACACCGTCCTCCGGATAATAGAGAACCTCTACCGGATGAAATATCTGCTTGTGCGCCTTTTTTGGAGTTGCAATTGAAAACTATTGCTCCCGTAATGGTAGTTACTTTAGGAAGATATTCTATGAATTATTTCTATCCTGGCGGAAAAATCTCCAAAGATAGAGGAAACCTGATCAAAATAAGAAATTTTTTTATTTATCCTGTTTACCATCCTGCCGCTGCCCTAAGAAGTGCGAGTGTTTTATCAGAATTTAAAAAAGATTTTGAGCGGATTCCGGAAATGTTAGCGAAGGCAAAAAAGTTGTTGGAAAATAATGGGAACAATGAGATGGAGGAGACACACAGCGAGGGTTTTGATGGACAATTGGGGTTAGGTTTGTAACAATATATCAATGGATTTTTACGATAAAAATACAGTAGAAAATAAAGCACAAGGTTCTAAAAAAATTCCCTTGAAGACCATTATGATAGGAGGGACAGAGAGTGTTAATAAGAACATGACCGTTTATGAATACGGGGATGAGATAATTGTTGTTGATTGTGGTATAGGATTTCCGGACGTCTTTGATATGCCTGGTGTTGATGTTTTGATACCGGACTTTGATTATTTGATTGAAAATTCCCATAAGATAAAAGGTTTATTTATTACTCATGGTCATGAAGACCACGTTGGCGCTGTCCCCAATTTATTAATGGAGCTTCCTAATATACCTATATATGCAAGTAAGCTGGTTGGAGAGTTTTTAAAAGTAAAATTGTCTGAAAAAGGCTTTAGTGAAGTGGGAAAGAATTTTAGATATCATCTGTTCACTCCTGAATCCGGAACTGTTGATTTAGGAAGTTTTAAAATATCAGCCTTTAGAATTAATCACTCTATACCGGAGTCCATGGGATTTGCAATTAGAAATCCCGAAGGACTTTTTCTACATATAGCAGATTATAAGTTTGATGAGAATCCCGTTTTAGATAAACCCGCAGATGTTGATACCATGGAAAAACTCGGAAAAGAAGGTGTAATGTGTCTAATATCTGATTGTTTGGGTATAACTTCTGAAGGGCATACTAAATCAGAAAGCACTTTAACAAATACTTTCCACGAACTTTTTTCAAAAGCTTCTGGAAGACAAATTTTTGTAACCACAATGTCTTCAAATATATCTAGAATGTATCAAATAATGGACGCAGCCCGTACAATTGGCAGAAGGATGGTAATAAGCGGAAGATCTATTGAGCAGATGGTAGATGTTGCAAGAAGACTTGGTTATCTTCCTTTTTCCGGCGATTTTTTTATAAGTGAACAAGAAGCCGTAAATTATCCTCAGGATGAGTTGGTTTATTTAATAGCTGGTTGTTATGGTCAACCGGGATCTTCTCTTGATAGATTAAGCAGGGGTGAGCACGAGTGTATTAGATTAGAAGGCGAACCTATAGTTGTTTTTTCTGCTGATCCTAGTCCACCCGGGGCCGATATTACGGTTGAAAAAGTAATGAACAACTTGGTATTGAGGAATTGCGAAGTTATATACAGTGAAATTCAAAATAATCTTCATGTGTCAGGACATGCAGTTAAGGGTGACATAGAAAGAATGGTTAAATTGATTAATCCAAAGTATTTTATCCCAATTGGCGGAAATATAACTAAAATGAGGGCTTATACGAATATGCTTAGAGATATGGGTGTATCGAGGGATAGAGTTTTTGAGTGTCTTGAAGGAGATTCTGTGGAGTTTTTTAACGGTTACGCAAAAAAAGGCCGCCATTATGATACAAAACAAGTTTACATTAGCAGTAATAAAATTGATGAGTTAAACCCTCTCGTTGTGAGAGATAGGAATTTACTTTGTTCTGATGGGGTGTTTGTAGTTGCTATTCCTGCCTCAAAGGATGGGGAGGTGTACGCCGACAAGTTAGAAATAATCACAAGGGGTTTTATATATGTTAAAGATTCAAAAAGTTTAATGGAAAAATCAAAAAAATTTATATCAAAAAAGATTAAAAATTCAAAAATTGGGGGGAAAGATCAATCTAATTTTAAAAGAAAATTGGAGAACGATATAGGCAGATTCTTGAAGAAAGAAACTTCTATGACTCCCATGGTAATAGTGCACTTCATTACAATATAGATTATAGCCACCTTTTTAATATGTGACCTTTTTGTGTTATCATAAGGACAATGTCCCGTGGAAGAAGGAAAAAATTCAAATTAAGATTTAATGTAAAACCCGACACTGTAAGATCAATAATATCCATAGTGTTTTTAGCCCTGTGTTTTATAGGTTTGGTTTCTTTTTTTGCTCCTTCGTATAGTATAAATTCCAAAATTCAGCATTTTTTAAAATCGTATTTCGGTCAAGCTTCTGTATTAATTCCATTTATACTGGGAAGTTTTGGAATTTTATTTTTTGATAATTTGAATAGCAAGTATAAAGAAGCAAGAATATTTATAGGTCTTTTTCTACTTTTGTTTTCACTCTCAGGAGCATTTCATGTTTTTATAAATAGTTCCGAAGCTTATGATTTGGCTTTAGAGGGAAAAGGAGGTGGACTAGTTGGATATAAAATATCTAATTTTCTTTCTTCGGGTATAAGCAAGTTCGGAGCCTCGGTTTTTTTAATTTTAGGAGTTATGGGATCGTTATTACTGGTCTTTAACATTTCTTTTGGCAGTTTAGTTAATTTTTTTACCAAAAACGAATTTTTTTCTCGCCTTTTTGAAAATGTGGGAAATCTTTTTAGAAGGAAAAGTATTGGAGAAGATGAAAATATTGAGATAGACTCTTCTTCCGGAAACCTTTTCTTAGGAGAAGATTCCGATGATAGTGTTTTGGTTTCCTCCGGTAAAAGCAGGAAAAAACCCGAACAAACATCTATTTTTGAAGTTGTTCAATCCCAAGCAGAGCCTTTAATCGATATAAAAACAAGTTCTGTTGATACATTGGCTCCTCCATCATCTATAAAAATGTCTCCCGTTGTACCGTCAGATAGAATATGGAATTACCCACCGGAAGATCTTTTAGCTGAACCGCCTGTTAGGACGGTGGATACTTCCGATCTGGATAAGAAAGTTAAAATAATAAAGGAAACCTTAAAATCTTTTGGAATAGATGTTGATATAGATATGGAAAATGTAAAAGTGGGATCTTCTGTTACTCAATACGCTTTGCGACCTAAATCTGTCACGAATGTAGCAAAAATAGCTACGCTTCAAAGTAATTTAGCTCTGGCTTTAGCCTCTCCGACCGGAACTGTTAGGATTGAAGCTCCTATACCGGGAAAGTCTTTAATAGGAATTGAGGTTCCAAATACAAAAAGAACATTGGTTTATTTCAAATCTCTAATAAGTTCCCCGCAAATGAAAAATTTTGAATCAAAATTAGGAGTCGCTTTAGGGGAAGACGTTGCCGGAAGGGTTGTCACTTACGATATAGGGAAAATGCCTCATTTACTAATAGCAGGAACAACAGGATCCGGTAAGTCTGTTTTCATTCATAATATTTTATTTTCAATTCTTTTCAGGGCTACTCCTCAGGAAGTTAAATTTATTTTAATTGATCCTAAAAGGGTTGAGCTTATTTTGTATGAAGGGATACCGCATCTACTTACACCCGTTGTTACCGACATGGAGAAGGCTCCCTCAGTTTTTAGGTGGGCAGTTGAAGAGATGGAAAGAAGATATAGACTTTTTGAACAAGCAAGGGTTAAGAATATTGATACGTACAACGAAAAATCAGGTATTCAAGTTATGCCCTATATAGTTATAGTTGTTGATGAACTCGGGGATATTATGCTTCAAGATCCGGCGGGAGTTGAAAAAAATGTAATAAGACTGGCTCAAATGGGAAGAGCAACAGGTGTCCATTTAATATTGGCAGTTCAAAGACCATCCATTGATGTTATAACAGGACTTATAAAAGCCAATATTCCGTGTAGAGTGGCTTTTCAAGTTTTAAATCAAATAGATTCAAGGGTAATAATAGATCAACCTGGTGCTGAAAAACTTCTTGGGAAAGGGGACATGCTTTTTGTTCCTCCCGATACTATGAAACCACTTAGGCTACAGGGCGCTTTTATTTCTGAAAAAGAAACCGCGGATTTGGTTAATTTTTTGAAAAATCAAGGTGTTCCGCCTGATTACAAGGAAGAAGTTTTGAATATGCCTACATCTACTAGAGGTGGAGTGGTTAAATCAAGTTGGGGAGAAGATGTTGATGATGAATTATTTGATAAAGCCGTGGCTATAGTAGTTTCGGCTAAAAAAGCATCGGCTTCATTATTGCAAAGGAAGCTTAGTATAGGTTTTGCAAGAGCGGCAAAACTTATAGATATGATGGAAGATAGAGGTATAGTAGGCGGGGAGGTAAGTGGAAGCAGGGGGAGAGAAGTGTTGATAGATGAGATTCCCGGCGAAGGTGATTTTTCTGCAGATAGAGATATGGATTTGGAATTTGATAAAGAAGATTTTACCGGAGAGAATTTCCCGCGTAATAGAGAATAATAAGGAGTAAAGGGAAAAAATAAAGATAAAAATAGAATGAAACGGGAGTATTGAAAAATAAATTTTACAATTTCAAATTTTTAATATTTTTTATCTTGCATTTTCAGCATTTTCAATTCGGCTTCTATTAGTTCATCCAAGTTGCCATCCAAAACATCTTCTGGATTTCTTATCTCAACATTGGTTCGTAAATCCTTTACCAATCTATATGGGTGCAATACATAATTTCTTATTTGATTTCCCCAGCCGGGAGTTTTGTAGTCCCCCTTTAATTTTTTTTCTTCCATCAGGGATTTTTCTTCCTCGATCTGATATAACTTTGATTTTAATATTTTAAGAGCTTTCTCTCTGTTTCTTCCCTGAAATCTTTCTTCTTGGCACTCAACTATTATTCCTGAAGGTTTGTGTTTCAGTCTCACCGCAGTAGAAACTTTATTGACATTCTGCCCTCCCTTTCCTCCCGACCTAAAAAATTCCCACTCAATATCTTCATCTTTTATTTCTATGTTATTGATGTTTTCTATCATGGGTATAACTTCTACCAGAGAGAAAGAAGTTTGTCTTAAATTATCTGCGTTGAAAGGTGATTGTCTAACCAGTCGATGAACACCTCTTTCTTCTTTTAAAAATCCATACGCATAATCACCCATTATTTCCACAGTGGCTGTTTTTATACCTGCTTCTTCTCCCTGTATTTCATTTAAAATATTTGTTTTCCAACCTTTTCTTTCAGCATATCTCAAATACATTCTCAAAAGCATAGCTGTCCAATCCATTGCTTCGGTTCCTCCTTGTCCTGCATGTACAGACAAAATCGCGTCGTTTTTATCGTGATTGCCGGAAAGATATGTTTTGAGTTCTAACTCTTTTATTTTTTCTTCAATAAGTTTCTCATCTCCTTCTTCAAGGTAAAGATTTAGCATATCAAACTTTTCTATTTCCCTTTCTATGTCTGATAATTCTTTTGATAGTTTGTTTCCCTCTTCCCAATTTTTCCACACATCTTCAGTTTTAATCTTTTTTCTTATTTCTTCTACTCTTCTTCTCCTTTCCTCTATTTGAAGAGATTTTTCTAATTGTTCTATTCTTTTTTTGAATTCTTGCATGGGAGGATTATATATCAAAAACTTCTGTTCCTAGTAATAATCTGTCTCCGGGATTTATATCTTTCTTCAATATTTTTATTGCTAAATAAGATTCAACGGAGTCTTCAATCACTCTTGCTAATGGTCGGGCTCCCCACTCCAAACTGTAACCTCTTCTTATTAATTCTTCTATCAGCTCGGGTTTGAAATTAACTTCTATTCCTTTTTCCTCTACTGTCTTTCTTACCCTATCCAACATTAATTTTGTTATCTCCCTTAGATTTTCCTTTGAAAGAGGATTAAATACTATTATATCTGTGAATCTGTTTAGTAGTTCGGGTGCAAATTTATTTCTTACTTCAATCATGACGGTTTTTTGCATTTCTTCGTACCCTTTTCCTGCTTCGGAGACTTGTTGGATAGATTTTGTGCCAACGTTGCTGGTCGCTATTATTATTGTGTTTGTAAATTCTGCTATATTTCCTGTTGTATCGGTTAAACGTCCCTCGTCTAAAATTTGTAGAAAGGTCATTAGTATATTTGGGTGCGCTTTTTCTATCTCATCTATCAAAACAAGACTAAAAGGTTTATTTCTTACTTTTTCGGTTAGGGTGCCTGCTGTGTTCCCGTCAGGGGAACCTACGATTCTATTCATACTATCTATCTGCTGATATTCGCTCATATCAAGTCTTATCATATTTTCTTCTGCTCCAAAGTAACTTCGTGCCAGTGCTTTAGCTGTTTCGGTTTTTCCAACTCCGGTCATTCCAACAAAAAGAAATCCTGCTATTGGTTTTCTCTCATCTCTAATTCCGGTTCTTGCTCTTTGTAATGCTATTTCAATTTTTTTAATTGCTTGTTCTTGTCCTATAACCATTTTTCTCATTTCATTTCCAATGTTTAACAATTTTTCTGCTTCATTTCCTCCTATTGCTGTTATTGGTATTTTCGTCATTTCGGAAATTTCTTTTGATATTTCTTCCGACGAAATATATTTAGTTGAATTCTTTATTGTGGTTGAGGTTCTTTCCAATATGTCTATTGCTTTGTCCGGTAGTACTCTGTTCCCAATAGTTTTTTCTGAAAGATCAATGCATGCTATTAGCGCCGGGTAGGTAACCATTACCCCGTGTTTTTTTTCTATTTTCCCCGCAATACTTTTCAGTATTTTTAAAGTGTCATCCTTTGAGCATTCTTCTACATTTATTATTTGAAAAAGTCTCGTTATAGCTTCATTTGGTTCAATATATTTTCTGAAATTCTCCATTGAAGTAGCTCCTATTAATCTTATTCTTTTCTTTGCGATATGGTTTTCTAATACTGACAGAGCAGTTGAGTCATAACCTCCTTTCTCGCCCATTCCCGTTACGAGATTTTGCATTTCGTCTATAAAAAGTATTATATCTCCCGACGCTTCTATTTCTTCTAGGATTTTGGATAGTTTATCAGCTGCATTTCCGCTCTCTTTGTCTTCTGAAACTAATGCTCCGCTATCTATACTTACCAATCTTTTATTTTTTAAAGTCTTGTACTCAACGCCCATCATTATTTTGTAAGCTATTCCTCTAACTATAGAAGTTTTTCCAACCCCGGATTCTCCTATTAACAAAATATCGTTTTTATCCCCATCTAAAATTTCCGCAATTTTCTTTATCTCTTTTCTCTTCCAACAATATCTTCAACATTACCCATCCTTACTTGTTTAGTTATATCTACGGATACTTTATCTAATTGGGGTGTTACTCTTCCCAACATTCCTTTACCTATCCCGCCTGGAGGAGGGGATACAAAATCATCTTGCCAGAAATATACTTTTGAAAGTTTTTCTCTCTCTTCAACTATCCAAAAAGCGGTCTTCTTTATAATCTCAAAGCGTGAGTTGAATACAGACAGAATGGTATCTATGTTCGGCACGTGTTCTACTGCTGTTAAAAATAAGTGTTCTATTTCCACATATCTTGATTTATTTTCTTGAGCATAAGAAAAGCTTTCTTGCACGATACTGTCTAAATCTATTTCCTTTGCGTCCGAGATTTTTATGAATTTTTCAGCTACCTCTCTTTCTCCTAATTCAGCTTTTTGCATTAAGTATTGAATATCTTTTTCTGCTAAAAGTTTTTCCATCAAAATTCTTGATGAACCTTTCCCACTTTCTAAAATATATCTAACTTGTGGTCTGAAAGTTTTTATTTTATCCTCCTGAGATTTTATCTGCAAAATTTTTTTATCAGGAGTGTTTAAATTTTTTAATACAAAGATAATGTATAAAATTAAAAAATAAAGTATTGTGTACAAAACAGAGTATTTTTGGAGTATAAGTATTGGTATATAAAGCCATATTATTGGTGCTGCTATACAAAGTAAAGAAGCTAAAAACATAGGTATAGACCCCAAGAAGATCATAAAAACCCGAGTGAAAAAACTTACTATTCTTCCGTTTAAACTTGATAATCCGAATAAAGGAACAAAAAGAAGTTTTATGTTGTATGTGAAAGATATTTGATTATCAAGCATTTTCAAAAGATCTACGCTCATTCTGAATATTTTTAAGGGGGTTTCAATTAACCAACGGCGAGCAAATCTATTGGGCAGTTTAATGTTGTATTTCATACATAAATAGAATACCAGAAAAAAGAAGGAATGGTAATTTATTACGTTTCTTTAAGATATTTACATAAATTTTTCGAATTGTTTCCTGAAATTTCTTCCTAGAAAAAACCCGCTTGTGATTGAAATAGGATAAAGAATAAACTTACGTTCAAAGATAATATAAAAAAGATCTCCTACATATGGAATAACATAGACCACTTTACCGATAATCTCTTTTTCTGATATGGGGTGAGGGTCCTGATTTTCGTTGTTGTCACCTTTGAAAATAAAGAAATAAATATCTTCATTTTTGAGTATTTTGATTATTCTGTGAGTTACTACAGTGCTGTTTCTTCCTTCTCTGTAAGACGCTATATCGCCTACCTCATATTTTTGTTTTCCGGCAGTTATAATCATTGAACCTTTTTTTATTTCAGGCTCCATAGAGGAAGTTGCCACTTTAAAAATCCTGGTTTTTGAACGTACTAAGATAAGAATAACTGAGATAGTTATTATTAAAAAAATAAATGTAAGTCGTTTTTTCATTTGAATTTTAAAAATGTATCTCGGACCATTGAAAATTCTTAGCGTTTTCCAGACGTTCCTATAATTTTAATGTAGACATGACAAAGAAAAGATGTAGTTGATAAAGAGGCCGCCTTTCAGGCGGCCTCTTCCATTCTTTAAGACTGTATAGAATTAAATTCGAAATCAAAAGTTGCTGATGCTCCCTGTTTACTTTCACTTATAGATGGCGCTGAGAATCTCAATATTAATCCCATGGTTTGTCCATAAAAAAGGTCTCCTAAAGTAAATCCTTCTGTTTTCCACTTTATTATTGTTTTCTTCCCAACTACGGAGATTTCTTCTCCCTCATCTACAGCTCCATTTTGGTTCATATCACTCCACTTTATAATTTCAACGAATATATTAGATCTTAAGTCCTCCGGATCATTGGCTGTTTCATAATTTGCATTGGTACTTACGGTTATTCTTGATGAAGCCATACTAATTAACTTTACAAGATAATCTTGGGTCCATCCCGGGCCTATATTTTCAAATGTCGGACCGGTAAGTTCATCTCTGTAATTTCTCGGATCTGTACCCATGGCAAGATCTTCTAAGAACATTAAGTTCGCGCTCCCTACGCTGAAAGTTGATCCCAGGACTTTTGCTTTATCGGTAAAAGCAGCGTAAGTTATCCCGGCGGCGACAGCTATTATTAAAACCAATGATCCAATTAGATAGAAAATTTTGTTTTTCTTCATTTTTTTCACCTCCTTTCTTTAAAAATTTTTATCTTTAAGCAGGTTATGTGCTTTCATACTGAAAAAGTTGTTGTTGGAAACTACCAAATGATCTATAAGCGGTATTCCGATCTCTATTCCGACTTTGTATATTCGTTTGGTTACTTTTATGTCTTCGTCGCTCGGGCTGCATTCATTTGACGGGTGATTGTGAATAAGAATTATTGCGTAAGCACTTTTTGAGGTTGCTTTTTTGAATATTTCTCTTGGGTGTATGAGTGTTTCGTTTATAGTTCCTTTTGATATTATGTCTTTGGATATTAATTTATTTCTGCTATCCATGCTTAATAAATAAAGATATTCTTGATCTTTGTTTAAAATATCTTTCCTAATTACCTCATAAGCGTTTTTTGGAGTTTTAATGTATATTTCTGATTTTTTTGCAGGTTTTAAATATCTTTTTGCTATCTCTTCTGTAGCTTTTATTGAGGTTGCTTTAGCCATTCCTACTCCTTTGAAATTCGCGAGCTCTTTTATATCTGCTGACAGGGTATTTTTAATTCCATCGAAGGAGTTTATTAGTTCTCTAGCTAAATCTACCGCAGAATGATTTTTATCCCCCGATCTTAAAATTATTGCTAAAAGTTCAACATCAGTTAGATTTTCGGCTTCTTTTTCAATTAATTTTTCTCTAGGTTTTTCTTCTTTTTGTAAATCTTTAATCTTCATATTATGTTTCTTTGGTTTAATGTATATCACCATCAAAGTTATATCAATTTACATTGTTCTATCGGGAGTAGGGAATGGGAGAAAACACTGATTTATCAAAGCAATTAAGGGATATAAGAATTAGTAAAAATTTATCTCAGGAGAGGTTTGGGAAGAAGATAGGGAAGTCCGGAAAAACGATTTCTGCGTACGAAAGCGGTAGGATTAGCCCTACATTAAAAGTTCTTGATTCTATTTCTCAGGTTTATGATGTTACCTTTTTATACGTTAAGAAGAATAAAAGAGAGCAGTTAAAGGAAAAGTTGGAATATTTGAAGAAGACAATTAGTGATATAGAGTCAACTTTCTTAAGTGAACGGGAAAATGAAGACATTTAATTTGTAGTTCTGAAAGGATTTATCTCTTTGAATATTGAGGTTTTTTCCTTGCTTTATGTAAAAACGGCTTCTTTCTTTCTACCATTCTGGGATCTCTTGTTAGAAAGCCTTGTTTTCCAAGAATTTCTTCAAATTCGTTATCTATTTTTGATAGAGCCCTGGAAATGCCTAATACTACAGCATCCATCTGGGAGGATTTTCCTGACCCGGAAACTTTGATTGTTGCTGAGTATTTAGCTTCCGGATGAGATACTCCTATTGCATGAAAGGGTTTTTCCCATTTAGATTTTTCTATATTCGGAGCAAAATAATCGTCTATTTTTTGTCCATTAACCGTAAATTCTCCCTTAGAATCATACAGAAAAACTCTTGCTACTGCTGTTTTTCTTCTCCCCGTTCCGGTAAAAAATTTGTTTTTTTCTTTTCCTTCAGCCATTTTGTTTTTCCAATTGTGCCTTGTGAGGGTGTTCCTCCCCGGCGTAAATATATAAATTCGCCATTCTTTGTTTTCTAAGCTTATTTTTTGGTATCATTCCGGACACGGCTTTTCTCAATGCTTCGGTAGGTTTTCTAGACATTAGGGATTCCAGGCTTTCCGTCCTCAATCCATGCGGATAACCCGTGTAGTGGATATATTTTTTATCTTTCATCTTTTTTCCGGTTACTTTGATTTTTTCAGCATTTATAACAACTACTTTCCCTCCCCAGTTTTGATTTGGAGTAAATTCAGCTTTGTTTTTTCCCATAAGAATTGAAGCTATTTTTTGGGCAATTCTTCCAAGTGTCTGATCCTTAGCATCAATCAGATGCCACTCTTCTTTTTTTTCTTTAATATTTAGAAATGTAGTTTTACTTGGTTTTGTTTTCATTTTTCTTTACATTTTTTCTTTTTAATTTTTCTTTTGTATCTTCAAGATTTGAAACTATTTCTATTCTTGCAGTTAGGGCATTATCTCCTTCTCTGTTTCCTGTTTTTACTATTTTTGTATAACCTCCTTTTCTTCCCGAAAATTTTGGTGCAATCTCATTCATCAATTTTTTTATAGCCGATTCTGATCTTATGTCCTTTCTGAGTTCTTTTACAGTATTAAATTTAAATATTTTATCCTCGGAATCGTGAGCTTTAACAGCTTTTGTAATCATTTTCTCTACTTTGGGTCTTATGTATTTGGCTTTTGCTAAAGTTGTATTAACTTTCTCTTTTTCTATTATCTGAGCGGATAGATTTGATATCAGCGCTTCTCTGTGATCTTTATCTCTGTTTAATTTTTTCTTTACAACTCTGTGTCTCATTTTTTATATTTTCCTTTTTATCTTTTATAGCCCTCTTTTTCTAAAAGATCTTTTATTTCTTGTAGAGATTTTTCTCCTATATTTTTTATATCTTCCAGCTCCTCATTTGTTTTTTTGGCTAGATCCTGCAAAGTATCTATTTTACTTTTTTTCAAAGCATTTATAGTTCGCGTTTGTAGAGGAAGGTCTTCAACGGAGAAATCCTCGTTTATTTTTATTTTTGCTCTTGGTTTTTCTTTTTCTTCTTCTTGAGCATAACCCTGACTCCATTTTTCAATTTCTATGTAATATTCTTTTAGTATTTTTGCAGATTCTTTTATTGCTTCTGCCGGTGAGATACTTCCATCTGTTTCAACTGTTAACGTTATTTTATCCAGGTCTGTCCTGCCTCCAAATCTTGTAGGTTCTATTTCATAATTAGCGCTTACTATTGGAGAGAAGAGAGCGTCTAAAATTATGATACCCACTTTTGAAGTTTGTCTTTCTTCCATTGGCGAATATCCTATTCCTTGTTCAACGACTATTTCCATTTCCAGTTTTGATTTAGCATCTGCCAATGTAGCTATGTGTTGATCTTTATTCATAATTTCCACGTCCGATGTAAGTTCTATATCTTTTGCAGTAACTTTTCCGGGACCTTTTTTATTCAATGTAACGACAACGGGTTCATTGGAATGACTTTTAAATCTTATTTTTTTCAAGTTTAAAGTGATTTCAACTATGTCTTCTTTTACTCCCGGTAATGTAGTGAATTGATGAGCTACGCCGTTTATTTTTACTTGTGTGGCAGCTGCTCCTCCAATGGAAGATAAGAGAACTCTCCTGAGAGCATTTGCAAGTGTGTACCCAAAACCTGTTGGTAATGGCTCAAACGAATAAACTCCCACGTTTTTTTCTTCCTTAATAGTGTTTATTTTTAAATTTTCTTTTGTAACTTCCATTTTTTCCTCCTTAAAACTTTAAAACTTTACGCTTGCAAAGTTTTTCAAAATTTATCTCGAATAAAATTCGATTATTGATTGAACATCAATTTTTTCCTGAAGATTCTCTTCTGTCGGTGGTCTTAGATATTTAACATATTTTTCTTTAACGTTAGCTTCTAACCAGTCGGGCATAATAAATCCTTCTCTTAAGCTTATTTTTTCAAAACTAACAGGTTTTATTATATCCCCAACTTTAACTTGTGTTGACGGAATGTTAATTTTTTTGCCATTTACTGTGAATAAGCCTCTTCTTATATTTTGGCGAGCCTGCGCTCTGGATACTGCAAATCCACTTCTGTAAACAAGATTGTCCAAACGGGATTCTAATTTTTGCATTAAAATATCGCCGGAAACTCCTTTTGCTCTCAGCGCTTCGTTAATATAGTTTCTAAATTGTTTTTCCAAAACTCCGTAAAGCCTTTTAGCCTTTTGTTTCTCTCTGAGTTGTTTTCCGTATTCTGACAAAGCTTTTCTGGAACTTCCATGCTGTCCAGGAGCTTGGTTTTTAGTGTTTAAAGGACATTTCTCACTGTCGCATCTTTCTCCTTTTAAGTAAAGTTTCACTCCCTCTCTTCTGCACATTCTGCATTTTGGACCTATGTATCTTGCCATTTATACTCTCCTCCTATTTTTTGGTCTGCATCCATTGTGTGGTATGGGTGTTTGATCCGAAATCGAAATTATGTTTAAACCCGCCGTTTTTAAAGCTTTTATTGAAGAAATTCTACCCATCCCAGGACCTTTTACTGATACAGCTACGTCTCTTAATCCTGCTTTAAAGGCGGCGATTCCTGCTTCTTCCGCTGCTTTAGTTGCCGCATATGGCGTAGATTTTTTTGAACCTTTAAAACCTGACTTTCCCGCGCTTCCCGAAAATAAAGTATTACCGTCATCGTCGGTGATAGTTATTATTGTATTATTCATACCGGCAACGATAAAAGCCTTTCCGGTAGATGGTATTTGTTTTTCCTTTTTTTTCTTTGGCATAGTAGTATTTTTATTTCTTTGCTAATTTTCTTTTCTGCCCCCCGACAGTTTTCCTTTTTCCTTTTCTGGTTCTGGCGTTTGTTCTGGTTCTCTGGCCTCTTGCCGGAAGTCCTTGTTGATGTCTTAGACCTCTATAGCTTTTTATTTCTTTTAATCTTCTTATATCTGAATTAACTATTCTCCTAAGCTCACCTTCTATCGGTATTTCCAGAGAAGATATTGCGCTATTTATCTCGGCTATCTCCGTATCTGCTAAATCCTTAGCCCTTTTGTCAGGATCTATCTTGGTTATATTCAAAATTTTTTGGGATGTAGTTAAACCTATTCCTTCAATGTAAGTTAATGCTGTTTCTATTCTTTTTTCATTAGGTATGTCAACACCTTTGATACGAGGCATACTTATCCTTGTCTTTGCTTATGTTTAGGGTTTCTTTTGCAGATAACTCTAACAACGCCTTTCCTTTTAATTACTTTGCAATCTTTGCAAATAGGTTTTACTGACGAACGAACTTTCATATTTTTATTTTAGACGAAAAGTAATTCTTCCTCTTGTTAGATCATGAGGCGAAAATTCTACTTTAACTCTATCCCCGACTAATACTCTAATATGTTGTTTTCTCATCTTCCCCGATATTGTGGCAAGAGCTTCAGTGTCATCCTCAAATCGAACTTTGAACATTCCGCTCATTTGAGCTTCAATTACTTTTCCTTCTTTTGTAATTACTTCCTTTGTAGTCATCCTTTAAACGACGCGCTTGATTTTATCAGAACAAGTTTTTAAGGTCAATAACCCTTAATGACAGACCTGTTCTTGATTCCATTTTAGGACAGTTTAATCAACGCGGTTTGTTATTGTAATGTTAGTGATTAATATTACCATCACTTATTGAAAAAGCAATGAAAAAAAGGTTTAATGTAGTGAATGCTGGACATTAATTATATAAAGAAAAATAGTGAAAAGGTTAAACAAGTTATTGAACAACGAGGCGTACAGGGGGTTGATATTGATAAATTTTTGCATATTCATGATGAATATTTAGATGTTTTACAAAATGTTGAAAAGCTTAGAAATTTAAGAAATGAAATATCTTCGAAAGTATCAACGTCCAGTGGTGCTGAAAGAGAAGATTTAATGTCCAGAGCAATTTCCACGAAAAAAAGTCTCTCGTTATTGGAAAAAAAGATGGATGAGTTGAAAAATAAAATTGACGAAGTTTTACCGTTTATTCCGAATATTGTGTCTGAGGAAATGCCTGTAGGAAAAGATGAACACGATAATTTAATAGTAAAAGTTTGGAATCCGGATGTTGGGTATTTAGATATTAAAGAGCCGATGAAATATGATGACATTTCTTATGCCCCGAGGGAGTATTTTACTCATAAGGATCACGTAGATCTTGGGGAGGATTTGGATATTATTGATATTAAACAAAGCGGAAAAGTTTCCGGTAGCAGATTTTGTTATCTCAAAAATGAAGCAGCGATTATTCAGGATGCGATTTCCTCCATGTTAAAAGAGGAGTTGTTGAAAAGGGGATTTTCTCCTATAATCCCGCCTCTTCTTGTGAAGGAAAGATCCTTATTCGGTACATCACATTTTCCGGAGGGGAGATCGCAGGTTTATGAAATAAAAAGCGAAAATGTAGAAGAAGGAGAGCCGTTATTTTTGGTCGGTTCTTCTGAGCCATCTAATTTTTCATATTTTATGGATAAGGTTTTAAAGGAGGAAGATCTGCCGATAAAAATATATGCGCAGACAACATGTTTTAGAAGCGAAGTTGGTTCCTGGGGAAAAGATGTTAGGGGAATAAAACGAGTTCATCAATTTGATAAGTTAGAAATGAATGCTGTTTGTACGGAGGAACAGGAAAGAAAAGTATTTGATGAGTTTTTGGAAATAAATGAATGGCTTTTTCAACAGTTGGAAATTCCTTACAGAGTTGTTAACAAATGCACGGGGGACTGCGGATATAATGCCTCTTATTTTCAGTATGATATTGAAGTTTGGAGACCGGCGGAAAGGGAATACATGGAAGCAGGTACTAATACCATGACTACTGATTACCAGGCCAGACGACTTAATATAAAGTATAAAAGTGAAAATGGAATAAAATTTGCACGAACAGTTAACGATACCGGAGTTGCTTTTGGAAGAGCAATTATTGCTGTATTGGAAAATCATCAGGAAAAAGATGGAACGGTTAACATTCCGCTCTCTTTGCAAAGATTTACCGGTTTTAAGAAAATTACTTTGAAGAAATAATTTATGCTACGATTTTACTAATGAATATTTTTGAGGGGCTTAAAATGCCCCGGGTTATTTACAATGTGGA
>ENA-UPTA01000775-UPTA01000775.1-activated-sludge-metagenome-genome-assembly--contig:-NODE-775-length-36886-cov-11.169558_pt1 | contig 36886 bp, 37 predicted proteins | sample MGYA00238184_ERZ773361 | MGnify/ENA primary metagenome ERZ773361 (study PRJEB29100, sample SAMN05720205) | activated sludge metagenome | isolation source: anaerobic digester from wastewater... | reverse complement strand
GAAATGTCAGGTCGGATGCTCTCGTATAAGCGTAAGCTGAATATGCTGTTCCTTTGTAACCGTAAACTCTGTATTGAAGGCTGTCGGATATAGCGGCTGCGGTATCTGTCCATTCGGTTATGTTCGAGCCTACTGAGCCGTAGGCTGTTGTCCAAGTACCCGAAACATTTTTTCTGTCAATTTTAAATCCGTCTTCGCCTGTAGAGTTATCTGTCCAGCTTATTTTAACAGAGTTAACAGCAAGCTGAACTATCGAAGGATTTGAAGGTGCCGGAAAAGTGTTCGCGATCGAAGATGTCGAAATTGTTGCAGAGACGCTTGTTGATTTATATGCGTAAACGCGGTAAATAACAGTAGAATTTATAGGTGTGCTAGCATCAGTATAAGTTTTGATATTTCCAGTTACAGATGCATAAGAATTTGTCCATGTTCCGTTGACTGATCTGTCAATTTTGAAACCGTCTTCTCCGGTTGAATTATCGAGCCAGTCAATTTTAATTGAGCTGATCGAAACTTTTGTGAAAGTAATGCCCGTTGGCGCGGGGAAAGTATTATCAATGACCGAACTTTCGGTAATAGTAGAAGTGTTGATGCCTTTGTAAGCATAAATTCTATATTGAACTGTCTGATTTATCTGGGCAGCTGCATCTGTCCATGTTGTTGTATTTTTGGTTACAGTAGCATAAGCAGTCCATGAACCACCGCCTACTTTTTTCTCAATTTTAAAACCATCTTCAGAAAGACTGTTATCTGCCCAGTTTAGCTTAATGGATGAAATAGTAAGCTTTTCATAGGACAGCGTACCCGGTGCGGGAAATTCTATTCCGGATGAAGTCTCTGCATAAGCTGATTTGAATGTACCGAAATAAGACACAACTCTGTAAGATACATCAGATAAACTTTTTCCTTTGCTGACTGAAGTGTCTATATACGATGTCGTATTTGCGGGTAAAGTGCTTAATACGGAATAAGAACCGCCGTCAATGCTTCTTTCGACAATAAAACCCTGTTCTCCAGTGCTGTTGTCTGTCCAGTTAAGTTCGAAAGTGCTTACATCATTCTGCTGTACTATTAAATTTGACGGAGCGGGTAATGTATTGTCTATCAGGTTCGTTAAAGCCTGCTGAGAATTATAGGTTTTCCTGAAACCGTAGATCCTGTATCTTAAAGAATCATTAAGCACGGCAGCGGAATCTGTCCATGTCGCAGCGTTCTGACCAAGTGTTTTGAATCCTGTCACCCATGCGCCGTTCGAATATCTGTCAATTTTGAAACCGTCCTCTCCGTTGGAATTGTCATTCCAGCTGATCTGAATTGTTTTTATATCTTTTCTGTTCAGAGTAATCCCTGACGGCGGATTGAACGGGTTTAGTATTGATGTTTCGATCGGATCGGAAATATTCTTGTCATAAGCCACTTTAACCCTATAAAAATTCAGTTTGTCAATACCGGCCGATGAGTCTGTAAATGAAGTGTATTTGCTTTTAAATATCTTATATTCTTCTTCCCAAGCACCAGTATCGCCTATCTTCCTGTCAATTATAAAAGTATAGTTCGAGTCCTTGCTGTAATAATCATCATCCCAGACTAGTTTTATCCTGTCGATTTTTTCAATTACGAGATCAAGTTTTTTTAACGGATCCGGATCGCCGTAGCTGGAATCGAACGGATTTGAATGTTCAAGATCGGAGCACGTCCAGATTATAAGTAAGACCGCTGCTGCTGATATTAAATAAATTGTTCTTTTCATTTTATAACTCCTGTTTCCTTTTAATACTGGCTTTCTTTATACCATGCGTAGAAAAAATATCCGAGTGGTACGATCGATACAGAAAATGTGACATCCCTGTATAAATAATTGCTTTCGGCCTTATCGTAAAGATCGTCGGCAGATGATGTCGAAGTTGCGTTCTTATAATCGTCGTAGTTTGATGATCCCTGCATATTGAAATATGTCCCAAGCCCCGCTGAACCTGCGAAAGCTCCGAGAGCTATCCATTTTTGAGTTCTCCAGAACCTTCTGTCCTTTTCGTTTATCTCACGGGAAAGCTTTATTTTTTCAGTTTCCTGCTCTATCGCGGCGAGTTCTTTTTCGTGTTTAAGCTTTGCTTCAAGAGCTTCTTTATCCGCCTTGAGTTTTAATTCCTGCGCTACTCGCTCTGCTTCCATCCTCTCGGCTTCGGCTTTTCTTTCTGCCGCGATCCTTTCTTCCTGCGCCTTGCGTTCGGCTTCAATTTTTTCAAGCTTTAGTTTTTCTTTTGCTTCATAAACACCGAGTATTTTTTCCTCATCAACCTCTGCGCTGATCTTATAATAAATGTTCGTATTCAGTTTGTCTATTTTCTCTTCTATGATCTTGACATCCGTCACCATTGCTTCGGCGTTGGCGATTATTTCGTCATTTTCGGTCTGATAATTTCTTAACACAGTCTCGCTTTTGAGGAATGTAGCGAACTTTTCCACTGCATCTCTTTTAGCTAATGTCTGACATTTCTGCTTAGCCGTTGTCAATGTTTCATCGTCACCGTAAGAATAAGTGTATTCACCGTAAATGGTCTTTGAATATGTGGCAGTGAATAAAATACTGAAGAATAAAATGATTAAAAAATTTTTCATATCGATCTCCTAAATGTGCGGTTTGATTTGTAAAGTGTTACCAACTTTTCCTCTTATGCTTAAATTACTCTTGTTTCAAAGTGTTTAAATCCTATTGCAGAAAGATAATCCCATTTCCGGTCTTTTCCAAAGAATATTATTTTCATTTTCTACCCCATTAAATCGACCTAAGATACTTGGCTCAATGGTCTTTTCTTTAGAATACAAATTGCAATGTCCTTCAACGTGCGGCTATACGCCACATGGCGTATAGCCGCGACGTTTGCGCTTGTTTGCGGAAGCTATACGAATCGTTTCGTTTAGCTGGAATATTTGTGCCTATTTCAAGAAAATATACGAAACATGGCGTTTATTTCTTCCTTATATCCATACATTATAAATCTAATTTATTACTGCCGTATTGTCAAAGTTATTATTTGACATCTTATTTCTCTTATTATACATTATATTCATAATAAAACACGGCGGTGGATCATGGATGTGGAAGGTCAGAAAAATATTGAATCATGGAGAAATTTTGCAATCAAGATCGCAGGAGATTATTCTGCCGGCGAATTCAATAAAGGCGACAGAGTAAAAGCTGTTTTCGGCAATTGGCAGATCGAATTTGAGATACTTACGTTAATAAATGCCGCTGCAAAACCGATCAGCTACAGTTGTTTTACAAAAGTAAGCGCTGAGTTTAAACCTCTTGATAATTTCAGGTTCTCTATCCACCGCAAAGGATTTTTCAGCAATATAGCCAAAGTTTTTGGAGCTCAGGACGTTGTGATAGGATATCCTGAATTCGATGATGCTTTTATTATAAAAGCCAACGATATCAATAAGGCGCAGATGATCTTTGCTCCGGATAATATAAGAGATCTTATTAATGCTCAAAAAAAGATATATCTTTCCATTATTGATAAAACCGACCCTTTCGGGAAGAAAGTCCCGGACGGAAAAGCTGAGCTGCTTTTCGTAAGTTCGGAGATCATTAAAGATGAAAATATTCTTGAATCGCTCTATTATCTTTTCGGACTAATGCTTGATCAGCTTGCAAAGACAGGTTCTGCAATGAGATTATAGGTATATTATGTAATAAGTATTAATTTTATTATAGCAATTGTTTATTGGTTTTTATATATTCCGACGTGAAAAGATCCTGAGGAGGATTTTATGAAAACGCTGGTGGTTTTTTATTCATTTGACGGTAACACGAAACTTATAGCTGAAGCAATAGCAGGGGAGATCGGAGCCGATGTTCTTGAACTTAAACCAGTTAAAGAGATAACGCGTAATAATTTTCTGAAATACTTTACTGGCGGAAAAGAAGCTATGACAAAAGCGGAACCTGAGCTTTTGACTTTTAATGTAAAACCTGAAAATTACGATCTGCTTTTCATAGGCACTCCTGTATGGGCGTGGACATACGCTCCGGCATTGAGAACTTTTTTTAGAGATCATAAGCCTGTCAATAAAAAAGTCGCTCTTTTCTGCTGTCACGGAGGCGGTCCCGGAAAATTCTTTGAAAAATTCGAAGAGGCTGTTTCAGGAAATGAGATGGTAGGTAAGATCGAATTCAAAGATCCGATCAGGAATCAGAAGGAACAGGATATCGAGATGGCTAAAGAATGGGCAAAATTAATTATAGGTAAATAAAATGTGCGGAGTAGTAGGTATATTTAATTCAGATGACGCGGCTTTTGATGCGATGCTGGGTCTTTTCGCGATCCAGAACAGGGGGCAGGAGAGCTGCGGTCTCGCTGTAAGCAACGGAATGCAGATCAAGCAGATCAGGGGTCTTGGTCTGGTTAAGGATAACCTTACCGAATCGGTATTGAAGGAATTTCCCGGAAGGATCGCTGTAGGTCATGTAAGATATCCTACAAGGGGAACGAGCGACGTGAATAATTCTCAGCCTCACGTTATCGAAACTCTCGAAGGAACGATATTCGCCCTCGCAAGCAACGGCGACATCACAAATTACGCTACTTTGACGAATGAACTCAAGAAGGAAAAAGTCAATTTCAACAGCGGGAACGACGGCGAACTTCTGTTAAGGTTCATCGTATGGCATCATATCGTAAAGGGGATCCCCATTATAGAATGCATAAAAATGGTCATGCAGAAATTTAAGGGAGCTTTCTCTACGGTTCTGATCGGCAGAAATGAGATCTGGGGATTTCGCGATCCGTACGGGGTAAGGCCCTTCTCTTTCGGTAAAACCGAAACGGGATATGCCTTCGCATCGGAATCAAAAGGTCTTGATATTCTAAGATGCGAGAACATCGAAGAAGTCACTCCCGGAGAGATAATTCATGTTTTCGGAGATAATCAGGTCGAAAGATTTAAGTTCGGCTGTCCGGAAATGAGGAACGGGCGAAAGGGTCATTCTCACTGCGTTTTTGAACCTGTATATTTTTCGATGCCTGACAGTAAACAGTTCGGTATCTGCGTCTATGAAGCCAGAAAGAAGATGGGTCAGGCTCTAGCAGCTTATGATAAGGATCTCCAAGCGGACGTAGTCGTGGCTGTACCCGATTCATCGAATATTCAGGCTCTCGGTTATGCTCAGGCAAGGAACATTCCGTTCGAGATGTCGCTTATCAGGAATCATTATGTGGGAAGAACTTTCATTAAGCCCGATCAGAGAGGTCGGGATGAAAGCGTCAAACAGAAATTCAATCCGGTCATATCTACTTTGAAAGGCAAAAGGATAGTTCTTGTCGATGATTCTATCGTACGCGGCACTACGATGAGAAAGATAGCCGGAATGCTCTGGAAAGCCGGTGTGGCTGAGATACATTTAAGGATCGCATCTCCGCCGGTAAAATTCCCATGCTTCTACGGGCTCGACACTAATACGAAAGAAGAGCTTATGGCCAACAGGATGGAGTTCGAAGATATGCCTGAATTCTTGAGAGTGAACTCTCTTAAATATCTGAAGCAGGAAGATCTTTCAAGATGCGTGAACAATACTGATGATAATTTCTGTTTTGCTTGTTTTGACGGAGATTATCCGATCGAGCTTGTTGATGTAAGCTTTTAGCAAAAGGCGCTGATGAATTTCAGAACTATAATACTATCGTTGTTAATTATTTCCGCAGACAATTTCTCTGCGGATTTTTTTTCATATTACGAAAGTTTTATTAAGGAAATGTATCAGGGAAAAATACTGTCTGCCGAAAAGACCGTAAAAGAGAAGGGTTGGGATCGAGTCAGTTCTCTTTACAAGGATATTTATGAATTAAGGCTGCAGAAAAATGTCAATAAAAACGATCTTGAATGTGAAGCTGAAAAGCTTATCGATGACATAGAAGATGGAAAAATAAAAGATCTGTCGGCTTACGAAAAGGATCTTCTGACAGCTGTTCTCTATGGAAGCATGGCATACATTCAGTCATCCGATCCCTCATATTCGATGTTCAGGAACATTAAAAAGTCCAAAAAGCTTTTTGAAAAGATCCAGAAAAAGTATAATACGAAAGATTCCGCGTTCGGATCGGCATTGTCCGATATTTCTCTCGTTATGTATTTCGAGAACAGTTTCTGGGTAAATTCGGTTCTCGGTTATTCAGGTAATATAACATCGGGATTAAAGGAGCTTGACGGGATAGCTTTTGAAGGCGGGATCACAAAGACCGAAGCTAATCTGTTCCTTATTGAATATTACGCCATGATCCTGAAAGACCGCCGGTCATCGGTAAAATATTCGAAAAATCTCTGTGACCTGTTTCCGAATTCCAAATATTTTAAATATCTTTATGCAAAAGATTTGTATCATACGGGTAAGATCATGCAGGCTCTTCAGATCTTCAGAGACATCAACTCAGATCCGGGAAATGAATTTTACGCATATCAGTATGATGCGGTCATTTACGAAGCGCAGTGTCTTTATATTACAGGGTCAGTTCAGGATGCAGGCGAAATTGAGGCTTATGCATCAAAGATCCATGACGGATACATTCTGAAAAAGTTCAGGAACGAATGGAAATCAACCGTAAAGATAAGGCAGGAAGCGATATTCAGGCCGCAGTATTATCAGAATCCGAACATAAATCTTTCCGATGATGAAATATTAAGAACGTGCGAAGTTCTTTTCGATCACGGATTTTTTAGAGAGGCGTCTAATATTCTTGATAAAATAAAAAATAAAGATATGCAGGCGCGGATCCTGAAATTTAAGACAGCCGTTATAATGAACGACCGGAAAAAGGCTGTGCAGTTATATGATTCCGATGAAGACATTTTTGAAGAAGATCCCGACAGACTGAGACTTGAGATCATGTATAATATAGCATCAGCAGATTTTTAAAATTAATTTGTTCTTTTAGCTCAGATTATTCTTATATTTATATAAAATACCGGAGGTCATCATGAACGACTATGAAAAATTAAAGAGTATTCTTCAGGATGTTAAGAAAGCGAAAACAGATCTTTCAGATTCGATAAATAAGATCAATGAACTGTTCGAGACTTTCGAAGATATGAACTTCGACTGCGATGAGGAGCTAGAAGAAATAGATGAAAGGATCGAGGAGCTTCAGGACGATCTTGATGACGGAGAAGGGGATGAGGCGGGTATAAACAAAGAGATAGAGGAGCTGAAAGTCCAGAGAACTCTTGTTGAAGAGGCTGTCGAGATCCTCGAAGATCTGCAGAACGAGTTCGAGAATATCGCGGATATCTGCGATGAGCTGGATATAGGATAGAATATGAGGATCGAAATATCTGTCGGAGAACAGAAACTTGTTTTCACTAACAGAAAGACCAGCCTGGAATATCCTGTCTCTACCTCAAAATACGGCGAGGGATATACAGAAGGAAGCATGAAGACGCCTCTCGGAATGCACGAGATATGCGAAATGATAGGAGATGGTCAGCCTTACGGAATGATATTTAAAGATAGAGATCCTACAGGGATCGTAGCCGATATCGGGGACGGGAAAAAGGATATTATTACTACAAGAATTATAAGACTGAAAGGTCTTCAGAAGAGAAACTCAACTACTTTTGACAGATATATTTACATTCACGGAACAAATGATGAATCATCCATAGGCACAAAAGCGTCAATAGGCTGTATCAGAATGAAAAACAAAGACATAATCGAGCTTTTCAGCCACGTAAGAACAGGCTGTAAAGTTTACATACACAAATGATCTATATCCCTGACGGATCGAAATTATTGGCGATAGATTCCGCGGTCATATAGGATATTTTTTCCTTCGTGAACCCGAAAAGATTCGAACCTATATTGTTAAGAAAATCTATTTCTGCCTGAGTAATATCGTTATCGGAAAGCGCTATATTAATAAGGTAGTTGAACATAACATCTGCTTCCTGCTCAATAGAACCCCTGTTCTTTTTCGGATCAAGAAGATTGCCGATAGATTCATTAAAGACCTCGTTTATTTTCTGATCTTTTATCATACTGTCAAGAAACTCTTTCGGAAATAGAAGGTAATTCGCGAGAGTATCAAGTATAGCTTCTATTTCATCCTGCGTAATATCCTTGTCGATCTGAGACATAATAAGGCCTGATGACGCTATGAACTTCATCCTTTCCACGTCAGTCGCGTTTCCCATGAAAAAGAATTTTTTTAAGATAGCCGACATTTCCTCGGAAAGCTTTTTGTCAGGTGTTGTCTTTTTATCGTTCACAGCTTTTTTATAAATATCCGATCTGCTGAAGATGTCTAATGAGATCACTCTGAGAGAAGGTATGGGATGAGATATGCTCTGTGCTGATATTTCATTAATATGGTTTTCAAGAGTTATCCTGTTCTGTTTTATAAATTCATCAAGGTTGAACTCGATAATGTTTTTTGGAAGTCCGGATATCAGCTTGAAAAAGCTTGATATCGCTTTTTCGATATTTTTGTTCGCTATAAGCCCGAAACGGTCGGAGGACAGCTCGCACAGTTTTTCCCAGAACATATATTTCTGCCTTAAAAGCAGGCTGGGCTGCTTATTCTGAAACAGAAAATGCATCATCTGGCTTATTTTGTACGTTTTTGTAACCAGATGCCCGATCTCATGCCCGATCACGAACCGCAGCTCGTCGTCATCCATTTTATCAATAATGGTGGAATTCAGAGCTATTCTGTGAGGATACTCCTTATAATTGCTCGGAATTGCGAAAGCGTTCATTTCAGGCGAATTCACGATGAAAAAGTCGATATCGTCAGAAAACTGGAGCGTATCCTTAACCTCGCGGCAGAGATCGTAAAGCCGGGGGGTCATTTCTTTCGTAATGCTGAAATTATAGCTGTCGAGTATCTTTGAATAGCTGTCGTCAGCATTAATTACTCTCGCATCTATCAGAAGTTTCAGAATAATGTTCCCGTGAATGAGCCTGTTTATCTCGCCGCTGAATTTTTTTTCCAGATCGAGCCGGATATGATCATATTTTATCATTCTTAATTTCCTTTGCGTAATTTATTACCTTTTCTTTGAACAATTTGCCTCTTTCCTCGAAATTTTTGAACATGTTATAGCTTGAAGAGGCGGGAGATAGGAGACAGGTAGTGCCTGCAGGGGTGTATTTAAAAAGAAGCGGGATCATTTCGTCAAAATTCGAACAGAAAAAACATCTGATCTGTCTGTCTTCCCACTCCAGAATAGAACTCTGGCCGCCGTGGATCTCTTTGAAACCTGACCTGACAAGATCATCATACATCATTCTTCCCGTATCAGGCAAAAAGAACAGGCTGTCTATTTTTGATTTTTTCAATTCTTCTGTAAGAACCGTCCAGACGATCTCTTCCCCCCTGAAATGACCGCCGAGTATTAGAGAACCGATATTGTTGTCAAAAGCTTTTATCGCGGCAACTGAAGCCTGAGGTATGGTGGATATTGAATCGTTGTAAAAATCTACTCCGTTATAGTTTCCGAAAAACTCGAGCCTGTGTTCGAGACCTTTAAAACCGTAAACCGACTGAACGGCGTCTTTTATATCACAGCCGGCAAGCTGAGAAGCTATAAGAGCTGTTCCTATGTTATAAAGGTTATGGCTGCCTCTCAGTTCAATGCATTTAAGCGAAAGCACGGTGCTGCTACCGCTATAATAAACTATAGCCTGATCTCCGTCGATGATGATCTCAAAAGGCAGGCTGACAGATTTTCTTTCAAGTCCGGCAAATTCCTTTATAGGGAATATTATCCTGTCGTTTTCATTCTGCATTCTGACGATATTCATTTTCGCTGCGCGGTATTCGATAAAATTCTTGTAAAAATCCAAATGCTCAGGATAAACGTTCAAAATGGCCGATATATGCGGTGCCTTCTGGATAAACTGCAGCTGATGGGATGAAAGCTCAAGCACTATTATCACACTGTCGTCGATTTCAGGTATAATGTCAAAAACAGGAACGCCTATATTTCCGGCAAGAATTGAATTCTTACCGCAGTCGGTAAGAATTGTATTAAGAAGCGTTACAGTTGTACTTTTACCTTTGGTTCCGGTGATGCCTATAGCCTGATCATGGAATTCTCTTAAAAAAATATCGGTCTGCGATGAAATAATCTGTTTGTATCTAAGAACAAATTCGTCTGTAAGCGGAATTCCCGGACTTTTTATTATCACATCGAATTTATCATGAATGTGATCAATGTCGCCCGTTATGAAGCGGATGTCCTTACCGAGTCTCAGAATGTTTTTATCATAGATGCTGATCCTGCAGTCAGAGAAATACTTTATGAGGAAATCTAGAGTTGAGCGTCCTTCCGTACCGAATCCCATAATGAGAACGCTTTTATCTTTGAAATATTTTTCAAATCTTTTCGCCGGTTTCATAAATTATCCGTCAGAATTTTTTTGAAGTGATCGTCGAGAAGGTTCATGTTATTAAATTCGTTAAGTATAGCATTAAATTCCTTAAGAAATTTATTTATATTCAACGAATTCCTATTATAAAAGATATCAAGAAGATAAGGCAGTTTTTCATTGCCGTATTTCTTAAGGGTAAAAGCCAGGGCTGCATTAACCTCCTCTTTTGTTCCCACGCATTCGAAGGGCTTGATCCCTGCTTCTCCGGTAAGTTCATCAAACGTTTTTTCAAGGGCTGTGTCTGTTAAAAGATCAGAACCGAAAATTGAAACTAGGTCTATTCTGTCAATAAACGGCGAAAGAATTATATAAGTAAAAAGACATTTCGGGCATTTTCCGCACCATATGTTGTTCTTGCTTCCTGCATTGCAGCTTCTGAATGTAGATCTGTGCCTGTCATATCTTGAAAAAAGTTCCGCGATCTTCAGCTCGTTCAGAGGTCTTAAGAAGCTGAAATAGTTTATTTCACTGTGAATGTACTCAGCGATATAATCGTTCAGATCTTTTTCCGCTTCAAACGACTTCGAATATTGATGATTTATCTCGATACCCGAAAACATAACATTGCCGATACTGGCGCTGTTCTCGTTCGAGAGAACGATGTTCTTTCTTCCGGTCATCAGTCCTGCAGTCGCAGATACGAAGGCAAGAAGAGCAGAGAACGGGGTATGTCCGTTAAGATAGCCGGCTTTATTAAGTTCAAGCAACTTAGGATCTATCTTTCTTTCGATCTTAAAGAAGTTTCTGTAACCTGAATTTTGAACGGTTTGTACGGATGCTTCTCTGGGATTCAAGATCAGAGGCAGACAGTCCAGTTCTTTCAAAATTTCGAGCGTGACAACCGAATCTTTACCGCCGCCGACAGGTATTAAACAGCCGTCTGTCAGATTTGCGTCTGATTTGGCATGAACTTTTCCTGAATCGCAAACAATTCTACAAAGCTCATCAGAAGAAGTCTCTATACGGTTCATATACAAAAATTCTCCGAGACCGTTAAAATACAACTTTTTCCAGAATTCCTTTTGTTCACGGTTCAGGTATCCGGCTTTGACAGTCATCAGTGGCGAACAGCAGGCTTTATAGTAGCTGATAAGTTCTATCATCCCGATATTGAAAAATACGGTATCAAGGTTCTTATCTGAAAGCTTTTTGCGGGGCAAAAAGAAACTAAGCTCAGGTTCAAAAATTATTTTTTCAGACTGGATAAAGCGGTATTTTACTTTGATGATGTCAGCAGAAAATTCCTTCGAGAAGCTGTCGTAGATAAATTCAGGATATTTAGTCCTAAGTTCAGAAAATCTTTCATTCATCCTTTTACCGCTTTTCGAGTTCTTTATGATCGGATCCGACAATAAGAGTAAGATCTATATCGACGAGGTCTTTGTTGAGCTGCATAACGACATTTTCACTTCCCACGCCTAGTCTTTTAGCAAGCTGTTTTGCGTATTTCATGTCTTCTGTTCTGCTCAGAATGACGCTTTTTGCGTATCTTTTATCAGTATTTCCCGTCTCTCTCACATCAAGGCCTATTCCTCTTAATTTTTCTTTCCATAATGAAGCTATTCCCGATGCGCCGCAGCCGTTAAGAATGCTTATTCTTACATCTTTCAGGCTGACTTTTGGATAGTCAGCCTCTGAGACTGTTGATCCGGTTTGTTTTTTCACGATTTCATCTTCATACAAAGCGTTAGGATCAACGGCAAATTTATCTTTGAAGAAATCAATATTTTTATAGAGCAGAAAAATTGTCTGAAAAAAAAGAAGACTGATTATTATCCACAAATGTATGTTGTTTTCTTTAACTGATTCTTTTCTTTCTTTTTTCAACTTGAATCTCGGCATTGTCACTCGCTGTCATTAAAATAATCATTCTGCCTGAACGGATCAGCGTTTATATAATCTGAAGGCCTTACGGTTCTGAAATCCACTCTCATTCTGAAAGTATCATTAGGTCTGTAATCCAGTGTAGCTGACTTCAGATAAATATCCGTACTGTTTTCTTCGGCGGGTAAAAAGGATGAATAGGGGGTATATGACATACCGAGGTTGAGTTTAAGCGTAAGCGGATCGGAGATCTGATAATTGATCCCGGCGATATATTCATTCAGCATTACCGAGCCGGATCCTGTATTAAAATAGCTCATGGAAAGACTGTGCGATACAGACAGTTTCGACATGTCGAATAAGGCTCCTCCTGATGAGGATAAGAATTTAAGTCTCGGGTCAGGCCGGGACTCAGCGTCTCTGTACTGCGCGGAAACTAGTGAAACCGCAGCTATTATTAGAATTATCAGTTTCTTCATAGATCACCTCTTTATCTTCTTGATCTGATTATACTTTCCGCCTGCTGAAGTTGTTCTAAAGTGTTGATCCCCTGAATTTCAGTATTGTCCTTAACAAGATATGTGCCTACTTTTTTATTCTGCGAAGTAAGAATTCCGATCACGTCGGTAAGATAATATTCTCTGCTGGCGTTGTCGGATGAAATGTGTTTTAAGGACTCGAACAGCTCTTCTTTATCAATTACATAAACACCGGAATTTATCTCTTTGATCTTTTTCTCATTGTCAGAGGCATCTTTTTCTTCAACGATCTTTAAAATATTGCCTGATGCGTTCTTAATGATTCTTCCGTACCCGAAAGGATCTTCGAATTCGGTCGTGAGCACTGTAGCCACACACTGTGATGCAGTATGATAATCTCGAAGCGATATAAGGGTTTCGGGTCTTAAGAGAGGAACATCCCCGCACAGAATAAGAACATTGCCTTTTTTACCTTCCAGAGCTTTCTCAGCCTGCATAACGGCGTGTCCTGTCCCAAGCTGTTCTTTCTGTTCAACATAATTCACATTAAGATCTTTTGTAGCTTCCCTTACCATTTCGCCCTTGTGTCCGGTTACAAGCCAGATCTCGTCCGAGCCTGTCTTTTTTGCCTGATCTATCACATATTTTACAAGTTCTTTATCGTCTATTTTATGTATTACTTTGGGAAGATCGGACTTCATTCTTTTTCCCAGTCCCGCCGCCAGAATGAGCGTATACAGTTTTTTCACTAAAATTCTCCCTAATTGAGTATAATATTGTCTATGAGTCTTGTTTTGCCGAATTTTACAGCCAGAAACATAACGTGTTTTTCCTTTCTGAAGTTTTTCACTTCTGAAAGATCTTTTAAATTCCGGATCTCTATATAGTCTATTTCAGCCTCTTTTACTTCGGATATCATCTCTTTTGCTTTTTGAACCGCCTCTTCCTGTCCCGCGAATTCGGAAAGATGTTTTTTGATATAGCCTAATGTTTTATAAAGAACTGGAGCCGAAGCCCTCTCTTTTTTATTCAGATACGAATTCCTGCTGCTCATGGCAAGACCGTCTTTTTCTCTTACCGTATCCACTCCTATAAGTTCTACGGGAATATTCAGGTCTCTTACCATTTTGTTAAGGATAATGAACTGCTGCATATCTTTTTTTCCGAAGTAAGCCTGATCGCAGCCAACGATATTAAAAAGTTTGCAAACGACCGTTGTTACCCCTCTAAAATGACCCGGTCTTGATCTGCCGCACAGAATGTTTGCTGTTTCCCCGGCATCAATATAGGTGCTGAACCCTTCAGGATACATTATCGATTCATCTGGAAAGAAAACGGCATCAGTTCCTATTGAATCAAGTTTTTCAAGATCGCCTTTAAGATCGCGGGGATATTTGTCGAGATCCTCTTTCGGGCCGAACTGGATGGGATTAACAAATATCGAATATATTACGCAGTCGCACTCTTTTCGCGCTCTTCTACCGAGTTCGAGATGTCCGTCGTGCAAAGATCCCATTGTCGGTACGAACCCGATCCTGCGGTTTACAAGATTATACAGGCTAGTAAAATCTCTCACATCGGAAATATTTTTCAGAATTTTCGGCATAATCACCTTCTAATATGATTCGCTGTCATTCGGGAACGTCCCGCTGACAACATCTTTTATGTAATTTTCGACGGCATTTTTGATCACGCTGTGCAGATCTGCGTATTTTCTTACAAATCTGAATTTGAGTTCCGGGTCGAATCCCAGAATGTCCGTGATGACAAGAACCTGACCGTCGCAATTCGCTCCTGCGCCTATTCCTATCGTCGGGACACAGAGAGATCTGCTCACTTCTCCCGCCAGATCCGCAGGGATCTTTTCCAGAAATATGCCGCTAACTCCAGCTTTTTCCAGAAGAAGAGCATCCTCTTTCAGGGTTTCGGCTTCTTCTTTATGTTTAGCTCTCAAGGCATAGCTTCCGAACTGATTGATCGACTGAGGCGTTAATCCGAGATGCCCGTAAACAGGTACTCCTGATCCGACAATTTGTTCTACAGCCGGAATTATATTCTTTCCGCCTTCGAGTTTCACAGCATTGCATCCGGATTCCTTTACGATCCTTAAGGCATTCTCAACAGCTTTCTCGGGTGATATCTGGAAACTGCCGAAAGGCATGTCAGCCACAATGACGGGACCGGAAGTAGATTGAACTACGATCCTCGAATGATAGATGATATGATCTACAGTTACAGGGATAGTGCTGCTGCAGCCCTGAAAAACCATTCCTAAGGAATCGCCTACAAGTATCATGTCAAGCGGAGTAGAATCAATTATCTTCGCATCATAAAAACTGTAGGCTGTGAGTGCGGTAATTTTTTTACCCTGTGATTTATATTTCATCAGGTCAGAAACGCTGATCCTTTTACGCATCCGTCACCTCTTTTAATTAGATTTACGGCATATATCTACAGAATTGAATTATAAGGATAAATATTCATCATTGCAAGGCAAGAATTTATAAATAAATATTTCAAAAACAAATTATTGACAAAAAGAAAATCAATATTTAAATTTGCCGACTGAAATCTGATTAACTTATAATGAAGGAGTGAAATGAAAAATCTGTTAATAATTCTTGTTCTTGCGATTTTGACTGCCGTTATTGCGGAAGACTGCGCAAAATATAAAAAACAGATTGATTCTATGATGGTCGAATTTAATAGTGTTAAAAACAAAATGTGTGATCCGGGAATAGACAGAAACAGATACGACGATCTTAATTCGATATATACAGAGACGTGGCAGGAAATAGTGGAGGTTCAGAGAATACAGAAAAAGTGTCTGGAAAGCCAGAAAAAGACAGTCAAAGTAAAAGTTGAGCCGAACAGAGTGAATTCCGCCCTTCCTGAGTTGATGAAAGTTAAATGGTCATCTTCAAGAATCAAAGTAAAGGAAGCTCTTAGAAACAGAAAAGATCTTAAATATGTTGAAACTGAAGATGGAATACTCGAATATCATAACGGTACATATCTTGGATACAATGCAGAAAGGTGGCAATTCAGTTTCGCTGAAAAAAAATTATATGCCTGCCAGATAGTTCTGAAGAATGATCCTAAGTTAAGCGTTTTTAAGCTTTATGATAAAGTTAATGCGGATCTTGCAAAACTCTACGGAAAACCCGCATACGAAAAAAATAAATTTCCGTCCTCATACAAATCTGACAGTATAAAACTGACGGCTTTGAAGAACGGTTCTGTGCCTTTTTACTCAAAATGGCTTTTTAAGAATGATGATATGATCAGGATAGGTGTGAACGAAAACGGCAATGTGATGATAACTTATCTAGTAGAAAAATTGTACAAAAAAGCGAAATAAGTCTCCGTTCCCGTTCTCTATTTATTAAATATTTCAAATTTTCACTTGCGTTTAGCGACAGAAAATTTTACTTTTAGCCGATGAAAAAAACATTATTATCAATATTTGCATTCGTTCTGTATCTCCTGCTTAATTCATGCACTCAAAGCGAAAAGCAGAAAGTGACCGTTTCATTTGTGGAATTTTCTACAGATGTAAGTATCACTGTTTTCAACGTTCGCGAATCACAAGTTGAAAAAGTAAAAGAAATTCTTTACGAAGCGGAAAACATATTCAAATATTTTAATTCAGAAATGAATGTCTATGAACCCGGTTCCACACTTAGTAAATTCAACGACAACGCAAACGCTGTAAAAGAAGTTCCGAAGTCCTTACGTAAAATTTTCAGCGTTTCCGGAAACATTTATAAATACACTGACAGATCGTTCGACATAGCGATCCAGCCAGTTGTCGAATTATGGGGTTTTAATACTGTGGCGTCGACGCCTTCAAAACCGGACAGCTGCAAGATAAAAGAAGTATTGATTTTTTCGAATTTCGACAGGTACAGGTTTTTCAATGATTCCGTTCTTGTAACAGACAACAGGTGTAAAATCGGTCTCGGTGGAATAGCTAAAGGATATGCGGCAGATTCGACCGGGACATACCTGATCTCTAAAGGTCTAAATGATTTTATCGTAGCTGTCGGAGGCGATGTGCTTGTAGGATCTGAAACGCCCAAAACAGTCGGTATAAGGCATCCCAGAAAGAAAGGAGAGGTCATTGATACTCTGTATATCTCCGGTAAAGCAATTTCAACTTCAGGCGATTATGAAAAATATTTTGAAGAAGAGAACACAAGGTACTGCCATATAATAGATCCCTCTGACGGTTACGGAACTTCGGATATGATAAGCGCTTCCGTAATTTCTGAAAAATCCTATATGAGCGATGCTTTCGCTACGGCCGTATTTGTGATGGGAAGAGAAAAGGGCAGATATTTTATTGAAAAAAATAATCTGAGCGGAATCATCTATTATTTCAATGAAAACGGCGATATATTATCTGATGAGATCAATTTGGAAAAGTACAAAAGAAAAAATTCTATGAACGGAAATGAAGAATGAAAGAGGCTGATTATTTTGAAGTAAAAGCGGAAATAGTTTCTTACAAAAAGGAAACGTCAAAGATATATTCATGCATTGTAAGATCAGAACAGATATCTTCCGCAGCAAAACCCGGCCAGTTCATAAATATTCAGATATGTTCTGCATTAGAAAAAACACCGGTTCTAAGAAGACCTTTCGCAATATCTCATATTGATAAAGACTGTTTCGAATTCATATTCGACATAGTCGGCCGGGGTACAGAAATATTGAAAAAGGCTGTTAAGACTGAAAAAACTTTAAACATACTGGCTCCTTTAGGTAACGGATTCGACATTTCGTCAAACGTAAAAGAAAAACTTCTGATCGCCGGGGGGGTCGGAATAGCGCCTCTAAAAAGTCTGGTGCAGTATTTTTCAAATAAAGACTGCAATACTACACTTATATGGGGAAACAGAAGCAAAACCCATTTTTTTAATCTGGACTTTTTCATAGATCAGAATTTAAAGCTTTTTATTGCAACGGACGACGGATCTACAGGTTTCGAGGGAAATGTTCTCCAGCTTCTTAAATCGGAAATAAATAATAAAAATCTGAAGGATCTGAAGAAATATGATATATTCGTAGTCGGTCCCGACCCGATGATGAAGGCGGTTTCAGGATATGTTCAGGAGATGAACAGCAGATGCCAGGTGTCATTAGAAACGCCTATGGCATGCGGTATGGGTGTCTGCCAGGGATGCGCCGTGAAAAAGAAAAACGGTGACGGATATTATCTGGTGTGCAAAGACGGACCAGTATTTTATTCAGACACTATTTGTTTTAACTAACCGGATTATCAGTATGGAAGATAAAGCTGCGCAAAAAATAATATTAAGCGGAATTAAACCCACCGGGCAGCTTACCATAGGTAATCTGATAGGCGCGATGAATAATTTCGTAAAACTTCAGCACGATTATGATACTCTCTATATGGTGGCTGATCTGCATGCGCTTACGGTTCCTCAGGAACCGAAGGAACTCAGGCACAAGACCCTTTCGATAATAGCGCAGTATATAGCAGTCGGTCTTGATCCGGAAAAGAACGATCTTTTTATTCAGTCCCATGTAACAGGGCACACAGAGCTTTCGTGGATACTCGGGTGTTTGACGGGACTCGGCGATCTGAGCAGGATGACGCAGTTCAAAGATAAATCTTCCAAGCCGGGTGCGAATATAAACGCCGGTTTGTTTACTTATCCTGTGCTTATGGCATCCGATATACTTTTATACAACGCAGATTATGTTCCTGTAGGAGAGGATCAGAAACAGCATGTAGAACTGACAAGAGACATCGCAATGAAATTCAATTTCAGGTATTCTGATACATTCACTATCCCCGAACCGATAATCCCGAAAACAGGCGCGAGGATCATGGATCTCCAGAATCCTTTGAGTAAAATGGGAAAATCAGATTCCGGAGAATCCGGCAGGATCGCGCTTATAGACGATCCGGTAATGGTTTCAAAAAGGATCAGAAGCGCGGTAACCGATTCAGGTTCGGAGATCATCTATTCCGACAGCGATGAAAAGGCCGGGATCCGTAATCTATTAACTATATATACGAATTTAACTGATAAAAGCGTTCCCGAGATCGAAAAAATGTATGAAGGCAGAGGTTACGGGGATTTTAAAAAAGATCTGGCGGACATAGTAGTAGAAAAGTTAAGGCCGATCAAAGAGAAGCATGATGAATTGATGAATAATAAGGATTATCTGGAGTCAGTATTAAAGAACGGAGCATCGAACGCTCAGAAAAAAGCGTGGAAAGTCCTAAGCAAAGTATATAGAAAAGTAGGACTTGTACAGACAGGAAGATAAATTAACAGACCGGGAGCTCAAAATGAATGAGAATATATTCAGGGAATACGACATACGCGGAATAGTAGAATCGGATTTCACAGCAGACACCGTAATCAATATAGGAAAAGCGTTCTCCACTTACATTCAGAAAGAAGGATACAATAACTGCGTGATAGGTTACGACGCGAGACTTTCGGCGGATTTTCTTTTCTCTACATTTACAAATTCACTAAGAGACTGCGGAATAGATGTGATAAGCATAGGACAGTGTACCACTCCGATCCTTTATTTTGCTCAGGTGCATTTAAAAGCAGATTCAGCAGTGATGATTACAGGATCTCACAATCCTGCAGACATGAACGGTTTTAAAATGATAACAAAAGATTCTGCTCTCTACGGCGAAAAAATACAAATGCTTAAGAATATAATCCTGCAAAATCGATTCTCCTGCAGACCGGAAAATGAACCGGCGGGAACTTTAAAGCATGTTTCAGTCAAAGATGCTTATTTTGATTTTCTGAAGAAAAATATCAGTATGGGTTCAAGAAAACTCTGTATAATAGTTGACGGCGGAAACGGGACAGGAGGTCAGATAGCAGCAGAGATCTTCAGATACTTCGGACATCAGGTAACAGAACTCTACACCGAACCTGACGGAAGGTTCCCGAATCATCATCCCGATCCGACAGTCCCGAAATATATGGCCGACCTGATCTCTGAAGTTAAAAGATCAGATGCCGATCTGGGTATCGGATATGACGGAGATGCTGACAGAATCGGTATAGTTACGGAAAAAGGCGAAATGCTTTTCGGCGACCATTTAATGATGATCTTCGCGAAGGAAATCCTTTCAAGAAAACCCGGAGCTGTTATCGTAGGCGAAGTAAAATGTTCCCAGACTATGTATGACGGGATAGAGAAACTGGGCGGCAACGGCATAATGTGGAAAGCCGGACATTCTCTGATCAAAGCTAAAATGAAAGAAACCGGTGCTGAACTCGGCGGGGAAGTCAGCGGACACATATTCTTTAAAGACAGATTTTTTGGTCACGACGATGCTTTGTATGCGTCGCTGAGGCTTCTTGAAATACTTTCCCGTACAGACGGGACTGTTTCGGATCTGTTGACAGATATCCCGAAAATGATAATGACGCCTGAAATAAGGCTGGACAGCGATGATAATAAAAAATTCGAGATAGTCAGAAGAGTAACAGATCATTTTAAGAAAGAAGGATATAAAGTAGTTGATGTTGACGGCGTACGGGTAATATTCAGTGACGGTTTCGGACTGATTAGGGCATCGAATACACAACCGGCTCTGGTTCAGAGGTACGAAGCATCAACACAGAAAAGATTAGATGAGATCATGAAGCTTATGCAGTCTAAATTAAAGGAGATCGAGGAGGCAATTTAGCGGGATGTTCTTATGCCGGAAAAATATTTACTTTTTGACTGCTCTTCTTTTCAGCTTTCCTTTTTATTGCCAGCAGATAACTGAAAAGGATCATGAACAAATAATCTCTATGTGCTTCCATGCCAACAAACTTGTCCGCGAGAACAAATACGAGACCGCGCTTTATTTTTACGACAGCATCTTCGAATACATCGACTCGATAGAGTCAGAAAAGACCGAGATTTCTGCAGGCAGTCTTGATTCATTAAAGGGTATTGTTAATAACCACTATTCAAATTTTGAGAAACTGGTTACTGAACTCGACATTGAATTAAATTCTGAAGATAATATTTTCTGCTTTGAGAAAAAGGATTTTGATCTGACACTGGAAGATACATCTGATCTTGGTTTTAAATCATTTGAGGTGGTTATAAATAAGAAACAGGTTCAAAAGTGGCTGGATTTTTATACAGAAAAGTCAAGAACATCTACTCAGATCTATCTGGAAAGAGCCTTCGACTATATAGACGACATGAAGAAAATTTTTAAGCATTTCGGTCTGCCTGAAGAGCTATCCTTCATTCCCCTGGCCGAATCCGGATTTTCGCCGTTTGCTCATTCATTCCAAAAAGCTATAGGATTATGGCAGTTCATACCTTCGACCGGAAAATTCTTCGGACTGAATATAAACTGGTGGGAGGATGACAGAAAAAATGTGATAAAATCAACTATCGCGGCTGCAAAATACTACAGATATCTGTACAGTAAACTCGGCGACTGGAATCTTGCGATAGCCGGCTATAACTGCGGTCATGTGAAAATAGAAAAAAGTATTAAAAAGCATAAGACAAACAATTTCTGGAAAATGTACTCGCTGCCCAAGGAAACAAAAGAATATATTCCGAGAGTTAATGCACTTATCAGCATTGGACAAGACCCTACAAAATATGGTTTTTTTATCGATAAGGAAAAAACAAGACATGACACGGTTATGCTTGACAGCTGCGTAAATCTGAATGTTATAGCTCTATCTGCAGGTATTTCTTATGAAGATATAAAAAGGTTGAACCCCCATCTTAGGCAGTGGTGCATTCCTCCGTATTCAAAGAATTATTCAGTTGTAATTCCGGCTATGTCAAAGATCAGATTCAGAGAGAACATGTCTGGATTCAGCAGGGATGAAATTTATCCTGTTACTACGTATATTGTAAAAAAAGGAGATTCTGTTCAAAAAATTGCAGAAATGTTTAAAGTAGACGAATCTGCTGTTAATGATCTTAATAATGTTAGAAATAAAAAGCTCAACCAAGGTCAGAAGATAAAAGTGCTTGCTCCTCCTACCGACAAAGAATGGTTCAATGATTTCAATAAGAAATATATTACTTACAATGATGGTGAAGAATATTATAAAGGCGGAAAAAAAAAGATATCCTACAAAATAAAAAAAGGCGACACGCTTTCATCAATATCGAAAAAACATAAAGTGAATATTACTAAATTAAAAGCATGGAACAAACTCGGAAAAAAAGATACAATTGTCGCAGGTAAAAACCTGGTAATATACTTATAATAAATTTTAATTCTAAAAGGAGAAAAAAGTGGAGAAGAAAGAAGCTAAGAAACTGACCAAGTTCGAGATCATAAAAAAAGTTCATGAGATCACAGGGCTTTCTTACAAAGAGACCGGCAGCGTGATCAACAACATGATAGAAGTCATCAAAGACAGCCTGAAAGATGACTACGTTATCGAGCTGAGAGGGTTCGGAACTTTCAAAGTAGCCGAGAGGGCGGCCAGAATAGCCTACAAACCAAAAGGAAGGGAAAAGCTCGAGATCCCCGAAAAAAGAGTTCCTGTTTTCAGGGCTGTAAAAAGCTTGAAAGATAAAGTAAATAAAAATATAAAAAAATAACCAGAAGGAGGCAAAAATGCCAAGCGGTAAAAAAAGAAAAAGACACAAGATCAACACTCATAAAAGGAAAAAGAGACTGAGAAAAAACAGGCATAAAAAGAAATAATTTAAAGCGGGGAGACCCGCTTTTTTTATATAAGCTCGATATCGTTAAAAGAATTAACGATCGAATGTCCGAATAATCTTATATCATCTGAAGGCTCGATCATATCAGGTATCTGTATCACTCGTATTCCTGCATTGACAGCTGAGATTACTCCATTGTCAGAATCCTCGAAAGCTATGCAGTTCTCAGGATCGATTTTTAACATCTTTGATGCAAGAATGTATATTTCAGGGTCGGGTTTTGAATTTTTAACATCATCTCCAGTAACAATAATGCTGAAATAGCCGTAAAGGTCTGTTTTTGAAAGTTTTTTTAAAGCTGTCTTCCTTTCTGTTGATGTAGCGACACCGAGAGGAATATTTTTACCGGACAAAAATTCAAGCGATTTTCTGACTCCTTTTTTAACAGGTATCATATTATTTTCAATATGATCTTTGTACCTTTCTGCCCATTCTTCGTTCAATGCACTGAAATCCGAGCAGCCCTTAAAATTTTCAGCCAGAAGTTTATTTCCCTCTTGGGCTTTTCTTCCCAAACATAATTTATAAATGCTGAAGTCAGGATACAGCCCGAATTTTCCGCAGGCATTCTGAAAACATTCCCAGCAGATCCTTTCGGTATCAAGCAGAAGACCGTCCATATCAAAAATAAAACCGTGGTAGTCGTCTGTATTTATAGATAATTTATTCGTCATTTATCAGCCATTTAATTTGAACTTCAGAAAAATAAATCTTTATGTCCGGAAAATCTATTGAATTCTGCTTAAAAAAACACGAAAAAACTATTGTCAGTTTGATAATAAAATATTATTATTACCCCAAATTACACTCGAAAAAAGGAGGCAGAATGTTAGAGGATTATTTAAACGCTAAGGAATGGCAGAAGATCAAGAATTTTGCCGACAAACATGAAACCCCTTTCCTTGTAGTAGATCTGGAAAAGATAAAAAAGAAGTATTCGCTACTTCAGAAAAATTTTCCTTTTGCAAAACAGTATTACGCAGTAAAAGCGAATCCGGGAGACGAAGTAATATCATTACTGAAAGATCTTGGGTCAAATTTTGATATAGCTTCCATTTATGAATTGGATAAAGTTCTGGCTCTGGGAGTCGATCCTGCAAAAGTCAGTTACGGCAATACTATAAAAAAAGCTGATCACGTAAAATATGCATACAATAAGGGAATCAGACTTTTTGCGACCGACAGCGAGAGTGATCTAAGAAATATCGCCGTAGTCGCTCCCGGTTCACGGGTCTTTTTCAGGATACTGACAGAAAGTTCAGATACTGCGGACTGGCCTCTCAGCAGAAAATTCGGCTGCCATCCCGACATGATAATAGATCTGGTTATTCTTGCAAGTAAACTCGGTCTTGAACCGTATGGAATATCTTTTCACGTCGGATCTCAGCAGCACGATATCGGGGCATGGGACTCGGCAATATCCAAAGTAAAATATATATTCGACTGGCTTTCGGAACACGAGAATATAAATCTTAAGATGATAAATATGGGAGGCGGCTTCCCAGCAAATTACAGAGCAAAAACGAATAGTATCGACGTATATGCGCGTGAGATCACAAGATATCTGCACGAGGACTTCGGCGACACACTTCCTGAGATCATTCTTGAACCGGGAAGGTCGATGGTCGGTGAATCAGGAGTGCTCGTCAGCGAGGTCGTTCTGATATCGAGAAAAGCCAGAACCGCTCTCGTCAGATGGGTTTATACTGACGTCGGCAAATTCAGCGGTCTTATCGAAACTCTTGATGAATCAATTAAATATCCTGTTTACTGCGAGAAGAAAGGCGAGACCGAGGAAGTAATTCTTGCAGGACCTACCTGCGACAGCCAGGATATTATGTATGAGAATACTACTTATAAATTTCCTCTAAATCTGGCGATCGGCGACAGGCTGTACTGGCTGACAACAGGTGCTTACACTTCAAGTTACAGTGCGATCGAGTTCAACGGATTTCCTCCCCTCAAAACATATTTTATAAAATAGGGAAAAGGCGCAGAAATGCGCCTTTTTAGTATTATGAAGAAGATTAAGATAATAACATTGGGATGCGATAAAAATCTTGTTGACAGCGAAGTGCTTTCAGGCCAGCTTTCGGGACCATACGAAATTTCTCCGGATTTCACATCCGGTGAAGCACTGATCGTCAACACATGCGGATTTATCGGTGACGCAAAAAAACAATCTATTGAAGCTATTCTGGAAGCTTTTGAGCAGAAGAAAAAAGGTCATTTCAAAAAAGTTCTTCTTACCGGATGCCTGATCGAAAGATATTTTAAAGAGCTGAAAAAAGAATTCCCCGAAGCTGACGGTTTTTTCAGACTTGGAGAAATAAAAGATATGCTGAAAGCGTTGAGTGTGAGCAAACGTGTTTCAGAGAACAGATTTTGCGAAAGGATAGCGCTTGAGTCGGAACATACAGCTTATATTAAAATCTCTGACGGATGCAATCACAAATGTTCGTATTGCGCGATACCGGGTATAAGAGGCAATTACAAATCGAGATCGGTCGATTCGATACTTAAAGAGGCGGATTATCTATTAAGGGGAAATGTAAAGGAGATCATTTTGGTCGGACAGGAAATATCATCATACGGTACGGATAATTATAAAAAGAACATGATTTGCGATCTTCTGAAAGAATTATCATTGTTATGCGGAAATAACGCTTGGATAAGGCTATTATATACTCATCCGCCGCTTGTTACCCGGCAATTCATTGAAGAAATAGCTGAGCATGACAATATATGCAATTATATTGATTTCCCGATCCAGCATACCGAGACTGATATTTTAAAGGCGATGAAGAGAGGAGACACTACAGAAAAGATCTTTGCGAAAGTGAAAATGATGCGTGAAATAATTCCTGATATAACCATAAGGACTTCGATAATCACAGGATTTCCTGGGGAGACGGTTAAGATTTATAATTCTATGAAAAGAAATCTGGGAATGATAAGATTTAATAGGCTCGGAGTATTTTCGTATTCCAGAGAAGAGGATACTCCTGCAGATACAATGCCTGACCATATTTCAAAAAAGACAGCTGTACGGAGAGCATCTGAAATAATGGAAATGCAGCGAGAAATATCTTGTGAGAACAATTTAAAATTTGTAGGTAAAACCTTTAAAGTGTTAGTAGACAGAACTGAAGAAGGGATTTCTTACGGAAGGAGCTATATGGATGCCCCTGATGTTGATAATGAAATATTAATTCGTGATACGCTTGAAACCGGCAGGTTCTACGATGTAATGATCACAGAAGCCGATGCATATGACCTTTACGGGCCGAATTTTACCGATGTAACCTGACCGTTAAGAACTCTTATCAGAACTCTGTCTCCTTTATAAAAAATGTCTTTGGAAATGTAATCGTATGTTTCACCGGGGTCTGTCCGTAGCGTCAGTTTAAATCCTTCCCATGTAATGATCTCCTGGCTGATATTTTTATCAACGATTTTCGATCCTTCATCAAATTCACCCACCAGACAGGCATTCTGACTTACTACAGTAGCTATTAATGTTCTTGCGGTATCGTCCCTGACAACATATTTTTCGCCGCATGAAAAGAATAAATTAATAATTGTGATCAAACATAAAAATCTGAAAGTTTTTTTCATAATTAAAGTCCTTTTCATTTTTGTTTTTGTATAAAAAAAATTCATGTCGGGATGGCGAGATTTGAACTCGCGACCCTTTGCCCCCCAGACAAATACGCTAACCGGGCTGCGCTACATCCCGAACAATGAAATTCAGAATCATGTTTATTTCAAACTTTGTCGGGGTGAGAAGATTCGAACTTCCGACTTTTACGTCCCGAACGTAACGCGCTAACCGGACTGCGCTACACCCCGAATGAAACGGCTTGTAATTTAAGTGTTTTTTATCAGTTATTCAAGAAAAAAAACCGTTATTTAGCCGTTCATTTGTTTTGCTATTAGAGACAAGAGTTTTTATATTTAACCACTATATAATAACAGGGATAAAAATGTTCGTAGATTATGTTAATATAACCGTAAGATCCGGAAACGGCGGTAAGGGTAAAGTAGCGTTTATGAGAGCGAAGTTCATACCTCAAGGTGCTCCGAATGGGGGAGACGGAGGAAAAGGCGGAGACATTATTTTTGTCGGCGATGAAAATATGAATACTCTTTTAGATTTTACACTGAACCGGAAATTTACTGCCGAGCACGGTAAAGACGGCGGAATGAACGATATGACAGGCAGGAACGGAAAGTCAGTTGTAATTAAAGTTCCTTTGGGAACTGTTATTTCTGATAAAGATACCGGTGAAGTGTATCTGGATGTATCCGAGCCTGGCAGAGAATACAAGTTTCTCGAAGGCGGTAAAGGCGGATGGGGTAACACGCACTTTAAAACAGCTACAAGGCAAGCGCCGAAATATGCCCAGCCGGGTATAGAGGGAGTTGAAAAGAGCCTTAACCTTGAACTGAAAGTTATCGCTGATGTAGGTCTTGTGGGTTATCCCAATGCCGGTAAATCAACCCTACTTTCAGTGCTTTCTAACGCCAGGCCAAAGATAGCTGATTATCCTTTTACGACCCTATTCCCTAACCTGGGTATTGTTAAATACGGAAATTACAAGAGTTTTGTTATGGCTGATATTCCGGGTCTTATTAAGGGTGCCAGCGAAGGTAAAGGCCTCGGATTAAGGTTTTTGCGCCACGTTGAAAGGACGAAGGTACTTATTTATCTTATTAATGCTGATTCAGAAGATTATAAGAAGGATTTTAAGATCCTCCAGAATGAATTATTTAGCTATAGTGAAGTCATGAAGGAAAAACCTTTTATTAAAGTGTTGTCAAAAAAGGATCTTCTTGAAAAAAAATACAGGGGCAAGTTCTTCGATCATGAGATTTCTTCATTTACGCAGGAAGGCCTTGAGGATCTTAAACTTTTGATCGCCGAGAAACTAAAGGAATTAGAAAAACCTCTTCAAGTCTGGGACAAATAAATTTATTATCACTCGCATATCAACATAGATATATAGCTCGTTCAGACGAAAATGCCAGGATTCACTCCATTTTTCAATACATATGACTAGAATTATAGCCTATGCCGATTATACAGCGAGACATAATTCATGAAGGATCGATATCCGTTACGTATTTGAACCAGCCGGTACGTGTTAATCAAAAAAAAGCAATTGAACGGATGGCTGCAGGATGAGATCTTGAATGAACTTATGTCTCGCATCTACGATTACCGCAAAAATTTCTTAAGTATAATGTGAAAAAAAAATCATAAAAAAAAGATGAGTGTCATTAGATGAACGTCATCTTTTATTATATTTCATCATAATTTAACGGAGAAGAACGTGCATGAAAAATTAAAAGAATATTTCAGACTTGAACAGGTAAAACTGCTTACAGACGCTTCGATCATAAGAATGCTCGGAAAATACGACACAGCGGAAGAGTGCAGAGAATTAAGCGATGATGAGTTATGCATTTTCGGAGTGTCAAAAAGTGCGATAAGGAATTTAAGACAGGGCAGTTTCAGCGATGATAAATACAATTCACAAATTGAACTGCTGCAGGCATTTAACAGATCCGTATGTATAGTTACGATATTTGACGAAGATTATCCTGCGAATTTAAAGAATATTTATGATCCTCCTCCATTTCTCTATTATGAAGGAACTTTGTCATCTCGGGATAACATATCGGTCGCAATCGTAGGTTCAAGATCGCTATCAAGATCCGGAATATATACAGTAAACAGGCTCTCGAGAGAACTCGCCCTAGCAGGTTTTGTTATCGTCAGCGGACTTGCGATGGGCGCCGATACCGTAGCTCATATAGGAGCACTGGAAATAGGAAAAAGAACTGTCTCCGTTCTGGGATCAGGTATAGATAAAGAAGTCAACGCTAGCAGCAGGAAGACTAGAAAAAGAATAGTAGAAGAAGGCGGAGCTGTTTTTTCACAGTTCCCGATTGGAACAGAAGCTACGAATTATACTTTTCCGGCAAGGAACAGGATAATCAGCGGAATGAGTTTAGGAGTAGTGATCGGCGAAGCTAAGAAAGATTCAGGATCGCTGATTACTGCAAATTTCGCGCTTGAGCAGGGAAAGGAAGTATTCGCCATACCGAACGAAATTTTCAATCTGAAATATGAAGGAGGGAACAATCTTATAAAAACGGGACAGGCGAAGCTGATAATGAACGTGGAGGATATTATCGAAGAATTTCCAGACAGGATAAGGAACAGGCTAACTTCTCAATGCAGTTGTTCCTGTGAAGATAAAACATCGCTCAGAACATTCACGGATGAAACCGAGGAAAGGATATACAACATGCTTATTGAAAAAAAGATGAATGTAGACGAATTAAGTGATCTGACAGGCCTGGATACCGGCATTCTTATGGGAAAATTATTCATGCTCGAAATGAATAAACTTATATTGAGAGAGCCGAACAATTATTTTTCGATAGCGAGAAAATAGTTGGAACTTATATCACTTGATTTTAACAGGTTTTATATATAACTTATTTATGAAAAAAATAAACTGGGGGGTATATGAAAAAAATCCTGATAGTAATGCTCATTATGTCCGGATCGGCTTTTTTCAGCTTAAAAGCAGGCGTCGATGATGTGCTGTCATTCGTTTCAAAAAAGAATGTCGAAGGGTATTTGAAACCTTTTATAACATCATTAGGCGTCGGTCTGAATTCCGGAATGTATCACAGCGCAGCTGTTCCTGATGAATTTTCCTACGGATTAAAACTTAACGGCATGTTCGTACTCATGCCTGAAGACCAGAAAACTTTCAAACCTTACACTCCTGAAGGTTATACATCTGAATCAACAGCCACTGTTTACGGCGGAGATCCCGGTTATATTTACGGGGAACAGGGATACATCTCATATCCGGGCGGATTCAGTGTCGATCAGCTTTCTCTCGGATTCCCGCAGATCATGCTTGGATGGCAAGGGACCGAACTTACAGCTAAATTCGTGCCTGTTCTAAAAATCGGCGAGAGTGAGGAGGAGTTCTATTTCTACACTTTCGCATTAAAGCACGAGATAACCAGATATTTCGATAAAATTCCTTTTGACGGAGCCCTTCAGGTCGGTTACGGTAAGATCAAATTCTCCGATCAGCTTGATTTTAACAATCTGGCGGTAAATCTTATAGCAAGTAAGGATTTTGGAATATCCACTTTGTACGGCGGTTTAAGTTATCAGAAAACTAATGTTGAAGCATCTTACAATATAACAGGCGATCCCGATAACGCTGATCCTGATCTTAGAGAAGCTAAGGAAGTAAATCTGACGATCGAAGGAGAAAACGGATTCGGCGTCACGGCAGGAGCCGCTTTGAGATTAAGTATTTTTGTGCTTAACGCCGATTACACTTATAACTCTCAATCTGTTCTATCGGCCGGTTTGAATTTTGAATTTTAATAAAACTAAAGGTGAAAAAATGAAAAAGATAAAATTTCTATTCGTACTGACAGCTCTTCTGACCGTTGTTATCACTGCAGGCTGCGATTCGTTCCAGGATTTTTCTGTAAACATCCCTTTCGCAATAGAGTTCGTGGACTCAACTTACATTACTCAGACTTTCGACAGCGAAGTATATGATCTCGGCGCTAACTCTCAGTATAACGATTATAAAGAAAAGATAAAGGATTTTGAATTCTTGGAAGCAAGGTATTTTATAAAGGCAACTGTGCCTGATACTCTCGTAGGAACTCTAAAATTCACGGTAAGAAAGAATGACAATGCGGGTGACATACTTTTCTACAAAGAATTCCCGGGTGTAACGGTTTATAACGGTAAAACTGATATTTTTGTTCTTACCCAGGATCAGATAAAGATGTTCAACGATTATCTATATGCAATGTATGCTTTATCAGGAACAACTAAATTCTACGGCGAAGCGGCTGTAACTGATCTTACAAACGACGGAAATCTGAAAAAAACGACTGTCGAACTCCATCTGCTTCTTAAAGCAGAAGGCGAATTATAGGCTTTTGGAGGAAGAACTGAAAAAAGCGGTCGTTCTTTTATCCGGAGGCCTAGATTCTACAACGTGCCTGGCTTTTGCTGTTAGTAAAGGCTATGAAGTGCATGCCCTTTCATTTGATTACGGGCAGAAACATTCATGTGAGCTTAAGTACGCTAAATATAACGCAAAAAAATATAAGGCTTTCGAACATAAAGTAGCTAAACTTGACAGAAAGTTTTTTTCGGGATCATCACTTACGGATAAAAATATTCAGGTAAGGAAAGACAGCTACTCTGAAAGTGAGATACCGAATTCTTATGTTCCTGCCAGAAATACAGTTTTTCTCAGCTACGGTCTAGCCTACGCCGAAACTATAGGTGCAGAACATATTTTTATTGGTGTGAACAGCATTGATTATTCCGGATATCCTGATTGCAGGCCTGAATTTATTTCTGCTTATCAGAAGATGGCTAATCTTGCGATTAAGAACGCTGTAGTGAAAAAGATCAGGATAAAAATTGAAACTCCGCTGATGAGATTGAAGAAATCCGAGATCATAATAATCGGAAAAAAGCTCGGAGTTGATTATTCAAAGACGATTTCGTGCTATGATCCAATTGACGGAAAAGCCTGCGGCCACTGCGACAGCTGCATTCTAAGACGAAGAGGATTTGAGGAATCCGGATATGATGATGAGACAGTATATAAGAAAGAAATGAGATAGATGAAAAGATCAGCAGTTTTTTTACTGATTATATTATTTGTTATATCCGCTGCTGCGGAAAATAAATATTCAAGAAAAACGAATTTTACTAAACCGTTCAGTTCAAAATTTAAAGACTATAAGGCTGTTATGCTCGTCGATCTGACTAACGGCCAGATTCTTTTTGAAAAAAACGCTTACGATAAGCTTGAAATCGCTTCATTGACAAAAATGATGTCGATCCTGCTTGTTGTCGAAGCGATCCGTGATAAAAAGTTCACCCTAAAGGATATAGTTACAGCTTCAAAAGCCGCATCGAAAATGGGCGGCACGCAGATATTTCTTAGTCATAATGAAAAAATGTCTGTGGAAGATCTTTTAAAATCAGCGATCATTAAATCGGCTAATGATGCTATGTTCGCTCTAGCCGAGAAAGTATGCGGTTACGGTAAGGTGGATGTTTTCGTTGACAGGATGAATCAGAAAGCTAAAGAATTAAAAATGACTAAATCCGAGTTTAACTACCCTCACGGACTTCCGCCTTCCAGGAAAGACAGAAAAAAGGGAATTAAGGGTAATATGTCTTCCTGCTATGATCTTGTTGTTCTTACTGAAGAACTCATCAAATATCCTGTAGTTTTAAAGTACAGTTCAACATGGAAGGACTCTATCAGGTCAGGTAAGAATATGTTCGAACTTAGAAATACAAGTAAGCTTATCAGAGATTACAAATATTTTGACGGATTAAAAACCGGTTTTTACTGGAAAGCGGGATTTTGTATCGTTGCGACCGCGAAAAAAGATAATACGAGACTTGTAGCTGTAGTTCTTGGTTCAAAGTCACCGCGCGGAGGCCGTAATAAGTTCATCAATTCTCTTGTTACATGGGGTTTTGACGAGGTTTCAAAGCAGAATACTATTCAGGTTAAGAAATAATATCACTTGCCATATCATTTTTCGGATAACAGCATTGATGGTGCTGCTCGTGACTTGCCGCTAAGTTCTACTCCCCTGAAAAAGCCCCGATTTTTTCATATGATCATGTACTTTCAATTTAAACTCTTCGGCATTAACCCCCCATTTAGGCGCGATAAGCTGATCAGCATGAGCACGAGAAAGGTTCCGGTGTATCACGATAGAAGGATCAAGATACGAAACCGCATTTACGAAAAGCTCGATATACTTATCCATAGATAAAGGCTTATACCCTCCGTTCAGATATGTTTTCTCGAGTTCAGTACCCTTTATAACCTGAAGATGATGTATCTTTATATAATCGGGTCTAATCCTGCCTATTTCTCTGAACGTATCATAGATCATTTCATCATCCTCGCCGGGCAGTCCAATAATAAGATGGACCCCGATCAGAAAATCAGTCCTGGACCGAATCATCTTAAAAGAATTTAGGAAACAGGTATAGTCATGACCTCGGCGGATCGATTTTAACGTCTCATCATGAACTGACTGCAGACCAAGCTCAAGCCAGACTTCTTTTTCGGCAGACACTTCTTTAAGCATATCAAGAAGTTGAGGATATATGCTGTCCGGTCTTGTGGAGAGAGCAAGGATTTTAATTTCCGGATAGCTTAGCGCAGTCAGAAATTCACTGCGGAGGAATTCAATGCCGCCGAAAGTGGAAGTATTGTCCTGAAAATAAGCTATAAATGAGTCAGTAGGATATTTACGCTTCACATAAGGAAGCCCTTGATCCATCTGCTCCTTTACCGTGATCGCGCCTTTGATCGTCTGAGGAATAAAAGAATCCTTATTGCAGAAAATACAGGGCGGCTCGTTCGGACATGGAATATGGGTCGTCAGTCCTATCTTGCCCAGTTTTTTGCCGTATCGGGATTTCATAAATGGCAGAATTTCAGAATAAAAGTATTTTTCAGTTTCTTTCATAAATGAAATTTAATAATTATTTCATATATTTCAAATCAAAAACGACCGGACAGTTTGATCCCGGTAATCTCACAGTTAAAGTCTAAATAATTTTCTTGATAATTTCCATATAAAATCATAATATTAATAGTTTAAGTAATATTAGGCGGCAACAAATGTTTTATAAACCGGATTACGAAGGCGGCAGCATAGTAAATCTAATGAGTTCGATAACCAAAGGTTTCGGCATAAAACCAGATTACAGCGAACTTATTCTGCTTCCGGCTGAAGAACTTAAAAAATATAATAATATAATAAACATCGTGATCGACGGGCTCGGATATAATTATCTTATGAAGAAAAGAAAGAATTTCCTGAAAGATAATACTGTCGGAAAGATAACTTCGGTATTCCCCTCCACGACATCGGCTTGTATTACGAGTTTTGCGACCGGAATTGCTCCAAAAGAACACGGCGTAACAGGATGGTTCGTTAGGATTAAACAAGGAAAACATGACATTCCTTCAACAATACTTCTGTTTAATGACAGGCGAAACGAAGAAACGCTTATCAACAGAGGGATAAAGCCGGAAGACATATTTATAGACTACAGACTCTCAAAACAAATAAAGGATCTAAAAGTCATTATACCCGATTCGATAAAGGATTCAGTATATACAAGCTATCTGCTGGCAGACTCAAAAAAGATCGGATACAAAGGTCTTGAAGATTTTTATAAAAAGACAGCAGAGGCAGTTAAGTCAAATAAGGGAAAGAAAAACTATATTTACGCATATCTGCCGGATTTTGATGCCGTGCTTCATAAAACAGGAACGGGATCGAAAGATCTTTCAAAACTCTTCAACGCTATCTCTAAGCAGACTGAGAAATTCGTGCGGGAAATTAAGGGAACGAATTCTATAGTAATAATAACAGCGGATCACGGGCTGATAGACGGCGACATTAATAAGAGATTGAACATGAACGATATTCCCGAGATAAACAGAATGCTTGAATTCCCGCTTTGCGGAGAACCGAGAGCGGCTTACTGTTATGTAAAAAAGAAATATAAAAAAGAGTTCAGGAAAATTGTTGAAGATAAGATAGGTTACGCTGTGAGGGTTTTTACAAGGAGTCAGCTAATAAAAGGGAATTACTACGGACTTTTCGAGCCGAATTCAGATCTGGAAAACCGTACCGGGGATTTCGTCCTTATATGTAAAGATAATTATGTGATCAAGGACTTTCTGTCAAATGAAAAAGTAAAATACCACGCTGCGGACCACGGTGGCCTGAGTTCTGACGAGATATTCGTTCCGCTGATAGTATGCAAAGCATAAATTTACGGAGATAATTATGAAGATGATCTATATCCCGATGATAAAAAATGCGCTGAAAGAAGATCTTGGAAAAAACGGCGACATTACTACAGATTCAATAATTTCTGAAAAGCAAAAAGGGAAAGCTGTTCTGAAAGCAAAATCAGAGGGAATATTGTGCGGTCTCGCCGTATTTGAAGACACTTTCTTTTATGTGGACAAAGACATTAAGATCGAGACTTTTTTCAAAGACGGCGACAGGCTTGAAAAAGGAGATATAATAGCAGTTATAAAGGGCAAACTCAATTCAATTCTAAAAGCGGAAAGAACGGCTTTGAATTTTATTCAGAGAATGTCAGGCATTTCGACTTCCGCCTATCAGTTCGTCAGGGCCGTCGAAGGAACAAAAACAAAAATACTCGATACCAGAAAAACACTTCCGGGTTTCAGGGTTCTGGATAAATATGCTGTAAAAACAGGCGGTGCTGAAAATCACAGGATGGGTTTGTTCGATATGTTTCTGATCAAAGATAATCACATCGCGGCAGCGGGCAGCGTTACGAAAGCTGTCGAAAGGGCTTTAAAATATAAGAAAGAAAATAAATTAAAAGCCATAATCGAGGTCGAGATTAAGAACTTAGCAGAATTTAAGGAAGTCCTTGGTCTTGATGTCGACTGGGTCATGCTTGATAATATGAAAGCTGAAGAAATAAAAAAGTGCGTTATGCTCAATAAAGGCAGAAAGAAACTTGAAGTTTCGGGTAACGTTACGTTAGATACAGTGAGAAAACTCGCACTGACAGGTGTCGATTATATATCTTCAGGTTCACTTACGCACAGCGTCAAGGCTCTCGATCTGAGCCTATTAGTCGAATAGGGGAGAAGTTTTGAAAAATTTAAGCCGGATATATTTGATCGTCTTCTTTATTCTGACATCCTGTGCCACTGACTACAAAAGGGGGCCGGATGGCGGACTTAATGATAAAATCAGTCCTGCGATAGAATCAGCCAGCATTCAGAACGGGTCTTTAAATATGGATAGGAATTCATCTGTTGAAATTGAATTCTCGGAATTCATAGATATAAATTCCGCTAAGAACGCTGTATCGATTTCTCCGAGATCCGCATCAAAAAAAGCAAAATTATACTGGTATGACAAAAGCTGCGTTATAAAATTCAACGGACTGGATACGGATCAAACTGTCGTGATCTCAGTAAATCCGTCTTTAAAAGACACTCAGGGAAATCCGATGTCGGATCCTTTCGCGCTGTCGTTCTCTACTGGCTCGAACATAGACAGAAATTATATTTCGGGTAAAATCAGCGGCGCAATAAATCTCGACTGGATCGATCAGTTGAGCAGCACCAGAGTCAGGATCAATCTCTACACCTCGGATGCAGATTCGACAGATCTTTCAAAAATGGAGCCTGAATACAGTACCGGAATAAGTAAAGAGGGTAATTTCGGATTCAATAATGTGAGTTCGGGAAATTACAGGCTGATAGCTTTTAACGATGTGAATAACGACTCTAAACCGCAGCACGGAACTGAACTGACTGGCATTACTACAGATATCACTTCTTTATCGGGCAGAGACAGCATAAATGTTCAACTGACTCTCGGAAATTATGATAATGTTCTTCCGTACATTAAAAACACGTCGGCCGTAAGTAAAGACGTATTGAAGATCGAGTTTTCTGAAGAACTGAAAACCGGCATAAACTATATCGACAGCTGTTATGTAAACAGCAAAGAAGTGACATTTAGAGAATTTATCTCGCCTGAAATGAATAATGTTTATCTTCTGATCCCGGATATGGTAAAAGACGATGAGATAAGACTTATTACTGCATCGGTAAAGGATAAATCAGGCAATTACATAAACAGGTCACTTATGACTAAAAAATATTTAGTGACCGACTCAGTTAAGAGCCGCTCTTTCAGTCTGACCGGAAGGCTGCCTGATAAGATCGCATCTGACAAAACCCTTGTTATTTCATCCAGCAGTTTTATGAACGATTTTTTAAAATTCCAGATCAGGGACAAAGACAGCATAGTTTATGCGATCGATAAAGGAATTGAGAACATTCCCTACACTGTTAAGATCGATCTTGCAGAGAACGGAATAAAACCGGGCAGTTATGATCTTTTAATTTCAGGATCTGATTCACTATTTATTTCATCAAAGCTGAAAATTGAAGAGGCTGAAGGTTCCGGATCAGTATCGGGAACTATAAAGGGGAATGAATCGGAGAAATATATTCTGATATGCAAAAATTTCAAAGGCGGTTCCGAAAAATTCGGTATTAAATCAAAAAATTATAAGATCGGGTTACTGCCGGGTAAGTATAAAATTGCATTATTCGCTGATGATAACGGGGATGATGTTTTTTCTGTTGATTTGAAGAATTATCGAACAGAGAAAGCAGTGTTCCTGGCTGACACAGTTTTTGTCAGAAAGAACTGGGAAACCACAGATGTCAATTTTGATTTTAAATGAATTTAAAAAAAGGAGTCAACTATTAATAAAATGAATTTTTAGAACCGCCCAAAACCC
>ENA-UPTA01000772-UPTA01000772.1-activated-sludge-metagenome-genome-assembly--contig:-NODE-772-length-36905-cov-7.298643_pt1 | contig 36905 bp, 32 predicted proteins | sample MGYA00238184_ERZ773361 | MGnify/ENA primary metagenome ERZ773361 (study PRJEB29100, sample SAMN05720205) | activated sludge metagenome | isolation source: anaerobic digester from wastewater... | reverse complement strand
TATCGGGAAACAAAACAAATTGAAAACACTTATTGTTTTCGGAGCTACTTTACTTGTATTCCATATGGGTGCAATGGTACTTTTTGTCCCCAGAGCCGAGGAATATACGCAAAAGGCAGCTATAGAATATTTTAAGGAACTACCTGAAGATGAGTGCTATGTGAAAACACTGGGTTATAAATCATATGCTGACTTGTTTTATTTCAATAAGCCTGTTCCAATCAACAAACTTTCATCAGATGCAGTGTGGTTGTTGTATGGCAATATCGATAAACCGGTATATTTTATAAGCAAATGCACCCGAAAGGAACAGATTTTAAACGAAAATCGACATTTGCAGGTTATAGGTGAAAAAAATGGTTTTGTTTTCTATAAGCGTGAATTGTAAATCTATGGCAGGTTTTTTATTTAACGATTTGATTTTTGGCCCTGTCTATTCCAGACGCTTGGGGCGTTCGCTGGGGATAAATCTGTTGCCGATAAATGCAAAATGGTGTAATTTCGATTGTGTATATTGCGAATGTGGCTGGTCGGCACATTACAACGACTCCGATGTTTTTCCCGATTCAAAGCAAATTGTCGAAATGCTTGAGAATGTACTTACCGACGAAATTCGAAAACATGAAAGAATTGATGCCATTACCTTTGCCGGCAACGGTGAGCCAACTTTGCATCCTGACTTTGCCTGGATTGTCGAAAATGTAGTTGCGCTACGAAACCGACTGATGCCCGATGCTCAGGTTGCTGTATTAACAAATGCGACCATGCTGCATAAAAAAAACATAAATGATGCTTTGCAACGGGCAGATAAGGCTATTCTGAAACTTGACACTGCAATTCAACGAAGTTACAACCTTATAAATCAGCCTTTCGATGCAGTATCGGTAGAAGCAGTTATTGAAAATATTAAGCTGTTCCCGGGCGATATTTACATTCAAACCATGTTCTTTACAGGCGAAAATAAAGGAGTCGCAATCGATAACACATCGGAGGAGGAGTTGAAAATGTATTTTGCTGCCCTGAAATATATTCAACCCAAACAAGTAATGATTTATTCCATCGACAGGGCAACTCCGGGCAGTGGTTTGCAAAAAGTCGCTGTGGGGAAGCTGGAAGAAATTTCCCAAAAAATTCAAAGTCTTGGATTTGAGGTGCTTCTTACCCCATGAAGAAAGCCACTGTAAATATATTATATGGTGTTCTCGACTGGGGGCTGGGGCATGCTACCCGATCGATACCGGTTATCAGATATCTCAGGGATTGCAACCATCGGGTAATTCTTGTCGGTAACGGCCAGTCGCTGCAACTACTTAAACATCATTTCCCGGAATTGGAAACGATTGATTTTAAATGTCCCGAAATCAGATACGGGAAAAGCAAATCATATATTCTGAAACTGGTTGTTATGGCACCTTATTATATGGCACTTTTCAGGAGACAGTACTATCGGACCCGTAAAATTGTTGAAGATAAAAATATTGACTTAGTTATTTCGGATAACCGCCCAGGGTTAAGAAGCCATTTATGCAAGAGCATTTATATTACACATCAGATTACTCCTGATTTTGGCAGATGGTCAGGGATGCTGTCAAAGATAGCATCGCAGCTACATCAAGCAATCATTAAAAAATACAACTCATGTTTGGTCCCAGATAACGCCTATGAACCGTCTTTGTCGGGTAAGCTTTCGCACTGCCATGAATTGCAGAATGTTCAATATATCGGTATACTCAGCAGGTTTGCCACGTATAAAGCTGAAGTGGATAAAAAAGAGCAGATATTGTTACTATTAAGCGGACCTGAACCCCAGCGTACAATTTTTGAGGACATTCTTCTGTCGATGTTTTCTCAGTGTGAACATGAGGTTATATTGGTAAGAGGGACCTATAAACATACTGAAAAAGCCTATCCGCCAAAATTCACCGTAATTGATATTGCTGAAGATGAGCTTCTTTATAAGCTTATTGTTGAAAGTAGCCTCATCTTTTGCCGTAGTGGGTATTCCACACTAATGGATCTCGCATTATGCAGAAAAAAGGCAATTATTGTACCCACACCAGGGCAATCAGAGCAGGAGTATCTGGCACGAATGCTTGAGGAAAAATATGGGTTTACTACTATAAGTCAGAACAGCTTACCAAATTTTGAATGGAAACTTGCTGAAAGAAGCATTGAATGGAACTTCCCAACCCAATTGTTGTTTAAGGAGAAAATTTGTAGTATTATTGATCAGATAATTGAAAAGAAATGAAAGTTACCGGCTTTAGTTTTATCAGGAATGCTATGAAATATGATTACCCGGTGACGGAAGCAATACTGTCAGTGTTACCTTTATGCGACGATTTTGTTGTTGCGGTTGGAAAATCGGAAGATGGTACACGAAATCTGATAGAAAGACTTAACCCCAATAAAATAAAAATCATCGACACAATTTGGGATGACACGTTGCGTGAAGGCGGCAAAGTATTGGCAGTGGAAACCGATAAAGCATTTCAGGCGATCCCCAGCGATAGCGACTGGTGCTTTTACATACAAGGCGATGAAGTAGTCCATGAAAAATATCTCAATACAATCATGGAGGCAATGCTAAGGTACAAAGATGATGCAAGAGTTGATGGTTTATTATTTAATTACCTGCATTTTTATGGGTCGTACGACTATGTTGGAGAATCGTATCGCTGGTACAGGAACGAAATAAGGGTAATCAGAAACAATAAAAAGATTTACTCCTATCGTGATGCTCAGGGCTTTCGTAAAGATGACAATAAGGTGCTCATTGTGAAACCGGTTGATGCCTATGTATATCACTATGGCTGGGTGAAAGATCCACGTGCAATGCAGCTCAAACAGGAAGATTTCAATAAGCTATGGCACGATGATGATTGGGTAGCACAGAATGTTGTTAAAGCTGATGAATTTGATTATGCTAAAATAGATGCCTTGAGTTTATTTACTGATACGCATCCCGCGGTGATGAAAGACAGAATACTCCGTAAAAACTGGAAGTTTGACTATGATATCAGTTTCAACACACATAAGTTCAAGGATAGGGTTAAACGTTTTGCTGAGAAGAAATTGCACGTGAAATTCGGACAATATGCAAATTATAAGATTCTGAAATAAAAAAGAGGCTGTTCTTCTGAAACAGCCTCTTTTTTTGAGTAAATTCAATAAAAGAATTAGTCGAGTTGTAAAGTCTGGGTTCTGGTTCCTACCTGAGAAATAGAAGTACCCGTTCCGTTAATGTCGGTAACAACATACAAATCGTTCACATTCTGATCCATTATCATTTCTTTATTCTTCAGCATACGCAACACCCAAATGGTAGACATTTCACCGTTGGCAAACCTTTTTGTGTATGCTTCTCTGGTGGTTGTTGTAACACCTCCGTATTCATCATCTTCCTGAACGGTATATTTGGTAACAATCTTCAGGTATTTTTCTTCCTGAATTACAAGTGCTAACCTTTCTTTATTTTTGTAATCGTCAACGCCAGCCAGGAAATTCCATGTGCCGGAATACTCTATTTTAATGGTTGTGGTAATGGTTGTGTCGGTACCCATGTCTTCGTCGGAAACTTCCTCGATTACCTGATACTCATAAATAGAAGTCATGATTCCGTTGCTGTTGAAATTGTAGTTGAAACGAGCTCTTCCATTATTATCAACAGTAATTTTACCTTTGGTCTCTCTTACACTATCAGTACCGAGAATATAAACATTCTCTTCCCAGTTTAAGGCGTTCACTTCGACCAAGGTCCTGATTTGATCAGTCCCTTCGATTCCGCTAATGGTTTTTACATCTGATTTGTAATAATTTACAACCCAATCCCCAACTACTCTGGCCTTTCGTGAGTAAATTGAGAAAAACGGGTCTTCATCACCTTTTTGGCATCCGTTCAGCAAAGGAACGAGAATAATAAAAAGCAGTAATAATGAACTGGTAAAATTCTTGAATTTCATAGGCAATTTACTTTCAGATATCAACTAACAAAATTAATCGAATTAATTACAAATACAAAAAAAGCAATTTTTTTTAAATATACATAACATTTCATAAAAAAATTAACAAAAAAAAATAATGTCTGTTAATAAAAAGAGAAGTAACTTGCAGAATATCAATTTAAAAACAATTATTAACAAAAAACTGAAAGTGAAATTGAACATTTAAGTCATTAGTAAAAGTACTGTAAATTGGGGTATAATGCAAAGAAAAATCATAAGCTGGCAGCGAAATAAAGAATATTTGTTGATGTTTTTAAAGTAAGGCGTCAATCGTATAATTAAAAAGGTTTTGAAGTGTGCTTGAAAATCGGTTATTTTGCATAGAATATTTAAACGTAATAGTCTATATCAAATTGCAATGCTATGGTAATAAACAATAAAGAACTTTCTACAAAAATCCGACTGGGAATAATGATGTTTGCGTTGCTATGTCTGGCACTTATTGTTTTTAGCCTTATTTATGCATGGGTTCCCAATCACCTGATTGAAATTATCAGTACCTGTGTTTTTGTTTTATTTGCGGTGTTTATTTTAATAAGAAAATACTGCTATATTTTGTTCAACAGCGAGGGTAGCAAGATAATACTGAGATATTCTCCGTTGCAGCCATTGTCGCATGGGAATTTTTCTATTGAGATACCGAAGAAGGATTTTAAAAACTTTGTAATAACGAAATCTTTGTTTGGATTGCGTCGTAACCTAATTATGTTTGTTGAAACCCCGCAGGGTGTGGCAAAGTTTAAACCGGTTAGCGTAACCTCGTTGTCGAAGAAAGAGCTAACAGATCTTATAGAAAGCTTACAGTCAATTCTGAAATAGTGCATGGCTCGAAACCTTATTTTGACATTTGTATTAATTGCTGTTTTTTTTCTGCAAGGGTTCTTGTCGGTTGCACAGATCTACCGTAATGGTTTAGGTGTGAGAATTGGGGAGACACAGGGTATTATTTATAAGCAGTTTTTTGCTAAAACTGTAGCGCTTGAAGCCGGTCTGGCCTTTTTCAAACAGGGGGTGAATTTAACCCTCATTGCCGAAAATCATCATTTCGATATGTTCCGCACAAAAAACCTTTACCTGTTTTATGGCTTTGGGTTGCATGCAGGCTATTTCGATGGAACAAGAATCCCGCTATGGTTCCCGGATGATCGGGGTTTTAGATATTATTTTGTGTCGGGAGTAGATGGCATTGTGGGCATGGAATACACATTCGAACAGATACCTGTTTGTATTGGGCTTGAATTGAAACCTGCAATGAATATTATAGGTACCGTATCGTACTGGCAGGGCTATGCGGTGTCGCTGAAGTACATATTTTATAACATAAAACCATTACAGTAGGGTTGGAACAGGATATTTACAAACTTGCAATAAGCAGGATTCCTGGCATGGGATGTATTACTGCGAGAAAAATTGTCTCCATAGTTCACGATCTGGAAGTGGTGTTTCTCGAAAAAGCCTCTGTGCTAAAGAGAATTTCAGGCATTGGCGACTTTGCTGCTGGAAAGATTGCCAGAAACCGGCAAAGCGCTCTCGAGCTTGCTCATCAGGAGCTTGAGTACTGTGTCCGCAACGAAATATCATTTATTTCTTTTATCGATAAGGGGTATCCGTTACAATTGCAGGAATGCGAAGATGCACCATTGTTGTTGTATTATAAAGGATGTCCAGATTTTGGGAATGTAAAAAATATTAGCGTTGTGGGCACTAGGAATGTAACACGATATGGGTCGGAGAACTGCAATAAAATTGTGTCGCAGATTGCTGCGAGGCACCCAGAGGCTGTTATTATCAGTGGCCTTGCTCTGGGTGTTGATGGAATTGCACATACCGCTGCGCTGAAATCGGGATTGAAAACATGGGCAGTTATTGGGCATGGTTTTAAGACCATTTATCCCGGCGAGCATTACGGGTTGGCTGCCGACATTTTGGAGAAAAACGGAGCTATAATTACGGAGTATCCCCATAATAGTAAAATTCGACCATCAAATTTTGTGGAGCGCAACCGGATAGTTGCAGGTTTGGCAAAAGCAGTGCTGGTTGTTGAGTCGGCTAAAAAAGGTGGAGCAATGATCACTGCCGATCTGGCTAATCAGTACAACAGGGATGTTTTCGCCTTACCAGGCGCTGTTGACCGGATGGGTGGAAATGGTTGCAACCTGCTGATAAAAACCCATCGGGCTCATTTGTGTGAAGATGTCGAAGACATTGAATACATTACGGGGTGGAAGCCAAATGCAGAAACAAAAAATTGTCAAAGTATTGAATTCCCTGATGACGGTAGGTTTAGTGAACAGGAATTACTGATACTCGAAGCATTGAAAAAGGAACAGTACAATGATTTCGACGGATTGCTTACAAAAACAGGACTTACAACCGGGCAAATCAGTACTTCTTTGCTCGAGTTAGAATTCAGAGGTATAATCCGGTCATTGCCCGGTAAAATATTTTCCCTGCGGAAATCATAAAATTATGACATTAATCATATAATGCTGTAAAACAGATTTGCATGAGGCATAACCATCAGAAAATCAGTCTTTTGATGTAATTTTCGCAAACGAATAATCAAGGCAAAAAGAGCGTATTGTTGTTAAATAGTTGTATTATTGCAAACTATTTCGAATTTGTAAGATTAAGTACCTAAAACTATAAACAAACAAAAGCATGGAAGCACAAGTAAAATTATTCATGGAGAAGGTTAAAGCCCAGAATCCGGGACAACCTGAGTTTATTCAAGCAGTTCAGGAAGTAGCTGAAAAGCTGATTCCTTTTATTGAAGAAAATCCGAAATACAAGGATGCAAAAATCCTCGAGCGTATGGTAGAACCCGAAAGAACTATTATTTTCAGAGTTCCCTGGGTTGATGATGAAGGAGAAATTCAGGTTAACCGTGGATACCGCATCGAGTTCAATAGTGCTATTGGCCCATACAAAGGCGGGATTCGTTTTCACCCGAGTGTAACTTTATCAATACTGAAGTTTTTAGGTTTTGAGCAAGTTTTCAAAAATTCACTTACAACTCTTCCTATGGGTGGTGGTAAAGGTGGATCCGATTTCAACCCTAAGGGAAAATCTGATGCTGAAGTTATGCGTTTTTGTCAGAGTTTTATGATGGAATTATTTCGTCATATTGGTCCGGATACTGATGTTCCCGCTGGTGATATCGGTGTTGGTGGCCGCGAAATAGGTTATATGTTTGGCATGTACAAAAAACTGCGTAATGAATTCACCGGAGTGCTTACAGGTAAAGGCATTGCATGGGGTGGTTCGCTGGCACGTCCGGAAGCTACAGGCTTTGGAAACGTATACTTTGCACAGAATATGCTTCAAACCAGAGGTGAAACATTTAAAGGAAAAGATGTTGCAGTATCAGGATTTGGTAATGTGGCATGGGGTGCATGCAAAAAAGTAACCGATTTGGGTGGTAAAGTTGTTACCATTTCGGGCCCCGATGGTTATATTTTCGATCCAGACGGAATCAATACTGAAGAAAAATTCGACTATATGCTTGAGTTACGTGCTTCGAACAACGATGTTGTAGCTCCTTATGCTGAAAGATTCCCCAAAGCTACTTTCCATCCCGGCAAACGCCCGTGGGAACAGAAAGTGAAAGTTGCTCTCCCATGTGCAACTCAGAACGAACTGAATCTCGAAGATGCAAAACACCTTATCGCCAATGGTTGTATTTGTGTTTCTGAAGGTGCCAATATGCCTTGTACCCCCGAAGCAGTTGAAGCTTTCCAGGAGGCCAAACTGTTATTTGCACCCGGAAAAGCAGCCAATGCCGGTGGTGTTTCAACTTCAGGACTTGAAATGACACAAAATTCAATGCGTCTTTCATGGACTTTCGAAAAAGTTGATGAAGAACTGAAACACATCATGAAAAGCATTCACGATACTTGCGTAAAATTTGGAAAAAACAAGGAAGGTTACATCGATTATGTAAAAGGTGCAAACATCGGTGGTTTTGTAAAAGTTGCCGATGCAATGATTGCTCAGGGAGTTGTTTAATAATTAAGTTATATTTTGTTTTCGAAAAGCCTTCAATTGAGGGCTTTTCTTATTTTTGTAATCTTTTACTTTATTAAAACGCAATGTTTGTTGATACACATACTCATATATATCTGGAGCAATTCGACAACGACAGGGACGACGTAGTGCATAATGCCATTCAAACTGGTGTAACCCGAATGCTTCTCCCAAATATCAACAGTGAGACAGTGCTTCCAATGATGAGTTTATGCAAGCAATATCCAAAACACATTTTTCCAATGATAGGGCTTCATCCTACTTCAGTAACACCCGATTACCATAAAGAACTCATAAATGTTGAAAAAGAGCTTAACCAACATAAGTATATTGCAATAGGGGAGGTTGGAATCGATTTGTATTGGGATGATACATATATACAAGAACAAAAACAGGTTTTCGATTACCAGATCGGCATTGCTTTGCAGTATCACCTTCCGGTTGTCGTTCACATGAGGAATTCATTCAATGAGATATGGGATGTTTTGCAACCTTACAAGAATAAAAACCTGAAACTCGTCATGCATTGCTTCTCTGGAGACCGTGTTCAGGCTGAAAAGATTGTAGATTTTGGTTACTATATTGGTATTGGCGGTGTGTTGACGTACAAGAACAGTCTTATCTCCGAAATTGCCAATTATATTCCTCTTGAAAACATTGTGCTTGAAACAGATGCACCATACCTGGCTCCTGTACCATATCGGGGCAAACGCAATGAACCAAAATATATTCAAATTATTAACAACCGACTTGCTGAAATCCGTAAGGCAGATGTCCATGCGGTTAAATTACAAACTACACAAAATGCTATTGATTTATTCAATTTATAAGCGTTGGTCGAATATGTTGGCCGTGGGTTAATTATTGGTAAATAATCATAAAATATTTTGTTGTCAATTTAAAAATTTATTATTTTGCGTGGCATTTTGAGAGAGTGATGGGAGAGATGGCCGAGTGGTCGAAGGCGCACGCCTGGAAAGTGTGTATGCCCCAAAAGGGCATCGTGGGTTCGAATCCCACTCTCTCCGCTAGTATCGAATTACATTGATTTATTTAAAATAGTGATAGTTAATTTAAACCAAAAATGAAAATGAAAAGAATCTTAGCGGTATTTTTTGCAGCAAGTTTGCTGACTCTTTCAGCAACATCTTTTGTAATGGGTCAAACTAAAGATGAAAATAAACCAACCGAAGCCACTCAGCAAGTAGCAGACTCCAATGTCACGACAGCAACGGAAGCCGCTGCAGATGTTGAAGAACCTGCTCCCACGCCGGAAGTCCCGATGCATCAGCAGTTGAAGATTAAGTTTATTGAGGGTGGTCCGATGTGGATGGCACCAATCCTTATCTGTCTTATTATTGGTTTGGCCCTAGCATTTGAGCGCATACTCTATCTTAATTTTGCCTCAACAAATACTAAGAAACTGTTGAGAAATGTCGAAAATGCACTGAATAACGGAGGTGTTGATGCAGCAAAAGAAGTTTGCCGTAACACCAGGGGCCCTGTGGCTAGTATATTCTATCAGGGACTCGACAGGTATCACGCTGGTATTGATATCGTTGAGAAATCAGTTATTTCTTACGGAAGTGTTCAAATGGGTTTGCTCGAAAAAGGGCTCACTTGGATTGCCTTGTTTATTGCTTTGGCACCTATGTTAGGATTCCTTGGTACGGTAGTAGGTATGGTTCAGGCTTTCGATGCTATTGAAGCTGCCGGTGATATCAACCCGACTCTGGTTGCCGGAGGTATGAAAGTTGCTCTTATCACCACTATCGGAGGTCTTGTTGTTGCCATGGTTCTTCAGGTTTTCTACAATTATATCATTGGCAAAATCGATTCTATTGTAAATAACATGGAAGATGCCTCTATTTCTTTAATAGATATTTTGGTTGAATACAAAAATAAAAATGCATAATCATGGTTGAGAAAATAATTAAATATTTGGGATGGGCAGTCTTTGCATTGACTGCTATCCTCAGCCTGCTCTTCTTTTTTAAAGATTATCCGGGGCTTAGCACTGAAATCTCGAAAATAGAAGGACTTACATCTGTTGACAAACAGATTGCCACGGCCCAAATTGCTTCCAATTGGAGCGCTACATTGTTGAATTTTGCAGGAATTATGCTTTTTGTTACTATCGGTTTGGTGATAGTTTTTGCTTTATATGCTTTTATTGCCAATTTTTTAATTGAACCGAAGAAGGCCATACGAAGCCTGATGTCGATACTGGCTATTGGCGCAGTGGTTGTTGTTGCATACATACTTGCTTCTGATGCTATTCCTGTGTTTATCGGGTCAGAGAAACTGGAAATCACCCCGAGGTTATCAAAATGGGTTGACACCAGCTTGTATACAACATACATCGTGTTCGGAGCAGCGTTAATAATGACATTGTATTCAGAAGTATCGAAAATCTGGAAATAAGGAATTCGAATTTATATTAATATCAAATTAATTTATTATGGCTAGAAAAACGCCTGAAGTTAATAGTGGATCAACAGCCGATATTGCATTCCTGCTTTTGATTTTCTTTCTACTGACCTCGACAATGGATGTTGATACAGGTATTGCAAGAAAACTTCCACCTATGCCTGACAAAACCGTACAAGAGACAAAAGTAGATATTAAGGAACGTAATGTTTGTGTTGTTTTGATAAATGCACAGGATCGTATTTTATTCAGAAATAAACCGGTAGCCGCAACGGATGTTCGTGAATTGGCAAAAGAATTCATTAAAAACGACCGCGATGAAGAGGATTTGCCTGAAAAAGAACCCGTATATGTGAAGGAATTAAATAAAACAGTAAATGTTACAAAAGGCGTAATATCTTTGCAAAACGACAGGGGTACGTCGTATGGGATGTATATTACTGTGCAGAATGAATTGGTGGCTGCATATAACGAGGTTAGGGATGAGGCGGCTATGCTGTATTTTGGTATCAGAAAATTCGATGACCTGAAAGAATATCAGCAAGAAGCAATTAAGAAAATTTATCCCCAGCGCATTTCGGAAGCAGAACCTAAAAACATAGGAGGCAAATAAAATGGCAAAATTCAGAAAAGGTGAAAAGAAAGAAGCCCCGGGAATTTCGACTTCCTCGCTACCCGATATTGTATTTATGATGCTTTTCTTCTTTATGGTAATTTCCTCAATGAGAGAAGTTGAGCTTAAAATCGAAGTTAATGCCGCAACTTTACCTGCTGCTACCGAGATTAAAAAACTGGAGAAAAAATCCCTCGTAAGCTTTATTTATGTTGGAAAACCAAAAGTCCAATTCCAGAACAGATATGGAACAGAACCAATGATCCAGTTGAATAATTCCTTTGCATCGGTATCCGATATCCGCGATTACATTATTGCCGAAAGAGAGCAACGCGATGAATCGGAAATCCCCTATATGACTACTTCTCTTAAAGTACACAGAGATACAAAAATGGGCATTATCACTGATATTAAACAAGAATTGCGCAAAGCCAGTGCTTTGAAAATCAATTATTCGGCACGAAAAGTGATTTAATGCAAATCGATGATTTCTTAAAAACGGGAAGTGTTTCACATTCCCGTTTTTTTTTTATCTTAGTACATTTTATGTAGCAAACCTTTTTGAATTAAAAACGTCATCATGATTGTAGATGCCGCTGTAAAAATGATATTAATAAATATGCCAAAAGGTTTTTCAACGGTTTGAAAGCGAGATATAATAATGTTGTTATGAAAAAAATTATTTTAGTTCCTTTAGTCCTGATAATAGCCCTGGTGAATCCTGTGATTGCACAAACCTATCTTATCAGCAGTGGAGGCACAGTTAATACCTGTTCGGGTACGTTTTACGATTCAGGTGGGGCTGGTGGGCAATATGGTAATAGTCAAAATTATACGATGACTATTTGCAGCAATTTACCGGGTGCACATATTGTTGTCCACTTCACATCTTTTCAGCTTGAGTCGAATTTCGATTACCTGTCTATTTATAACGGACCAACAACAGGCAGCCCTGTTCTCGTTAACAATGGATCTGGTACAACCCTCAATGGCAATACCTATACTTCTACCGGCACTTGTCTTACATTCCGGTTTACATCCGATGGCTCTGTGACTTACTCGGGTTGGTCTGCAACAATCAGCTGCAGTTTTCCCTGCCAGGATTACTCGGTTGCCATTACTTCGACAAATCCTCCTGTGAGCAATGCCGATTCGCTGTTTGTGGATATTTGTCAGGGCGATGTTGCTAGTTTTACAGCTCAGGGATCTTATCCGAATAGTGGGGTAAATTATACGCAGAGCGATGCGACCACCGAATTTGTCTGGATGGTTGTTGACGGAAGCACAACAACCGAATATCCCGGCGTGGGCATGACAACGTTTACTCACACCTTTACCCAAGCGGGCGGATATTTTGTTAATCTTGTTACTTACGACCCTGTTGATTGCACCGCAACGCTTGTCGATCAATATAGGGTCAGGGTTTCATTAACCCCTAACTTTGAGAATGTCGGTAGCGATGTCAGTATTATTTGCCCCGGAGACCCTGTGAACCTTACCGGAACTGTAACATCAAATACATGGACGATGCCTGTTACAGAGACTCAGATAGTGCAAGAGTGCTTCTACGATAATTATGAGGGAACCGTTTGTTTCACTGTAAGTGCTTTCCAGCCCGGACAGGTGATTACTTCAATGTATGATCTGGAATCGGTTTGTTTTAATATGGAGCATTCTTTTATTGGTGACTTCTATATGTACATTGTTTGTCCGAACGGGCAGGAGGCAATGCTTCATGAATATTATAACTGTAACGGTGCATACTTTGGAATACCTGATCAGTCTGACAATTGCAACCCGGGCACAGGATATACATACTGCTGGTCGATGTCTGCTTCTCAGCCCGTAACATCAATATGTTCATCAGGATCTACAGTGCCAGCTGGAACATATCTCCCGTTGGGTACATTCGAAGACCTCATCGGATGCCCCATAAATGGTGACTGGTGTGTGCGATTCTTCGATAACTGGGGTGCAGATGACGGTACTATTTTTTATGCAGACCTTGATTTCGCAGATAATATTATACCCAATACTCTTTGGGCTATTACGAATACTTTTAATGTAAGTCCCACATCAACCGACTTGGTTTGGTCAGGGGATGGGGTTGAGCCAAATACCGGAGGGAATGCTCTTGCGCATCCTACAACTCCCGGAGACCAACCGTTTACCTTTACTGTTACCGATGAATATGGTTGTGAGTACGATACAACTATTTATGTAACTGTGCGTCAGCCTAACGACCCAATGTGCTGTGTAATGCCAGACCCCGATGCAGGGCCCGATGAACTGGTTTGCACAAACACGTATACTTTTAACCCAACAGTAACTGTGGGCAATACTTATAATTGGACAATGGTCAGTGGTCCTGGCACAGCTGTATGGACAAACCAGACATCAGCCAATGCTTCGGTTACAGTTTCTGAGTATGGAGTATATGTGTTCCAAATAACGGAACAAAACCTCTCCCCAACATGCAGCGTTTCCGATCAGGTAGAAATTTCTTTATGGCCGGTCCCGACAAGTACGTTTGCTGCAAGTGCTGTGCTTTGCGAAGGCGAGATTTCGACAATCACTTATACAGGAAGTGCTACTGCTGCTGCGAGCTTCACCTGGGATTTTGCGGGTGGTACAGTGTCTTCAGGTTCAGGTATTGGACCGTTTCACGTAACATGGAGCACAGCTGGAGCACATCTGATGAGCTTGCAGGTTACTGAACATACTTGTTCCTCAGTGGTAACAACGCTAAGCATTTCGACACCTGCATTACTTGATGCCAATCCAACTTTTACCGACGATCCCTGTTATCATTCTTGCAATGGAGAAGCAACACTTAATGTTATAGGAGGGACACCCCCTTATGAATTTTCGTGGGCATCTTCAACAAATTACCAGAACCATCTTTGTGCCGGAGATTATGTTGTTTCGGTTACCGATGTAAATGAATGTGAAGATGTTGTGAATTTTACCATTGCTGAACCAACAGAATTGATTATCACCGATACTAGTTTTTCAAATATTTCGTGTTATCAGGCCGATGATGGCGAGATGCATATTACCGTCTCCGGAGGCGTACTGCCTTATACTTATGTATGGAGCGACTTTGGTCCGGGAGTGCCTGATCGTACAAATGTCCCAGCCGGAAATTACTATGTTACTGTTTACGATTCAAATGGATGCAACGTTGTTGAATTTTACCAGTTGACTCAGCCGGCTCAATTGCAGGTTACTATTCCGAATAGCATGTCGATTTGTGAAGGACAGGCCATAACGCTTACTGCTCAGGCCATGGGTGGAACAATGCCCTATACGTATTACTGGAACTCGGGTGGCGGTTTTTCGGAAGGAGCAGGCACTTTGGAATTGACACCACTTACTACAACAACCTATACAGTTTCGGTAGTGGACGCCCATAATTGTGAAAGTAATACCGTATCGATGACCATAACCGTGAGTCCTCATTTGGAAATAACTGAGGTATTACTTCAACAAAACAGATGTTTTCACTCCTGCGATGGCAGTGCTGAGCTGGTTATTATTGGCGGAATTCCTCCGCTAAACTATAGCTGGGGCTCTACCAATCACATATATAATAACCTTTGTGCAGGAATTTATACAGTTACTGTTTCGGATCAGATTGGTTGTTTTGCTACCACTTATTTTCTCATTACTGAACCTGATACATTAACCTATTCAATAAATACTGTAGATGCCAGTTGCTATGGCTCAGAGGATGGTACAGCAAATATTATTGTTGCCGGCGGTACGCTTCCCTATTCATTTTTGTGGCCAAACAATGCAACAACATCTTTTATAACCACAGGTGCAGGTGATTTTGTTGTTACTGTTACCGATGCGCATAGCTGCAGAATCGAAGCATCATATACTGTAGGGCAACCCACTGAATTGGTTGTTCAACCTGCAGGAAACCCACAAATTTGCATTGGGCAGGAGGCAACTGTCTCAGCGCAGGCTGCAGGAGGAACGCCTTATTACGATTTCCACTGGACAGGTAGCGATGGCACAACATACCCAACGCATTTGTTTCATGTCAGCCCTGATACTACAACTATTTATACTGTGACCGTAGTTGATTCACATGGTTGTTTAGGAAATGTTGCCACGGTTACTGTAAATGTTTACCCACCTGTTGAAATTGAATCGGTAACTACCAGCTACGACACGGTTTGTCAGGGGGAAAGGGCCATTATTTATGTAAATGTGATTGGAGGGAATGGAGGCCCCTATATTATCAACCTTGAAAATGGTGCTACGGTTGGCTCCCCATTTACTGTATTTCCGGGATTTACATCAACCTATCATGTAACAGCATCCGATATGTGTGGATCTCCATCGGCAAGCGATTCAATCACTATCACGGTAATGCCATTTCCGGAAGTAAGTTTTACTGCCGACCACGTTAATGGATGTTCACCTGCTGTTGTGCATTTTACCTCGTTGGGTAACGATGAAAATTACTCGTATTTGTGGGACTTTGGTGATTATAATTTTGCAGATATACAAAACCCGATGCATATTTACAACAGTGCAGGTACCTATGATGTATCGCTGATTGTTACTTCACCGTATGGTTGCCAGACCAGTTCAGTAACCAATGATTTGATAACAGTACATCCAACACCTACGGCATCTTTTTATCTTGAACCAGAAATAGCTACACTGCTTGAATCGGAAGTTGTTTTCACAAACTTGTCGCAGGATGCAATGCGATACTTCTGGTATTTTGGAGACGGCGACAGTTCTCTGTTCGTGCATCCGAGGCACCAGTATGCCGATGTTGGTGAGTTTGAAGTATATCTTGTGGCAGAATCGGAGTTTGGTTGTCGCGATACTGTAATGCGGAGAGTTTATGTGGAAAACATAATTACTTTCTATGCTCCCGAAACATTTACCCCCAACGGAGATGGTATCAACGATTGCTTCCGGGTTTGCGGAAACGGAATCGACCCCAATCATTTTGCATTAAGCGTTTACGACCGATGGGGAGAATGTGTCTTTAGTACAGAGTTTTATGATACCGAAGTGAGTTGCGATGCATGCAGTAGTGGATCTTGGGATGGTACCGACAACGGAAACCGCCTCGCCGGTGATAAATATCTCCCTATGGGATTATATACCTGGTATTGCGAGTTTAAAGATGTGAATAATATTACTTATAAGAAATCCGGTAAAATCAGGCTGATACGTTAAGCGTTAGAGTTCTTAGATATTTGAAAATTGAACAGAAAAGAATGATTCTAATTTTAAATCGGTATGTGATGTTTAGAACAAATTGTAACACGTTTTATAACATAAATAAAAAAGAATTACCTTTACAGGTTAGGAATCATAGTGAAGAGCAAACCATTTACAATAAATATCGTCTTGAATTAAACTAAATAATTATGAAGCACTTTGCATTGTTTTTTTTGTTGTTATTATCATTTGCTGCTTATTCGCAAAGCGATGATGAAGTAATTCCCGATTCACGGTTGTATGTCCGATTTAGTGCCGATTACATCAATGTTATGTTGCAATCTGATCCTAAATCAGTTGAATACCTGAACTTTGAACTTGACTTTGGCTACAAAATTATGGACGCCGGACTTGAGAAATGCGAAGGATTACCATATTTACACTACTTCAATTCTACTGATAAAACCGTAGAAGGTATAGTTGAAGACATCAATGAATCATCCATCAATATTATGGAATATCATTACGACAGGAATTACGACAAGCCTAATATTTACCGTATCGGTAACACAGGGCAAGTTATTATTTTTTATTCGTTGAAAGATCTTAACCGGAAATTTAATCAAAACTAAGATGAAAAGAATTTCAGGAATTATTATTATTATACTCCTGCTTGGTATACTGGGTAACTTGAAAGCTCAGACCTACCTGATCAGTCAGGGAGGAACGATTACAACCTGTTCAGGCACGTTGTATGATTCTGGTGGTGCCAATGGTGAGTACGGAACTTACGAAGATTACACAATTACCATCTGCAATAGCACTGGAGGGTCAATTTCACTATTATTTACAGTTTTTCAGCTGGAGTCTGCTACTTACGATCATTTATCGATTTACGACGGACCGAATACTTCGGCAAATGACATTATTTATCATGCTGGTGGCTCAACATTACTTAATCAGGAAATTACCGGAAGTGGCAATTGCCTGACTTTAGTATGGCACACTGATGGATCGGTTACTTATCCGGGTTTTGCTGCAACTATTTCCTGCACTTATCCATGTCAGGATTATACTATTGATATTGTAAGCTCAAACCCTCCGCAGAGTCCTCCTGCTGATTCGCTCTGGGTTGATGTTTGTCAGGGTGAAACCGTAACTTTTACTGCCACCGCTGATTTCTCTAATAATAATGTTGATTACAATCAAACTTTGGCAAACACAACCTGGTACTGGACGGTTGTGTCGGAGGCTGGTACCGAGGACTTAGGTGGCTTGGGGCAAAACACGCTCACCTATACTTTCACCAACGAAGGAGGCTATTATATAAATCTCCAGACCGTGGATATGAATGGCTGTACTCAAATTCTTAACGATTACTGGCGGGTTAGGGCTTCGCTTACACCTGATTTTACAGTGACACACCCGGCAACTGTGTGTCCTGGTGAGACTTTCGACCTTACCGGTACCGCGAGTGTGGACCCATGGGTACTGCAAATACCGGAAGTTGCTTTTATTGAAGTTTGTTTCGAAGACGTTGTTGGTGTCGATCAGGAACAATGCTTTGTTCACAGTGCTTTTGCACCGGGGCAGTTTATTACTGCAGCTTCTGATGTGGAATCGATTTGTATGAATATGGAGCATTCCTATATGGGAGACCTGGATATTTGGATTGAATGCCCGAACGGACAGACTGCAAACCTTTTTGAACAGGCCTGCGGGGGTACCTATTTTGGCGAAGCTAACGATAATGATGATTGCGTTCCCGGTGTTGGGTGGAATTATTGCTGGAGCATGTCAGGGTCTTCGCTGATGTCTGCTAATTGTTATACTGGATCCTCTTTACCTGCCGGAACTTATTTGCCTGTTGGTAGCTTTTCATCGTTGATTGGTTGCCCGTTGAACGGCGAGTGGTGCATTCACTTCCTGGACAACCTGAGTATAGACGATGGAAATGTTTTCACTGTAGAGCTCCACTTTGCAGATTATTTGATTCCGAGCGCTGAAAACATGTGGACTTATACCACCACATATAACACTTCGCCTACTTCAACTGATCTTGAATGGACAGGAGAAGGCGTAGGAGCTAACACGGGAGGAGTTACCACCGCCTCATCTCTTACACCAGGGAGTCAACCCTTTACGTTTTCGGCAACCGATAATTTAGGGTGTACTTACGATACTACAGTGTATGTAACGGTACTTCCTTTCAACGATCCTACATGCTGTGTTTTCCCTGATCCCAATGCCGGAAACGATGATCAGGTTTGTTCAAACTCATATACTTTTAATGGAACCATCACTCAGGGCAATACCGCAAATTGGACATTGGTAAGTGGACCTGGAACAGGTACATGGACGAATCAGACATCTCCTGCTGCAACGGTAACAGTAAGCGCTTATGGTACTTATGTGTTTCAGTTATATGAGCAGAATTTGTCGCCTTCCTGCTCTGCAACTGATCAAGTTACCATTGTCTTTCTCGAAAATCCACAATCAACATTTACAGTAACTACAATCCCTTGTTTTGGTGGAAATACAACAGTAACTTACACGGGCAATGCCCAATCTACAGCTACATATAATTGGAATTTTAACGGAGCTCAGGTAATCAGCGGGAGCGGCGCTGGTCCATATGTTCTTTCGTGGACTACTGCAGGAGCACATCCCGTGAGCCTACAGGTAGTACAAGATGGTTGTACATCAACCAACACAACAAACAGTGTTATGATGCCTGCAGTTCTCTCTCATGTTCTTACTACCCACAATGATCCTTGTTATCAAAGTTGTCAGGGTAATGCATCTGTTTTAGTAACTGGTGGAACAGCCCCATATACGTATTCATGGGCTTCGGGCAATAACTATTTACCAAACCTCTGTGCAGGAAACTACGCCATTACAGTAACCGATGCAAATGGATGTACTACAGTTGAGAGCTTTTCGATATCGGAGCCTACACAAATGGTAATGACCTCATATCAGACTACAAATCTATCGTGTTACAACGCTGCTGATGGAGCAATTGCAGTTGTGGCTCAGGGTGGAACAGGCAACCTTATGTATATTTGGAGTGATATCGGTGTAGGTGAACCCACACGCGTAGGTATGAGTGCCGGGAACTATTCTCTCACAATTATGGATGAAAATAATTGCCAATTAGTGGAATTCTTTCAGTTGACACAACCCGATGAACTACTGTTAACAATTTCGAATAGCTTATCTATTTGCGAATGGCAGACAGCACATATTGTTGCTCAACATATGGGAGGAACAGCTCCGTATAGCTTTTTCTGGGATACCGGTACGGGTTACGAAATTGGTCCGAATGAATTGAATACTGTACCCCATCAAACAACTACCTACAATGTATATGTTCAGGATGGTAATGGTTGTAAGAGCAATACAGCCTCAATGACGGTAACTGTTAGTCCGGAACTAATTATTGATACGATTTTACTTCAGCATAACCGGTGTTTCCAATCCTGTGACGGCAGAGCTGAACTTCAAATAACCGGAGGCATTCCACCTCTTCAGTACAGTTGGGGATCAGCCGATAACGTGCTTGCTGGATTATGTGCAGGTATTTATACCGTTACTGTCACCGATGAAATCGGATGTACTATTAACGATGTATTTACAATTACCCAACCCGACGAAATAACTTACACGCTAAACACTGTTCCTGCATCGTGCTACAACTACAACGATGGTGAAGCAACTATTTATGTTCAGGGAGGCGTACTACCATATACATATCTATGGCCTGACGGTGACACTGATATGACAATGTTAAATCATTCTGGAGTATATATTGTTACTGTTACAGATGATCACAACTGCCGGATTGAAGTTCCGATTACAATTACCCAGCCCGATGATATATTACTCATTTCATCAGATGATAAGCAGATTTGTATTGGGCAAAATGCGATACTTTCAGCACAGGCAGTAGGTGGAGTGCCATATTACAGTTTCCTGTGGCAAGGAACCGATGGCAGCACATTCCCGACAGCTTCCATTACAGTAAACCCTGATGTAACTACCGAATATTCGGTGACTGTGACCGACTCTCATGGTTGCATGGGTAATGTTGGTTTAGTGAGAGTGAATGTTTATCCTCCGCTAACAATTACCGATATTGTAACCAGCTATGACACCGTTTGCCCTGGTGAACCTGCTATTATTGAGGTTGATGCAGCTGGCGGAAATGGGGGGCCATATATGCTTCTGCTTGAAGATGGCTCTGTTGTACCAAGCCCGTTTACTGTGTATCCTCAGGTTACAACCATGTATTATGTGACCTTGATGGATGCTTGTGGCTCTCCTTCAGCAGTTGATTCAATAAAAATTAATGTATATCCGGCACCGCCAAATTTGTTTGTTTCCGACAGGGTGTCGGGTTGTCCGGGAGTTGCCATTAATTTTACGGAATTAAATAGTGTTAACAGCCTTTCATATTTATGGAACTTTGGTGACAATGGTTATTCTATCGAGAAAAACCCTGCGCATATCTATACTGAACCCGGGGTTTATTCGGTTAGCCTTACAACACGAACTTCCTTCGGGTGTTCAACCACACAGACAATACCTTACATGATTACTATCTTCGAAAACCCGGTTGCATCGTTCACAGTAACACCTGAGATTGTTTCGGTACTTGATGGCGATGTGTTTTTCGAAAATCTGTCCAGCTTGGCAGACTCTGTATATTGGTTTTTTGGAGATGGTGATAGCTCAATTTACTATAGTCCATGGCACAGGTACGAACAAATTGGAAATTATGAGATAATGCTTATTGTTGCAACTGAACATGGTTGCACCGACACGACTTTCCGTAATGTTGTGGTGAATGGAGAATTTTCATTCTATGCTCCCACAATGTTTACCCCTAATGGTGACGGTAAAAACGATTGTTTCAGAATCTGTGGTAATGGTATCGATGCAAATACATTCTATATGATGATTTACGACAGATGGGGCAATAAAGTGTTCGAGACCGAAACATATAACCCCAATGTAATATGTAAATCTTGTGCCGAAGGCTCATGGGATGGTACAAATAAGGGTGACGTTGACAAGGGCGATACAATTCTTGAAAACGGTGTGTATACTTGGTATTGCGAGTTTAAGGACTGGCACGGTACTATTTATCATAAAACAGGAAATGTTCATTTGGTTCGATAATAAAAAAGCCGGCTAGCCGGCTTTTTTGTTTTTAATATTCTTCCTGAGAATTTTAGAGTTCTCGATATTCCCTGACGTAAGTTTGTGTTGTGCGTTTGATTATTGCGATTGTAAGCAAATTACCTAATTTATGAGTGCAGGTTATCAGCTAAAACAATTCATTAATTTCTTTTTTAATTGTATCGAGAGCAACTTGATTGGGAGCTTTGGTCAATTCTATTAACTTATCGAAGATCGATTTTGTCAGAACCATAGCCTCATCCGAAGGGTCAAGGCCTGCTGCACAGGTATTGATAAGTTTAATCGTGTTTTCTTTAGCAATTTTTACAATATCCCATGTTTCCGGTCGCAGATATAGTTGCTGCGACAGGTTATGCTCAAATTCAGCACGGATATTTACCAGCATTTCACGCTGTAGTTCGTTCACAGTCATCCCCGGTTGCTGTATGCGCATCACTAAATGGTTCGGACTTATACGCTCAAGTAGTAAAACAACTCTTTCGTATGCCTGAAGTCGGATTGGCGTAATAATGGATTGGTTTTTAAGTGAAACTTCAAGTTTACGGTTTTCTGCATCCCTTTTCAACATTTTGTCGATCACAAGATACGCTGTTAATAAAACAAGTAGCGGGGGAATGGTAATTGTTAAAATTTCTGCCAGCATGATGAAGTAATTTTATTTATGCTCTACAATATTAGTTAATTATAAAATAACTGCGTAATTTCGGCAAAGAAAACTAAATATTATGGAAAAAGCATCAGACAGACTTAATAAATTGGCTGTTTCAGCCACATTGGCAATGACAAATAAGAGCCGGGAGCTTAAGGAACAAGGTATTGACGTGATTAATCTGAGTATTGGAGAGCCCGATTTTAATACTCCGGATTATATAAAAGAAGCTGCAAAAAAGGCTATCGACGAAAATTATACGCATTACCCTCCAGTTCCGGGATATACCGAACTGAGAAAGGCAGTGGTCAACAAGTTTAAGAGAGAAAATAATCTTGATTTTACCGTGGATCAAATTGTTGTATCTACGGGCGCAAAACATTCCATAATTAATGTCTTCCTCAGTGTTCTGAACCCGGGCGATGAGGTGATTGTACCTGCACCTTATTGGGTAAGCTATGTTGATATGGTTAAACTTGCCGATGGAGAGGTGATTGAAATCCCTTGCAGTATTGAACAGGATTTTAAAATGACTCCCGCTCAATTGAAATCAGCCCTCAACGAAAAGACACGAGCATTAATATTCAGCTCACCTTCGAATCCTACCGGAAGTCTGTACACCCGCGATGAACTGAGGGCATTTGCCGATATTCTTCAGCAGTACCCGAGGGTAATAGTTATTTCAGATGAAATTTATGAACATATAAATTTTGTTGGTCCCCACCAAAGTATCGCTCAGTTTGAAAATATACGCGACAGGGTAGTGGTGGTGAACGGTGTTTCGAAAGGTTATGCCATGACCGGATGGAGAATTGGGTTTATAGGAGCCCCTCTATGGATTGCAAAAGCATGTGTTAAACTTCAGGGGCAATTTACCTCGGGTGCTTGCAGCATAGCTCAAAAAGCTGCTGAAGCTGCCTTGAATGCCGGAAATCATGCGTGTAAAGAAATGACATCCATCTTTAAAAAACGCCGTGATGCAGTGTTGCAACAAATGAAAGATATTCCAGGAATGAAAACAAATGTTCCTCAGGGCGCTTTCTACGTATTTCCGGATATTAGTTATTTCTTCGGAAAATCGGATGGAGAATGCACTATTAAAACATCTGATGATCTTGCTTTATATCTTCTAAATAAAGCACATGTAGCCACCGTGGCCGGTGAAGCTTTTGGTGCTCCTGAATGTCTGCGTTTATCATATGCTACATCGGAAGAGGAAATGAGTAAAGCCATTGACCGAATTAAAAAAGCACTGGCATTGCTGAGATAGTCCCTGAGCTTATTAATTTAGTTTAATCTCGCTTATATTGTGATTATTCCACTTAGCTAACCGGTGAAATCTCAAAGGTTTATTTTATTACTGACACGATTTCTATTTTTTAATACTATTTGAAGTATAATTGAATTGGTTTGATGCATAATTATAACGATGCATTGTGTAACCCGCACATAGTCGCAATAGTACCTGAAAACAATTAGTAAACCTTTTCGTATTGAAGCTTTGTTTTGGTTTAGTCGTCGAAAAATCAAAGCTGTACTTTTAAAAACAAATAAAAATCACTATTTTTGTATTAAGATTTATAACATGAATTCCGAACACGAAACGTTGTTGCTTAATCTCCAGGACAAAGTTGAAAAACTTTCAGCCCTGTTTTTTGTTGAAAAGGAAAAAAACAACAAACTTTTGTCGGAATTAGAACAATATAAATTATCTTTGAGTGATAGTAAACAACAAATAGAAACTTTAAAATCAAAATATGAAAACCTTCGTTTTGCCGGAGCCTTTAGAGCAAACAGCGAAATAGAACAGGCAGAAGCAAAGCAAAGGTTAAACAGGATAATACGGGAAATTGATCAATGTATTGCTCTTTTAAACAAATAGAATGGACGAGAAACTGACCATACATGTTACGATAAGTGAGCGCACCTATCCAATCAACATAAAACGCAACGATGCTGATGGAGAAGCCAGGATACGTCAGGCAGCAGACCTTATCAACAACACGGTAAGCCAGTTTCGCAGAATGGGTTATGTTAACCGCGATGAACAGGATTATTTGGCAATGTCGGCATTGCAGATTTGTTTGAAGCTGATTGAAAAAGATAACAATGTAGATATTGCACCCATAATAAACAAGCTGAAGGATATCAGTTTAATAATTGATGAAATTCTTGAGAAGGAGCAAAAAGTTCTTTAACATAAAAAAATTCGGCCCGTATTAATTCTTTATAGGTTGAAAAGCTCAACACTAAAACAATTGGAGCTATGCTCTGATTATCGACGGCAGGCCTCATTCCATTTTGGTGGAATTGCTTAAGCACAGAGGAAGGCGAAAATTTTCAGGATGCTCCACCCATGTTATAAACAGGGGTTTTTCTAACATGTAAAGATTTTAATACGGGTTTTTTAATAACTTAAACTAATATATTATTGAAATGGAAATAATGATATGGATTGTTGGTGCCGCGGCACTGGTAGCAGGGGGAGGAGTTTCATATTTTGTATGGGACAAAGCGCTTGTTAGAAAAAAAGACAGGATGATTCGGGATGCAGAGCAAGAGTCAGAGGTAATCAAAAAAGAAAAGATACTTCAGGCAAAAGAGAAATTTCTGCAACTCAAGGCAGAGCACGAAACACAAATTAACGAGCGAAATCAGAAAGTGCTTGTAGGCGAAAACCGCATTAAACAGAAAGAAGGTGCCTTATCGCAAAAGCTGGAAGAGGTACAGCGGGAAAAGAAAGAAATGGAGATGCTTCGTGAAAGCATTGACACTCAGAAAGAACGACTCGCAAGAAAAGAAGAAGAACTGGAGAAGCTGCATAAAGAACAGGTCATAAAGCTCGAAACTCTATCGGGTTTATCGGCTGAAGAAGCCAAAAAACAAATCATGGAATCGCTTAAAAACGAAGCCAGAACCGAATCGATGGCTCTTGTTAATGAAATTGTGGAAGAAGCAAAAATGACCGCCAATAAAAAGGCAAAGAAAATAGTTGTGGAAACCATTCAACGCGTTGCCTCTGAAGTTACAATCGAAAATGCAGTTACTGTTTTTCATATTGAAAGCGACGAACTTAAAGGCAGAATAATCGGACGGGAAGGTAGAAATATCAGAGCCCTTGAGGCTGCCACTGGTATCGAAATTATTGTTGACGATACTCCGGAAGCTATTATTTTGTCTGGCTTTGACCCTGTGAAACGCGAGGTGGCCCGGTTAGCACTTCATCAGCTTGTTACCGACGGACGCATCCACCCTGCCCGAATCGAGGAAGTCGTTAATAAAGTTGCACAGCAGGTTGAAGAAGAAATGATTGAGACAGGAAAGCGAACCACCATTGATATGGGTGTACATGGTTTGCATCCTGAATTGATACGCCTGATTGGTAAAATGAAATACCGATCATCCTACGGTCAGAATTTGTTACAACATTCGCGCGAGGTGGCTAACCTTTCTGGAATTATGGCTGCCGAACTAGGACTGAATGCAAAATTGGCTAAACGCGCTGGGCTGCTTCACGATATTGGTAAAATTCCCGATGAGGAAACTGACCTTCCGCACGCTATATATGGGATGCGCCTTGCTGAAAAATGTAAAGAACGCCCTGAAGTTATCAATGCCATTGGAGCCCACCACGATGAAGTTGAAATGACAAGCCTCATTTCACCCATTGTTCAGGTTTGTGATGCCATTTCGGGAGCACGCCCCGGAGCACGCCGCGAAATTGTTGAATCGTATATAAAACGCCTTAAAGATCTTGAAGCTCTTGCATTGTCATATCCGGGTGTTATGAAAACCTATGCAATTCAAGCCGGAAGGGAGCTCAGGGTAATTGTGGGTAGCGAGAAAGTTACCGATGCCGACACCGAAAAACTTAGCCAGGAAATTGCCCAGAAGATACAGACCGAAATGACATATCCGGGCCAGGTTAAAATTACAGTTATCAGAGAAACCAGAGCTGTTAATTACGCTAAATAAAAAAGATGAGCAAACCGATTCTTTGTGGTAAAAAAGTTCTTGTAACAGGTGGTGCCGGTTTTATCGGATCCAACATAGTAGATAAACTCCTGAAGCAGGGTAATAAGGTTGTTTGCCTCGATAATTTTGCAACCGGCAAGAGAGAAAACCTTGCCGATGCATTGAATCATCCAAATTTTACCTTGATTGAAGGTGATATCAGAAACTTCGAAATTTGCTGTACTGCAGTAGAAGGAATTGAAATTGTGCTGCATCAGGCGGCTCTTGGGTCTGTGCCAAGATCGATAAATGATCCGAAAACTACCAATGACGTGAACATTGGGGGGTTTATGAATATGATTTGGGCAGCAAAACAGGCCGGAATTAAACGCTTTGTTTTTGCAGCCAGTAGTTCAACGTATGGCGATAACAAAGACCTTCCAAAAGTGGAAGATACCATTGGACGACCACTTTCTCCCTATGCGGTAACAAAATATGTAAACGAATTGTATGCTAAAGTTTTTTCTGATCTGTTTGGGATAACTACTATTGGTTTACGATATTTTAATGTATTTGGTAAACGCCAAGATCCTAATGGTTCCTATGCTGCGGTGTTCCCGAAGTTTATAAGCAATTTTCTCAGGCATGAAGCTCCCCTGATTCATGGGGATGGCACACAAAGCCGCGATTTTACGTATGTGGATAATGTGATTCAGGCTAATGAATTGGCTGCTGTTACAGAAAATACTGAAGCCTTCAATACGGTTTTCAATATTGCGTATGGTGAAAGCAATACGCTGAATAATTTGACGCAAGAAATAAAATCGCTCTTACTAAACTATGATGCTGAAATAAATTCAATTGAACCGATGTTTGGCCCGGAGCGAACAGGAGATATCAGACATTCCCTTGCATCAATTGAGAAAGCAAAACGATTGCTGGGCTATGCACCCGAATTTAATGTGCATCAGGGGCTTAAACTTGCTATAGACTGGTACTACCGACAATTGAAAGCTTAATATACGATGTTGCCAAAACAAGGCATTATCATACAGGCGCGCCTTGGGTCCACAAGGTTCCCTGGAAAAATACTGAGAGATTTTTCCGGTGGCAGATCGATTTTACAGATACAATGCGAAAAACTAACAGGATTAAATGAGACGCAACTTATTGTGGCAACAACTACCTCTGAAAAGGATGATGATATTGAGATGTTTTGTAAAGACCACGACTTGTTATGCTTTAGGGGTTCCGAAAATGATGTGCTGAAGCGGTTTATCGATTGCGCTCACAAATATGAATTTACCCATGTAATAAGAGTTTGTTCCGATAACCCGTTTTTGTCGGGAAAGGGTGTCGCCCAACTAATACAGTTACAAGCAAATTCTCCTGATTCCGATTATATTGCTTTTAAAATTGGAGACAAGCCAAGCATTCTCACCCACTTTGGATTATGGGCTGAAGCTGTGAGGGTTTCTGCTCTAAAACGCATCGCTAATACTACAAATGAGTCATTCTATCATGAGCATGTTACCAATTATATTTACAATAACCCCGATCTTTTTAATATTACATTTATTGACCTCGGCAGCTTTTGGGAGAGCCGTCAACAGTTGCGGTTTACAGTGGATACTCCCGAAGACTTCATGAATATGGCTGTGTTATATGCTTTAACTAGCAATAATGATGATGCTGAGCAATTAGTGTATGCAGCAGAACAATCGCCAGCTTTGCTTGAATCAATGAAAAAACAGATAATAAAAAACACCAAATAATGAAACCGGTTTATGTTATCGGAGAAATAGGGCAGAACCACAACGGGTCGGTAGATATTGCAAAACAACTTATCGATATCGTTGCAGTTCCGGTTGTGGATGAATTATTCAACAGAGAATTGAAGCCGATGAATGCCGTTAAGCTGACAAAACGCGACCTGAATGAAGAATTGTCGGCTTCAGCAATGATGCGTCCTTACGATTCACCAAACAGCTTTGGAAAAACTTATGGGGAGCATCGGAAAGCCCTTGAACTTGACGATGAGCAGCATGCTGAATTGTATCGTTACGCAAAATCGAAAGGACTTGATGTGGTTGAGACCTTGTGTGCAAAAGGGTGTCTGGTTATGCTGAAACATTTTTTACCCGACAGACTGAAAGTTGCAAGCCGCGATCTTACAAACCTTCCCTTGCTCGCTGCAATGGCCGAAACTAAAATCCCCATGATACTTTCAACCGGAATGGGAGGGGTGAATGAGCTGGAAAATGCCCTTCAGGTTATCACAAAATTTCATTCCGATATTTCCATACTGCATTGTTTATCGGAATATCCAAGCGATTACAAAAACGTAAATTTGCGTACCATAAATTATCTGCAGAAACACTACCCGCAAAATACCATAGGATACAGCGACCATACCTTGGGTATTATGGCACCGATTGCAGCAGTGGCACTTGGCGCTGAAATTATCGAGAAACACATTACCCTCGACCGCAACATGAAAGGTACCGATCATAAAGGTTCATTAGGACCCGAAGGGATTTGGAGAATGATGCGCGATATAAGGAATCTGGAATTATCGTTGGGCGTTGAGGAATTTTATATCTCTGAAGCTTCAAAAGCTTCCAGTGTAAAGCTTGAGCGGTCAATTGCAACAATCCGCAATATGCGAAAGGGCGAAACCATTACCGAAAACGACCTGCACCTTCTGAGTCCTGGCGATGGCTATAAATGGGCTCAGGTTGGGTTGATTATAGGGAAAAAACTCATTGCGGATGTTGCAGAAAATGAGATCATTTACCCAAATATGATTGAATAATATGATAAAACTGGTGCTTACCGACATCGACGGAGTCTGGACCGATGGGGGTATGTATTACGACCAGACAGGTAATGAATCGAAGAAATTCAATACCACCGATAGTGCAGGTGTGCTTTTTTTGCATTTGCTGAACATTCCGGTTGGAATAATCACCGGAGAAGATACCGAAATAGTGAAGCGGAGAGCCGCAAAACTAAAAGTGGATTATGTTTTTATGGGCGTACAGAATAAACTTCTGGTTGCCCGTGAGCTGTGTGAAAAACTGAACATTTCGTTAAGTGAGGTGGCATATATCGGCGACGACCTCAACGACATCAACCTGCTGAAAGCCGCAGGAATGAGCGCTGTACCCTATGGAGCCCCCGGATATGTTGCCTGCCATGCCAACATGCAACTGACAAAAAAAGGGGGTGATGGTGTTTTCAGAGAATTTGTCGAAACACTGCTTGGTCCCGATTTATTACAACAGGCTATCGGATTGTATCTCGATTCACAACGCTGATGAATGGCAGCAACATAAATCAAATTGAGGTAAATTACCCTGTTGGCGAAATTCGGGCAAACGGTTTTGCCATGTGGCCAGTTCTCAGAATATACCTGGGTGATAAACTTCTTTTCGATAAAGACCGGAGGGTAAAAATTGCTGCAATCAATAAAAAACTTTTTATAAAATCGCTGCTATTTGGATTGTTCCCGATTTTTAAAAAAGCCGATTACCTCGTTTTTTCGGTGAACAGTCAGCGACGCATTCTGAATGGATTCATGGTGGATAGGTTCGATTATCTTACCGAAAAGCTAAGCAACTGCCTTTTTGCCGAAAGCCCAAGTCCTTTGCATTCAAAGCGTTCTCAGATACCCACCAAAAATATTATGTCGAAATCGTGGTTTCATGTTTTCGAAATGATGATTTCGGTTTTTTTCCGGCCAAGGTGGAAAGGTAATGACATTTTGCATCAGATACTCCAAGAATCTGGGCAACAACTGGAATACCGGTCTATTGCCAAAAGATATCTGGCGCAGTATAAAATCATGAAGTTCCTGATTAAACATAAGAAAATAAAAGCGCTATTCCTTATCACGTCCTATACAAATATGGGGTATGTAAAAGCATGTCGCGACTCAAGCATTCCTGTTGTCGAAATGCAGCACGGTGTAATCAACGCCTCGCACTATGCCTATAATGTTGCTGTTGATATCGATGCCCATAATTATCCTGATTACCTGCTCACATGGGGTAACTTCGAAAAGCACATTTTTTCGGAGAAGAATTTCTTTATTCAGCAGGACAATGTGTATCCGGTCGGGCATTTCTATCTGGACTATATCAACAGCCGGAATAACACTGACGAAGTGTTGCAACAGAAGCTATCAGGTTATAAATTAACGCTTGCATTCACTGCGCAGGACGCTTTCGAAGAAAAGGTGTTACCTCTTATTATTGAATTGGCGCAACGCAAACCCGAATGGGCAATCGTATATATCCCGCGCCGGAAAACTGAGGATCAGTACCCAACACTTCCCTGCAACATTATTTTTGCATCGCATTTAAATTGCTACCAGATAATTGCACAAACCGACTGGCATATTACAGTGAGCTCAACTTGTGCACTTGAGGCACCGGCTATCGGGAAACCAAACGTACTGCTCAATTTCGAGAACCGCTCTCAGCTCTTTTTTGGTGCTACATTTTCCGGCAAAACACACACACGATTTGTAAGAGATATTGATGAACTGATCACTTCGCTCGAAAATGATTTTATTCCTAACCGTAGTACCATCATCGACGAATCAAATGAATTGTTTGCAGCCGATTTTAAAAATAATGTAATAAATTTTATTTCACAGGTTTTTCATAAATGAAGCTGGGGCAACATAAAATATTATTCAAGACTGCGGGTGTGTACACCTTCGCCAATTTCCTGAATGCAGCAATACCTTTCCTGTTGTTGCCTTTCATGACCACGCACCTGTCGCCCGGCGATTACGGGATTGTGGCAATGTTTCAGGTGCTGATGCAATTTACCACGCCCTTTGTGGGAATGAATGCCACTTCAGCATTAACGCGGCAGTACTACGAAAGAGATACCATCAACATTAAACAGTATGTGTCGGATAGCTTCTTTATCACGATGGTTACGGGGATTTTTATTACCCTGCTGTTTATACTGTTTAAAAGTCCGCTGGCATCGATTACTCAATTTCCCGAAAATTGGCTTTTTGTAGTGGTAGTGTATTGCCTTGCGCAGAATATCGGACTGATTATATTGTCGTTGTGGCAGGTACAGTATAAGCCGGTACCTTATGGTATTTTCAGGATTGGACGTACCGTGCTCGATATTACATTTTCGGTTTGTCTGATTTTATTCGTAGGAATGAAATGGGAGGGTATGGTGATTGGTCAGACTTCTGCTACCATTCTACTTTCGTTTGTCGCGTTGTTTTTTCTGCTTAAAGGCAAATGGTTGACGGTAAAAGTGAACAAGGCATATGTGATTGATGCATTGAAATTTGGTGTCCCGTTAATTCCACATGTGGTTGGCGCTATTATTATCACATATTCCGATCGACTATTTATCACCAATATGGTAAACCTCGAAGAAACCGGTTTATACAGTGTTGGGTATAATGTGGGAATGATTGTTTATCTGGTTCAGAATTCATTTAATCAGGCATGGGTACCATGGTTTTACGAAAAATTAAAAAACAACCTCATTGCCGATAAAATCAAAATCGTTAAATTTACGTATGCGTATTATGTTGCGATGGCAGCGATTGTGGCAGTCATCACCCTGGGAGCACCATGGTTTTTTGCCACTTTTCTTGGTAAAGATTTCCACAGCGCAGTCCAATTTGTTTTTTGGATAGCACTTGGCTTTGGGTTTAACGGTATGTACAAAATGGTTGTAAACTATATTTTTTACCTGAAAAAAACATATATTATCAGCATTATGACTGTGGTAACTGCTGTAATAAATATTGTGCTGAATTATTTCTTCATAAAAAGTATGGGAGCCATAGGTGCTGCAAAAGCAACGGCTGTTTCGTTTTTTATCGAATTTATTGTTGTGTGGATTATCAGTTCGCGATTATATAAAATGCCCTGGTTACTGAGAATTAAAGAATGATAGGAATACTTTCATATTTCCCGACGCTTGCTTTCATACCGCACTATGCATTTGCGCTTACTTTTATTTATGCTGTCATTCGAAGGAAAGATATTGTAATTAATCACTTTTCGAGTTTGCAAGCCATTAAAAGCAATTTTCTGCTACTGTTGCTCATTGCTTCACTGAGTGTTGCAAACTGCTTTATCGGAGTTGTTTTTTATGGAACAGAGCCGGGTTTCCCATATCCGGTACTCATGCTTGCCACCTACTTTATTGCATTGTCGTTGTCGAAAACCGACCTGAAATTTATTTTCTGGCTGGCTGTGATAGAATCGCTTGTGGTTGTAGCTGAATTTGCAAGCGGAACCTCCAGTTTTATTCCTGCTTATGCCAGTATGGATAATCCCGACACTGATCTGCTGTACTTTTCGAGACCCATGGGCTTGAGCTATAATTCAAGTATTGTCGCCTACAAACTGCTGGTAGCAATTTTAATTGCCGAGTATCTCGACAAACGAACTCTTCTGTATCGGTTGGCTCAGGTGGTGCTGCTGGCAGGAATCATTCTCACTTTTTCGAGAACAATTCTTGTGGTTTTGGTAATTTACTTTGCAATTCGATATTCACGGCAGTACCTGATTGCATTTGTTGAACTCGTAAGGTTCAGGATCAGATACACAAATCTTGTATTCCTTTTTGCATTCAGTGCTTTTATTGTGGTATCGTTTTATTTTGCCTATACAAATTTTTCTTCGATAAGCACACAGTTTACGCGCGGGCGTGGCAACATCGAATTTTCGGGAAGAGAAAAAATCTGGCCTCAGTTTATTGACTTTATCAAAAAAAATCCTTTGGCAGGAAACCATTCGCTCAAGTTTTATGCCGATTACCATGGGATACCCGACTCTGCCCATGCACACAATTCGTTCCTGCAGGTGCTTGCCGATAATGGCATTTTCATTTTTGCGCTGTACATGATATTTGTTTTCGCAAATATTAACCGGAAAAATGTGTACTACATTTTACCGATACTCATTTACAGTATAACACAGTATGGAGTGTTCTGGGGAATATCGCTACTTGATATTGTATTCATGATGATTTTGTTGCGCAAAGACAAAGAATTAACGATGCTGACTTGTAAACCCATTCAAATTTCATGAAAATAATACTGGTAAACCATTATGCCGGTTCACAATCGGAACCTACCTTCTGCAAATACAGACAAAACATAATGTAATTACCCAACGTATAATCAAAAACTAAGGAATCATGAAACAACTTCCTCCCGCCCGAGCCATCGGCACGGGATTCGGAGTAGGAGGTGAATAGCGAATTATAAAAATCATTACAAAATCACTAATTACCATAAAGAACAAAGCGAGACAATGGCAAATGCCAGATGTCAAAGGTTTATAAGCAATTAAAGAACAATCGTGTTTCAGATGGCAAAAGTCGCTCTCCTCAGTAGAACCCACATTTGACTTTTGGCATCAGACTTCTGACATGCAATATTACTTCTTCAAAAGGAACCCGGAAGGTGGATTTCATTATTGCCGATAAAATATTGATAACGAAAGCTACAAAATTAATTCAAATCAATTAAAATAGTTTTCTCTTGAACATTCATATTTATTATTTTTACATAAAGCTTATGTTATGAAACTAATTTGTTTATTCTCTTTACAATTAATATTCTTGATTAATTATTCCTTTGCCCAAACCGAATGGATTACGGAGATACCTGTTTTCGGTGATGCATGCTCAATGTTACGTACAAAAGATAGCTGTTACGCCGTTCTAAAATGCCCTATTTATTACAACGCTGATTCCACAAACTACTTTTACGACCTGCAGCTTAGTAAAGTAACGCCACAGGGCGAATTGCTCTGGTACGACACTGTTTTTTCCGATACCTTGGATTTTGTTGATCTTAGCTTTATCCAACTTTCGAACGAAGATTATTTTATTACCGGGCAATGCTGGTGTTGCCCGTTTTATTGCATTGTTTCAAAAGAAGGAGAATTAAAGTATTTCGACAGGCTCGAAAATTACATGGGGACATATAGTAGTTTCTTTTCCCCTATAGAGATATCCGATACTGAGGTATGGGTTCTGGGTGGGTATTCACAAATGTATATCACTAAAATTAACCTTACCAACCATGAAGTAAGCGTTGATTCCAGTGCTTTATGCATTCATAACGCGAGCTGGCCATTAATGGAAAGCTTATCTGATAATAGAATTCTTGTAGCTTCAAATTATTTAACAAATATTTATATAATTGATATTGCTCAAAATGTTATTAATCAAACCTCGTTAAATTCTAGGTTTTTTAACCCTCGTTATAAACCATTCCATATTAATCCGTATGACAGCCTTTATTATTTCTACGTACAAACACTTGATCCGTATCCCAATATCAGGTATGGCTTTATGGTACTCAACAGCCAGCTCGATTCAATAAAATTCATCGATAACACCGAATTCTATCCCAACCAATCGCAGGTAGAATATCCGAGAATATTGGATTTCGATTTTCCAAAACCCGGTAACATCACCATGACCGGGTATATCTATTGGTATCCTGGATATAGTGAGGAATTGCCATATATCCATAGCTATAACTACATCGAAGATACCGACGAGTATTTCCATGCCTATGTCGGGTCGGTCACCAGGTATAGCATCAACATGCTAAAAGACGGCAATGGTTACGTAATGCTCCATGCATTCCAGGGCAATCCGGGTTTCGTGTTTTTGGTAAAAGAAAACACCGATACCCTCACAAACCGGGTACCCGACCTGGAATATGACACTGCTGTAAAAATCTATCCAAACCCGGCAGGCGCTTACATAACAATAGAAAGCAATAAAACGACTTTCAGCGAAATCATCATACTCAACGCCGTGGGGAACACAATAAGCGACATAACATTTGGAGAAACCAGGCAAAAAGAAATATCCGTCGAAAAACTTGCTCCCGGCAGGTATTTCATAAAAATACGTAATAATAAAAACCAAACGCATATTACATCATTCGTAAAATCCTGAACCTATGAAAACAAAGCTGTTCTTTTCCCTCCCCATCCGGGTCACTCGCAGAGAACTCGGATGCAACCGAAATTTGTATGACTGTATTTCATAGTTCTGGTAGCAAACAGCAAAATTGACGGCAAAATAATGATTACCAATTCCACGGGGCAACCGGTTTACGAAACAATTATTACATTTGCAGAACAACTTGTTACTGTGAGCGGACTGCCTGCCGGTACATTTACGGTGTATTATATCGAAAATGGAGCGGTAATAGCAAGTGCGGGTGCAATTGTGGAGTAATTACCGAAAAGATGGTATTTCCCATTGGGGAACGTTGGCAGGAATGAAGTTTTTGATAATAAGTTAAAAAGCTAAATAGAGTAAAAAAAATTATTGCTGATTAATTTTTTCAAATGCACAACGGATCTTAATAAAAATTTTATTAAATTGTTAAAAACTCGTAAATTTTGACTTTATATTATTTTGATGAATAAAATTATTGTTTTAAATGGAATTGTGACAATAATAGAGTTGGTGCAACAATAAGGCTTGATAATTATGAAGAATCGTGTTTTTACATGTTTTACAAGAATTATTCTAATATTTCTTGTTTTTGTTTCAAGTTCTCATTTTGTTTTTGGGCAAAATGTTTCTTTAGATACATTATTTGGAGACTCTGGAATAGTGGTTACCCCAAATACAAGAGGGATGATGAAATCAATACTATTAAAAGATAATGGAATCTTGTGTGTTGGTTATAATAGAAATCTTGGGGCTAATAATTTAGAGATACGATTAGTTATTGCCAAATATACCCCTGATGGGAGTCTGGATAATTCATTTGGTGATGGTGGTATTGTTCAGGATTCAATATACTATGGAGATATGCCATATTCTGTGATAGAGCAACCGAATGGTAAGTTTACTATTGCTGGAGTGGGATTTAAAGAGTCACCTAACAGTCCAAATTATGCTTGCGGTTTTGTTGCAAGATATAACTTTGATGGCGAGCCAGATGTTACTTTTGGGCACAGTGGCAAAGTAAAGTTCGATTCATTAGAGAATGGTAATGGCATTGGATTGGATGCTTTTATGGTTATTTTATTGCCTGATAATAAATATTTGGTCGGCGGTACCTTGCATAATAACTATACAGGTGTAGTAAAACTTAATCCAAATGGTATCGTCGACACCGCATTTGGGTACAATGGGTATATTATCCTTGATGCAAGTTATTACAATATTGCATTTGGGGATATGGCATTTTTAAATGATGGAACAATTTTGATATGTGGTATCGATCATTCTGAAAGCAATAATACAAAAGCAGCTATTATTAAAATTAATCAAGACGGCAGCATCAATAATGATTTTGGTGTAAATGGGAAAGTTGTAATTGACGTAAATGAAATACAAGAATTATTTCCTGAAGATTTTGAGCACCCTGTTAAAATAAGGGAACTGGATAATAACCAAATACTTGTAGCAGGTAATTATCGTTCTACTAACCATTATTTGTTTTTACTTCATGCAAACGGAAGTTTAATAAACGAATTTGGGGAAAACGGTATATTTAAGGAAGAGCAATTAGTTCCTCTAATTGATTTTGAGATTCAAAATGATGGTAAAATACTGTTGGGAGGTTCATTTTATCAACCAGATCCATATGATTACGATTTTATGGTTAAAAGGTTAAATGCTGATGGAAGTAATGATCTTACCTTTAATTTTGGTCAAACATACATCATTTATAATCCTGAAAGAATAGAATATTTTGATTGTATACATATACAAGAAAGTAATAAAATAGTGCTTACTGGTGCTTCGAAGAATCCTAATGGCGATTTTAATTTTACACTTGTAA
>ENA-UPTA01000771-UPTA01000771.1-activated-sludge-metagenome-genome-assembly--contig:-NODE-771-length-36908-cov-27.422978_pt1 | contig 36908 bp, 34 predicted proteins | sample MGYA00238184_ERZ773361 | MGnify/ENA primary metagenome ERZ773361 (study PRJEB29100, sample SAMN05720205) | activated sludge metagenome | isolation source: anaerobic digester from wastewater... | reverse complement strand
TATTTGCAATGTCAAGGGACAGGTTCTCTAAGCTCATCATGAGATACTCCAGGAGATTGGGATTTAAGGTCACGCCGTACATGCTCCGCCACACATTTGCAACGCTCTTCGTTGAGAACAATGGCAATCTTCTGATACTGAAGAACATCATGGGGCACAGCCAGATTTCCACGACCGAGAGGTATGTGCACGAGTCGAAGAGGATGATCAAGAACGGGTATGACAAGGCATGCCCTGAGTTCTAGGGATTTCATTTTAGTGGCAATTGACTTAGCTGAGTTAGGCGAAATACGATATATTTAAATAGTATTAGAATTTATAATTGGCTAACAATAACGGGGATTTTATGAAAAAAACTATAATATTTGTCGGATTATTACTGATTTCATTTGTCCTTATGACAAGTGTGGGTGCAGATTACAGCGAGACGATAACACAAAATCAATGTTCTGGAGAAGATGGGGCATATGACACAGAATTCATATTTACAAATGTTCCAGTGGCAACAGGAGACGGAACTTTGACTGTCAGCGTGAAAGGTGATTACAGTGGAGATGAAGATGAGAGGGTCTATGTCTGGGTAGAAGGTACGCAATTAGAGTTATCGGTCCCAGATGAGGATGAATATGATGACTGTACATGTGAATTTATCACAGGATCAATTACTGTGACAAAAGAGCAGATAAACGAGTGGAGAGCTGATGGCCAAATAGTCGTCACATTGGAGCAGGGCGAGGATGTAGATTGTTTCTGTGGTGACGAATACTGTAGTTGCGATGATTGGGATCTATGCACCAATACAAACATGGTGACATTAGAATACCCAACAGTAACAGGCCCAGTTCAAAATTTTGGAAATTACGACCGAGAGATAAGTAAGAATCTCATATGCGAAGATGGAGAAGATGAGGCATATGACACAGAATTCATATTTACAAATCTTCCAATGGCAACAGGCAACGGTACTTTGACTGTCAAGATAAAAGGTGACTACAACGGGTACGACGATGAGGAATATGTTGAAGTCGTTGTCGAGGGAACATCATTAGGTGTATTGCCAGAAGGATTTAGTGAGGACTGGCAATGCTCCTGTGAATTTCTTACAAGAACATTTACTGTGACACAAGCACAGATTAATCAATGGGCAGCAGACGGCAGAATTGAGGTTACATTAGTCCAGGGCGAGGACGTCGATTGTTTCTGTGGTGAATACGAATGTGATTGCGAAGACAATTCACAATGCGGCGATATTAACATTGTGAGATTGAAATATCCGGGCGGTGCTAAAAAATCACTTCCAATGGACTGGATAATGAAGAAGTTCAGTCTCGGCAACAAAGACAAAGAATAAATTTATTTTTATTTCTATTCTTTTCTTATATTGATTTATTTTAGGCAAATGTTTAAATAACAGTAAATATTATTTTTAAATAACTCTAATGGTGATTTATTATGAAAAAGATAATAGCTATTTTGATAAGTTTGTTATTTATTGGAAGTACTTTTGGAATATTATCTGTCTTTGGGGAAGCGACCAATCATTTATATCCATGTGATTCATGCGCCGATGGTAATAATCCGTGTCAATGCGACGGATCCCCATATGGGATTAGTATGACAACAGTTAGGGTTGGACAAACATTTACCATTACCCATAACAAACAAGAGACATATTGGCAGTGGATAAAAGTCGATGATTCTACACGTTCAGAGATATGGTATAATGAAGTCAGTGTGAATGGACTTCCAGTTAATTTGGGTCTTGTAGAACTAATAGACTTTAGAGCATATTATACTGATGGGTCATCATATGATTACAAAGAAGCGTTCAAAAAAGGAAATCTTGATCACACAGTATACACATTTAGGGCAGTTCGTCCAGGTACAGTGTATTTCACATTCAAATGCAATTCTCTAGTTCCGGACTGTTGTTGCAGTAATGAGGTAGTTCCAGTCAGAATACTCCCAAATCTTCCAATGGATTGGATACTGAAGAAGTTTGGACTCGGTAGATTCAAAGAATAAATTTATTTTTTAATTACTTTTTTACATTTCAACTTTTTGATAAGCAAAATTAAACTATACTAATTAATTTTGAGGAAAACAATAGCTATTCAAAGTCTTATTATGAGATATTTAGAAGCAGTTCTCTTTTCTAAAGACATACTGCCTATGAATTAATAACGGTGATAGTATCCTTCTTGAATGTATTGATTTTTCGATTATTCTTTTCCCAAATATCTAAAGGGATTGCATACTGCTTTTCAATCTTTTCCCTGTACAAGCTGTTGTATGTGCAGAATGGAATAACTTTTCCACCCGGAACTGCATAATGTATTGCACATCTTTTTAATCTCTCAACATCAAAGTTATATGCATCCTGGAAATGCATGCATCCTACCAATAGAGATCGATAGCTGAATTTTGTTAGGGCTTGGAGATTACCTTTTCTGAATATGTCCCATATTAATTTCTTAATATCAAGATGCTCTGATCTTCTTTCAATTGTACGGGGTAATCCCTTTGCTACCTCTGCAATTACCTTGGCTTTAGTTATCTTTCCCCCATTGTTCTCTAATTTTTTTGTCAGATCATCCATAAACCCAAAAAAATCATCAAAATTAATCAATTGTGTAATTGGCGTTAATTCTCCGTTGTCCTCAATAATAACATAAGTTGCAACACCACAATGTTCATGGCATGAAAACTTTACTTGTGGGGTCTTTCTCCATGCTTCAACAAAATTTGAAAAGGAAGAGACACTAGTTACTGGATAGAAATCTTTGGCAAGGATTTCACCGTTAGTTTGCTCCTCAACTATCTTGATAAAATCGGGTATTGTGATTCGCATCTTTTCAAGTTCTTCCTTATTTACCCGCCCAGAAAAAGAAATAGGCTGGAAGTTTATCCCACGGACAATATCAATATTCTGAGCACCAAAGTATATTATATCGCCAGCCTGGTCATCATTTATACCTTTGACTAATGTTGGCACCAAGACAATATTTGGGAAGTCAGCTTTTCTAAAATTATTCAATGCTTGAAGTTTTATTGGAAGTGCATTGAATCCTCTGGCTGTGATATATGGTTTTTCATTTATTCCATCAAACTGTAAGTATACAATGTCCATACCATTCTTTATTAGTTCTTTACAGAAATCAAGATCCTTTGCAATACGAACTCCATTAGTTGCAACTAGGACAATTATAAATCCTAATTCTTTAGCCTTTTGAATAATTTGAGGAAGGTCGTCCCTTACGGTCGGCTCTCCACCTGCAAATTGTACAGCTAGGCACGGCATCGGTTTTTCTTCCCTAACAGATTTCATCATTACAATTAATTCTTCCATAGAAGGTTCAAGAACGTAACCAGTTGCCTCAGCATTGGCAAAACATATAGGGCACTTAATATTGCATCTATTTGTGACATCTATATTACAAAGGACAGTTGGAGTAAGGTGACCTGAACAGAGTCCACAATCATTAGGGCACCCCTCTCTTGATTCTGTGTGTGGATTTTGAAGTTTAGGCCCATCAATATGGAATCTTTTTGCCTTTTTGAATATCTCATAATCTGACCAATAAATATCTTCAAAATTTCCGTGATTGGAGCATATCTTAGTAATTAGAACTTTGCCATCGTTTTCAACAATATCTGCATCAATAACATTTAAACAAACAGGACATATTGATTTAGTTTTGTCGATTAATTCTGGCATGTAACCTCCATATCAGATGCTCATTATACTCACTTAAGAATAGTATTTGTTTTATTTATACTTTTCCTAGAAAATATTTAAAAATCCCAATATGATAAAGCTAATATGAAAGGGGAAACGACCAGCGAAGAGAGGGTAGATAAAGGCGTAAAGGTCACCTTTAATGGCCTTATCGTAAATATCCTCTTGACTATTTTTAAGTTTCTCGCCGGGATTTTAGGTCAAAGTGCAGCTATGATAGCAGATGCAGTACACTCTGTTTCAGATACAGCTTCTGACATTGTCGTGTTGCTCGGTTTTAGATATGTAAAGAAACCAATTGACGATTCGCACAACTATGGCCATGGGAAGATTGAAACACTTTCGACATCTATTGTTGGGGCAATGCTAATTGTAGTTGCCTTACTAATTGTTTCTTCAGGGATCGAGCAATTGTTGCGTTCTTTGAGGGGAGAAATAATCCCAAGACCTGCTCTAATTGCACTATTTGCAGCTGTGCTTTCCATAGTGGTCAAAGAGTTTTTGTACCAGTACACAGTGAAAGTGGGTAAGAAAATAAATAGTTCATTAATAATTGCAAACGCTTGGCACCATAGATCCGATGCATTTTCCTCAATAGGCACAATGATTGGTATTGGCGGAGCTATCTTTTTAGGTGAAAAATGGAGAATTTTGGACCCAATCGCTGCGATATTTGTCAGTATATTGATCCTTAAAGTTGCAATAGATATATTAAAAGATAGCATAAGTGAGTTGATTGAAACTTCAGTGGACGATGAACTCAAAAAAGAGATTTATGATACCGTTTCTAAAGTGGAAGGTGTAAAAGATTATCACAAACTAAGGATCAGGCGTGTTGGGAACTACTATTCTATGAGCCTGCATATCCTTGTTGATAAATCCATGACGATTGCTGAGGCCCATAAGATCTCTTATAATGTTGAGGAAGAGATAAGAATTTTACTTGGGCCTGAATCAATTGTTACAATACACCTTGAGCCTTATGAGTAAATAGATAAAAAATAAAAATAATTTGTCTTTATTTTTCATTGGGATTTTATAAGTTGAAACCTGTAATTTTATAGGTAAACTTGTATCCATGTTCATTTGTCTTTGATTCAAATTTTTTTCTTATAGCCCCGTAGTCAAATTTGTACTCGTATTTCTTCCCAAAAAGGTTTGATTGTTCTTCTATCGTGCCACTCCTCGTCCCTGAAAATGTGTTATAGGTTTCTTTCTTGATGCCAAACCCTGGGCTCATATCATCACTCCCTGTAGACACCCCTGCACCAGATTCTTTTAGCATTTCGGTGAACCTGACTTCCTTGTTCTGTTCATCTACCCTAAATTTGGCGGAATAGATTAATTTCTGTTTAGTAAGAAATGCTTTCCTTTCGGCTAATTGTACCTCAAATTCATAAACACCTTTTTTTTCATTGATTTTTGCAGGTATCCCTGAAACAACGTTCTTTAGTTCGTCTGTAATTGACATAATTTACCTCCCTTTAACGAATATACTATATTTCCATAATTTATATATTATTTGCTTATTTACCCCCTTTTTTCAATTGGAGTTTCCAAACCGGTTACCAAATCGGAAGAAATCTTATTTATTCTGTTTTATCTTTTCTAGATCTCTGCATACCATGTGATAGTTAGTCTTTGTCAGTACTGCTATTTCATTTGGGTATAAAAAACCTTCATGCCTATTCACCAATTCAATTATCTTTGTATTCATATATTCACCATTACAAGAGTAGATTTTTTGATGGGAATATATCGTTTCATAAAGGGCAAAATAGTATTTTTATATTACGAATGGCGCTAAATTATTATTATTAATTTGAATTAATTGGTATAGTTTTAATATTTTATTAATAAATAACAATGAATTGTTTAATTCTATGAATAAAAGACTAGAAAGTCTAATATACGAGCTAAGTTCTTATCCACTATTGACTAACAATAATGTATTATTTATTGCTAACCAATAACTTTATATATTAGTATCAATATAGTTAATCTTGTCAATCAACATTGACAAAAACCTATCCGATAGTAGGGATCTTGGAGCAGATTCCCTGCGTATAAAACTCCAATTACGATGATGGGGGAGAAATCCCCCTGAGTATACATTTTAATCACTATTTTCACGTTGAACGCCTATACAACCTGCCTACATATACGTCAATTTTATCTGTAAACACCGAAAAGTTTATATATAATTGACTTAAAATATGTTTGTTTGAGTATATTCTTTCTTGGTATTATCACTAAGAAGTATATTCAAGCAAACAAAAAAATGGAGGAAAAATAATGTCTGGAATCGGATATTTCGGTCCAAAGAGAAAGCCCGGATACGAAGAGCAGCCATCAATTAACCCTAGCTTCTTGAAGCTAAGACTGCCATTCTACCACTACCCAATTGAGTATCAGGACTTTATCCAAGGAATGATTTTGGCATGTGTACCGCTAGGTATTACAAGTATTATGCAAGCTACGATGGATTTTCCAATCGAAGTAGCAGTTCTAATGGTATTGATAAACAACATTTTCTACTTGTGGCACACATCCTTTGGTGACCCATCAGTCGCCGGTTGGATTACTCCTGGTATCCCAATTTATACAGCCTACTATGAGACATTCTCAAAGGAAGTAGTTGGCCCAACAGGAGTTTACATAGAAAGAACACAGGCTCTTATTGCAGCCCAGTTAATATTGGCTGTAATCTTCTTAGTGTTCGGTCTTACTGGACTTGGTACAACTTTCGTTGAAAAGATCCCAACATCAATCACAGCTGGTATCCTTTTAGGATCCGGTATCGCATCCGTAGAGAGAATCTTCAACCCAGCTCAGCCATTCGTAAAAGATCTACCAGTATCATTCTTAGTCTCAGCAGCTCTGTCGCTGTTCCTATTGTTCTCTAAACGAGCAATCGCGTGGAGAAAGAGGAACAAGATACTTGCCTGGATAGGTGGATTCGGTATAGTTCCTGGATTTATCATAGGATACATCCTCGGTCTTATCACCGGAGAAATCAAACTCGACTGGTCATTAGTTACAAAGCAGGTCTTCATTGACATGCCATTTGACAGAATGATAAACGAGGTATCTATCTTTGGAGTCGGAATGCCATCAGCTATAATGTTTGGATCTGGATTTGCAGTAGCCATTGTCGCTTACATCATTGTGTTCGGAGACTTCATCGTCTTAAAGGCATTGATTAAGCAGGCAGACGAAGCAAGACCAGATGAAAAACTAGTAGTACCAATTGGAAGATCACACATAATCTGTGCATTGAGAAACTTTGTACAGGGGCTATTCTTACCATACCCACCATTCTTAGGTCCACAGTGGACTGGTGGTCAGGCATTGGTAGTTAACAGATACATGCACTCCACACCAGAGCAGGAATACACCTACTGGGGAGGAGCTACAAGCATATTCTGGGGTATGTCCTTTGCATTGGCATTAAACTCAATAGTTCAGATAATGCTACCAGCAAAGAACATCGGACTTGGTCTTACCTTGTTAATCCAGGGTTACCTATGTTCATACCTTGCCATGGAAATGTGTGAAAACAACGTGCAGAGAGCTATTGCAGGTATCATGACCGGAGCTTTGATCATGGCTAACTACGTTACTCTATGGAGACCAATATTTGGTCAGTACAGCGCATTCTTCTCAGCACCAGCAATGGGTCTACTCGTTGGTATAATCTTACACGTTCTAGTTGAAAGAGAGCCAAGTGGCGAAAAGAAGAAGAAATAAATAAATTAATTTATTTTATTTTTTATATTTTATTCTAAAATTAGTTATTTAATTCTTATAATACATTGTCATTCTTCATGCAAAAACTTATAAACTTTTTAAATTGCTAATGGTTAGGGATATAATGGTTACTCCAAAAATTTCAAAAAGAAAAAGAATGAGATCAAAAATGTTTCTTAAAAGAAACGTTCCATTCTTAATAATTTCTATGGTAGTTATCTTAGGTGGTCTTCTAGCTATTGGTCGTCTTCTTGATGGCCACCCTAGGGAAGGGGCACTTCAGTGGATTTGGTTTATTGGTGTCTTTTTATTAACACAATTCGTATATTTAAGATATATAGTGGAGAAATGATACTATGGAGATGTCAGAAGTTTTTAGATATGTACTCTTGTTAATAATCGGAGTATTATTGCTTAATGCGTACATGAAGGGACAAGTTACTATAAGAAATCTAGTAATTTCTGTTGTATTGTGTGCAATTGTGTACTTCATAGTTGCAAGACCAGACAAATACTAGTGGTGTTATCTAATGAAACTAATCTCGAAAAAGAAAGTTGCGCCTATACCATGGCTTGCCCAACTAGAAGAGGGCCCTATTTTAGATTCTTTTAATAGTCTTAAAACTGATAAGGAAGTCTTTGAACTATACAAACCTGTTAAATTGGGGAATCACTTATACTATAGTGCATTGTACTATTCAAAAAAGTTCACAAAACAAGAACTATCCAAACTTATCATAGTCGATGAAAAAGGCAATCTATTAAAGGATAAAGAAAAAGCTTACAAAGTAAGTTATGCCTTAAATATATTCACTAGATCAATACCTCCAGAGAATATTAAATTCATTATGAGAAACATTGAGGAAATCGAAGATGTTAAAAGATTTAAATCTAAGGCAGACTATTACATACCTACTGCCAAATTGTTCTTATCAAAAAAAGAAGGCGAAACATTAGAGAAATCTTTTTCAAATTTTTATCAACACGAGCATAATGCTAGAATGTTACTTGCAAAATTTGTAGACGGGCTTAACTCTATGAAAGATTCAGATTCCGTTGATTACAAGATCTTAACGGATATTTTTGATGATTATATAAAAGCAGGATTTGAAAGGGTTAAATCTAAGGAGAATATATTAAAATACGTTGAACTTATGAAACAAGTTAAGAAAACATTCCGTAATCATGAAGATGAGTTCTTAGACACTGAAGCAGGATCCTACTTTATGCTAGATAGAATTGAAGTATATATCCGTAAAGAGGTAAAATATCTGGAGCTAAAATACGAACCGATTAGGCAATACTTATCTAGAAACATAGCTGAAGATGAAGTAAAGTCATTAATGGATTATTTTAACAAAGGTATTTAATCTATTTTTATTTTAATTATCTTTCTAATTAATTGTTTGATTAATTTGATAATGAATTTAGGGCAATCTAAAAAATATAGTATTATATAAATTTTTTTTATATTATATTTAATATATCGAGAATATATTTTAAAATTATGTTATTTTTATTTTTTTTTAAATTTTATTAAATATTTTATTTTATTCTATTATTAGAATATAATTTTATAGAAAACCTTATATATAATTTTTAATCAAATTAATTGGTTTACCTAAAATATGTAGGTATTCCTAAAAATAATGGAGGAAAAATAATGTCTGGAATCGGATATTTCGGTCCAAAGAGAAAGCCCGGATACGAAGAGCAGCCATCAATTAACCCTAGCTTCTTGAAGCTAAGACTGCCATTCTACCACTACCCAATTGAGTATCAGGACTTTATCCAAGGAATGATTTTGGCATGTGTACCGCTAGGTATTACAAGTATTATGCAAGCTACGATGGATTTTCCAATCGAAGTAGCAGTTCTAATGGTATTGATAAACAACATTTTCTACTTGTGGCACACATCCTTTGGTGACCCATCAGTCGCCGGTTGGATTACTCCTGGTATCCCAATTTATACAGCCTACTATGAGACATTCTCAAAGGAAGTAGTTGGCCCAACAGGAGTTTACATAGAAAGAACACAGGCTCTTATTGCAGCCCAGTTAATATTGGCTGTAATCTTCTTAGTGTTCGGTCTTACTGGACTTGGTACAACTTTCGTTGAAAAGATCCCAACATCAATCACAGCTGGTATCCTTTTAGGATCCGGTATCGCATCCGTAGAGAGAATCTTCAACCCAGCTCAGCCATTCGTAAAAGATCTACCAGTATCATTCTTAGTCTCAGCAGCTCTGTCGCTGTTCCTATTGTTCTCTAAACGAGCAATCGCGTGGAGAAAGAGGAACAAGATACTTGCCTGGATAGGTGGATTCGGTATAGTTCCTGGATTTATCATAGGATACATCCTCGGTCTTATCACCGGAGAAATCAAACTCGACTGGTCATTAGTTACAAAGCAGGTCTTCATTGACATGCCATTTGACAGAATGATAAACGAGGTATCTATCTTTGGAGTCGGAATGCCATCAGCTATAATGTTTGGATCTGGATTTGCAGTAGCCATTGTCGCTTACATCATTGTGTTCGGAGACTTCATCGTCTTAAAGGCATTGATTAAGCAGGCAGACGAAGCAAGACCAGATGAAAAACTAGTAGTACCAATTGGAAGATCACACATAATCTGTGCATTGAGAAACTTTGTACAGGGGCTATTCTTACCATACCCACCATTCTTAGGTCCACAGTGGACTGGTGGTCAGGCATTGGTAGTTAACAGATACATGCACTCCACACCAGAGCAGGAATACACCTACTGGGGAGGAGCTACAAGCATATTCTGGGGTATGTCCTTTGCATTGGCATTAAACTCAATAGTTCAGATAATGCTACCAGCAAAGAACATCGGACTTGGTCTTACCTTGTTAATCCAGGGTTACCTATGTTCATACCTTGCCATGGAAATGTGTGAAAACAACGTGCAGAGAGCTATTGCAGGTATCATGACCGGAGCTTTGATCATGGCTAACTACGTTACTCTATGGAGACCAATATTTGGTCAGTACAGCGCATTCTTCTCAGCACCAGCAATGGGTCTACTCGTTGGTATAATCTTACACGTTCTAGTTGAAAGAGAGCCAAGTGGCGAAAAGAAGAAGAAATAAATAAATTAATTTATTTTATTTTTTATATTTTATTCTAATGTCTATATTTTAATAATAAATTAAAAAAGAATTATTTTAATCTCTAATACTCCTCATTAGGAATTTTTGCCGCTATAATTATCCCTATAACCATAATAATAATCCCTAGTGGAAAAATACCATTTTCTATCGGTAAAAAATCTAACTTGATTCCAAATATATAAGAACTCATTATGAGAAATCCTATTACGGCTACAATAACTCCGATTACAAGAGAAGGTTTTATTTTCATCTTTCTCATGTTCCTTTACGAACTATAATTTATTTAAATGATTTATGGTCTTTAACTAATATCTTATTGATAATGCATAGTCTGTTTTAAATTAATTAATTCAACCAAAAACTTTATATATTGTTAGTTTAATCTAACTTTTGTAGCATAGCCTAATTCCAGACTTAGGTTTCCTACATTTTTATTTTTTTAATTTTTATATTTCAAATGTAATTAAATTTAAAAACTATTTTTCACACTTAATTTTAGGGCTCGTAGCTCAGTTGGTATGAGCGCGGCATTCGCAATGCCGAGGCCGCGGGTTCAAATCCCGCCGAGTCCACTAATGGGTAACTTTTTTAAACTTTTACAATTATCATAAACTGGGCCCATGGTCTAGTTGGTCATGACGTCACCCTCACACGGTGGAGGTCCTGGGTTCGAATCCCAGTGGGCCCATTATGGATTATAATTTCATTATTATCAGTAGGTGAAAAATTGAAATACACTAAACAAGATTTTCTCAAAGAGTTTGGTAATAAAATATGGGTTTCACCGTTTGAAAAAATTGTTGTTATAGCTGACAAAGAAAAGAAACTAATCGAAATATATGAAAAACACCCTAGGAGCATGGCTACTGCCTCATGGGTAACATATCACTACCCCAAAGCATCTTCTCTAATCACTCAAGCAACGGGAGAAGGCTGCTATAGTTTTTTTAGAGTCAAAGAAGGGCGATGTGAATTGGATCTTAAAGCTGGAATCTCAGCTGCAGGAATTGAAGAAGTCAAAATAACCACCAATAAAATTTTGATTACCTATGCAGGCTTAGGAGGGGGCGGAGTTGGAGCCGTTCTCAATAGGGGACTTGCAAATGGAATAGAAGAAATTGAAATCTTAGACTATGGCGGCGGTGGAGGATTAAGCAAGGCTAGACTCACGTTCAACCTAAAAGAGAAAATTGTTGTAGGTGTTGATGATACCGATACAAAGGAAGAAGGTGCAACATGGTCATTGGCAAATGAACTAGCCTATAAAGTTGAACAAGAAGGGGTTGCAGATTACCTTAGACATACCTTAGTCCAACTTTATCCTAAGAACCCTCATAAAACTCAAAACTGCGTTAGCACAGCATTAACATTCGGCGTAGAGCCAAATAAAGTAAAATTGTTTAAAGATAGAATATTCGAGCTTTTTGATAAGCATACATTCTCAAAGGAAACTGGTTTAGTTGTTCTACCAGGAATAGGCATAGATAAAGAGCTTAGAGACTATTCTTATAAAGTTAAATCCTCTATGGTATCAATTGAAGAGGCAATTGATTTCTCCAAAAAATTAAAGAACTTGGAAGTATTAATGGATAAATGGGGATTGATAGGGGCAATCGCTGCTTTAGGATACTCTGAAGATCCCAATGAGGCTGTAAGATTATGAAATCATTTGTTAGCCCTTATAATTTTGTTAATGACGTTGATCTAAAGGTAGACCCAAAAAAAATAATCGTTTATGATACAACTTTGAGGGACGGGGAGCAGACACCCGGGATATGTTTTACGCCTGATGAAAAAATAGAAATCGCAGTCAAACTGGATGAACTCGGTGTCCCTCAAATTGAAGCAGGATTCCCTGTAGTTTCTGATGGAGAAAGAAGGGCAATTAGAAACATAATGAAACAATCATTAAACTCAGAAATACTTGCCTTGACTAGAACTATAAAAAGCGATATTGATGTTGCTTTGTCTTGCGACGTTGATGGTATCATTACATTCATAGGATCTTCTGACCTTCATTTAAAATACAAGTTAAAGATGACTAGGGAACAGGCTCTTTCTAAAGCAGTTGAAGCAGTTGAATATGGTAAGAGTCATGGGCTCTTTGTCGCCTTTACTGCAGAGGACTCCACTAGAACAGATTTAGATTTCATCTTGGATCTTTTTAGAGCTGCAACAGATGCAGGCGCAGATAGAGTGCATATTGCAGATACAACAGGATCGATAAGGCCTATGGGAATGAAATACTTGATCACACAAATAAAAAATAATATTGATAATACGATAGGCATACACTGTCACGATGATTTTGGCCTTGCTGTGGCTAACTCTCTTGCAGCATTTGAAGCAGGGGCTATGGCCATCTCCACAACAGTTAACGGGATAGGTGAAAGAGCTGGAAATGCATCGCTTGAAGAAATTATAATGAATCTTAGGATGCTGTATGGAATAGAAATGCCTTTCAAATATGAAGTTTTATATGAGCTCTCAAGATTAGTTGAAAAGTATACTACCATGCCAGTACCAAAAAATAAAGCTATAGTGGGGGACAATGTATTCTCCCATGAATCTGGAATTCACGTCTCTGCTATCAGATCAGAACCTCTAACTTATGAGCCATACACGCCTGAATTTGTAGGACAGAAGAGAAAGATTATACTTGGAAAACATTGTGGCATGAGTTCGATTGAATATAAATTGGATGAATTGGGTTTATCTGTGCCTGAAAGTGAAAAAGAGATTCTTATCCTTAAAATAAAGGAGATGGCAGAAAGAGGTGCCAAAGTCGGGGATAAAGAGTTTAAGAATATGGTACAAGAAGTTCTTTCAAAGGTATAAATAATGAAAAGTTCTTACTCTGGAGCAGAGATTATAGCAAGGGGTATTAAGGATTCCGGAGTTGAAACACTTTTTTGGTACCCGGGAAGGGAAATATTGCCTCTTTATCACCAACTGAAAGATCTTGGTATATCTCTAATTCGTTCCTCTCATGAACAGTGTGCCGTTCACAGTGCTGATGGGTATTACCGGGCAAGTGGCAGAATCTCCTCTGCATTGACTTCAACTGGCCCAGGTTCAGTTAATGCTATGATGGGTTTATCCTGCGCATACAAAGATGGCTCATCCTTAGTACTTCTTACGGGTCAAGTACCAACTAATAAAATTGGGACTGATTCATTTGAGGAAGTAGATTTACTATCAATGACATCACCTGTTACAAAGAAGAATCTGAGATTAGAAAACGATTTTTACGGACAGATAAGAAGCTCATTTAACGAAGCTTTGTCAGGAAGGCCACGCCCAGTTCATGTTGAAATTCCAACTGATATATTAGAGCAATATTATCCAATAGATTTTGAATATTCAAAGGATAGGGAAATAATTAAACTTGACATCGAAAAGATTAAATTCGCAATAAAATTGATAAATGATTCAAAAAGACCTTTAATTCTTGCAGGATACGGGGCAATTAACTCTAATTCTAGTCAGGAAATACGTTCCCTTTCCTATAAGATAGGTGCCCCAGTAATTACAACACTCCCAGGTAGGGGGATTATAGATGAGGACGATATCTATTGTTTTGGGACAATAGGTGTTAGAGGGACAAACAATGCCAAGACTGCATTTGAAAAATCGGATCTTATAATATCAATGGGGGTCAAATTCTCAGATAGGACATCTTATGCAATAGATGATAATTCAAAGCATATAATAGACATAGACATAGAGAAGACTAGAAAGAACATTCCTTTTGATATCTCATTTGTGGGCAGTATTAAGGAGATAATTAACAATATTACTTTAGGAGTTTCAAGAAAAAATGATCTTTGGATAAAGAAAAAGCCTACAAAAAAAATAGAAGGAATTTCATCTTCTTCAAAACCTTTGAAGCCCCAGAAGGTAATCTATGATATACTTGAGAAACTGGATAAAAATGATATTATCATCACAGATACAGGCTCTATAACTGTATGGACACATTTATTGAAGAAGGTTCATTTTCCAAGGACATTCATATGCTCATACTCATTCGGGGCAATGGGATTTGGTTTACCCGCTTCTATAGGTGCAAAATTATCGAATGATGAAAAAAGAGTAGTGCTAATTACCGGCGATGGCGGGCTTTTGATGGTCCTAGGTGAATTATTGACTCTTTCTGAAAATGATATAGACGTTAAAATCTTCTTGATAAATAACGGCGTTCTAGGAACAATTAAACAGTACGAAGATGCTAAATTTGGTGGAAAATATTCCTTTTCACTCGGCGAGAAAGATTTCGTATCGATATCCAGAGGATTAGGGGTATCTGCAGAAAGAGCTGAAGATAAAGGTGAACTTAAAAAAGGAATCAAAGAAACACTAGATTCGGAAGGCTCTATGCTTTTGGATATCTTGACTGACCCCAACCAAAAAGTTCCTTCAGGTGGGATTTAGGAGATTATAACCCAACTTCTTTCCCAAAGCCATAAGTGTTAAAACAGGTGGTGCACCAGGTGCCTCTGGAAGTATACTTGCATCGCAAACATAGAATCCCATTTCTGATCTGAAGTTGTTATCTACTGTAATACCTATAGGTGCTGTCCCTCCAGGATGGGCGCCACTTGCTTCCGTTGAAACTATTTTTTCTACGCCAGATTTAATTAATATCTTAGAAGCAATAGCAACACCATTTGCGATTCTCTGCGCATCTTTTCCAGTACAGGATTTCTCAATATATGTTTTAGAAACTTGTCCATAGGGATCATCCTTAATTTTAATCATTATACAGAATAAGTTATCTCTTCTAACTTCAATATTTTTTTCATTAAGGATTTTCAGAATTCTTTCTGAGTAGTAAGGAGAAATTAAGAAATCATTGAATGAGATATAACAGGCCATCTGTATCTCGTCCTTAAATGAACTTTCTATTTTCCCACCAATTGTAACAAAAATATCGGTAAATAGTCTTTTTGGAGTCTTTATTCCAGAATTATTTAGGATTTTTGGGGTATCAAGTGCGCCAGCGCTCAAAATTACATTCTTTGCAGGGATATCAAGATGTCTTTCATTTTCCTTTCCTTCAACTATGAATCCTTTACCATTCTTTCTTATTTTTGTTGCTTCGTAATTTGTCTTTAGCTCTGCATTTTTTGATAGTGATTTTTCTATGTAGTAAAGAGAAGTATTTTTCGCCTGAAATTGGCACCCCATATTGCATTTGCCACAACTCTTACATTTCTTAAAATCGATCATCTTTGGCATTATTATGGGATCGTACCCTAGCTCCTTTGCCTTTTCAATGAAAAGTTTTGTCCTGCCGCCTAGCATGTTCTCAGGTATTTTCTTAATTGAAAGATCTCTTTCAACTTCGTCAAGTTCTTTTTTTAGGTCTATTCCAAGACTTTTTAGTTCTTTTTCTTGAGCCCTTACACCGTTTGCAATAGCCAATAGTGTAGTCCCACCGACTGCAGTCCCACTTAGAATATCGACTCCGCCGTGTTTTCCAAAATCTTTATTCTGAGATGACCTTACGTAGCTCTTGTGAGCTTCTTTTAAAGAAAGATGTTGACCCTTCTCTAGTATTAAAACTTTATAATTGGAAGATAATTTTTCTGCTACTGTTGCCCCACTAGCTCCACTCCCAATTATTACAAAGTCATATTTTTCCATAATGCACCAAGAACTACTTCTTGATAAGGAGGTTTATCTTTTTCTTAAATGAATTTTTCTTTGATAGAACTTCCTTCTCTTCTTCTTTTATTTTCTTTTCAATTTTATCTAATCCGAGATTTCCAGTAGCTCCAGTATGCTTCTTTGATTTTATATTCTTAACAGGATCTTTGTTACTCAAGGACTCTAGATTTACACCTACGTCTTTGTATGCATCTCTGAAAGGATAGCCTTCTTTTACAAGTTCCAAGACTCTATCTGTTGCGTATAGCTCAGGGGTAAATGATTCTATTAGTTTCTCTTTGTTCACAGTAATTTTTGGGATAAAATAACCTAGGATATAGAGAGTTTGCTCTGTAATCTGAAAACTTTCTATTAATGGCCCCTTTGTAAGTTGGAAATCTCTATTGTAGCCAGAGTAAAGTGAAGTGATAATATTCGTCACCCTTGCATAGAGTGAGTTCACAATGTGCGCTTTGGCCCTAGTTAACTCCAATAATGCAGGATTTCTCTTTTGTGGCATTAAGCTTGAGCCACCACAAAACTCCTCCGGCAAAGTGAAATAATTAAATTCAGGTATCGAGAATAAGATAAGATCATTTGCAAACTTTGAAAGATCCATCATTACTTGGGATAGTGCAAATATTATTATTGATTCAGTCTTGCCCCTACTATTGTTTGCATAGAGGACGTTATTTTGTACTTTTTCAAATCCTAGAAGTGATGCCACATACTCCCTATCAATATCTAGATTCACCCCATAGCTTGCAGCACTTCCAAGAGGTGATTGGTCATTTATAGTGTATGCACATTTTAATAGATAAAGATCATCGAGAAGACTTTCTAAGATTGAACTTGCCCATAGCGCTACTGACGAGGGCATTGCCCTTTGGGTATGTGTCCTCCCAGGCATTGGAATAAATTCATTTTCTTTTGAGAATTGTAATAAGATACTACAAAGGCCAAGGACACTCTCCATTACATTGAGTAATCTTTCTTTAGAGTATAATCTAATGTCTAATAGAATTTGGTCATTCCTACTTCTTGCCGTGTGAATTTTCTTTCCAGTATCTCCTAAAGTTGCTGTTACTAAATTTTCCACAGCAGTGTGTACATCTTCATCTTCTTTTTTAATGATAAATCTGCCTTTCTCATGAAGCTGCAGAATATCGATTAAGCTTCTCTTGATTTTAATAAGTTCTTCATCAGAAAGAATGCCTATTTTATTAAGCATAGTTGAATGAGCAATATTACCATAGATATCAGCTTTAACTAGATTCATATCTTGAATATAGTCATCGCCAACAGTAAAATCTTCGACATTTTTATCGAGTTCATATTTTTTTTTCCAAAGTTTAGCCATTTAGATACTCCCATTATAAAATATAAAATAAAATTTAAAAAATTATCTGGACCTTTTAGCCAAAACTTCGTACATTAGGCCCATAACTTTTGCTGCATCCTTTGATATCCTCTGGTCAATTCCACCAACTTTAATTGACCTTATCTCAGGTGCAAAGAGTGATGACTCAGATTCCCTCTTTACAATTTCTATGTTCCCTTTAAGCAATTTTACCTTGTATTTACCGTTAATATGTTCTTGGCTTTTCAAGATGTAACTGTCCAAAGAGTCTTTTAGTGGATGGAACCATCCGCCGTGATATACGAGATATCCCCATTTCTGTTCTACTATTTTCTTGAATAAGATCTCTTCTTTTGTCAGGCACATCTGTTCAAGGTCCTTATGAAGTTTTAGAATAATTGTGGCAGCGGGGGCTTCATAGATCTCTCTACTTTTTAGGTTCATTATACCTTCTTCAAAGATATCTATTTTTCCTATTCCGTGCATTCCGCCGATATAGTTTAGTTCAGTAAGTATCTCTAACAATCCAAGTTTCCTTCCATTTAGAGATACAGGCACACCACTCTCAAATTCTATTTCTACAAATGTTGGTTCATCCGGAGCGTTTTCAATTGACCTTGTCCACATCCATAAATTATCTGGAAGCTCTTGATCGATATCTATTGCACCGCTTGCAATTGATCTGCACCAGAGAGTTTTGTCGTCTCCTCCAGTTATTTTTTCTGTTACATAGATTCCCCACAATTCGCAAAGTTTTTCTTCTTCTTTCCTTGTAAGGTCAAAATCCCTTACAGGTACAAGGACATTAAGTGCAGGGGCAAATAGTTTGAAGACATTGTGCATTCTGTATTGGTCATTTCCTTTTCCACTTGATCCTTCCATTAGAGCGTCACAACCCAATTCTTTACCTTTAAGTGCAACTATTTTTGCGATTAACTGTCTCGTCATAGAAGTACTAACTGGATAGCCCATATAATCGGAGTTAGCCATTATTGCCATAGGGATCCATTTTTTTACAAATTCATCCTTTGCATCAATAATAATTGGCTCAATATCAAGTATCTTTGCTTTTTCAAATGCTATGTCCATCTCTTCTTTTCCTTGTCCAACATCGATCATTATAGGTACTATCTCTTCTGAGTGATAAACTCTTTTTAGAAGCTCTATACATAGACAAGAATCGACTCCGCCAGAATAGGCGACTGCAACTTTCTTCACTGAGGGTATGTCAACCCCTTGAAATTTCTTTAGTATTTCTTCCATAGGTAAAACCTCCCTTCGAATATTTGGGCGACTTATAAGAATAATGACTAATCTGTATCAGAAATAGACTACTATGTATAATAATGTACAAAGTAAGAATTTTATTAATCTTTCCTTCTACTATTACTACTATAATCCAATTCAATTAGCAAAAATAATATAAAATGTAGTACTAAATTAGATTAGTAATCACATATATGGGGCGATTAAATGGTCTATATTATAAAAAAAAGAATTGGGGAGGAACTTTATTACTATCTCAATCATTCAGTTAGGGTTGATGATAAAGTAAAAACTCTTTCTTATTATCTAGGTAAAGGGCCCTTTTCTCAGTCTGAAATAGAATCTTTGGTAAAAGAAAAGTCTCAAATGATACTTCTCGAGGCAGAATTCTTTAAGGTATTTTCTAAAAGGTCGGATTATAAGGAGCATCATCTTCCCAGTTCATTCATCAACATCCTTGAGCGATTAAAAGAGATCAATAGAATAATGGCACCATTTAACAAAAGCTACTTTGAGAAGTTTGAAGAAAATCTTCAACTGAGGTATGTCCATGGGTCAACAGCAATAGAAGGAAATACCATGTCATTGAGGGATGCGCAGCTTATCTTAGAAGAGGACACACCAGCTGGGAACACCCTAAGAGAGATGTACGAGGTACTAAATTACAAGGAACTTTTCAAATTTATAAGAGGGTATAAAGGGGATATCAATCTAAAGTTTATCTTGAAGATCCATGAGCTCCTAATGAAGAATATCGATGATGAAAATGCTGGCACCCTAAGGAATATTGATATTTCTATATCTGGAACTGATTATGACCCAACACCTTTTCCATTGCTTGAGGATGAGATCAATAATATGGTCGATTGGTACAACGAGAAGAAAACACAGATGTTTCCAATTGAACTTGCATCCAACATTCATCAAAAATTTGTTGAAATACATCCATTTATCGATGGCAATGGCAGGGTATCAAGGGAGCTACTTAATTTTATTTTGATAAAGAATAACTTTCCTCGTCTTGTGATACCTTTTGATAGAAGGGGGGTATACCTCAGGTGCATAGATATAGGAAATTCTGGGGATATAGTTCCTTTTATAATTTTTATCTCCGGCCTTTTAATTGAAGATTCGTTTAAACCTGTAGATATATTCTTTGAGCAGTTAAAGGCAAAACTAATCAATGAACATTATTCCTCTGAGATTTCAAAGGAATTAGATAATACGATGAGTGATTACAAAGAGATACTATCGATAATAAAAGGGATGGAAGGGCGAATAGAAAATCTAAATATTAATGAACTAAGAAAAGGAAAATGGAAATAACATAATAAACAAAATACTTAAATAGTTTTGATATCAATAAATTTCATGAAAAAAATTGCATTTTTTCTGACAATAATGTTGTTGAACATATCTATATTGAGTGTTTTTGCCGATGAGCTTTCTTGGAGCTATGAAACGGGTGATGATATTGCTTCAGTTGTTGCATCTTCGGATGGCGCATATATTGCAGCAGGCTCTTATGATAATTATGTTTATTTCTTTAATAGAAACGGAACACAGCTATGGAAGTTCCAAACTGGAAGTAACGTTGAATCTGTATCTATAAATTCAAATGGTCAGTATGTTGCCGCTGGCTCTTGGGATAAAAGAGTTTATCTGCTTGACAGATCTGGACAGAAAATATGGGACAAGGAAGTATCTGACCAAGTTTTCAAAGTGAATATTTCTCCAGATGGGGCATACATAACTGCAATAACAAAGGATAAAAGTGTTTTTGTTTTCAATAGAACTGGAAATTTATTAAGTTCATATGATTCAAGGGATAGGTTATCTACTTCCTCAGTATCTCCTGATGGAGGGTCTATCGTTGTAGGTACAAACGACAGTAACGTTTTTTTCCTCTCTAGTTCTGGAGCTAGAGCTTGGGAATACAAAGTCGGAGGAAATGTACAATCAATTTCTAACACTCCTGATATGAACACAATAGTTTGTGGATCCCTTGATGGTAAAGTTTATTCATTTGATAATAAAGGTGTATTAGATTGGTCTAAACCTTTAGGTGGAGGATCCCAATTAGTTTCAGTTAATGCAGCGGGAAACAGAATATTTGCAGCAGATCTTGGTAGCAATGTCTATCTATTCGATTCTACAGGAAAGCAGTTATTAAAAAGAAAACTAAAGGACAAGGCCAATGCCGTTTCAATGACTACAAACGGAGACTACGTTGCCATAAGCTCATTAGATAGGGCTGTAAGTTTAATTGATAGTTCAGGTAATTTGTTGTGGAGCAATGAATACGACAATACTGCAAATTCAGTCTTTTTGACAACAGATAGAAAACTTATAGTTGGTTCTAAGGATAACAAAGTATACCTTTACGACTTAGGATCATATATGCAATCAAAACCACAGACACAAACACCCCCTACAACAACCCCAGAAACACCTGGACCATCAGAAGTAACCCCGCCCCAAGTAACACCTCAAGAGGATACCACTCCTTCACAAACTACACCTGTGAGCGAGCCAACTTCAACTACAGGCGGAGGATTTCCAATCATATATCTAATACCAGTTGCAGTTATAGTCATAGCTGCGTTAGCATTTGTCTTTATGAAAAAAGGTAAAACAACAACTACTGAACCGAAAGTAACAAAAGAAACCAAAGTCAAAGAAGCTAAAATAAAAGATGAATTAAAATGTCCGTTTTGCGGATCGCCTATTGAAAAGGGAATTAAATTCTGTGGCAGCTGTGGAAATACTCTAACAGAAAATGTTGAAATCAAATGCCCTGACTGCGGTGCGACAATCGGAAAAGACGGAAAGTTCTGTCCTGAGTGTGGTAAAAAAATATAAAAATATTTTATTTTTATTTTAAGGCTTTTATTACTTCGTCGGCAATCATAATCCCGGCTCTCTTCTGTGCTTCATGGGTAGAAGCACCTATATGCTGGGTAAGAACTACGTTATCAAATTCTAGAAGTTTACTATTTAATGGTGGCTCTTCCTCGAAAACATCAAGACCTGCACCTAAGACTTTTCCAGATTTCATAGCTCTGCATAGTGCGTCTTCATCTATTATTCCGCCTCTGGATGTGTTGATGATAATAACGTTGTTTTTCATCATTTCAAATTGTTTATCTGAAATCATATGCCTTGTCGAAGGCATTAGTGGTACATGAAGTGTTATTACGTCACTAGTTTCGATCAGTTTTTGAAGATTAACAGGCTCAGCACCGCCGGCTCTTATCTGCTCTTCAGTTAAAGGAGGGTCATAAGCAATCAAGTTCATACCACATGCTTTGGCCATTCTTCCTATATTCCTACCAATCCTTCCAAAGCCAACAATACCCAAGGTTTTCCCGTTTAGTTCATAACCCATAAGGGACTTTTTCTCCCATCTCTTTTCCCTAGTGAGCCTATCTGCTCTTGCAATATTTCTAGAAACTGCAAGCATTAATCCAAAAGCAAGTTCAGCAACAGACTCTGAACTAGCCTGGGGTGAATTTACTACTTTTATTCCACATCCCTGGCAACAGGTGACATCAACATTATCAAGACCTACCCCTGCCCTGGCCACAACTTTTAGATTTTTACCTTTTTTTATTATGTCCTCGGTAATATTTGGTTTACTTCTAATGATAACGCCGTCATAGTTTTCTATAATTGACATTATTTCTTCCTTAGAAATGCCTTTTTTCACGTCTACTTCAAACTCTTTTTTGAGTTTGGATATTCCTTCTTCTGCAATATCGGATGCAACAAGAATCTTCATAGTTATCCCTAAAAATCCTCTATAAAAATACTTAAATATCTTTGTATAAAAAAATATTTATGATAGACAAAAAGCTTCTTGATATTCTAGCATGCCCGGTATGTAAGGGCGACATAGTTGAGGACAAAGAAGAACTACTATGCACCAAATGTAAGAGAAGATACCCAGTTATTGATGGCATACCTATAATGCTTGAAGAAGAGGCTAGAATAGAGTGAACTAATGGACAACAGAACTAAAATAATAATATTCTCTTTAATTGGATTTTGTATTAATCTCTCATATATTGCGGGTAATTTATTTCTCTCAAACTTTGCTGACTTTCTCGGCGCTTCGAAATCCTTTATAGGCATGATAAATGCGATAATGCCATTCTTTTCTATTCTATCTGCACCTCTATTCGCTAGAAGAGCTGCAAAGATTCAAAAGAAACTCCCTATAATCAGAATAGGTTTTGTAATCGGGGCTTTCTTTTCAATGATGCTTTTCTTCTCAAATGATAAATTTTTTCTATTTTTTCTTAGAATGGGGATGGGCGTATCTTTTGGTGCAACAACAGCTTTAACAAACTCTCTTGCAACAGAAATAGATCCAAAAAAGAGGGGTAAGTATTTTGGGATATACAGTGGGGCCTGCTCTTTTGGATGGGCTATTGGTTCGATTCTTACAGGATTAATAATCTCAGATACATATAACAATGCATTTCTGCTTTCTGTAGTTTTTCTCATAATCGGATTTAGCGCAACATTTTTTGCTGAAGAAAAATACACATCTTCTGGTTATTTTGGAATTGATTTTGAAACATTTAAAAAATTCTTTCCATATTACAGAACACTATTACTAAGGCATTCGGTAGCCACAGCGCTTTGGGCATTTTTACCAGTTTATCTTGAAGCTTCTTTAGGTTTTGAGAGATTTACTATTGGAGTTATCTATTTCATTAATAATTCTCTGCAACTATTAACGATGTCTCTAGCCGGCCATTTATCTGATAAAATTAAGAGGAAATATATAATTCTTATCGGGATGATTGGGTCTATAGGATTTTTACTTGTATTCACAATAATTAAATTACCGATTGAATTTATGTTGCTACAGATTCTAGTTGCTTTTTCATGGGCATTTGTATACATGGGGACATCGTCTATTATTGCTGGTTCTTCTACATGGGATGAGAGAGGAGAAGCTATGGCAGGACTTACTATGACATTGAACCTATCGAATATAGTTGGACCAATACTAGGCGGGATTATATATGGGCTATCTGATTTTTCCACTATGATATACCTATTGTTGCCGCTGTGTTTGATTGCAACGATATCATCTATATTCTTAAAAGAGAAGGAAAACATTTCCCACAATATTTATAAATAAATTTTTATTTTAAGTTTCATGGCAAAAAAGAAAAATAAGAAAGGCCAAAAGATTTCAAGAAAAACATTAAACTTAGTAATAATACTTGCCATAATTGGGGTGGCAATGGCCTCTCTTTTTTATGTTAACTATTTGGGAAATCATGCTTTTGATATAAAAGGAACCCCAACAACTATTGTATATAATACCGACAATAACCAATCGGTCAAAGTAGTATCCTACGTAGAAGGGGATCCACTCATAATAATGAGAAACATGTTTACAGAGGACGAAGTTTCCAATGTTTATTTGCTGTTTAAAGCAATGCCTGGATCGGCACCTGAGAATTCTAGTTTAGTAAGGGGTGTTGCTGCAATTAGTGAGGGAGTTGGAAGAACAAAAGGTCCAATCATCCATGCTAGAGAATTGACCTCTTGGCATAAATACATGATGGGAATCAAAATGATTGGCTCTACTTCAAAACCAGTAATTTACATGAAAACTCCAAATCTCAACGGAATTGACAATAGAATTGTAATATTGAATGAAGGCGTTCTAATAATTGAAAATAATAATTTTGAAGATGTTGTTTTACTTTCAGATTTTGTTAGAACAGTAATCCTTGGTGCCTACTAGGGGGCCCTTCAATGAGAAGATTGAATCTATTTGACTTGGCAATAATCGTATTGATAGTGGCATCATTAATTTCATTTTCTACTAAGTATATCGAGAAAGAGCCAGTCGATGAATATACCTATACAGGATCTCAAATATACAGTGCTATAAGATTTTTTGACTTTTCTGACGGCAAAGGTTTTAGATATCTTGTGAATGTCGATGGATCGTATACAAGCGATTATGCACCTTTCAAAGAACAGGGTGTTGTTGTTGGAACATCCTCTCAAGGTACTTTTTCTATGAAATTAAAAGATGGAAGGCTCCTGACTGTTGGGGGCAGGACTGCTTACAAAGAGGATATCGCCTCAAAGGAAATTAAAGTAACAATGTTGAATGGGTCTGCCGTTCACTATACTCAAAAAGGATTTTCTACAAATGATCTTGTGAAGGCCAAATCAACAATTCAAAATACTTCTAAATTTTTGGATAAGTACAATATAATCGATACAACTATTTCGGGAAATATTGCTGTAGATGGAAATTTTCCAAAGGGAATAGCATTTGAAAAAGAACTTTCTGATAAGATAACAAAAGATATTTTCTATCTTAAAGATGTAAAAGTAATATCTACAGATAACGGCATTGTTCTAAATGTTAGTGGCCTTGGCGCAAATGATTTTGAAATATTGCAATCAGCTCTATCTTCTTACAGTCCAACAGGGTACTACTTTTCTGATTTTAAAACAGTTGTACTAACAGATAATATTCCAAAAGATGATATATCTCAGATTGAAAACAACAAATTTGAAGGAATAATCGGAGATATACATGTGAGGATTTAGATGAAGTACATAAATAAATTATTCCCATTTTTAGAAAATGAATTCTCAAACAGCATTATCAATAGAACGTCTCTCAAATTTTTTGATATAATGGAAAAATTTCCTCAGTTTCCTTTCCAGATATCTAAATTTGATAGTTATCTAGAGGATTCAAAGTTCCTTAAGTTCTCACCTCTAATTGTTATTGCATCAATCTTTCTTTTTTTTAGTTTCTCAGACCACCCCCTCTCTCCAATGGGAACTATCGTGTTTTTATTAGGGACATTTTCTTTTTATTTAGGAACATTAGTTAATATACCTAAAATAAGAAAAATTAAGAAGAATTATTTCTTTCCATTGTTCATTATTTTTTTGATAACATTTCTACTCAGTATAATAAAAATTGAGTCATTTGGATTTTATGTTAAATTGAGTCTTTTACCTCTTCTTCTTATAGGTATTACAGAGAGAGACAACAAAGATTTTTTCATCTCACTTCTGATAATAAATATTATTATTCTAGCTAATGGATTTTGGGCGCTATCTTTTCCTTATATTTTTATTAGTTTACTTTATCTATTCTTGAACTACCGGGGCTCTGCCATAAAATTCTTAGAGGAAAATACATACAATTTGATATTCATACTTCTTGGATTGGGGCTGATCTTTTATGTCCTTGATTTAGTTATTGCTGGAGGCATCCCTTTATTTAATGTTCAAGCGAGAAATTCTTTGGATCCATTATTTACAATGATCTCTCATCTTTTCCCGATGGGGGCTATTCTTTTGATATCTTATGTTGGTCAAACAAAAAAATACTCTTACCAGAAAGCAAGATCTATAGCAATATTTTTTACTCTTTTGTCCTTGTTTTTAATGGCACTTCTAGGATATAGAACGCAGGTGATATTTGTATTATTGGGAGTTTTAATCTCTGGATCTATTACAGGAATATGGAAAAAATCTGAATTGATAATATTAGGCTTAATTGCTTTGATCTCTCTAATTGCTTTAACTATGGGCAGAGACACACTATTGGGGGTTAATCTTTCACTGATTCAATCACTTAGAACTAGGATAAGCCTAACAACGGATGTTATGGATATACTTGCAAACATGGGGGGGCTATTTGGGATTACTAATGGGGCAATTCATATTGCAACTCACCCTTTCCTAGCCAGATTAATGCCCGGGGTTGCGTATTCCCCTAGAAGGATGATAGCTGTCCTAGTTGGTGAAAGGTCAGTTTCTGTTACATCCTCTATATTTGGGCCATTAGCTATCGACTTTGGATTAATTGGCGTAGTTGTTGGCATGATTTTCTTAGGATTTTTCTTATCAAATCTCTATAAAATGTCACAGAAGACTGAAGGGGAAAGAAAAATAATCTCAGTAGGTCTTTACAGTATGGTGCTGAGTTACACTATAATTGGAATTGAAACAGGCATACTAGATCTAGAAGTAATTTTATTATTCGTTATTTCATTAGCATATCTTCTTTTTATTATTAATAGAAAAAATATTTAATAAAAAATTTCCGAAAGATTTAAATATTTTAAAGAATTTATAAAAATAGTGATAATAATGAAAATGAACAAAAAAGGTATTAAAATTCTAAAATCTCTCCTTGCAATTAGAGGATTTCCGCAGAAAAACAAGATTGCAGAAGAAACTGGGCTTTCAATACAGACTGTTACACCATTCATCAATAAGATGATTGACGACGGTATCATAAAAGGATTCTCAGCAATAATTGAGCCCGATAAATTAGGATATCACCAAGTTCATTTTCTCTTGAATATCCAAAAGGGGACGAATCAAGAAGCGATTGATTTCTTAAAGAATATGGATAGAGTCTTATATGTGACTTCAGGATTTGGAAATTTTGACTGTCAGTTAGTAGTTGCTATCCCAGCTGATAGGACAGATCTTATACCTGGGTATATGGAGTCCATGAGGCAATCAGGGATATTTAAGAGTGAAATGAGCATACATGTTGTCACTAAGAGTCATTTTCCCTTACCAGATTTCCTTAGAAATGAAGACTTAAGTTAACGGTGCAAAGATGCAAAAAAAATTAGCTTTATTTTTAACATTAATTTTTATTTTTGCCAACTTCAGTCAGATAATGTCTGAAGACACAATTAGATGGCGATACCACACCGCAGATGATGTCAGGGCGGCTTCTTTGGGGGATGTCAATGGCGATGGTAAATTTGACGTTGTTTTAGGCTCGGGAAACTATGTCTATGCTCTTGATAGTTTTGGGCAAGAGATATGGAAAAAGAAAGCTATTAATTATATTAATACAGTGTCTACTAATGACCTTGATGGCGATGGCAGAAGCGATGTCGCTGTGGGGCTTATAAACAATGGAATTGAAGTTTTTAATTCAGATGGAGAAAAATTATGGGAATACTGGATGCCCTCTTCCATTCAGAAGGTCATTATAAAAGATATTGATTCAGATGGGTATGGAGAAGTAATAGCCATCTCCTATAACACCTCTTTGAACGATAATGCATGGGTAATACTAAATCATGATGGATGCGTTAGGTTCCAAAGTAAGGATTTCTTTTTCCCCGATATTGAATTAAAAGGTTATTATGATGGTACAGATAAAAAATGGGAAGCAGACGACGAACTCAGAACTATCCTTGCCGAGGATATTAATGGGGATGGAAATACCGAATTTGTTGCAACTACAAGGGCAAATGACATCTTAATTTTCGATTATAATATGAACTCTTTATGGGGATACCATTTTGATTATCCTATAACTTCTGTTTCTCTTGGGGACTTAGAGGGAGACGGTTTTAAAGAGATTCTTCTCGGAGTAAACAAAAAATTGATCATCCTTACAAAAGATGCATTTTCTTTGAAAGAATACAAATTTGACGATGACATCGGTGCAGCGGCCGCTTTCAAAGATTCAAATATCTCTTATGTTTTGATAGCTAAAGGAAACAATTTATACGTATATGACTATGGAACAGAATTATTTAATTATAGTTTTGATGATAGTATTAATCTAATTTATTCAGATGATTTAGATTATAAAAATAGTATAGAGATAATAACTGGTACAGACGATGGGGCATATGTTCTAAATCTTAAAGGAAAGAAACTCTTTACATACAAGACTTACTCTCCTGTGAATGAAGTTTTTATAACAAACCTCGATTTCAAATCTCAAAAAGAATTAATCTTATCTTCTACAGATGTGGACGTAATCACATACCAGGAATTAAAAGATATTGAGTTGCCGGTCTCCCAAACAAATCAACAAGAGAGGCAAGCAACAATAAACAGAGCAAACGCAATCTTTAGCACTGGAAAAGCGTTATATGGGGTTAGAGATTACCAGTCAGCTTTAGATAAATTCAAAGAAGCAAGAACAATATACGAATCTGTATCTTATACTGAAGGCATCAATAACTGTGGAACATTTATATCAAATTCTACAGTATACATACAAGCTAAAACATTTGAAGATCAAGGATTATCTTTAAAGAATGAGAAAAAATATGAAGAAGCAAAATCTAATTATCAGACAGCTAAAGACATTTACTCTTCATTGAATGACTCTACAAAGATCCAGGAAATGGATCAAGCAATTGCAGAAGTCGATGACTTAATTAGAACTGAAGCTTTAATTAGAACATTAGTATACATAATTATTATTGGTGCTATCGTAGCAATTGTAGTATTTGTATTTTTATTCCTCAGAAGAAAAAATAAAACTAAATAGGTGAATTATTTGATTCGAGAAGAAATTAAAAAAAGGGTTGAAAAATTACAAACAATAGCAATAAATTTTGAAAACGAAGGGTATTTTCAAGATGCTGCAGATAGTTATGTTGAGGCTGCTAATTTTCTGATTGACGAAAAGGATTTCTTCTGGGGTGCTGAAGATTTTAAAAAAGCTGCCGAGTTGTACTGGGATTCTGGGGATAAAGGAAGAGCTGAAACTCTCTTCAACACTGCAATAAACTATTATTTAATGGATGCAGATTACTACCTAAAACGTGATGGCTATTTTTGGGCTGTTAGAGACTATAAGCTAGCGGTTCAATGTTATGAAAAATGGCTCAGTATGATCGGAAGGATTTAAAGAAAACCAGTGGGCCCGGGGGGATTTGAACCCCTGACCGCCCGGTTATGAGCCGGGCGCTCTACCAGTCTAAGCTACAGGCCCAAGAAGCGCCGCCAGCAGGACTCGAACCTGCGACCATTCGATTAACAGTCGAGCGCTCTACCTACTGAGCTATGGCGGCATGAAGATTCCGATTTCAGAATCCTATATAAAACTTTCTATTAATAAAATTATCAATATCATGTTAAAATATATCCATTAGATATACAAGTGGAATTAATGTAAACCACATTATATACGCTAGAGAGAATTGAAGCTGCATATTAATCTGGCCTTCAATACTATCCGATCTAAATAGGACACTTAATAAGTATAGTAGGATTATCCCTTGAGCTATAGCAACAATGAACAACATTCCAAGAGATCCTAGAATCCCTAAAATAACTATTATTATGCTTGAGATAATAGAAAGAGAGATGGAAATAATTGATAAGATAGTTGCCCTTTTTTTACCTAATATTACAGTAAGTGTTCTTTTACCTACTTTTTGATCTGCCGATAAATCTGGAAAACCTGCAAGAATTATAGCCCCAAACACTGAAAAGAAAAGTGGTATAGAAATTAACCAAGGAAAAGTCAAATCAATTCTTTGAGATTGTAATAAGAATCCAGCAATAACTATGTAGAAACTATGTGTTACTCCTACGTCTAATTCCCCTAAACCTCTGTAAGATAATTTAATTGGGGGTAGAGTATAGGACAATCCTAGGATTAATCCAATTAAGAGGACGATAAAAGAGTAAATATTTGTCATGTAAGTGAGAATAATTCCCAAGATAAATACCATTACAAGACCAAATATCGTGGCTTTTTGTACGTCATTTAGTAAAATCTTCCCTTCAACTAACATCCTAGAGCCACCAGTAAATTGGCTATAGTTTCTGTTTATACTATCCGTTTCATAATCGAAGTATTCATTAGAAATGACCGTTACGAATTCTATGAAGAACATAGCTAGATAACCAAGTAGATACACCGTTAGATCAAATTTAGCTAATATCTTCAATGAAGACATAGCTCCTACGGTATATGCTAAGAAGGTCATAGGGTAAAATTGAAGTCTTATTATCTTTAACCACGAAATGATCTTTTCTTTATTCATAATGAACAATATTTTTCATGAAATAATCTCAATATAAATATTTCTAATAAATCTAATTTACCGATAATTTTTTATAGATAGTTAGTTCATTTTTCACAAGTTCTATTAAAAAAATTGCTGGTGATTTCATGTTTGATACAGGACTAATAGAAAAACTAGTTTCTTCTGAAAACTATTACAAAAAGAGAGAGGAAGTAGAAAAACTACGCCATAAAGCAATAAAAATGTCGCATAAATACCATTTTGAAAATAATAGATTTTATCATGACTATTGCAAATTAAAAGGGTTAAATGGAGATATTAAACCCAAGGATTTTCATAAAATAGTAATCCCTGACGGTGTATTCAAATCCTATGAGATGGAGTGTCCTGAGAAGAATCCACAAGAATTTAAGAAATGGGTCGAAAGGATATCTTCTGTTCCGATAGATTTTACACCTAAAGGTATGGGATCACTTGAAAGTTTTCTTGAAGAGTTTTATTCTAATGGGCTCATGCTAGGGTTTAGCAGTGGAACCTCAGGAAAACTAACATTCCTACCGCGAGATGAATTTACCAGATCAATGATAGTTAAATCTTATACCGAAGCTATCGATGCGACTCTTAAACTAAATAAGGGGCAGGAGAAATTTATCCTAGGCATTCCTAAGAAGACTTTCTTGCAAGTTGGGTATAATGGTAGGGTAGTTGCAGAGAACATATCTCCTGGAAATGTATTCCACGCCATTGATAGCCTTAAGGCGGATATTATAAGATTAAGAATGAGAGGACCAAGGTCATCAAAGGAAAAAATAATGAACTATTTCATAAAAAAAATGCTACCAAGAATTGAGAAAAATTCGATAAAAGGCATCGTATCAAATCTAGAAGCTAATCGTGGAAAAAGAGTAGTATTTATGGGGCCACCTTTCTTAATAATTAATACTGCAAAGTATGTCCTAGAACATGGGATTGATGCAAAAATAGGAGAAGATAGTTTCTTGGCTTCTACTGGGGGATTTAAAGGAAGATCTATAGTCAGTAGGGACAAAATGAATGATTTGATTCAAGAAGCATTTGGGCTGGATCCAAAGAGATACATAGATCTATACGGTATGACAGAATCAAACTCTATAATGGTAGATTGTTTAGAGGGTAATAACAAACATATACCCCCTTGGATGGAAGTTATACTTTTCGATGAGCATATGGAGCCAATACCTCCTGAAGGGAAAGTCACTGGTAATTATGCATTCCTTGAACCTTCTTCTAAATCATTTCCTGGATTTATTACAACTGGTGACAAAATAAAAGTTGACTACGATGGATGTCCAGCTTGCGATAAGAAAACACCAATTCTCCTTAGCATTGAAAGACTTCCAAGACTAGAAAGCAGAGGTTGCTCTGGTGTACTTGCTAAAACGGTGGCTGATTAATTGTCAAAATTAAAAGGGTACTACCTTCCTAAATCTCTAAAATCCTTGGAAAAAGAAATGGAGTTTACAGAGAAGAAAGTAAATAATAAAACAATACTAACTCCAAATATAAATTCTCAAAACATAGCTAACATTGTAACAGAACTAAAAGAAAACAGAAAAAAATACCTTTCAGAAATGCCATTGACAGAAATAGCTTTAGCTTACGGAAATGTATCCAGAAAATGGGCAGATAACAAATATGAAAAAAAGAAACTTGCTCTTGAATTGTTGCCATTACTAACAAATCTTTCCTCTGAATTAATAGAATTTTACCAATTCAGATCAATTTACAAAATTGATGAAAAGACCATTAATTTTTTGTCTACCCTTAATTTACCGCCAGAAGTTTTTAAGCAATTTACGCCAATTGAAGGGGCAAATACCTATGTTAGAGCATATGCTGGATTTAGAGACAAGCTATCGCTAAAGAATATTTCACAAAATGATAAGGAATTGGAGTTAGTAACATATATCACCCCTTCAAATGTCCCGGGATTTATAGAAAGCCTTGGAATATTCATTGCGTCTATAGTAAAAGCTGCTGGATTAATCAAAACACCTTCAGTTCAGCCTCTTTTTGCACCATTATTTGCGGAATCTGTTGCAGAGCAAAATAAAGAGATTGGAGAGACTATAGCTGTAATACCTTGGGCAGGGGGGGATGAATCAATTGAGGACATCATCTTCAGAAACTCAAATGTAGTCAGTGTAGTTTCTAGCACCCAAACTGCGATGTCCGTAAAAAACAGAATCGACAAATTGAACAGAGAGGGAAATTCAATAAAAGGATGTTATCATGGGGGTAAATTTGGGATTGAACTTATTGGAAGGGAAATGGCTACAAAGGATGTAGCCGGACTTGCAGCCCTCGATGGAATTGGATATGAGGGGTATATGTGTGGGTCTCCTGCCTTTGGATTTTTTGTAGAAGAGGATGGAGAACTCAGTCCAATTGAATTTGCAGAAGCACTTGCCGGTGAAATGGAAAAACTTTCTAAATCAATACCTCAAACTAATTTTTTCAGAAAATTAAGGGATGTTAAAATTGGAGAAATAATATCTAGGCCAGAATTTGATGGCGGTCAAAAAATCTATACTTCGCCTAAAAATAATTTTGCCGTAATTTTTGAATCGAAATTTAATCTTAACCCAATTGGGCAGAACAGATTAATCAGAGTTTTTGGGGTAAAAAGCTTAGAGGAAGTAATAGATAAGATGAAGCCATGGAAAGAATACCTCCAAACTGCAGGAGTTGCATTGGGAAACGACAGAATTCAGAAAATTGCAGAATTAATGGGAAAAACTGGATTTTCAAATATTAGGGTTGCAGGCACTGTGGCATTACCCAGACTTGGCGAAGCTTGGGATGGGAACTATCCAATATATGAATTTTATATACCTGATAGTATTCAGTGGACCTCAATAAACGCAGTTGATTTTGAAAATGAGATTAAAGAACTGATAAAAATCAAGAATCAAGTTATTACTAAAGGAGTATTCAATCCTAACCTCCAAATTCGTTAGATAATCTAAGACACATGTATCATTTTTTCTATTTCTTTAATTAATAAAAAGAAATATTTAAATACTTTATACACAAATATTAATTGGTGCTCTAATGGTATACGCATATGTTTTAATAACAGTTTCTATTGGTAAAATTAAAGAAGTTATTGAAGCCGTAAAGAAAATTGATGGTGTAATAGAAGCCGATGTTATCACCGGTCCATACGATGCAATTGCAAAAATAAAAGCAAATGATCTAGGAGAACTTACAAAGACAGTTATCCAGCAGATTCACTACATCGAAGGTGTAATTGATACAACAACTGCCATAGTAATATCTGTCTAATCCTTAGTTTTTACTCGGTGGTCCTTTGAATAAAGTTACGGCTATCTGTGATGTATCCCTATTCGTGTCAAAAAGTAAATACGCGCAAGCTGAATCATTGATGAAATCGCTTCACATTGAAGAAGTTATAATGCCAGAAGAACTAGTCGATATACTAATGAAAGTTCACAGAGGGGAACAATTACTTGGGGAACAGGTTAGGGTACTCTCTTATTGGGCAAAAGGACCAGTTCCAAAAGATGAAGATATAAGGACTTTCTATGAAACACTCATTGACAAAGGAATCAAGATCAAAACAGTCAAAGAGTACGTACTTAAAAAAGAAGTAGAACTAGGGTACACAAAACTCAGAGAAGGAATGGAAAAGGACGAAATGGAAGCATATAATAAAAGCTGGAGAAACTTATATAACAAATTCTCTGAGACGATGCCTGAACAAACAGCAATAATTTGTTCAAAGATACTGTCCCTGTCTTTAGTATTTAATGAAAAAATAGTAGCAGTAAACAGGAAACTTCTGAGGTTTTTGTATGATTCCGGATTTGAGGTGTCCAAGGTCACGTCAAATATAGATATAGATAATGATGTTGTAGAACACAATATAATATTCTTGAATGTTTATGGATCAAAAACGTTTGAGCCCCTGTTTTATGAAATAAAAAATTCAATAAAAGAGAGCACTGCCATTGAAGTAGACTTGGAAAAGAATGTTGGTTCAATAGTAATGTTTAATTTATAAGTTTTATTTTATAATATTTATGTTATATCCTAATTGCTTTCTATTCACATTATATTTTCAATAGAAAGCTTTTTATATCACCTCTAATACATCAAAAAACAGCAATATTTTTATGAGGTGTAAATTATGGCAGAAATTAGACAACCAATGAGTGTCCAACCCGAGGGCGCTCAGAGATTTATGGGCAGAGATGCTCAAAGAATGAATATTCTTGCTGGAAGAATTGTAGCAGAAACAGTAAAGACGACATTAGGTCCAAGAGGTATGGACAAGATGCTCGTTGACTCACTCGGAGATGTAGTCATCACAAACGATGGTGCCACAATCCTTAGTGAAATGGACATTGCTCACCCAGCAGCAAAAATGATTGTAGAAGTAGCCAAGACACAGGATGAAGAAGTTGGAGACGGTACAACAACAGCTGTTGTTATCGCTGGAGAACTTCTAAAGAAGGCCGAAGACCTTCTAGATCAAGATGTACATGCAACAGTAGTTGCATCTGGTTACAAGATCGCAGCTGAAAAAGCTGAAGAAATATTGAAAGATATAGGAGATAAAATTACTATTAATGACGATGAAGTCCTTCTTGAAATCGCAAAGACTGCAATGACAGGAAAGGGTGCAGAAAAAGCAAAGGATACACTAGCACCATTGGCCCTTAATGCAGTAAAGCAAGTCGCAGTAAAAGAAAACGGAAAATACACCGTTGAAACTGAAGACATAAAGGTTGAGAAGAAAGAAGGTGGAAGCGTAGAAGATTCAAAACTCATCCAGGGATTAATTATTGACAAGGAAAGAGTACACGACGGTATGCCAAAGAAAATAAAGGACGCAAAAATCGCTTTACTCGATTGTGCACTTGAAGTAAAAGAAACAGAAACAGACGCAGAGATTAGAATTACTTCCCCAGACCAGCTTCAGGCATTTTTGGACCAAGAAGAAGCAATGCTAAAGAAGATGGTAGACCAGATAAAGGCATCTGGAGCAACAGTTGTATTTTGTCAGAAAGGAATCGATGACTTAGCACAGCACTACCTTGCAAAGAACGGTATTTACGCAGCAAGAAGAGTCAAAAAGAGTGACATGAAGAAACTAGCTAAAGCAACAGGCGCAAGAGTTGTAAACAAAGTATCTGACCTTGAAGGAAAGGATTTAGGTAACGCAGGCTCTGTCGAAGAGAAGAAGATAGGCGGAGACGAAATGACCTTTGTTGAAGGATGCAAGGATCCAAAATCAGTAAGCTTATTACTTAGAGGAGGAACAGAACACTTCCTAGAGGAAGTTGAGAGAGCACTTGAAGATGCAATAGGAGTTATCTCAACTGCAATCGAAGATGGAACAATCTGTGCCGGTGGAGGAGCAGCTGAAATGGAATTGTGCAAGAGACTCAACGAATATGCAGAAAAGATTAGCGGCAGAGAACAGCTTGCAGTTAAAGCATTCGCACAGGCAATGGAAATCATCCCAAGAACATTAGCAGAAAATGCAGGTATGGATCCAATCGATACCATAGTTGCACTCAAAGCATCACACGAGACCAAAGACCACAAGAGATTCGGAATCGATATCTTTGACGGAAAGGTTAAAGATATGATGAAGGCCGGAGTTGTTGAACCACTAAGAATTAAAGAACAGGCAGTAAAGAGTGCATCTGAATCCGCCATAATGATCCTAAGAATCGACGACGTTATCGCTGCAAGTGGAATCGGAAAGAGAAAAGGCATGGGCGGCGACGATGACGATATGGGAATGGGCGGCATGGGCGGAATGCCCGGTGGAATGCCAGGAATGATGTAAAATAAAATATTTTTTCTTTATTTATTATTTTTATTCTATTTTAATAAGAGCAATATTTATTAGAGAATTCTGTGTACAATATACATGGACACCCAATCTATTCTAGAAAAATTAAGATCAATGTCAAATCCATCTTCGCTTGAGGGTATGGCTCGTTTTGGAGTTAATACCGATAAAGCAGTTGGAGTTTCAATCCCTAACTTAAGAAATCTAGCTAAAGAGATTGGAAAAAATCATATCATGGCTTTAGAATTATGGAAGTTAGATTACCATGAAACTAAAATTCTTGCAAGCATGATAGACGATCCAAAAATCGTTACAGAAGA
>ENA-UPTA01000769-UPTA01000769.1-activated-sludge-metagenome-genome-assembly--contig:-NODE-769-length-37008-cov-7.349227_pt1 | contig 37008 bp, 29 predicted proteins | sample MGYA00238184_ERZ773361 | MGnify/ENA primary metagenome ERZ773361 (study PRJEB29100, sample SAMN05720205) | activated sludge metagenome | isolation source: anaerobic digester from wastewater... | reverse complement strand
TCTGGATGCCTACGATAGAGAAGGCTTTTCGGCAGGCGATATCTACCTCGGAAGAGTGAAAAAGATAAACCCCGGCCTGAATGCTGCCTTTGTCGATATCGGGCATGACAAAGATGCATTTATACATTATTCAGATTTAAGTCCCTATATCCGGTCTGTACGCAGATTCAGTTCGGAGGCTTTCAAGGGCGAGCAATCACACTTATTGGATAAATTCGAGTTTGAACCTTCGATTCAGAAGGATGGTCAAATGGTGGATATTCTGGAAAAGGGAGACATCCTGATTTTTCAGATTTCCAAAGAAGCCATCTCCACGAAAGGTCCGCGACTCACCTGCGAACTGTCCATTCCGGGCAGATACGTTGTATTAGTGCCATTCACCAATTCGGTGGGTATCTCCAAGAAAATAGACAAACCTGAAGAACGGGAAAGATTGTCGGAAATCATGCAGCAAATCAGACCGAAGAATTTCGGATTTGTCGTGCGTACCAACGCAGAAGGTGTAGGGAAAACGGAATTGCAGCACGATGTGGAGAACCTGCTCAACAAATGGAAGGTGATGACGGAAAATATCCGTTTTCAGAATCCGCCGAAACTGTTGCTGAAGGAAATGAATAAAACCTTCTCCATCGTCCGCGACCTGATGAACGATAGTTTTTCCAAAATTGTAACCGACAATCCAACCTTGCACGGCGATTTGAAGGCTTATATCAAGGAGCACGCGCCGGAACATGTTTCCATTCTGGATAAGTACGCGGAGACGACGCCTTTGTTTGAAACCTACGACGTCAGCAGACAGGTGAAGACGGCATTCGGAAAAACCGTCACCCTGAAAAGCGGTGCCTATGTGATATTGGAGCATACTGAAGCGCTGCACGTAATAGATGTGAACAGCGGTCCGAAAGTGAAGCGCGATGTGGAACAGGATACCCATGCATTCAATATCAACGTGGAAGCGGCACAGGAAATAGCCCGTCAGCTGCGACTCCGCGATATCGGTGGCATCATCGTGATTGACTTCATCGATATGAAGTCGTCAGAATATAAACACAAACTGCTCGAGGCGATGCAGGAAGCCATGCGCCCTGACAAAGCCAAGCATGTGATTTTGCCGGTCAGCAAATTCGGCCTGATGGAGATTACCCGTCAACGCATGAAAGAGCAGGTGACCATTGATACGAGAGAACCATTGCTGCACGGCAATAACAAGTATAAAGTGGATCAGCCACTGCAGATTATCGATAATATTGAGATTGAACTGAACAGGCTGAAAACGCATGAAGGAAAAAACTTCCTGCTGTATGTGCATCCTTTTATCTATGCCTATCTGAAAAAGGATACCTTCTCCTTCCGGATGAACTGGTACGCCAAAATCAAGAAATGGGTGCGCCTGGTGCAGGATTCATCGCTGTATCTCGGTGAGTACAAGCTGGTGACGAAAGAAGGAAAGAAAGTGTAAAATGCAGTTGATATAAAAATTAAAAAGGATAGTTCAGTGCTATCCTTTTTTTTATTTCTTTGCCGCAAAGCGAATATTCAGATTGTCAGCATACAGCGTTTTATTTCCATCTGCATTCCAGAGTTGTATGCTCAACTCGTTGAAAGCGGTTTGTTCGGGAGTAATCAACTCTATAGAAATATCTTCCCATTTGCCCGTATCAATGATGCGATAGATTCTGTAATAATTACTTTTTACGACAATACCATTTTGTTTGAGTGTCAGGATAATCTGTGCTTGTTTCCATGTATCCCATTCCATTTCAGGCGCGAATACACGAAGCATTGCCTGATAATAACCTGCATGTCCGGAAATGGGAACAGTGATTTCCTGTGTTCGCTGGCAATCTTTGTTAATAAAGAGTACGCCGTTGTCAGGAAAGACATCGTTTGTGAAGCAGGAATCTATTCTTTGCTGGTCAAAACTATCCTTGTAAATGGTTTGCATTTTTTCAGTATACCGTTGCGGAATTTCCTCTTCTAGTTCGATATATTTTTTGTCTTTCTGAGAGATATGCGTTTTTCCGAATATCTTCCAAAAGTACGTTTTACTCATCATATAGTTTTCCATAATGCCTTCCTTGGAATAGCATTGATAGGTCATCGTCAAATTCAGCCAGATGAAAAACGCCAACAGCAATATGGTCAGATATTTCCATGTTTTTCGAGTTAAAACAGATGAGAAAAATGCAGTCATCGGAAACGCTAGTACAGCATACGATTGTATCATTGCGCGTTGTGAAAATGACCCGCCATACCACCACTCATTCCAGGAGAATACGATGTATGTATTGATTATAAAGAATAAAAATACCACAAGAAACAGATGGCCGAATTTTCTGTACAGCGGATAAAAACCCAACAAACTAAATATCATCACGGGTGTATAAATCAACCAGCCTTTTTTGTAGCTGAATAATCCGTTTATCAGATGAGGATGCAAGAAATCGAAAAATTCATGTGCCCCATAACTCCAAAAAATCCAATTGCCACTGTAAATTTTCCAGTATATCAGCTGAATACTACCGATGAGAAATGCAGAAATGCCAAATAGAATAAACAGTTTCTGATGTATAGCCCAAAATCTGATACGATTTTTGAAAGTGCTTATATTACTAAGATTCCAGCAGAATATTAGCAGGACGCATATAATGTCTGTGGGGCGGACAAGCGTGATGAAGCCTGCTGTCAATCCCAATGCAATGGATTTTGCGACATCAGGTTTTTTGTAAAAATCAATGGTGAGTGAAATCAACAACGCATACAATGTAAATAGATAAGTGTGTGTTACTACAGCACCAAATGAGATATATAAATAGAGGTTTGTGGCTAGCGATAAGGCCAGAAGTGTAAATGCTGTAGCCGTATCACTGAAGTATCGCAATAAATTCTTTCTGGTAATCCATAATCCGGCGATACCAAACACGATACCCCAGAAATTTACGGCTATCTGATAAGGTTTGGAAAAACCGTCTGTCGGATAATTCCATATTTTGGCAGCGAGATGTCCTGCCGCAAAAGCAGGTAGTTCAAGGATAGCTACTCCTGAAGTGTACTTAATAATATGGTTTTCGTTGACTTGCTGATTTGTTGCATAAAAATCGCAACCAAAAGGATTGTATTCACGGATAATATCTTCCGCTATATCAATTTTCCCTAAATCATCATAAAAAAATGCAGGCAGATAAATGTAATAACCTGCGGCATCGTACATGATGACACTATTGTAGGGGTTATTCCATTTTTTCAGCAGGAATGGTGAAAGCAGCAGTACGGCAGTGCACAGTATCAAAGTAATGAATGACTGCCGATGTTGTATCATGGCAACGATTTATATCGTCATAATTTCTTCTTCTTTTGCCTGCAGCATTTTGTCTACTTTGGCAATGTATTCGTTGGTTAAAGTCTGGATTTTTTCTTCGCTGTCTTTGCCGATATCCTCGCTCAGTCCGTCTTTTACCATGCCTTTGATCATTTCGTTGCCGTCTTTGCGGGCATTGCGCACCACAATCTTGGTTTGCTCGCCGTAGTTTTTGGATTGCTTCACCAGGTCACGGCGTCTTTCTTCCGTCATCGGCGGAATGGAAAGGCGGATATTCTCACCGTCGTTTTGTGGCGTGATGCCGATATTGCTCTGGAAAATCGCCCGCTCAATATCGCCGATGATTTTTCGCTCAAATGGAACAATCACCAATGTACGGGCATCCAGTATTTTGATACTCGCCACCTGATTCAACGGAGTCGGAGCGCCATAATATTCCACGGTGATGCCGTTCAGCATTTCCGGAGTGGCTTTACCGGCGCGCACTTTGCGCAGTTCATCTTCCAGGTGTTTCAGGGCTTTGAACATGGAGTCTTTCGTCTCGTCCAGCACCATTTGTACTTCTTCCGTCATGGTAGTTGTTTTTTCGCTCGCAAATATACAGGAAATGGAAAATATCACAGCATGTTTTTTCGGGAATTTCACAGTGGCTGCTGTTGTGCAGAACAAGATGAAGATGCGTTTGATGTCCTACCGCGAATTGGGTATTGTTTTGCAGAATGCGTCTTCTTATTTTCAGGTATTAAAAACTATACAATTATGATTATCGTAGTCAACCACAAGATTAAAGACGTGGCAGGATTTTGGGGGAGCGCCCAGCAGAGTCTGCCGAAACTGCCTGAAAACGGGGTGAAACGTGTATTGCAGGTATTGCCCAATGCGGATAATACGGAGGCCACCTGCCTTTGGGAAGCCGAAGATATTGCGACACTCGACCGCTATCTGAGAGAGAAAGTCGGAGATATGAGCAGCGAAACCTACCACGAGGTGAATACCGCCGGTGCGATGGGATTGCCGGCATAATGGACTTTTTACAGTATATTGAATCGGGGATTTGCGCAGCAAATCCCCGATTTTATTACTTTCCGATACAGAATGTGACATCATTGAAAAGCTAAAGCATTCGCATACTTCGATGGTGAGTGGGTGCCACAAGTGCTGTAAAAATCCACCAGCAATACCAAAAGATGTCTTTTAGTTTGCATTCTCAACGGTCTTTATAACATAAATAGTCCCTTTGTTCTTACCGATGCTTTCTATGAAATTTTCTTGCTTTAAGTACAATAAGTCCTTCTTCAGTGTATTGGGAGAGATATCTTTAAAGTGAGTACCCAAATCATTCAGCTTTACAGGTTGATGTCCTTTTATAAAATCAAAAACATTTTTTTGTCGTTCATTCAGATAACCACCTTTAGATTGTAAGGTGGTATATTTTTCCTCTAATTTTTGGATTAGTTCTGTCAGACATTGCAGAAAGAAAACAGTCCAGGTTGTTATCTTTTCATTCGGCGTATTTCTGTTCTTTTGGCCACTCATCAAAGCTTCGTAATATTCCTTTTTATGCTTTTCAATGATGCTTTCAAAAGAGACATATTGTATAAACGGATAACCGGATTTCAAGAGTAGAAGTGTGGTCAGTAATCTTGATAATCTTCCGTTTCCATCCTGAAAAGGATGCGTTGACAAAAATTCATAAATAAACGTGCTGATAATTAATAGCGGATGAATGTCTTGCTTTTGCAACTGCTCATTCGTCCATTCTACCAGGTTATGCATTTCAGTCGCTGTAAGATGTGGTTCGGTAGTGTTAAATATCACCCGTTGGGAGCCATCCGGATAATTAGCGACTACCTTATTCGATAGGGTCTTGTAATTGCCTTTATGATGCTTGTCTTTGCTGCTGTATTTAAGCAACATATTATGCAGATTCTTAACTGCACTTTCAGAAATCTCTATGTCATCATAATTTGCAAAGATAATTTCCAAAGCTTCGTAATACCCAAATACCTCTTGTTCATCTCTTGTCTTAAGTTTAGATATTCTGATATCCTTTAATAGTACTTTAATTTCTTCATCAGTCATTAAAACACCCTCGATGCGTGTTGATGAACCAATACTTTCTACAGTTGCTATCTTCTTTAATTCTTTTAAATATCTATTGCTTTGCCTTTCAACAGTAGTCCATTTTCCTTTAAACTCATCAATGGTACCAATGAGTTTAAGTATCTGTTGTTGAGCTTTGAAATCCGTGTGGAGTTTATTCAAAATATCCATTCTGTATCTGTATTTTATCTATAAACGATACAGTAAAGATAGTGAATATCTATATTGTATCTCTATTTTATCTATAAAAACTACTTTCCGATACAGAACTTACTGAAAATCGTTGCCAGGATATCTTTGTCCGTGTCAATTTCTCCGGTGATGTTGCCGAGATGCCGCAGCGCCACGCGGATGTCCTGTGCCACTAAGTCGGCCGGAATCTGGTCGTGCAGCTTGGTGATGACTTCCTGCACAGCCTTCAGCGATTGCTGCAGTGATTCGTAATGCCGCTGGTTGGTAATAATGGTATTGTTGGCACTCACGTTGCCGTCCAGCACCATGCCGGTCAGTTCCTTTTTCAGTGTCTCCAGTCCGTCGTGTTTTTTTGCCGACAAGGCCACTACCGCTATGCCGTTCAGTGTTGCAGGTACCGTTCTCTCAGGACAGATATCTGTTTTGTTGGCGGCAATGATGCATTTTTTGTCCGGCGGAATAATCGACAGTTCTGATTGTAGCTGTTCGGCGGTTTCTTCGCAGTGGTCGTAAAGGAAAATCACGATATCTGCCTGCCGGATTTTCTCGCGGCTTTTTTCCACGCCGATTTTTTCTATCACATCGCCCGTTTCGCGGAGGCCGGCGGTATCGATAAAACGGAACAGCAATCCGTCGATAGTCAGCGTTTCTTCAATGGTGTCGCGGGTCGTGCCGGCAATGTCGCTGACGATGGCGCGCTCTTCGCGCAGCAAAGCATTCAGCAGCGTGGATTTGCCCGCGTTGGGCTTGCCCACAATGGCTACCTGTATGCCGTTTTTGATGGCGTTGCCATATTGAAAAGACTGAATCAGCGTGTTCAGTTCGGATACAATCTGATGCAGCAAAGTATGCAGTTTACTTCGGTCGGCAAACTCCACATCTTCTTCTCCGAAATCCAGTTCCAGCTCTATCAGTGCCGCAAATTCTATCAGCGCGGTGCGCAGTTCTTTCAGTTTCTGCGATATGCCGCCCCGCATTTGCTGCATCGCAATCTGATGGGCGGCCTGCGAGTCGGAGGCAATCAAATCGGCCACCGCTTCGGCCTGCGACAGGTCAAATCGGCCATTCAGGAAGGCTCGTAATGTGAATTCACCCGGTTTGGCCGGGCGTGCGCCCTGGTCAATCAGCAGTTCGATGATTTTCTGTTGTATGTAGGGTGAGCCGTGGCAGGAAATTTCCACCACATTTTCTTTGGTATAGGAAGATGGTGCAAGAAACAGACTCACCACCACCTCGTCCAGCACTTTATCATCCTGCATCAGATAGCCGAAATGAAGCGTATGGCTTTGTTGTTGTCGCAGGTCTTTCCCCTTGAAAACACGCTGTACGATAGCTACGGCGTCGGCTCCCGAAAGTCGGATGACACCGATGGCTCCGACACCCTGCGGGGTGGAAAGTGCGACGATGGTATCAGAATGATAATGGGTGTTCAATTTGACGTTAAAATTTGTATATGAAAAATATTTAATAACAAGTCGGATGCCGTAAAACTACGAAAAACACTGGACTTTCGACGTTTTTTGAATGAATAATGTCCTATAAAAAGAATTGTTTTTTGTATTGTTTAAAATCGGAAAGGAGTATATAATTACGGCTTAGTTTATTACCTTTGCTTTTCAACAACGTAAACAATGAAGAAATTAGCCGTACTGTATTTCCTTAATTTTTTATTTATTGTCTCATTTTCGCAAGGTTTTGGTAATCTGGCGGGCTCGCTCACCGGCAATACTGTTCCGGCAGCGGCAGCTTCTGCAGCCAAACAGTTGCAATCATTAAGCACGACCGGTTCAGGTACGGCAGCCAATGCCAACCTGTCTCAGTTGCAGTTGCTCGGACTTGATCCGGCAGCAGTACAGAAATATATCAAGGCGAAAGCAGACGAAACTGCCGCTGCGGAGAAAGAACAGTTGAATCCCGTGCAGGAAATCATGCAGCAGATTCTGGAAATGAAAGTGCGTCAGGATGCCATGCAGGACTCACTGGACAGAATAGCCAAACAAAATAATCCGAATAGTGACGTAAAACCTAATGAAATCTTCGGACATGATTTCTTCGGTTCCGGCAGATTGGCTTTGTTTACAAAATCTACGGATGCGAAAGCACCTGATAGCTATATTCTGGATGTCGGAGATGAAATCAGTATCGCGGTATGGGGTGATGCCGACTACAACAATAAATTTAAAGTAAATGGAGACGGCTTTATCCAGATCCCGGAGTTCGGCCGTATTTATGTGAAAGGACTTACTTTTGGGGCGGTTAAATCACAGATTGGCAAACGCCTCTCCAGTTTCATCAATCCGGCCAATACGAAGTACGAAATTTCTCTCAATTATTCCCGCACCATTGAAATCAATATCGTTGGCGAGGTGAAGTCGCCCGGCACTTACCAGATTCCGGCGGTGAACTCCGTGTACAATGCGGTGAATGCGGCCAATGGTATTACCGATATCGGTAGCGTGCGCGATATTCAGGTACGAAGAGATGGAAAAACCATCAAGCGTTTTGACGTGTATGAGTTCTTATTCAATCCGCTGGTACAGGATAATTTCTATTTACAAAAAGGTGATTTCATCTATGTCTCTACACAAAGCAGATTGGTGAAGGTGACCGGAGCGGTGAGAAGACCGGCAAAATACGAACTCTTTAAAACGGAGCAACTGAACGACCTGATTAAATTCGCGGCGGGCTTTGCACCGGATGCCAATACAAATCATATTCAGATTACCCGCATCAACAATGATAAAGCGCAAATCATAGATATTGATTTCAACCAATTGCAGAAATCAGGATTGAATTTTGAACTGAAGGACGGAGATATTGTCAATATCCCGACCATTCCGGGTGGCATTGAGAATTTTGTATCCGTAACAGGAACAGTAAGATATCCGGGAAAATACCAATTCAAGGATGGTTACAGAATTTCCGACCTGATAAAAATGGCCGGTGGTATTCGTATCGAAACATATCTCGAAAGAGCCTATATCAAACGCAAACTGGATGATAATACTTATGTCAATCAGAAGATTTCCTTGCAGAATATTCTGATGGACGAAAATGCCGCGGACAATCTCCTGCTGCAGAGAGCGGATCAGTTGCAATTATTTTCCAAAGATGATTTCATCGAGAAGTTTAATGTACTCATCGACGGTTCCGTACTCAAACCGACCATACTGGAATATACCGATGGCATGAATCTGAACGACCTCCTGTTTTATGCGGGTGGACTGAAAAAAGAAGCTTCTAATTCTAAAATTGAAATTTCGCGCGTGATGAATATCGATTCCAGTCTGGAACAGAAGTTCGTACCGCAGCGCGTGGTGGTGCAGACGATTACCATAGGTCCTAACCTCGAAATTGACGAGGCTTCCAAGGCTTTCCGCCTGGCGCCAATGGATAAGATTTATGTGCGCAAAGAATATGGTTTCGATGAGCAGATGACAGTGACCCTCAAAGGGGAAGTGAAATATCCGGGTGTATATCCCATTCTGGATAAGAAAGAAACCGTATTGGAATTGATAGAAAGAGCAGGAGGACTGACGCCATACGCTTTTGTACAGGGCGCAAAGCTCACACGTCCGGACAAAGGATTGGTGAATACCATTTTTGAACTTAAGGAAGCGTTTAAAGATCCTTCTTCCCGAGCTAACCTTATTTTGAAAAATGGCGATATCATCGAAATTCCTACTGTCAATCAATTAGTGAGCATCAAAGGTGCTATCCGATATCCGGGCATTGATTCCACACAAACGGTGAACGGAAAATTTGTGCCTGGCAAAAGTGCCAGATGGTATATCAAACACTATGCAGGTGGTTTCAAAAAAGGCGCATTCAAACGCTCAACCATGATTATTTATCCAAATAGAAAGGTGGATTATACCCGTTCGTTTATCGGAATAAAAGATTATCCGACTGTTGATAATGAAGGCGCCACTATCACCGTAGAGATGAAGCACAAAGCGCCTAAACCGCCGAAAGGGCCGGAGGCCAGACTCAACTGGAATATCATCTTGCCGAGTGTGATTGCCGCCATTACTTCGGTGGCTACTACCTTAACTTTAATTTTCGTACTGAAAAGCAACTAAGATATGCAGCAACAATTTTCAGAAGAAGATATCAGGCTGGTAGATGTATTTGACTCCTTCAAGGGGTATCTGGGGTACCTGTTGAAGAAATGGTATATTTCCATTGTCGGTGTAGCGGCACTCACAGCCGGCGGTTATTTTATCGCTGTAAATGCGCCGCCTAAGTATGTGGCCTATATCTCATTTAATGCCGTCGATTCCAAAGCCAGCGCCATGGGTGGCCTCATGTCCATGATGGGTGTTTCTTTCGCCGGTGGATCTTCCAATGACGTACTCACAGGCATATTCTCTTCCCGAAATATTTTCCTGCATTCCATGTTAGCTGACATGGTGGTGGATGGCAAAAAGGAAAAGATTGCTAATGTCTACATGAATGCCTACGAATACAATGAAGGGTTTGATGAAGACCCGGCTTGGAAAGGTTTTAAATTTACCGCCAATTCCATTAATGAAATCACTAAACAGGAGATGGAATTATTGTCCGTGATGTACGACGATTTTATTGGTGGTCTGATGGTGGCGGAATACGACGTGCCAACCGGTCTGATTAAAGCAGAACTCGAAACGCCGGATCTGGAACTCTCCAGACAGTTAGGAGCGGCCCTGCTGAAAAATACCGTCAAATTCTACCAGACCAAACAAGTGGAAAATGCCAGAATATCTTATTCCAGCGTGGAAAGAAGGCTGGATTCTATATCTTCCGAAATCATTAAAAGACAACAGGCTATTGCAGCTTCTCAGGATCTTAACATCTTTAATAAAAAAAGAATGTCTGTGGTTGAGCAGCAGAAGTTGTCACAGGAAATAGGCACCCTGTCGGTGATGTACAATGAAGCGGCTGCCTCCAAAGAGAATGCTAAAATCGGTCTCGATCCGCAGAATAATATCGTAAGGGTAGTGGATGATCCGATGTTTTCTACCGCACTCAGTCCGCCAAGTAAACTGCTTTATACCATTATCGGATTTGCAGTGAGCTTAGTGGTTGTTATCATTCCTTTGCTGATTAGTAAAGCCGTACAGGATGGCCGTGAAGAAGATAAATTACGCGCAGCCTCAGAAGCGGCTGCAACCGGTGCGTAGTTAAATCGTCTTATTCAGAAGATTTTATTAAATTTAGGAATGCATTTAGAACATCTTCATACGTCTAAATTAGAGCCGCTTGCCATCGTGGGAATAGGTTGTCGCTATCCGGGAAATATCCGGTCGCTGCATGATTTATGGAATGTCGTCAACAACAAAGTAGATGCTATTTCTGATTATCCCGTCACTCGTATTAAGAATGTAGATGCACTGGTAGACTCCGAAAGAGGACAGGATAAAATTATTTCCAAAAGAGGCGGATTTATTCAGGATGCTGAATATTTTGACGCCGGATTTTTCAATATCTCACCCCTCGAAGCTGAAAAGATAGACCCTGCGCAGCGCTTACTTATGGAAGTAACGGAAGAAGCCATCGAAAATGCAGGATTGACACATCAGCAACTCGCAGGATCCAATACAGGCGTATTTGTCGGCAACTGGACAAGCGATTATGAACATCGCCTGCGCAGTGCCCGTCAGGATATTGATGTCTACGCCACTACAGGCAGCGGACGCTATGCATTGTCCGGCAGATTGTCTTACATATATAATTTGCAGGGACCGTCTATGACTGTAGACACTGCCTGTTCTTCTTCTATCGTGGCATTGCATGTGGCCGCGCAGAGTTTGCGGTCAGGCGATTGCGATATGGCATTGGTGGGCGCATCCAATACTATTACAGATTTTTTTGTTTCGATAGGTTATTCCCGTTCCGGTCTCTTGTCTGATTACGGACAATGCCGTTTCGGAGATGCAAAGTCCACCGGATATGTCCGCAGTGAAGGAGCCGCCATGATGATTGTAAAACGCCTGAGTGATGCCCTCCGCGATAATGACCGCATACATGCGGTAGTGCTGGCAACGGCTACCAACAGCGACGGACAATCGCATAAAAATCTCTTTGCACCAAGTGCCATCACACAGGAAGTGATGATCCGAAAAGCACTGCGCAATGCCGGCGTGAATCCCGCTGACATGGTATATGTGGAGGCGCACGGCACCGGTACCAAGGCCGGCGATCCGACGGAAATTGCTTCCATCTGGAATGCCGTTTCTGACGACAGAACGAAAGAAGATATCATCTATGCAGGTTCGATAAAAACGAACTTCGGTCATACGGAAGCAGCTGCCGGTCTCGCCGGAATGCTGAAAGTGATTACAGCATTGCAGCATAAAACAATCCCGCCGAGCCTGCACTTTGAGCAACCCAATCCGAAAGTGCATTGGGATAGTATCGGCTTGAAAATTCCTACACAGCCTGTTCCGTGGCCGGAAGATAAACCGCTGATTGCGGGTGTAAACACTTTCGGAATAACAGGCAGCAACGGACATGCTATACTGACTGTAGTGGAAGAGGATACTTACGTGGCACATCCTGTGCGAACGGATATTTTTGTTTTGCCATTGACAGCAAAATCTGAAGCTGCATTACTCGCGACAGCAGCACAGTGGAAGTCATTTATTGAAACAACCACCCATTCTCTGCAGGATGTATGTGCCATGGCCGCACTGCGTCGCACCCATTTCCCGGTAAGGCAAGTATTTATGGCCAACTCCAGACAGGAGCTGTTGGATGAGTTGCAGGATTTCATCGATAGTAATCAGGCAGATTCAAATAAGATTTTTGATACGGAAGACACCGTAAAGACGGTATTTGTTTTTCCGGGACAAGGTGCGCAGTGGATACAGATGGGACGTGAATTGTTTGAGACAGAACACGTCTATGCATCTGCCATGGAGGAAATCAATTCCGTGTACAAACAATATACAGACTGGGATCTGCTGGAAGAAATTAACCGTCCGGAAGATAGTTCCAGATTACACGAGATAGATATCGTTCAGCCGGTCTTGGTCGCGGTGGAAATAGCCCTGGCCAACTTGTGGATGAGCAAAGGTATATTGCCGGATATGGTAGTAGGACACAGTATGGGAGAGGTGGCTGCCGCCTATGTTGCCGGCGTCATCACGCTGCATGAAGCCGCGAAAATTATTATTACCCGCAGCCGGCTGATGAAAACGGTGAGTGGAAAAGGTGCCATGCTCGCGACAGACCTCACGGTGGAAGAGGCTAATGATATGCTCCGCGGATATGAACAACAGGTGTCCGTCGCTGTGCTGAACAGCGCACATTCTACGGTGCTCTCCGGAGATCTGGTCATCATTGAACAACTTTCGGAGAGACTGGAATCGGAAGGTCGTTTTAACAGAAAAGTGAAAGTGGATGTGGCATCTCATTCGCCGCACATGGATGAACTGACAGCAGCATTGCATCAGGCATTGGAGGCATTGCAACCAAAATCATCCGATATACAATTTTACTCCACCGTCATTGCCGCTGCGGCAGATGGAACACAATTGGATGCAGACTATTGGGTGAATAACCTGCGCCAACCTGTGCAGTTTGGTAAAGTCATACAGGAAATAAGTAAGGCACATCATGTGCGTTATATAGAAATGAGTCCGCATGCCACCTTGTTACATGCTATTCAGGAAAACACGGCGGAATTGGAGAACAAAACGCTAGTGACAGGTTCTTTCAGCAGACAGCAGCCGGAACAACAGACATTTTACCGTAATTATACATCGTTATTTTCTGCCAACAGTCCTTTCGATTGGCGGAATATCTATCCTGAAACGGGGGCATTTGTCGACCTTCCTTATTATGCCTGGCAAAAAGAACGCTACTGGCTGGATATCGATGTGGAGCAAATGGTGGCAAGCAGTCAGTCAAAGGTATCACCTGAAAGTACAGCTACCATCGATAAATTGTTGTATGAAATAGTTTGGGATGAACGGAAGGATTTGGCTGTTTCCGGACAAAAGCCATCGATAGCTATTTTGTCTGATGGCGACAGATGGACGGATATTTTACAGAAAGCATTGCAGGAAAGGGGGTGTGCTGTGACTATGGTTGCAGATGCCGGTGAACTTGCGGCTTCCCGGCCTGCTATTGTTATTCACGCTGCCATTGTCCCGGCGGAAACAATCTTGTATGAAGAAAAATGCTGGCACAAAATAGCCGATATACAAGCTGTCTTGCGTACACTTTCAGGTCAGCCGCAGACGCGGTATATAGTACTGACTCAGGGCGCCTATACTTTGCTGGAAAAAGATGAAGCACAATTGCAGCAGGCATTCTTCACAGGCATTTTGCGCACTTTGCAATACGAATATACTGATATACACTTCAGACAGATAGATGTACCGTCTTCTACACAGGATGATATTGCATCATTGCTGGCAAGTGCAGTATTGGCAGATGCACAATATACAGAACTCGCTATCCGAGATGCGGCTGTTTTCGCGCCAAAATGGAAAAAGGCAACGTCTCCGGATATTGTCAAGTCGGTGGATGGCACGGCCACCTATCTGGTAACAGGCGGTAACAGCGGACTGGGTTGGGAAACTGTCCGATGGTTGGTGAACAAAGGGGCAAAACAAATTGCCATACTGAGTCGCAGTGGCCTGAATGACGAGGCATTGTCACAGATCAGCCAATGGGAAAAAGATGGAGCGGATATCCGTTCTTATACCGGCGATGTTGGGGATGGTCAAACGATACAGAATATACTCCATCAGATACAGTTGCAGCAATCCGCCATTAAAGGTGTTTTTCATGCTGCCGGTATTCTGGAAGATACTTTGTTCGAAAATCTGACGCAGGAAAAATGGGAAAAAGCCATTCAGGCAAAATCCAATGGTGCTTGGCATCTGCATACTTATTTTGATACACCAACGCTGGATTTCTTTGTGGTGTACTCCTCCGTTTCCGGTGTATTAGGATCTGCCGGACAAAGCAATTATGCCGCAGCCAATACCTTCCTTGATGCGATGGTGCATTATCGCCGCAACAGAGGACTGGAGGCATTGTCCGTTAACTGGGGCACTGTCGCGCAGATCGGCCTGGCCGCCAGACAGGAAAACAGAGGCAACAGATTAAAGGATGTGGGATGGACGCCATTGTTGCCCGAACAGCTGTCTTCTTATTTTGATGCAATCTTCCTCAGCGATGCCACACAGATAGCTGTTGCGGATATTCAGTTGGATAAGTGGGCGGCAGCCAATCCGGTAATCAGAAAAAATTATTTCTACAGCAATTTTTTCGCACCAGAAAAATCGGAAGCAGTATCGGCAGAGACAGGGTTCCCAAGTCTGGCAGCCGCACAAAAGTTTGCACGAGAACGCGTCAAGCAAACAGTTTCTGCTATTACAAAAATCGGTATCAGTAAGATAAAGGAAGATGATACTTTCAAAACATACGGCATCGATTCCCTGCTGGCACTTCAGATAAAAAATAAGCTGCAACAGGATTTGAAGCTTACGCTGAATGTGTCCGTTATCTGGGCATATCCAACCGTGGCGAAATTAGCAGATCATATTGCGGCTATGTTGCCATTACAGCAGCAGGAAAAGCCACAGAATACTACGACAGAAGATGTCGTAGTGAAAACATCACCGGCAAAACCGGCATCTTCAGCCGTCAGTATTGAGGAAGAAGTGCAGGCATTGAGTCTGGATGATTTATTGAAACAACTGGAAGATAAATTAAAAGAATAGTATAACTGCGGATGACAAACGAACAATTACAGCACATGCAGCAACTGCTTCAGAAGTCTTTGATTAAGATAAAGACGCTGGAAGCGGCCTTAGAGCATCGTCCGAAGGAGCCTGTAAAAGAAGCGGTGGCGATTGTGGGGTGCGGTGTGCGTTTGCCCGAAAATATACATACAACAGAAGATTTATGGCAATTGCTGAAAGACAAAAAGTCCGCAGTCAGAAAAATACCGGCCGATCGTTTTGATGTGGATGCCATTTACCATCCGGATGGTAGCACCGTCGGAAAAACCAATGCGCGATACGGCACCTTCCTGAGTAATGATGTCAGATCTTTTGATGCGCCATTTTTTTCCATTTCCCCGAGAGAAGCCAAATGCCTGGATCCCCTGCAGCGCATGGTGCTGGAAGTGGTGTATGAAGCATTTGAACAGGCAGCTATTCCGTCGGAATCACTCCGGGGAAGTAAGACAGGCGTATATATCGCACTGGGAAATTCTGATTATATATCCGCGCGGTTCAGAAGTGGAAATCTTGATACCGTAGATGTGTACGATACTACCGGAATCCTGTTTGGCACCGCCGGTGGTCGCGTTTCCTTTTCCTACGATTTCTGTGGTCCGAGTTTCAATGTGGATGCCGCCTGTGCATCTACTTTGCTGGCAATGCATCTGGCAAAAGAAGATTTGCAAAAAAATCATATTGACCTAGCAGTGGTTTCTTCTGCCAATTTATTGCTCACGCCGGAGATGTTTGTCGGATTGTCCAAGCTCGGCTCACTGTCGTCCGAAGCATGCAGGGCATTTGCTGATGATTGCGATGGCTATATCCGCGGGGAAGGCTGCGGAGTCTTGCTGCTGAAAAGGCTCTCTGATGCACAGCAGCACAACGACAATATCGAACTGATTATCCGGGGTTCTTCCGTAAAGCACAACGGCACTACCAATGGCTTCACGGCGCCCAATCCGAATGTCATTTCATCCAATATTGAAGAGGCCATCAAAGAGGCCGGAATAACTGCCGATGACGTGGATTTTGTGGAGGCGCATGGCATTGGCAACCGATTTACGGATGCGGTCGAAGTGCAGTCCATTCACGAAGGATATAAGGACAGAACCAAACCCGTTTATGTGGGTTCTGTAAAGGCGAATATCGGACACCTGGAAGCCGGAACCGGCATGCCGATGGTATTTAAGGTCATAGAAGCCATGAAAAACCGCTGCATTCCGGCTCAGATAAATATCAACGCCCTGAATCAGGATGTCGACTGGTCGGCCATCCGTTCTGTGGTGAACCGGGAACATGTAGATTGGCAACCGGTGGCCGGTCGTCCATTGTATGCGGCTATCAATTTGTCCGGATACAGCGGCACCAACGCCCATATGATTTTTGAATCGCCCGCCGCAAAAAAAGCATCCGACCAGATTGCAGGCCCCTATCATTTTGTGTTGAGCGCAAAAGATGGCATTGCCCTCAAAAATACCGCACAGAAATACCTGAACGATACCGCTCTTTTTGAAAAATATACACTCGCAGAAATCTGCTATACGCTGCAGTTCGGAAGAAATCATTTTCCGTATGCCGTGTCTGTAACAGGTCATACAGCGGCGGAAATCATCGCAGGATTATCTGATTTTGTACAGGATATTCCGGCAGCACATGTGCACGTTTCTGCTCCGGAAAAATCAGAAAGTACTCACCTTGCTTTTCTGTTTACAGGGCAAGGCGCTCAGTATTACGGGATGTGCAAAGCATATTATGATACCTTCGGGGAGGTACGCCATACGATAGATGAATGTGACGCGTTGCTGCAACCTTATCTGCAATTATCCATTAAAGAGATTATGTGGGGAACAACGCTGGATAAAAATCTGGTGCACCTTACCAAATATACACAACCGGCATTGTTTGTCGCGGAATATGCTATCGCGATGTGGTGGCAGCGACTTGGCATACAGCCGGATGCATTGATCGGACACAGCATTGGTGAATTGGTGGCGCTCACCGTAGCAAAAGCACTGACATTGAAAGATGCATTGCAGCTGGTGGTTGCCCGCGCCGCGCTGATGAATGCCTTGCCTTTGCAGGAAGGCAGCATGGCTTCCGTATTCTGCAGCGAAGAAACATTGCGTCCGTTTTTAGCGACATCAAATGTTGATCTGGCAGCGGTGAATTCTGTTAAAAACTGTACTGTTTCCGGTAAAAAGGAAGAAGTACAGTCCTTGCTGGAAGTGTTGAGAGAACAACATATTAAGGCAGTTCCATTGCAGGTTTCACACGCATTTCATTCCGCCATGATGGAGCCTGTGCTGGATAAATTTATCTCATTTGCCAAACAGATTCAGGTGCGGGAACCGGAGATTCCTGTTGTGTCTAATGTGACAGGAATGCCATTGACAAAAGCAGAACTGACTCCCGAGTATTTTGCACGACATATCCGCCAGACGGTGTTGTTTCATCAGGGAATGACTTACCTGGATGAAGCAATGAATACAGGTATTTATCTGGAAATAGGACCCAATCCTGTGCTGATCAGTCTGGCTAAACAAAGCATCACACATCCGCATGTTGCCTGGCTGCATTCCGTGAAGAAAGATACCGATGATATCGCGGTATTCCACACGGCACTGCAACAGTTGTATGTCGCGGGCAAACAGCCGAAATGGGATGTTTTCTACAAAGGCAAACACGTCAACAGAGTGTCGCTGCCTACTTACGGATGGAATAAAAAAGTGTATTGGGAAAATCCTGTTTTCCAGCAGAGAAATCAGCCGCAGTCGATATCCGCAGGAAAACAGACCAAAACAGCAGAACCTGTTGTTCGATCCAATGCACAGGCGACGCAGGCCACCCGTGAAACCCTGCTGGCTTATATGCAGATTGAAGCAGCGAAAGTGCTGGGACTGGAGGCAGGGCAAAAGGTGGACATCCACAAAACTTACCGCGAACAGGGATTTGACAGTATGATGAGTGGAGAGTTTCTGAGCTTGATGGAAAAACATATCGGCGCGGAACTGAAGATGGAAGTAATACATCAATATAACACGCCGAAAGAATTACACCAGTATCTGATTGATACCTATTTCGGTGGCGGAGAGATTGATACCACGCAGGCCATCACGATGGCAGACATCATGTTTAATCAGGAAATGGAAAATCAGTTTCAGGGCGACTGGCATGAGATTCGTCCGGAAGACGGCATGCTGATGCGATGGTTTAAGAAATTTGACAAATACGTACCGTCCGTGAAAGATGGAGTATGATAGGGAATGAGGAGATGAATGTACTTTTACTACACCATGCCGGCGGCGATAAATATGCTTTTCGCCCATTACAGGAAAGCCTGGGGGCTACCGTACAGTGCATCGCACTGGAAGCTCCCGGAAGAGGAGATCGTTACGGAGAGCCGCTGCAATATAGCCTGAATGGTTTACTCGATGATTTTACAGAGCAGATAAAACAGCATATCTATACAGATTATGTGATAGTGGGAATGAGTATGGGTGCCGTTCTCACTTTTCTTATTACACATCGCCTGAAGTTGCAGCATCAGCGACTACCTCAGCACATATTTCTGGCATCCCGTCTGCCTTTCAGTCATTATGAAACCAATCAGGTGATAGCACAAAGTTCCAGCGACGCGTTTTGGGAATTTCTTTCCGTGTATGACAGCAGATCCGCTATTGTTGCAGAGCACCCGGAATTGCGGGCTTTCTATGAACCGATTATTCGTGCGGACTTCACTGCTATGCAGCATTTCGATCAGGCTTTTGACAACTTGCCCAAGCTCGATATACCTTGTTCCATTTTATACGGCAAAGAGGATGTACGCATGTTTGATGCCGAACTGGGAAAAAGATGGAACGAGTATTTTGTGCGGGCACCTGAATACAAGGCCTTCGATGGCGGCCATTTCTTTTTATACGAAAATGCTGCGGTTGCGGATTACATCCTGGAAACCATCAGACATGGACGCGGATAAATGCCATATATACTGTCTGCACCAACCGGAAAGACTGGATAGTGCAATACATCAGCGCTTGTTGTCTGTGTTGCCAATGACTATGCAGTCTGATATTAATGCCTATAAACATTGGCAGAGTGCGCAGGCAGGTTTGTTGGGGAAAATATTGATTCAATACGCATTTCTGGAAAATGGAATATCCTTTGTGTTACAGGATATCTTGTTTACGGAAAAGGAAAGACCCTATGTGAACGGTGCGATAGATTTTAATCTGTCACATTCCGGAGCATATGTCATGCTTGCCATCACGGAAACCGGCAGTGTTGGAATTGATATCGAAAAACACAGAACGATCAGGCCATCGCTGTTTCAAAAATATTTTGATGCAACGGAATGGATGGAAATAGAACAATCACGGGAGCCGGAAAAAACATTTTTTCAACTGTGGGCCATCAAGGAAAGTGCCATCAAATGTGATGGACGAGGCGTTGAGGTATTGTCGCGGACACACCGGCAATACGATACAGATACCGTTCTTTGTGATGGCCGGATATTTCATTTTTCGCAACTGGATATTGCTCCGGATTACGCCGCAGCTGTTGCTGTTACAAAGCCTCTTCAGATGGAAATAAGCCATCTGCATGTAGCTGATTTGTTGAGCCGCATTTAAATGGGTTCGCCAATCAGATCGCGGATAACCACGCTCGCGCACACGCCGCCGAAGGCGGCAGGAAGGTAGGAGATGGTGCCGTAGGCCGACTTCTTGAAGTTGGTGCCGTCCGTCAGAATCAGGGAATCTTTGTCGGGTAATTCTGTAGAAAATACCACTTTGATGCCTTTGTAAATCTTTTCTTTCTTGAGTCGTTTGCGCACGGTTTTTACAAACACGCAATTATAGGTTTTGGATAAATCCGCCACTTTCAGTTTTGTCGGGTCGAGTTTTCCGCCGGCACCACCCGATGAGATGATTCTTTTCTTATGGCGGTAGGCCGCAATCAGCAGATTCAGCTTCGGGGTGATGCTGTCGATAGCATCCACGATATAATCATACTCTTCTGCCAGAATAATTTCATATGCCTTTTCCGGATTCAGGAATTCTTTCACCACCTTCAGTTCCAGTTCCGGATTGATATCGCGCAGACGTGCTGCCATCCAGTCGGCTTTGCTGACTCCATGTGTGGAAGACAGCGCAGGCAGCTGACGGTTTCTGTTGCTGGGGTCTACTACATCGCCATCCACGATAGTCATCTTCCCGACACCGGCACGGGCAATGAACTCAGCGGCAAATGAACCGACACCGCCCATGCCCACAACCAATACATTGGCCTGATTGAGCCGTCGTAAGTTTTCGTCACCAATTAATAAAGTCGTCCTTGATAACCAGCTGATATCCTGCATTTGTAAAAGTTTGTGCGAATATCTTTATTTTTGATAAAATGTTGGCGTTTTACAGGGAGGAAAATAAAGTCATTTGCGGCATAGATGAAGCCGGCAGAGGTTGTATTGCCGGTCCGGTGGTGGCTGCCGCGGTCATTCTGCCGGATGATTTCTCGCATCCGCTGCTGAATGATTCCAAAAAACTGAGCGAAGAACAGCGGAATCTGCTGAGACCGCTTATCGAATCTGCAGCCATTGCTTTCGGCGTAGGGATAGTCGATAATAAGATTATTGACGAGATAAATATCCTGCAGGCCACCTATCGGGCGATGCATCTGGCAACAGACCGCCTGAAAGTATTGCCGGATTTATTGTTGATAGATGGGAATCGATTCAGGCCTTATAAAAATATCGCTCACAAGACCATCATTAAAGGAGATGGAAAATATATGCAGATTGCCGCCGCCTCGGTATTGGCTAAAACTTATCGGGATGAAATGATGGAGCGGTTGCATCTTGAATTTCCCGCATACAACTGGCAGAAAAATAAAGGATATCCTACTCTCGCACATCGGGCAGTGGTAAAAGAACTGGGCAGTTGCAGGTATCACCGGCAGACATTCCAGTTGCTCAAACCGGAACAGTTAACCATTTTTTAAGTTGCAGTGCACAAAAAAAGTCCATCTATTCAGATGGACTCCAAAACATTGCTTTATGAAAATCAGGGATGGTCAGCATACAGAATGTTGGCGCCGCTCATATAAGACTGGGTGTCGCCATTCCAGATGCCGTCCCAGTCGCCTTTGGCTGGACTGCTTGCATTGCCGTCTCCGTTGGTATCACCGCCATAGGTGTCATCTTTGATGGAGGTCAGGATGGCGGATGCGTTGATGTTCAGTGGTCTGCTGGTCTGTTTCTTTAATCCGGCACTGGTAGAAAATTTAACCACTACATTGGCTCCGATATTAAAGGTGTGGTTTAGCGCACCCTGATAGTATCCATCAATTACATAGGGTACTTCTGTTTCACTATAGGTGGTTGTGTAATTTGATTTGCCGCTGGTATAGGTCCAGATGGCATTCCGGGTGTTTTTCTCCGAAGGATTGAGCGGGTTGCTGAAAGAATTGGATGGGTTGAAGTTGTAGTTTACATCCAGATATATCGGACGGTCATTATCGTAGAATACATTGTTTGTAAATACAGATACGCTATTGTCATTCATGTAGAAACCGCCGTAGAATGCATAGGAAGCGGAGTTGCTGGATACAGATTTTGTGTGTGCAAAAACACAATGGTCGAAAGTGAAGGATGAGCCGGCTACAGAAATGCGTACGGCATTATTGTAAGGGTTGTCGTTGGCACCTGCGTAGAAGAAATCGCAATAGGTAAACATATGGTCGTTACCCCCGTTGAGATATACGCAGGTCCAGTCGCCTTTGGCAGGTGAGGTGGCATCTCCGTCGCCATTGGTATCTCCGCAATAATTGTCATCTTTGTAGGAAGTAAACACAATGCGGTTTTCAGCGGTACCTTCTGCCAGCACCTGACCCGAGTTGACATTTAACCGTGCATTGGGTTTGAACTTCACTACTACACCCGGCTCTATGGTTAGTGTCGCACTCAGCGTTACCCAGCCGTCTAGTACATATACATTGCCGGCAGTCCATGTGGTGTTGGTCGTGATATTCGCATTTGCTGCAAGAGTTACGACACTGCAGGCTTCACTCTCGCCTGTTGTGAATGCAACGCTTTCGCCGTAGGAAGTGCCGCTGCTGTTGATGGCATAAGCTCTGACATAGTAGGTTGCATTAGGTTCAAATCCTTCGTATGTATCCGAGAATGCCCCGAGTCCGCTGCCCATCTCAAAGAATATGTCATTGGGATCCGTGATGGTCGGATTGGGTTCGTCACTCAGGCAGATACCTTTTTCGGTAACATTATTGCCGCCATCATCCGTTACATTACCACCTAATACCGCAGTAGTCTGTGTGATATCAGACGGAGCGGCAGTTATAACAGTTAGTGTACCATTGTTGTCTTCTGTTTTGGAACAGGCACTGATAATACAGGAAATAGCAAGGAGCCATCTGCCTGTTTTTTTCATCATCTTATTCATAGTATGACTTTTTGATTTTTTTGTAAAGTTACCGCCATCACCTGTCGTAAAATATCCTGTAAAAACATGATTTTTAACGGGCAATAAAAATCCTTATATAATAGGATATGCGTATTTTTATATAAACGCTTACTTTGTACAGATGAACACCGCAATAAAATATGCTTTGCTGCTTTGTGTCTGCTGTTGCTTCGGGAAAGCATCCGCGGCAGAATTGGAGGTGTTGCTGGAGCAACTGAAATCGGCCAGAGAAGATACCGCGAAAGTATCGCTGCTGCTGGATATAGAAATGGCATATTCCGCGAAGGATCCGGATTCCGCTATGTATTACCTCAATCAGGCGAGAAAGCTGGTGCACAAGCTCAATGATACCACCAATGAATACAGGTGTTATTTTGAATATGTTGTATTGTATCATGCAAAATTCGATAATCAGAAGGCGCTCGAGTATTGCCTAAAAACAATAGACATTGCGCAGAAACGCAACAACAAACAACAGGAGGCAAAGTCTTACCGGGCACTGTTTAATATCTACCATAATCTGCGGGAATATGATCTTGCGGTCAAGTATGCCATGCATTCCCGCAAACTGAGTGAATCTATAGGTGATACACTGAACATTGCCATAAATTACGGCAATCTGTGCTGGCTGTATATAGATTTAGAACAGTATAAGAAAGCGGTGTATTACGGTGAAAAAGGAATTGAGGCAGGAAAACGGTACCGCGATATCAAAGGTTGGCTGATTTCCATCAATAATACAGCGTTGGCATACCGCAACCTGAATGATAATAAAAAGGCGGAAGAACTATTTAAGCAGCAACTGGAGATTGCCTATAAAGAAAATATTCCGCGCTCCATTCACAAGGGACTTGCCAATCTTTGTATCATGTATTACAATATCGGAGACCGCGATAATTTAGCCAGATACACGCAGGAATATAATAACTATGTAACATCCAGTAATGTTCGTATTGGCCCGAAGGATCAGTGCTACGGTTATATCGTGAATGCCTATAATTATATCTATAACAAACAGTTTTCCCTTGCGGAAGAACAAATTCTCAAAGGACTGGAAATAGCGGAAAGAGATAGTATTGCCGATCCATTAATGGAATTGTATACCGCCTATTCCAACCTCAGCTATGCTAGGCATGATTTTCAAAAAGGACAGTTTTATCTCAATAAATACGACTCCGTGAGTCAGGCGGAATTTGACGATGAGCTATCCCTGTATTCCATGGATCTGGAAGCTAAGTACGAAACGGCAAAAAAGGAAAACAAGATACTTAAGCAACAACAGCAATTGCAAAATCGCAGCGTCTGGATATATATTCTCATGGGTTCTGTGCTATTGCTCGCAGCACTTTCTTTCCTGCTTTATCGATATTTCGCGCAGCGGAATGCATTGCTCAGTAAGGAAAAAATTATCAGGGAACAGCGCATTCAGGAACTAGAAAAAGAGAAGCAACTCGAAGCTACGGAGGCCATTCTGAAAGGACAGGAAGAGGAAAGAAGCCGTATTGCCAAGGACCTGCACGATGGATTGGGAGGAATGCTGTCCGGTGTAAAATATTCACTCAACAATATGAAAGAAAATGTTTTGCTGACACCGGAAAATGCCCTTTCATTTGGCCGGACACTGGATATGCTGGACTCCGGTATCCAGGAATTAAGAAGAATTGCGCACAATATGATGCCCGAAAATCTGGTAAAGTTCGGACTTGATGTCGCACTGAAGGATTATTGCAGTGCCATAGCGGGAAGTAAGTCATTGCAGATAAACTATTCATCTTTTGGTATTGACCGGTTGCAGCTGGATACCAATGTAAGTGTGACGGTTTACCGCGTTATCCAGGAGCTTATCGGCAATGTTATCAAGCACGCGCAGGCTACCGAAGTCATTGTGCAGTTGTTCCGTGATGAGGACAAACTGCATATCACCGTGGAGGATAATGGAATAGGATTTGATACCCAAAATATCCAATCATTCAAAGGTGCCGGCTGGACGAATATACAGAACAGGATTGCCTATCTGAAAGGTACGATTGAACTGGAATCCGGCAAAGGCACCGGAACATCTGTTGTAATTGAAATTCCGTTAGCATGAAAACAACCAGACTATTTATTGTAGATGACCATTATATGGTGATAGAAGGATTCAGTGTGCTGTTGCAGTCGGATAATTCAGTTGAAATTATTGGACATGCAAAAGATGCGCAAAGCTGTATGTCGTTTCTGCAGCGTGCGCAGCCCGACGTGATTTTTCTCGATATAAATCTGCCCGACACAAGTGGAATAGAAGTGTGCAAACAAATTAAGCAATTATATCCAGCCATTAAAATCATCGCGCTCAGCACATTCAATCAAAACAGTTATATCCAGAAAATGCTGGAAAATGGCGCAAGCGGTTATCTGCTGAAAAATACCACGAAAGAGGAGATACTTATTGCCATCAAAACCGTGATGTCGCATAAGCAATATCTGGCCAGAGAAGTGAAAGACAGCCTGAAAGAAAAAGCTGAAAATGGTCCGGCACTCACGCGCAGGGAGAAAGAAATTCTGAAGCTGATTGCGGACGGACTGACGAGTGCCGAAATCGGGCGATTGCTTTTTATCAGTACTACCACCGTTGATACACATCGTAAGCATTTGCTGGAGAAGTTTAAGGTAAACAATGCTGCAATGCTGATCCGCACGGCAGCACAACAGGGCATTATCTAGCTCCAGCGTTCATCCAGCGTGCAGCGATTCGGATATTTGCCCAAATGAATTTTGTCGCGGTAGAAGTCCATAATTTCCCGCATATCTTTGTCAATATCTCCGGATGGATAAATGACTTTCTCTACCACGCCTTCTTTTACATCAAAATCGAGATAGCCGAGTGCAATCGGAATCTGCGCCTTTAAAGCCACGTAATAGAATCCTGTTTTCCATTGTTTGCGTTTGCCCCGAGAGCCTTCCGGTGTAATCACCATGCATATATTCTTTTCCTTGCGGATGGAGTTCGCCATTGCATCCACCAGACTGATGCGGTTTTTTTCTCCGGCACGCGGTGTGCGATCAATCGGAACGGCTCCCAGATAGCGGAGCAGCCAGTTCATCGGCCAGAAGAATGCTTCTTTTTTGATGGCTACTTTAGCCGGTATTTTTCCGAGCGTAAAAATGGCTTTGCCGATGACAAAATCCCAGGCAGAGGTGTGAGGCGCCACAATCAGCACGCATTTGTCCAGTTGTTTCAGCGAATCGACGCGGTAGGTCCATCCCAGTCCGATAAGGATAATTCTGGATATAATCTTCAGCATAATTATTTTTTTCGGTGTAAAGGTAAAAGATAAATTATACCTTTTTTTCCTTACTACTTACTACTTATATCTTACTACCCTCAGATATACCGTTGGTCGAGGCTGAATTTTTCAGGATGGCAGGGGGTAATGTTTTTATAAAACTCCATCATGGTGCGCATATCTGTTTCCAGATCTGTCGGGTAGATAATCTTTCCGATGCCCGCCACTTTGTTTTTGTAGTCCAGATATCCCAATAAAATCGGCACATTCGCCATTTTTGCGGTGTACCAGAATCCGGTTTTCCATTCTGTACGTTTGCTTCGGGTGCCTTCCGGTGTCACCATCACGTGCATGATTTCATTTTCTTTAAACAGATTCGCCATTGCTTCCACCATACTTGGTCGCGGGTCGCCCGGCTTTTTAGGTGTGCGGTCGATGGCAATGGCACCCAGGTTGAGCATAATGCGTTTGAACGGGAACTGTACCCATTCTTTCTTCACGGTAAACCGAAGTGGCAGACCCATCATGTCGAAGGCCGCTTTCGAAATCGGTAAGTCCATATTGGCGGTATGTGGCGCTGCAATGGTGATGGATTGTTTGATACCTACGATGGCCTCTGTTTTAAGTTTCCATCCCAGTGCTTTGAAAATAAGTCGGAATATCCAGCGAATAATCATGATAGAAAGTGTTTGCAGACAAAGATGCTTCATTTTTTCAGTAAACCGAAATTCAGGTAGCAAAATATTGGTAATGCAAGCATCCGGAATGCATTATTTGACATTATACAGTTTTTTGCCATACATTGGATTTATGATTATATTTGCATCAGATGAAAAAGAGTACGATTAAACAAATAAAGTCGAGCATCAGGAAGAAGCAGTTGAAGGATGGCTTTTTTGACGGGCGTTTTGCGCCGAAAGTACAACCCGACAAGAAAAAACAACACAGCAAAAAGCAATGTCGGGTGAAAATTTTGCTGGAAGATTAAACCGGAGAACCTTGCAAATCAGATGACATCCTTCACACCTTCAGAACTCGATAACCGCGGATTATATGGTTTTTTCACGAGCGCCGTCATTCCCAGACCAATCGCCTTCGTGAGTACCGTCGATTTGCAGGGCAATGTGAATCTCGCGCCGTTCAGTTATTTCAATATGGTGAGTACCCGGCCGCCGCTGATGCTATTCGCACCGGTCAGGCTGTCGCGCGAAGGACGTCAGAAGGATACCTATGAAAATGTGAAAGCGGTGCCTGAATGTGTGATTCATATCTGCAATTTTGCGGTAGTGGAACAGATGAACGCCACGAGCAAAGCCTTTCCGCCTGAAGTGGATGAGATGCAGGCAACGGGACTCACACCGGTGCCATCGGATCTGGTAAGGCCGCCGCGCGTGCAGGAATGCCCGATTGCATTTGAGTGCAGGGTTACACAGGTGATTGAACTCGGCGAAAGCGGCGGAGCCGGCAGTTTGGTGCTGTGTGAAATCCTGAAAATACACGCCGATGAAAACATCCTCGACGAACAGGGACGCGTGCAGCCCGAAAAACTGGATGCCGTGGCTCGCTTAGGCGGCCATCAATATTTGCGCATCACCAAAGACGCTATTTTTGAACTTCCGCGGCCACTCTGAAAGTAGACAGAAAGAAAGTTTATTGTTTGTGAACACGCTTCCATTGCCACGACCCGAATCCGACACACCATATATTGATAAATGCATTCATAATGCCGTCTGCAAGGCCAACGGTGTACATGCCGTTCAGTGCATTGAAACTGAAATCGCATAATCCCAGAAAAATCATCGCGCCTGCAGCTACCAGTGTATAGCTTTTCCAGGCGGCTTTCTCTCTGTTAAAATAGGCGAGTAGCAACACCACACACAGAAAAGCATCCGGCAATGGGAAACTGTGTTCAAATTTGGTATAGTAATCGGGATAGTCGGGATTCTCAAATCCTACCGTAAAAAAGGCTGTCCAGAATGCCATCAATCCGACAGAAGTGATGAGTTGCAGGGTGGCGGTGGTCTTGTGTTGCATAGTCTTTATGATATGTTCAGGCTTTTTCGTTTTGTACTTTTTGAATGCTGCTGTGCATAATCCAGTCTATCACCCACGGGAAAAAACGCTTCATGAAGCGGGTCAGTTTTCCGTCAAATCCCGGCAGGATGAGGAAAGTATTCTTCTGCATATCCTTCAGTAAACTATCCGCAATAAAAGAAGGTTGCAGCAGTTTCGCCTTTCCGCCGATGGCCTTGGTTTCTGCCGGTTTGTTTTTGTTTTCCGCCTCAAAGCCCGGCGTATCGGTGTCGGGAGGACACAGTACCTGCACTTTCAGGCCGTATCTTTTGAGTTCGCTGCGCAATGCCTCCGAAAAGCCGATGATGCCGAATTTTGTCATGCAGTAGTCGGCATATCCGAACACACCCAGGAATCCGGCAATGGAAGAAGTATTGACGATGATACCACCTTTCTGTTTCATATGCGGCACCATCTTGTACACTACATTCCAGGTAGAATATAAATTCGTCTTGATGGTTTTATCGAAAATCTCGAAAGTGATGTTTTCAAAATAATCCGGCTGTGCCACGCCTACACAGTTGATGAGAATATCCGGTACACCCATTTCCTGTACGGCCGCTTCAAAAATCCGATCCACATCTTTGTTGTCGGAAGTGTCGACGCTGTAGGCATTTATGCGGAGTGCTGCCGGACTAACTGCCTTTATTTCGGTGGCCGCGGTTTCGAGTTTGGATACGGTACGTGCAAAAATCGCGACATGGCAACCTGCTTTCGCCAGTGCCTGCGCAACGGCCAGTCCGATGCCGGTAGAGCCACCGGTTACAAATGCTGTTTTATTCTGATAAAATCCCATATAATGTGTTTCCTGTGAAGTTGCGCAGCCGCGTTTATTTTTGTTTTAAATGCTGAATGTCCAGTGTTTTCAGCCAGATCATCGTTTTGGTAAAACCATCCTGATAGCTGATTTTGGGTGTCCATCCCAGTTCCCGCTTGGCCTTGTCGATAGAAAAACGGAGTCGTGAGCCCAGATTCTTCACCATATAGGTCGTCAGCAGCGGCCTTTCTTTCTTTCCCATTAATTTTCCGAAAAACTCCATCAGTACTGCCACGATAAAAGCAATCCGGTATGGGATGTGCGTCTTCACTTCTTTTCCACCGATGGATGTAGCAACACTATTGGTGAATTCTTCCAGCGTGGTGCTTTCCCCGTCGTGCACCAGATATCCGTTGCCCACCGCTCTATCATCCACGGCAATCAGCATTAGCAAGTCCACGAGATTTTCAATATATGTTGGCCATACAATCGCATTTCTGCGCATAAACACCATTTCCTTTTTCAGGATGGCATCCGCGAGATGTGGCACAAATGTTTTGTCGCCCGGGCCGAAGATCCAGCACGGATACACCATCGTCACCGGAAGTCCTTTTTCCTTGTAATATTTCCAGGCTACTTCTTCCGCGGCCAGTTTGGTGTCGGGATAGGGCTCATTCCACGGTGTGAGCGGACATGTTTCATCCATCACTTTGGATTCATCTGTGCCGAACACATCGTTGGTACTGATTTTCACGAAGCGTTTCACGCCGGCTTCCACACTGGCGCGACACACGTTGTCCGTTCCATTAATCATCACCTGCTCAAAGATGTCGCGCTTGCCCCAGTCAGATACAAATGCCGCGCAGTGAAAGACAATGTCCGTGCCGGGCGTGATGGCATTTTTCACTTCTTCATAATGGCGGATATCGCCATAAAAGATTTCTACCTGTTCCTGTTGCAGCTGTGCAACGCCGGGGTCGCCGGGCAGGACAAGAGCGCGTACCTTATGGCCTTTTTCCAGGTTGGCCTTGACCAGATGGGAGCCAACAAATCCGGTAGCACCCGTGATGAGAATAGTGGATGACATAGTTAATAAATATCGCAAGAAATTACATGAAAAAAAAATCCCGGCCATATTTTTGGCACGGGACTTCCATAATTTGTTGACGGGTATTTATTTCTTCGGACCTTTCTGTTTAGGTTGACCGTTTTGCGGCTGCTTTTTCTCCGGCTTGACCTTCTGCGGTTGTTTATCTTTCATTTTGTCAGCTTGATTGCCCTGCTTGTTGCCGTATTGTATTACATGTTTTTTGTTCAGTTTGTAAGGGTGCAAGCCGTAATAATCCAGTTCCACTTGTCTCGCGGTGTGCAGGTTGATAGAGGTGTATAAACCCGGCAAAGAGGCGCCGATAGTCCATTTCCCGTTGCTCCACCATATGTAATTGCCCGCATTCAGGTCAAAATAGAAATTGTGTTCAGGAAAATAAATGTATTTTGTTTTGGCTCTGTATCCATGGGCAGGTGCCCACTGCGGCGGTGTAGCCATCGCCGTAACAGAAAATAATACCAGCAACATCGGAAGTATGCCAGCTTGAAGTCTGTTTATAAAAGAATTCTTTTTCATAATGTCAGTTTTTTTCAGGATGAATGAATAACATGTATTAATCAGAATCAAGAACTGTACCAAACTGCAACATTCATGGCTGCTGAGTGTTTCAGTTCATGATACGCCTCATTAAATAGCAGCGAAAAATTGTATTTTTATCCGCAATGAACTGGTTTTCCCGAAAATTACTGGAATGGTATAATCCCGACTCGCGCAACCTGCCCTGGAAGCTGACCGGAGATGCCTATAAAATATGGCTGTCCGAGATTATCCTTCAGCAAACCCGCGTCGAACAGGGAACGCCTTACTATCTTGCCTTTATCCATCGCTATCCCACTGTGCGCAGTCTGGCGGAGGCGCCGTTGGATGACGTGCTGAAGCTGTGGGAGGGATTGGGCTATTATTCGCGGGCACGCAACCTGCATGCCGCAGCGAAGCAGGTGCTCGAACAGCACGACGGTCAATTCCCGGATAAATATGAAGATATTCTGCAATTAAAAGGTGTAGGTGCATACACAGCTGCTGCCATTGCATCTTTTGCTTATCATTTGCCGCATGCTGTTGTAGATGGCAATGTGTATCGTGTTTTGTCCCGGGTGTTTGGTATCGCCACGCCGATAGACACCACAGTGGGAAAGAAAATCTTTGAACAGAAGGCGGCCGAATTGCTGGATGTTTCACAGCCTGCCATTTATAATCAGGCCATCATGGACTTCGGTGCGTTGGTCTGTAAGCCGCAGCTGCCGTTGTGCGGGCAGTGTCCGTTCAGCACGGAGTGCAAAGCGCTCGAAAAAAATGAAATCCAGCAATTGCCGGTTAAATCCAAAAAGCTAATCCGCACAGCGCGCAGACTGCATTATTTTGTATGGTCTGACGGACAAAGCCTGTTTATTCGTCAGCGCACGGAAAACGATATCTGGAAAGGACTTTTTGAGTTCCCGTTGTGGGAAGAACTGCCCGGCAGTAAACTCTCAGACCGCAAAATAGCACTCAGTGCTATGTCCGGCGACATGAAATTCCGCGAAACGGGTTCGTTAACCTACAAACAGGCGCTTACTCATCAGCAAATAATCGCCGTATTTCATGAAATCAGCGTGGAGAACCTGCCTGCCACACCGCGAGGCTGTATCCGCATAAAACAGAAGCAGTTGTCGGCGTATGCATTTCCAAAAATTATCCGGCAATATTTGGAAGATAGATTAAATTTTTTATCTTAGATAACGAAAGTTGATAGGCGAATACTAAAACAACTATATTTGTAATCTAATTGTACGTGCATGAGTGTAAATAAAGTAATCCTGATTGGACGATTGGGAAAGGATCCGGAAGTGAGAAAAATCAATCCTACCACTACGGTATGTAACTTCCCGCTGGCCACCAATGAGTCCTACAAAAAAGAGGACGGAACTTATGTGGAGCAGACGGAGTGGCACAATATCGTTATGTGGCGCGGTGTGGCGGAACGTGCGGAGCGCATCCTGAAAAAAGGCAATACCATTTATGTAGAAGGCAAACTGAAAACCCGCTCCTGGGAAGATAAAGAAGGAAATAAAAGATATACGACAGAGATTGTGGTGGAGAATTTCCAGCTGTTGGAGAAACGAGAAGGCAGCGGCGCTGCACCCGGCGGAGAACATAAGTCTCATGAATCTTCCGGCTCCGATATAATGGGCGACCCTGATATGAGTGGTACTTCTGACGATTTGCCATTTTAACGTTATTCAATCACAGACCCTTGGACGACGATATTCCCATACGTATTTTTCAGCTGATGATGGTTATTCCATGGAATGACATCTTTCAGCCTTTCAATCCTGCAATCATTTATGAAATTGCAGGCATCACGGTATTGCTCTGCCTCACCGGTATCATGAGCTCCGCCGAGGTGGCGCTTTTCTCTATCAGTCATCAGCAGATGGACAGAATGGAACGCGACGGTGATGCCACCGACCGGCTGATTATTGATTTTATCAATAAACCGCGCCGACTGCTGGCCACCATACTGCTCGCGATCACGTTATTTAGTTTAAGTATTGTACTCTTGTTTGAGTCGCTGATAGAACTCAGCATCCGCGAGGAATTCCTCAGAACTTATCCCACGATAGAGTTCCTTTTTAAAGTGTCCTTTGAAACATTCATTATCGTATTGTTCGCGGAAGTAATTCCCAAAATCTATGCATCCCAGCACAATATCAAGGTGGCGCGAATGCTGATTAAACCGATACAGTTTTTCAGTACGCTCTTCTCACCATTTGCAAAAATGCTGATGGCAACATCCAATTTCTTTGAAAAAAGACTGGAAAAGGCAAATAAAGGCGTCAGTGCCAAAGATATCGATCAGGCCATTGACATTACCACTTCGCAGGATAATACCGACACCGAACGCAACGACACCCGCATCCTGAAAGGTATTGTCAAATTCGGGAATATCACGGTATCGCAGATCATGCACTCGCGCATGGAAATGGTGGCTGTAGACCACGATGCCACATTTCCTGAATTGCTGCATATCGTCCGCGAATCCGGCTATTCGCGCATTCCTGTGTATGAAGACGACATTGACAAGATTATCGGCGTCCTGTATGTAAAGGATTTGCTGAAATACATAGATGCCGCGGATGATTTCCGTTGGTTGGATCTGATTAAGCCGGCTTTCTTTGTGCCGGAAAACAAAAAAATTGACGACCTGCTCGAAGATTTTCAGACCAAACGTGTGCACATGGCCATTGTGGTGGATGAATACGGCGGCAGCTCGGGAATTGTAACTCTCGAAGACGTGTTGGAAGAAGTCATTGGAGATATCAAAGACGAATTTGATGACGCCAGCGAAATTGATTACAAGAAAATCGACAATCACAATTTTATCTTTGAAGGCCGTACCGCCCTGAATGATGTCTGCAAAGTACTCGAAATACCTGCCGACGCGTTCGATGAAGTGCGTGGAGACGCGGACTCTCTCGCGGGACTCATTCTCGAGATGACTGCGGAAATTCCGGTGGAGGGCGATGAGCTTAAATTTGAAAATTATACATTCCTGATACTGGAAGCAGATAAAACCAGGATTATCCGGGTGAAAGTGACGATAGGAAATTAAGATGGATGCAATAAAGAAAGACATGAAAGGCATAAAAAATATTACGGGTAAAATAGTTGTGTTCTTCACCGCGGTGTTGCTGCTGGCGGCATGTAAGGAAAATTATATGCCGAAGAGAACCGGTTATTTCCGCATTGACTTTCCTGCGGAGCGCACTTTCCTGCGGTATGAACAGCCTTCCTGTCCTTTCACTTTTGAATATCCTTCCTATGGTGTACTGCAGAAGGAAGCCGAAAATCAGGATGAGCTGACCAATCATCCGTGCTGGTTCAACGTCGCATTCCCGGAATATAAAGGCAAAATCTACCTCAGTTACACCGCCATAGATGCCAACAATACACTCGATAAACTGGTGCGCGACAGCTACAAACTGACATTCAAACATACCGTGAAAGCAGATTATATTGACGAGACCGTAATACAGGGAAAAAATCCCGGTGTCTCAGGAATTATGTATGATGTGGGCGGCAATGCGGCCAGCGGTGTGCAGTTTTATGTCACCGACAGCAGCCGCCATTTCCTCAGAGGTTCGCTCTATTTCTTCGCGCCGCCGAATGCCGACTCCATCGCGCCGGCGGTAGCCTATTTCCGCAAGGATGTGGAACATATCATCGAAACATTGCAGTGGAAATAATTAATTTCTCAGTTAGATGAAATTATCTATATTTGCTTAATGAGATATCATAACTTACTATGCGCAATATTTTTTGCGCTTTGTGTTGTGCAATTAAATGCACAACATACTCTGACCATTTCTGCTAATAATACGACCCGGGTAGATAAAAACTACACAATAGCAAAATCGTACTTTCAGGCAGAAAATACAATATTGGACAAGGAAGCACGAAAGGCTAAGAGACTGAAGATTACCGGACTTGTTTTCACTGGTTTAGGTGCAGCAGGAATACTTACTACCACACCTTTCGTGGTAATCTATAAAAGAGTAGATGGTAAGTCGCAGTCATTCGGAGATGTAGCCGCGGCTTTTGTAGGTTCCTGCGGATATATTCCTAGCCTAGCTTGTTTGTCCGTTGGAATTCCACTAACTATCACAGGGTATAAAAAGTCCAAAAAACAGGCAATTGTCCATTCTGGATTGTAACAGAAGTAATCTATTCAGTGTGGCAGAATTCTCTGGCTTTTCCCGGTAACTGATGCAGGATCTGATACAATCTTACCGCTGACTGGATTGCAAAATTGACAGATAAATCATTTGCTTTTTTATCTTTGTTGTCATGCAAACAGCTTCCGGCAACAAATCATTTCTGTCCACCCCGATTGAATACCTGAAAGGTGTTGGTCCGGAGCGTGCCGATGTGCTGAAAAAGGAAGCCGGCATTTTCACCTTCGGCGATTTGCTGAAACTCTATCCGTACCGCTACATCGACCGCACTCAGTTTTATTCCACCCAGCATATTGACAATACGCAAACGTATATTCAGCTGAAAGGGAAGCTGCGCGATATCCGCGAGATCGGGGAAGGCCGCGGCAGAAGGCTGACAGCGGTTTTTTACGATGATGACGGTGCCATTGAACTCGTGTGGTTTCAGGGTGTCAAATGGCTCGTAAAAGCCCTCAATACCAAGGAAACCTATGTGCTGTACGGCAAGCCGTCGTGGTTCAATGGCAAACTCAATATCACGCATCCGGAACTGGAACCGTGCAACGATAATCGTGGCCCGACAGATGGCGGCACCTTTCGGGCCCTGTACAACACCTCGGAAAAAATGAAGACGAAAGGCCTCGACAGCAAAGGCATTTCGAAGCTGATGCAGAATTTGCTGCTACAACTCAAGCCGGAGCATATTTTCGAAAATCTGCCGCCGTTGGTTTTGGCCAAATACAAGCTTTTACCACGCTACGAAGCCATTCGCAATATTCACTTGCCGGCCACACTGGCACTACAGGAAACCGCCGTGAAGCGGCTGAAATTTGAAGAACTTTTTCTCATTCAGCTCAACCTGTTGCAACGCAAAATCATCCACAAACGCGAGCGTGGAATCCTGCTCGAAAAGGTGGATCAGTATTTCAAAAACTGCTACGAAAATGCCCTGCCTTTTGAGCTTACCGGCGCGCAGAAGCGCGTGCTGAAGGAGATACGCAGAGACACGCTGTCGGGAACGCAGATGAACCGTTTGCTGCAAGGCGATGTGGGCAGCGGAAAGACGATCGTCGCTTTGCTCACCATGCTGATGGCTGTTGATAATCAGTATCAGGCCGCCCTGATGGCACCGACGGAAATTCTGGCGCAGCAACACTACATCGGACTGAAAGAACTCTGCGATAAAATCGGTGTGCGCATAGCATTGCTTACCGGCTCGTCCAAAAGCAAGGAGCGCAAACAGCTATTGCAGGATTTGAAAGATGGCAACATACAGCTATTATTAGGCACACACGCCCTGCTGGAAGATGTGGTGCAGTTTCAGAACCTCGGCATTGTAGTGATTGACGAGCAACATCGCTTCGGTGTCGCGCAGCGCGCCAAACTCTGGAAGAAAAACACCATTGCGCCGCATATTCTGGTGATGACGGCCACGCCGATTCCGCGCACGCTGGCCATGACTTTATACGGCGACCTCGACGTGTCGGTGCTCGATGAATTGCCGCCGGGTCGCAAACCTATCAAGACCGTACACCGCTATGAAACGCACCGGCTCGGCGTGTTTGAATTTATGCGGGAAGAGATTGCCAAAGGCCGCCAGATTTATATCGTGTATCCGTTGATTGAAGAAAGTGAAAAGCTGGATTTGATTGATTTGCATAATGGCTTTGAAAGCATCTCGCGCGCATTTCCGCTGCCCGAATACAATGTTAGCATTGTACACGGCAAGATGAAACCGGAGAATAAGGATTTTGAGATGGCGCGTTTTGTGAAAGGAGAAACACAGATCATGGTGGCCACTACAGTGATAGAAGTCGGCGTAAATGTGCCGAATGCCAGTGTGATGATTATCGAGAATGCGGAGCGCTTCGGACTGTCGCAACTGCACCAGTTGCGCGGTCGCGTGGGGCGCGGCGCGGAGCAGTCTTACTGCATCCTGATGACGACGCACAAACTGACGGCTGACGGCAGAAAACGCATCAAAACGATGTGCGATACCAACGACGGATTTAAGATTGCTGAAGTAGACCTGGAGTTGCGCGGCCCCGGCGATATGGAAGGCACACAGCAAAGCGGCAATATAGATTTGCGCATTGCCAATCTCGCTACGGACGGTCCTGTGATTGAGGAAGCCCGCAAAACCGCGATAGATTTGCTGGAAGCGGATCCGACTTTAGCGCAACCCGACCACGCTGGACTGAAATATTACCTGCAACACCAGAAAGGCAGCGGCAGCGCATGGGGAAAAATAAGTTAAGTAGAGATAACCACAGAAGGAACTGAGCAACGGAGGGTGTTTGGA
>ENA-UPTA01000761-UPTA01000761.1-activated-sludge-metagenome-genome-assembly--contig:-NODE-761-length-37266-cov-5.791379_pt1 | contig 37266 bp, 33 predicted proteins | sample MGYA00238184_ERZ773361 | MGnify/ENA primary metagenome ERZ773361 (study PRJEB29100, sample SAMN05720205) | activated sludge metagenome | isolation source: anaerobic digester from wastewater... | reverse complement strand
ACTTCATTTTCAAATAAGCTGCTGCCCGGTATCATATAACCCTTATATTTTATAGTAAGTCCGCAGGCGGTGCTGTTAGCCGGTGTTTGATCTGGTGGTGGCGTTTGAGCAGCAGGTGGTGTAACAGTGCTTTTCTTTGGAGGCAATGGCGTTGTCCATATTTCCTGTCCATCTTTGTTTACAAGTATGAGACGCCCGTCGTCCGTCAGTTCTAATTTTATGCTTTTACCCAGAATCAATGCGGCAGCAGCATCTCTACCTGTGGTAGCACAATATGTCTTTCCTTGTTTGCTTTCCATACATACATTTCCGTCCGGATTGTACGAGAAAAAGCTGACAGCAGGTTTGCTGCCACCATTATTGATTGGGAAACGATAAATTTCCTGATATGGGCAGGTGCCGCTGTTTAAAACTTCTTCTATCACAAAATTTCCATCAGTAGCAACCCGAAAGTGGTAACGACCATTGGAAGACACTAATTTTTCTTTTTCCGCCAGACGCTCACCCGGTTTCATGGATGTTTGGTATTTTTTTACGGCATTTTTGGCATCGCAAACTGAAGACGTAGAAGTTGTAGTTGGTGTCGTTCCAGTATTGTTATTGGAAGCCGTTTTGACGGAGGGGATATTAGCTGTTTCTTTAGTTATATAAGGTTTTTTATCCGCTTTAGATGGACATACAGAATACACTTCGGATATATTGATAATATCCATGTGGCTCATACTATCGCGTTGTCCCATTATTTTGTCTTCATCACCTTTGGCATTTTTAAGGCTAATCGTATTTATTTTATTATCTATGGCAAAGGATTTGGCATGATAATGCATGCAAGAACCATAATCATATACACCAAGGTTAGATGCCTTATCTGATTCCTTTTGAAAGTTGCTCTCGAATCCCTTTTGTACATTGCTCATGTAGATATTGACGTAGTTATCACGGTCTTCACGGCTTTGCGTATGATAAAAGCCCAAAGCATGCATCAGCTCATGACATACCGTACCAACTACCTTATTTATAATCGAAATTTCCTGACGACCGCCTACTCTGCCAAGATCAGACCAGTTTCCACCTTTGCTCACAAATTCGACATAATCTACCTGATCGGTACGAGGCACTAAACAAATATTTGTTTTCTTATTCATTTCCTCAATACCTTTTTTAATCACTTCATAACGAGGGTGACTGCTTGAAAGCACATACGGTATAGTGGAATTTGGCCATTTAGCATCGCGGGCAGAAGGATCAGCAGCTTGTTGGCTTACTTTGTCCAGCGTTCCTAAGTTGATGTCGCCATCATAAAATACCTGCCCTGTATTGGTTATTTGCACCACAGCATCTTTGGGAGTTTTAGCATTGGGAAGCAGTACCTTCATTTGCTTTTTTGCAGATACGCCGACAAATCCTTCTGTGGGCGGAACTGTCGGTTGCTCTCCTGTATAGTTATTATCCCATACCTTTTTATTCGTGGCGGAATACAGGTTAAGTGTTCCGTTATCTTCTAAAACGGCTCGTACCGGTTTATTATCGGCAGTTCCGAATTTAGGATCGTAGAATGCTTGTGTCATGCTATTCCAAACAGACTTATTATCCTTGTTATACACTACCAGGTTCCCGTCTGCCTGTAAAGTGAGATAATGTCCACTGCCTAAGTAAACCATGCTACACCATACAAACTCGTCACCATTCGTTTTTTTAAGACACAGGTTGCCGTCGGCTTGCATGGCTAAGTAATACACTTTATTGGCAGAAATCAGGCGTTGCCCTTCCGTTAGCTTTTGTCCGATTGAAAGGGTATTTGTCCCCTGCTGCGCCATAGCTGAATTACTTGTTGCAGTCATCATACAGATTACAACCGCAATTAATAGTTGCTTTATAGTCATCTCTTTATAGTTTATTTATAATTATTTGCTTTCAATGATTAATTTGCTGACCATATTTGCTTCCCGTTTCCGTTTACAAGTCTCAGTTGTCCGGTATTGGTCAATTCTAATAACTTTAGCTCTTTGGAAAGAATCGCTGCGGCTTTAGCATCCCTGCCTGTGGTAGCACAATATGTTTTGCCTTGTTTGCTGTCCATACAAACATTTCCGTCCGTATTAAAGGAGAAAAAGCTTGTTTTAGGCACAGAACCACCATTGGTCAATGGGAAACGATAGATTTCCTTGAATTGACATTTGCTGTCGTTCAGTATTTCCTCTATCACAAAATTGCCATCGGTAGTAACCCGCAACTGGAAGCGGCCATTTACTGATAGTAACTTTTCATTTTCTGACAAACGATCCCCGGGTATCATACTGGCTTTATATTTCATGACAGCATCTTTGGCTTCGCAGGTAGCTTTGGTTGGCGCAACTGTATTTTCCTGCTTTACATTAGTCGTCGCATTCGGATTATCTGCTATACACCGGCAGGAAAGTCCGCTGCGTTTATATCGGTTTACCGGCATAATACTTCCCGACTTAGGACACGCATCCTCATTGTCTGTAAAAAGATATATGGCAGCGCCACTCTCATCGGCGTAATGCTCGCTGGATAGTCCCGGTGAACTAGACCAGAAATAAGCTTGTTCGCCCGCAGAAAAGTAATTCCCACCGCTTTGTGCAAATCCTGCTGGTAAAGCGGTGAATCCGCTTTGGTTGGTGCCTATGGTTTTAGCGCCTTTCCAGTCGGCAGTTCGCATCATTCTGCTTGCTTCCTTCCAACCCAGAAATTTCTGAAGGTCTTCCCATTCTTTTATCGTGGGGATACGCCAGCCTTTAGGACAAAGCTTTCCGGTATTTACCGCATACCAATTGTATAATTTCCCGTATTTTTCGTTGTTTTTAGGATCCTCTTTATACACCCAGGCTCGTGGTTCTATTATATCTATAAAATCAGGATACGCTAATTTTTGTGTCTCATTCGAGGTAGAAATGGGCGTTCCGTCATTCAGCTTTGTTACTTTCATATTTTCCTTCAGCCAGAGTTGATTACCGATTTTTACGGTATTATAAACATTGCCGTCAATATCCTTAACTGTACTTTGTGCATACGACGATGTGATACCTGTAACCGCCAATACTACGGCTAAATAAAAGAGTTTGATTTTTTTCATACAGATTTCAGTTTTCTGACTTTAATAAAAACAAAGAAAACCTTGTAGTTTTTAATTGTAAAAAATCTGGGATAGAATGGCATTTTTAGGGATAGAAAGTATTGTTTGATTTTTTTTGCATTAAAAATCCGTTTTCCACTATAGTTCTTAGCGGATGGATGTGCAGGCAATTCGCTCATTGCTTTCGCGACGCGGTCTTACTTACACGAGTAGACGGCCTCACCGCATAAAGCGATGAGGTGCGCCTCTCACACCACCGTACGTACGGGTCTCGTATACGGCGGTTCGTTTAGTAATGGGTTCAGTTTGTAATACATTTCCAACATCGATTCATGTCCTCGCTTCCTGAGGCGTTCCAACGTGATGGTGGTACTAAGTATCGGGCTTTGCGCTATGCACCACACCCAATGAAGTCTAAATTCTACATAATGGAATTTGTCTCTTAAATTTATTAACTTGCTGCACGCATGATGGTGACAAAAAAATCTACAGATGATAACATCTGTAGAGGGTCGGTCGGAAACGAGGTACTAACAAAAGGATATGAATACAAAAAAAATCATACGCTGGACTTTCGTATTAGCAATAACCATCTTGGTTGTTTATTACCTCTATCCTGAACAAAAATTAGCCCATAATATTAAAATTGACTCATTGATTGTTTATAAATCAAAGAGAGAATTAATGGCTTATTCAAAAGGACAATTAGTGAAGACCTATAAGATTTCACTTGGTAGAAACCCAATGGGTGACAAAGCCTTTGAAGGAGATAAAAAAACGCCCGAAGGTGTTTATTTTATTAACGCCAAAAATCCCAATAGTGTGTGTTACAAAAACCTGGGTATTTCCTATCCTAACAAACAAGACATAGAAGTTTCAAAAAATCTTGGCAAGCCGCCAGGTGGAAACATAAAAATTCACGGACTCACAAACGGAGTTGGTTTTATTGGTAAGTTTCAACGTTGGTTTGACTGGACAGCAGGTTGTATTGCTTTGACAGACCAAGAAGTTGAAGAACTTTATAACACTGTGGAAATCGGGACGAAAATTGAAATTAAACCATAATACAAAAAGAAAAAGTATTTATATCCACCTACGGCAATAACGAAGATCGTAAAAAATGAAATTCATTAAACAAACATTGCTAACAATCCTGATGCTAATAACAGCTGGACTTTTGTTTCGCGGATGGTGTTACAGACATTTAGTGACATACAAATCAGTCGGACTTCGAACAAATTATTCAGCAACAGAAAAGGAATTAATTGACTATATTGAAACAAACATTAACAAACAAACAACACATGACATTAAGGAAGTTATCAAACTTGGACTTTCAATAACCTCCGCACATCTAAACTATACCATCAGCAAAAATGATATCGACCCAAACAAACTCGTGTATTCCAAAACTGCACATTGCGTGGGTTATTCCTCATTCTTTGCTACAATTTGCAACTATCTATTAAAGAAATACAACTTGAGTAACGAATGGATTGCAAAACCACAAATTGGACAAATCTATTTTCTGGGAACAAACATCCACCAGTATTGTAAATCCTCGTTTTATAAAGACCACGACTTTGTGACAATGGAGAATAAAAAAACAGGAGAAATCATAGCCATAGACCCAACTATTCATGATTATTTACGCATTGACTTTATAACCTATCGAAAATAAAAAAAGCGGATAAAAACGCCGAAATCAACCACTCCTTCTTACTTAATACCACAGTATGAAAAAACAAATTATCGCCCTCGCAACCATCACGCTATTACTTTTTAGTTGTACAAACAATGCTTCTCAAGATGGACACCAGCACCATGCAGGCGAGTCCATAACACTCAATAAGGGACAGAAATGGAAAGTGGATGACAACATGCTGGTGCATATCCGAAATATGGAAAAAGACGTGGCGGAATATGTCGGGTCCGGCGCTAAAGACTACCGGACATTAGCGAAGAAGTTACAAACCAACACCGATTTGCTGACCTCCAACTGCACCATGAAAGGAAAAGCACACGACGAACTGCACAAATGGCTGTTGCCCTACATTGATCTGGTCAATGAATTATCAAAAACAACTAACGACAGTGAAGCCGCCGGCATCGTTGAAAACTTACAAGAGTCATTTATCACTTTCAATCAATACTTCCTGTAAAATCAGAAATCCTGCTTGTTAGTCGACGGTCGACATTCCAACATTACCGCTACGTTGTTTCTATTTACCCCCCTTAATCTCCTCTCGAGAGGGGAAATGCGGATGGTGCGAATATGAAGTGAATACCATTTTATCTGATAGCCTGTATTAATGGAAAATGGAAAATTCGTCGACAGTCGACAGTCCGCCGTTTGCGAGGCCACCCAAAAAGCGTTCATTGCAATTGCAGCGTGGCAATCTGTTGAAAGAATGTAAAATACTCCATTCGCTCATCAGCTAATTATCTCATTCGCTCATTATCTCCGCGACGTTGTCTAACTACTAAATACTAACTACTCAGTACTACTTCTTAAACAACTTCCCTAAATCGACACCGATTTTATTCATCACTTCCTGGGCTTTATCCTGAAAATCTCCGAGATTGACTTTGCTTAGGATTTTGGAAATATCAGGTTTGCCGTTTTCGTCGGTAAACTCGGCGCGGAAGCCTTCAAACACTTCCGTCAGCGAGAGGTCTCTCACCTTTTGCGCGGTGTCTTCGCTCAGTCCCACTTTATTCACCAGGTCATTCAGCACATTATCGCGCAGGTTCTGCAGCGTAGGATTCGTTTTGATATCATTCAGTCCATTGCTCATCAACTCGCGCAGGCCGGACATGCCGCCCGCCATCAGATCCTCCGAGAAAAACTTCTTGAAATTCTCCATCAACACCGTAGAACTCTGACTCGTCTGCTCTTCGCTCAGTCCGAAACGTTCCTGTATCTGCTGCTGAATCTTATCCTGAATGCTGTTATAAATATCCTGTAACATGGTGCTTTATTTCCACCAAATATAACTAAAATATGCTGTTTGGAATAAAAATTTTACCTTCATACTAAATTCTATCCTATGCAATTACAGATCTGCGGCGCAGCCGAAACAGTAACCGGCAGCAATCACCTGCTGACACTCGGCAACGGCACCAACATCCTGCTCGACTGCGGCCTTTATCAGGGCAATGAAGACGAGCTGGAAGACTTCAACGCCAAGTGGTTCTACGATCCGAAAGCCATTGACGTACTGATTCTGTCGCACGCGCACATCGACCATTGCGGCCGCATTCCCAAACTGGTGAAAGACGGTTTCAAAGGCAAGATCTACTGCACTTCCGCCACCCGCGACCTCGCAGCCATCATGCTGATGGACAGCGCGCAGATCCAGGAAAGCGACGCGAAATATGAAAGCAAAAAACAAGGTCGTTACAGGGCGCCGCTCTACACGGAATACGACGCGAAATATTGCCTCCGTTTCTTCCACTGCGTGGAATATGAAAGCTGGTTTTCCGTTTGTCCCGAGGTGGAAGCCGTGTTCTATGATGCCGGACATATCCTCGGCAGCGCGACGGTGACATTGAAGATAAATGAAAACGGACAGACCAAAACCCTTGGTTTTACGGGCGATGTGGGCCGATACAACCGGCCTATCCTGAACGATCCGATGCCGATGCCGCCGCTCGACTATCTCATTTGCGAATCCACCTACGGCGGCGAGAAACACGAGGAAAGTCCGGAAAGCGACGAGCATCTGCTCCAGATTATTTTCGACACCTGTGTCGCGCAGCGCGGCAAACTGCTGATTCCCGCCTTCAGTATCGGCAGAACGCAGGAAATTCTGTACCGTCTCGACAAGCTGCACAGTGCAGGCCGACTCGAAAACATCAAAGTGTATGTGGACAGTCCGCTGGCGATGGATGCCACCGAAATCTTCCTGCTGCATCCGGAATGCTACGACGATGAGATATACGCCTACATGAAAAAAGACCGCAATCCTTTTGGCTGGCGCAATATGCAGTTCGTCCGTGACGCGAGCGAATCCAAGGCCCTCAACGATTCGGATGAACCGTGTATCATCATTGCCGCGTCCGGTATGGCCAATGCCGGCCGCATCCGACACCACCTGCTGCACCAGATCGGAAAACCGGAAAATACGGTGCTCATCGTCGGCTTCTGTGCCGAAGGCACACTGGGTGCACAGCTCGTGAAGAAACCGACGGAAGTAAAGATATTCCACGAAATGCGGGCCGTGCGTGCGCAGATATTCACCATGAGCAGCATGAGCGCCCACGCGGACGAAGGCGAATTACTGCATTTCCTGTCCAATCAGTCGACGGAAAAACTGCAGCAGATCATGCTGGTGCACGGCGAACCCAAAAGGCAGGCCGCCCTGCAGAAAGCTCTGCTCGCCCAATCCTATAAGTCGGTAGCCATACCGACACTCGGACAGGTGTTTGAATTATAAAGATGCTGTTATTGTTACCTTTTGGTAACGAATAAAAAAATTACTGCAACAGAATTGCATTTACAAAAAATAGGCTGTAAATTTGCAATCATGTTGCATAAAATACTTTGGGTTATGTTGCTGTGTGTGGCACCTGTCGCGGTGCAGGCACAGTCCTGCGAATGGAGCATTTCCGGCAAAGTAATAGATGAACACGATCAGTCCGCCCTGAGTTATTCCAACATTATCTTACTGGAAACCAATCAGTATGCGGTGGCAGACAGCAACGGCTATTTTATCATCCGGCAGGTATGTTCGGGAAAATACACGCTGATAGTAGAACACATCGGCTGCACACCGGACACGGTGACGCTGGACGTGAACAGTTCCATAACGCGCAATTTCTATCTCGAACACCATGAAGAAGAATTAGCCGGCATCATCACTACGGCAGTTAAATATACTTCCGGTCTCAGTTCCCACGAAGTGGACAGCAAGGAACTGGAAAAGCTGGAAGGGAAAAACCTCGGACAGATACTGAACGGAATTGCCGGTGTAAACCAACTCAAGACAGGCGCGAATATCAGTAAGCCTATTATTCACGGATTGTACGGCGATCGCATTTTACTGGTGGAAAACGGCGTGCGACTGGAGAGCCAGAACTGGGGCACGGAACACGCTCCGGAAATTGATCCGCTGGCGGCCCAGAGTATCAGCGTTATCAAGGGTGCCGCCACACTGGAATACGGCACGGAATCGCTGGGCGGCATGGTGGTGATACAGCCACCGGTGCTAAAAAAACAGCCTCACCTGAACGTGGACATCAGCCTGGTGGGACAAACCAACGGAAAAGGAATTACGACAGCGGCAAAAATCCAGCAGGGTTTCAAAAAACAGGCGGCCTATTATCTGCAGGGCACTTTCAAAAAACTCGGCGACCAGCAGGCCCCGGACTACAACCTGAGCAATACGGGCTTGCAGGAAACCAACCTGAGCGCGGGATTCGGCTGGATGAAACGCGGCTGGGATTTATCCGGACACTATGCACTGTATTCGCAGAAAGCGGGCATTTTCCGCAGCGCGCACATCGGCAATCTCACCGACCTGAACAACGCCATACAAAGCGATACACCGCTGATTGTACTGCCTTTTACCTACGATATTATTGCCCCCAAACAACACAATACGCACCATCTCGCCAAAGTGCAGTTGCGCAAATATTTCTCGAAACAACGTACCCTGCATATTGCCTACTCCGCACAGCACAACCGCCGTCAGGAATACGATATCCGCCGCGGCGGACGCTCCGATATCGCGAGTCTGGATATGCGATTGTTCACCAATAACGTGCTGACTACTTTCCAGCGCACACACAGCATCGGAAAAAAATCCCATTTGCTCGAAGGTAAAAGCGGCATTCATTTCACCGCGAAACAGAACCGGAATGATGCGGCTACCGGCGTAAAGCCGCTGATTCCAGATTACTACCAGTATGGCATCGGCTTCTTCGACATGGAACAACTGAAGCTCCGCTCCTTCACGCTCGACTGGGGTGCGCGCTACGATTATACGCGCATGCTCGCTTATGTATTTGACAACAACAACCGACTGCAAACACCCACTTATAACTTTCACACGTATGCCATTTCACTCGGTGGCAGCTGGACCAGCCGACAGCAGGAAGTGCAGCTACAATCGGGCATTGCCGTCAACTCCAGGTTCCCGAATGCCAGCGAACTGTTCAGCAACGGACTGCACCACGGCATAGCAGCCATTGAATTCGGCGAGCCCGACCTGCGTCCGGAAAAAGGCATCAAATGGACGACCACTTTGCTGGCGCAGTATAAAAAGTTCATCCAGGCGGAAGTAACGGCCTACATATCGACCATCTATGATTTTATATATCTGGCGCCCTTGCCGGAACCGATTCTGACCATCCGCGGTGCATTTCCCGCATTCAGATACTATCAGACCGACGCGCAGCTCGCGGGACTGGATATGACGCTGAAAAGCACACCGGCAAAATGGCTGTCGCTCTACGGCAGGTACAGCATATTGAGAGGTAAAAACAAAAGCACGGATGAGTATTTAATATACATGCCAGCGGATAATATCGCGGGCGGATTTGAATGGCAACAAGATTTTTCCGCGGTGAAGAATGTATTCTTCGGCATGGAGTACAAATATACTTTTGAACAAAAAAAGCTGCCTATTTCCATTCCGGATTTCAAGGCTGCGCCGGGCGATTATCATCTGCTGGGTGCGAGCGCGGGATTTACCTATCCGGTGAATGACAAAAACAGCATTTCCTTTTCCGTATCGGGTGAAAACATTACGAACAGCAGGTACCGTGAATACCTCAACAGATTCCGCTATTATGCGGATGAAACAGCATGGAACCTGACTTTCAGAATTAAATACTCATTTCAATAAACAAACACAAGATATGAAAAAGACACTCATCTACGGCTCCGCATTATCCATGCTATTATTATTGAATGGATGCAAGAAAGACAATCCAACACCCGTCAATGAGGAAGAATTAATCACGACAGTACAACTCATCTTTCAGGAAGAAGGCGGCATGAGCAGTGATACATTTTCCTTTAAGGACATCGACGGCGTGGGCGGAATCGCGGCGGTTACAGACAGTATTATCCTGAAGAAAGATATCCGATATATCGTGCAAACGCGGGTTTTGAATGAAACCACTTCTCCTGCGGACAATATCACGGAAGAGATACTCGAGGAAGGTACGGAGCATCAGTTTTTCTACCAAAGCACCCCGGCAGATTTCATCAATAATTTCGAGTATCTCGATGAAGATGACAACGGCTTCCCTATCGGTCTGGAATTCGGATGCAATACGAAGAATGCTGCGACAGGCACCCTGCGTGTTACACTACGACATGAACCGGTGAAAGATGCCGCGAATGTAATCAATAACGACATCACCAATGCAAACGGTGAAACGGATATTGAAATTGACTTTCCGGCACGCTGGTACTAAGCTGCGTTCCCCGGAATAATTTCCGGTCTCGTAAAAAAACAAAAAAGTTTTACCTACATTTGTTGTATACTCAACCTATAGAGTATTCCTATTTGTATGCAGAAAGACAAGCATTTTATCAGCTTCAGCAAGGGCGTATCCTGGCGGATTATCGGAACACTGGACACCATGCTGTTGTCCTACCTCTTTACCGGCAGCATAGGAAATGCTTTAAAAATCGGCACGACAGAGGTTTTTACTAAAATCGGCTTGTTTTACTTTCACGAGCGACTTTGGTTCCGCATTAAATGGGGTTTACAGCGCAAAGCCGGTTACGAAATGCACACGCAATCGGAGCTCAATGATTATGCGCAGAAAGACCATATCTGGCAGGAAAGCCATGTGCGCAGCGTGGTAAAAGGCATCAGCTGGCGCATAGTGGGCACGATTGACACAATTATTATTGCCACCTTCTGGACGGGAGATTATACCAAAGCCCTGCAAATCGGTTTTACGGAAGTGATTACCAAGGTTATCCTGTTCTACTTCCACGAACGCCTCTGGATGAAAGCCACAAAAAAATAAGACTTACAAGATTTTTCAGGGATTTGTAAGAAAACCTGCCTGCTTTCGACTAATTTTGCAGCATAAATGAAACGTATGAATGGTAAACTCATTTTGGCCACCCTGCTGGCCGCTTCTGCTGTCGGCGTAAAAGCCGCAGACCCGAGTCTGGCGCCGTCCAGACATATCCACTGCGACCACTTCGCTCCTTCCGGCAATATGTACCTCAAGGATAAATCGAGCGCTGGCGCATCCTGCAAAAGCAAAAAATCCTGCAAAGGCGATGTGGCAATTCAGCCGAAAGATTTCAGCAAATCCATTACAGCACAGGAAGATTTCTTTGAATACATCAATTCCGAATGGCTTAAAAAAAATCCGATTCCGGGCGACAAATCCTCTTACGGTATGTTCAACGTACTGGACGAACGCAGCAAGGATGAAGTGAAAAAAATCCTGGAGCATGCCGCCCAAAACAGCGGGACGGCTGCGAAAGGCTCCAACATCCAGCTGCTCGGCGATTTTTATAAAAGTGCCATGGATACAGCAGCCATCGAAAAAGCGGGCGTGTCCCCATTGCAAAAATGGCTGAGTGATATTCAGCAGATACAGGACGCGCAGGCGATCACCCGCATGTTCTCCAAACTCGGCATCCACGACCTGAGCACACCACTCGGTTATTATGTGGATGTGGACGCGAAAAATACCACCCGCTACATCATGTATCTCAATCAGGCCGGCCTCGGTTTGCCGGACAGAGATTTCTATTTCCGTACGGATGAAAAAACACAAAAGAATCAGGCCGCTTACCGCGCATATATCCAGCAGCTGTTCACCCTTTCACAGGCCGACAAAAGTCTGACACCGGCACAGCACATGGAAAATGTATATGCCGTGGAAAAGGCGTTGGCAGCCGCATCCATGACACGTGTGGAACTGCGTGATCCGGAAAAAAACTACAATCTGCTTACGGTAGCACAACTGAAAGCGAATTACCCGAACATCCACTGGGATGGCTTCCTCGCGGAAATGAACGTACAACCCAACGAGATTGTAATTGGCCAGCTTGATTTCTTTAAAGCGGTAGACAGCCTGATTGTTGCGCTGCCCATACAACAGTGGAAATCTTATTTGCAATTTCATTTAATGAACAGCACCGCCAAATATCTGAGCCAGGATTTTGTGGAAGCGCGCTTTAATTTTTATGGCAAAACACTGAGCGGTATTCCTTCCATGGAACCAAGATGGAAACGCGTTTCCGGTGTGATGGAGCAATACCTGCGCGACATCATCGGACAGGAATATGTGAAAGACAATTTCTCTCCGGTAGCTAAAAAACGTGCGCTCGAACTGGTAGACAACATCAAAAAAGCGCTCGAAGAGCGTTTGGCACAACTCACCTGGATGGGTGCGGAGACCAAGGCGAAAGCACTGGAAAAACTGCAGAAAATAGATGTAAAAATTGGCTATCCCGACAACTGGCTGACTTACGAAAGAACGAATATCGACAAACAGCCGTATGTACTGAATGTACTGAATGGTGCTTACGCGGAAAATCTGCGCATTCTGGATAAACTGTCAAAAGACAAGATTGATCGCACGGAATGGGGCATGGGACCACAGACTGTGAATGCCTACTATAATCCGTTGATTAATGAAATCGTATTCCCTGCGGCCATTCTGCAGCCGCCGTTCTTCTATGAGAACGCGGATGACGCAGTAAACTATGGTGGTATCGGCATGGTCATCGGACACGAAATCACGCACGGCTTCGACGACCAGGGCAGTCAATTTGATGCCGAAGGTAATCTGAAAAACTGGTGGACAGAAGAAGACAGAAAACAATATGAAGTACTAACCAAGCGCTTCGTAGAACAATACAACGGATACAGTCCACTGGACAGCATCTACATTAACGGAGAGCTGACGCTGGGCGAAAATATTGCAGACTTAGGCGGCATGATTATCAGCTACAATGCTTTCAAAAAAGCGACCGCAGGCAGCAATAAGAAAATCAGCGGACTGACACCGGATCAGCGTTTCTTCATCAACTACGCCATTATCTGGCGTGACCATATGCGTCCGGAAGCACTGCGCATGCAGGTGCTGACCAACGTGCATTCACCGGCAAAATACCGTGTAAACGGCGTGGTGAGCAACCTGCCTACCTTCCACAAAGCATTTGAAGTGAAAGAAGGAGACGATATGTTCATCCCTGAAAACAAGCGTGCCGTTATGTGGTAAATTTATTTAAAACTATATATAAAAAGAAGGCCACCTCTGCGAGGCGGCCTTCTTTTTATATATCAATTACAATTTTTAAATCTCTTCTCTTTGTAATAAATAACGGATGATTCGTTTTTCCAGCCAATTGTGTTTCTCATTTAAATCTTCACAGAAGCCTACATGTCCGCCGTTTCTGGTGATTTCCAGATCCAGAAATTTAGAGTCGGAAGCCTGCTGCAGCGGATAACATTCTTTGGTCAGCAGCGGATCATTATCCGCATTAATCAGCAGGACCGGTGTTCGTATGCCACCGAGATAAGTATAGGCCTGCACCTGTTTATTGTAGTCATCCACATCTTTGAAGCCGTGTATCGGCACCGTGAAAGCGGCTGTAAACTCCCATAGATTGCGGGCAGCCAGCACGCGGTTGTAATCCACTACGCCGGGATAGCGGGGCATTTTTCGTCTCACTTTTTCTTTCACTTGTTTCGTAAAACGGCGTTCATAGATTTTATTCCAACCTTTGATGAGATGCTGAAAAGACGTTTCATAATGCACAGGAACGGACACGGCAACTGCTGCCTGAATATGCCGCACGGAATCCCACAGTTCTTCTCCCAGATATTTCATTGTAAGATTGCCACCGAGCGAAATGCCGACCATATAGATTTCAGAATAAGATGGCGTCGCTGCAATATGCTGCACCACCCAATCAACATCATCGGTCTTTCCGGAATGATAAGAATACAATTGAATATTATCCTCACCACTGCAGCCGCGCAGGTTCATAGCACATACATCGAAACCATGTTCATTCAGCATGCGCGTCAGTCCTTTGGCATACACGCGCTCAGAACTACCTTCGAAGCCGTGCAGCAACAGCACCAGTTTTGGTGAACCTACCTTCGACCAGTCCAAGTCAATGAAATCATTATCCCAGGTGGAAATGCGTTCACGCTGATAGAAGACACCCTCTACCCTTCTGTACACATTGGGTATGATGGTCTGCAGATGCTTCGTATACATCCACCGCGGTGATTGTATGACGGGCGATGGTAATATCATTCAAAAAAATTCAGTAAATACTGGTTGACCTCTTCCGGACAATCGTTTTGTGTCCAGTGCGAGCATTCTTTAATATACTTCACTTCAAACGAGGCATTGATGTATTGCTGTGTATTGTACGTCAGCTCTTTTCCCAGCGCCTTGTCCCCTTCTCCCCAAATCAATAACGTCGGGCATTGTATATTGTTTTTGAAAATGGCTTTATTTGGCTTTGTTTGCAGCATCGCGCGGTAGTAATTCAACGAACCCGTCATGGCGCCTTCCTGTTGGAATGCTTTGACAAATTCCTGCAAATCTGTATCTGAGAAATTTTCTTTATGATACATCCAGCCGCGCACAAACTGTTTGAAGAAAAGCGGCAACGTATATTTATACATCAACTCCGGCAAGACCGGAATCTGGTGCACAAACATATACCAGCTGCGCAGCAACTGCGAAGGATTTTCCTTGAAGCTCTTCAGCATCTCGCGCGGGTGCGGACAGTTCAGCACCGCCAGCTTTTCTGTCAGCTGCGGATAGATGGTGGCAAATATCCATGCAACCGCGCCGCCCCAGTCGTGCCCCACGATATATGCTTTTTCAAATCCCAGTGCCGGAATCAGTGCCGCGATATCGCTCGCCACCACATCCGCACTGTAATGCGCCACCCCTTTAGGTTTATCACTCAGATTGAAGCCACGCAGATCGGGCGCCACCACCGTGTAATGTTCCGCTAATGCAGGAATCTGATAGCGCCACGTATACCAGAACTCCGGCCATCCGTGCAGCAATATCACCAACTTAGCGCCATTGCCGGATTTGGCAATATGCAGTTTTAATCCATTAACTGTAATAAACTCGTGTGTTATCATGGGAATAGCTGTTTTATATGCAGTTGTATATACTGAATAAGCCATACACTACTGACTAAAAGTAGTAAATCTTTTTCAATTCCCCCGCAAAAATCCTTATCTTGAAACGTATAAAACCAAACACCTTGCAACACGAAATCACACAAACCGGTCCGCTGCTGGATGCTCAGGGGCGACCTGCGCAAAAAGGCTGGGCCAGAAATCTCCTGCTTCGATACGACCGAAAAGCCATCAAAGCATCTTCATGGCGCATTAAGGAATGGGATTACTATTGCATACTCGAAAAAGACTTTGGCATCGCGCTGACAGTGGCCGATAATTCCTATTTATCATTAATCGCTGTCAATGTATTTGATTTTATCAACCATACAGAAACCACCGACATGGTGATAATTCCGTTCACCATGGGCAAACTGAATATGCCGTCTTCTTCCTCGGAAGGAGACATTGTGATTGGACATAAAAAAGTAAACCTGAGTTTCCGACACAAGGACGGGAAGCGGCAACTCGACGTGGATTTTCCTTCTTTCCACAAAGGGAAAGGGCTGAAAGGCAGCTTTACGCTGACACCGCAAAACCAAGACAGCATGGTGATAGTGACCCCCTTCAAAGATGACCCACTGGCATTTTATTACAATCAGAAAATCAACTGTCTGGCAGCGGAAGGCGCATTTGTATTCGGCGAAAAGACACATGCCTTTCAGAGCGGTAAAGCCAGTGCGGTACTGGATTGGGGACGCGGTGTGTGGACCTACAAAAACCGCTGGTACTGGGGCTCCGCTTCCGGATATATAGATGGCAAACCATTTGGTTTTAATATTGGTTATGGCTTCGGCGACACCTCGGCGGCGTCTGAGAATATGTTGTTTTACAATGGCGTGGCACACAAACTGGATCAAGTGGAGTTTCACATGAATACAAACGATTATCTGCAGCCATGGGAATTCACCAGCAATGACGGGCGATTTGAGCTCGACTTTGAACCGGCGATTGACCGTTATTCCAACACCAATTTACTGTTGCTGCAATCCAAACAACATCAGGTATTCGGCTACTTTAGCGGCACCGTAATTTTAGATGATGGCACACCGTTGAGCCTAGACCGTTTCCTCGGTTTCGCGGAAGATGTATTCAACAGATGGTAGCTATATACCGTGCACCGCTGGCTGCTAATTTCGCAGTGCGATGCGCAACAGATTCTTCAATGCTCTTGCCCTTTGCATTTTAGTGCGTGGCTTGAGTTTATAGGTATGCGGAATAAAACCATCTTTGAGTTTATAGGAACAAATTTCTGTCCCGTATTTATCTACTGCAGATAAGGTCACCGACTCTTTGCCGTGCACGGTTACTTTCCCGAATGCATCATAAAAATTATCATTACCGATGCCCTGTCCGCCCCGGTTCCACAGATTCAAACGCAGGTTGTTTTTAATGATTGCCGCGAGTTTTGAATTCTGCTGTGCCAGTCCGCCGGCCATCAGCTCCGGAAATCCCGCATTTTCGCCATCATCAATGGCTGCAGTGTGTGCGTCACCGCTCAGCACCACCACGTTTTTAATCTTGTTGTCGTGGCAGAAATTCAACAACTGCGTTTGTGTTTCCGGAAATGCGAACCACATCGTGGCCAGCGAAGCCGCGACATAAGCGCCTGTCATCCCGTTGGGCAAGGTTTTGTGCTGCGCGCGCAAGACGATATCCAATACTTTTTTATACGACTGATTAAAAGTTACTCCGCTCACAATAAACTTCCAATCAGCAGTGGATACCTGCAAGCGCTCCTGCAACCACCGCAGCTGCGCAGTGTCCAGCAAATGATGATTTTCCGGCACTTTATACTTCCATTTTCCGTTTTTCTTTTGCTGAAATACTTCCGAATTGGGCGATCGTCCCGAACGGGTATCCAGGAAGAAAAATTCGGCATTGCCATACACAAAGGAGTGATATACTTCACCGGAATCCGCGGACGGATAGCCCGGAAAATAAGCTTTCCAACCCTGTTTCAGCGTACGCCGCAGCGAATCAGGAAATGCGACTTCCTGCATGTCCGTTTTATTTCCGTTCATCTTCAAATCTGTATAAGATGTTGCGGAAAAATCATCATACACACCATCTTCATCATCATATACAAAATCTACAGGAGTGGTCTGCAACAACTTTTTAAGGTTTGGCATTTCATATCGCTTCCGGTACAATTCTTTCTGATGCTCCAGACTTTGCGTGTAATAGAATTTCTCTTCCTTAAAATGGTGCGTGTACAACCAGTCGCCGAGATGCAAAAAAAATGCAGGCTGATGCACTAACATCTGTAGAAAAATGGAATCGTTGTGACGTTGCTCCGTGCAGGAACCCAAAGTAAAAGTAAACGGGCTTCTGTCGCCGGACGCGGCAAAGGTGGCAAAGCTACCATGTGGTGTTTGTTCCTCTCCGGCGATGATCACTTTGTAATAGTAGACCGTTGCCGGCATTAATCCGGATAGCTGCAAAGAAGCGACCAGGGTTTCATTTGTTTGAAAAGGAAATGCCAGTATATACGAAAAATCGGGCTTTGCGGACAACTGCAATTCTCCTTTACAAGGCATATCAGTAAAAAACAGCATGCTCGCCGCATCGGATGTTACAGCCCCCACGACGGGGCCTTGTGTGACAGTCTGTGCGAATCCGAACGAAATACTAAAAATCAAACAAAAGAATGTAACGACTACTTTCATACTTCAAAGTAAATGATTTTTCCATCACTTATCCGATGAAATTAAGCACAGAGGCCGCCCGTGTTTAGGTGTTTAAGAAATAAACGCTTACATTTGTTTTAACATGTCATTCTCGGATAAAATCATTTTTATTGTAGGTAATTCGCGCAGCGGAACCACCATGATGTTGCGCATTTTCAACAATCATCCGCAATTGATGGTATTGAATGAACTTCATTTTTTCGAGCAACTCTGGGCACCGGAAGACAAAGGTCAGTTATTGTCAGAAGAGGCGGCTGTTGTGCTGGCCAGTAAACTACTGCTCACCCAGCGGATTGGCTACATGACGCACGACCAGGATTACACACAGTTTACGCAGGAAGCACGCATGCTGATTGCTGAAATGGACATGCGGAACATCACAGCGGAAGCTGTGTTCAACCATTTCACCAAACGGGAAGTGCAGTTGAATGGCAAATCGGTGGTATGCGAAAAGACACCGCAGAATGTATTTTACCTGAAAGAAATTTTTGAACTTTATCCGAATGCGAAGGTCATCAATATGGTGCGCGATCCGCGCGCGATCATGCTGTCGCAGAAGAACAAATGGAACCGCAGAAACCTCGGCGGCGACTATATGACGCGCCGCGAAGCACTGCGACTGCGCATCAACTACCATCCGATTACGTTGAGTAAACTGTGGAATGCAGCCATTCAGGCGGCAGAAGCCTTTTCATCCGACAACAGGATGATTACGGTGCGCTTTGAAGATTTGCTGGAAGCACCGGAATCTACGCTGTACCGTGTTTGCGAACACATCGGAGTGGCGTTCGACAAAAACATGATGAACATCACACAGGAAAGTTCATCCGTAGAAAAAGATAGCAAGGAAATCGGATTTAAAAAAGAACGGGCGAGCAACTGGAAAAAGGGCGGACTCAATGCCACGGAAATCTGGATTTGTCAGTGGATGTGCGGAAAACATCTGCGCAGCAATGGTTATGAAATTATGCCAGTCAAAGTTCAGCCGCTGAGATGGCTGTTTTATTGCATCAGCTTTCCGGTAAAAATCAGCCTCGCACTGCTGATGAACCTCAACCGCATGAAAAATATCGTGGAAACACTGAAGAGAAGAATGAGGTGAGATTTGGGATTTGGGATTTGAGAATTGGGAATTATTGCAAACGAATAAATGAAAGAAACGCGACGCATATTTAACCTGGATTTTCTGGCGGCCGATAATTTTGACGCGCTGGTGGAAGATGTACTGCACCGGCCGACAGATGCGGAGCATTTGCCTTTCATCATCACACCGAATGTTGACCTGACAGTACACCTCAATAAAAACAAAGAACTGCTGCCCTATTTTCAGCGTTCGCGCTACATATTGCCGGACGGTTTTCCGATTATTTTATTCAGTAAAATACTGGGCAGACCGCTAAAGAAAAGACTGGCCGGCAGCGATTTGTTTCCGGTAATCTGGAAGGCCATCAAAAGGGAACAACAGAAAGCTTTCTTTATTGCACCGAGCAATGCGGTGAAGGAAATATTGGAAAAAGAATATGCAGATTGTCGTTTTTACATACCTCCATTTTTCGAGGCCAACGATGCGGAAGTGGAAACAGAAGCACAGCGTATTCTGCCGCAACTGCTGGACTTTTCTCCCAAGCATGTATTCCTCGGACTGCGCTACCCGAAACAGGAAATGCTGATTCTGAACCTCTATAAAAAACTGAACGAACGAGGCGCGGAAATACCCGTTTTTTATAACCTCGGTGCATCTTATGAATTTTATACCGGACTGAAAGAAAGGGCGCCGCGATGGATGCAAAAAAGCGGACTGGAATGGCTGCATCGCTTCTTATCTGAGCCCAAACGAACTTTCAGACGGTATTTCTGGGATGATTTGTATATTTTCGTACTATTTTTGAAAGAGATTTTAAGACGTGAGAAATAAGATAGGAGACATTAAATTCAACGGATACCCAATGATTAACCAACTTGATGATATTGACCTGAGAATTTTATCCATTCTGATGCAGGATGCAAAAACGCCGTATACCGACATTGCAAAACAATTATTTGTATCCAGCGGCACGGTGCATGTACGCATGAAGAAAATGGAGGAAATGGGCATTATCAAAAGTTTTAATCTGCAAGTCAACCATCACCTGCTCGGCTATGATATAACGGCCTTCCTGGGCATCTACCTCAGTAAAAGTTCGCAGTATGATGTCGTTGCAAAAGAACTGGAGAAAATCCCTGAAATCGTGGATTTGCATTATACAACGGGCAACTATTCCATGTTTCTGAAGCTGATATGCAAAGACACCAATCACCTCCGCCAGATACTGATGGAAAGAATTCAGAAGATTGAAGGCATCACCCGTACGGAAACGATGATCTCGCTGGCGGAAAGCATTAACAGACCGCTGAAATTTGAAGAGTAGCTGCATTTTTACCAATAGCCTAAAATTTACTATATTTGCACACGATGCAGATTTATAACAACATATTAGAAACCATCGGCAATACCCCTATTGTCCGACTGAATAAAATTACCGCGCATATTCCGGCCACTGTTGCCGTAAAAATAGAATCTTTTAATCCGGGCAACTCCATCAAAGACCGTATGGCGCTGAAGATGATTGAGGATGCGGAAAAAGACGGTCGCCTGCAGCCGGGCGGCACCATTATTGAATGCACCAGCGGCAATACCGGCATGGGACTCGCCATGGCGGCAGTAGTCAAAGGCTACAAGTGTATCTTCACTTCTACCGACAAACAATCGAAAGAAAAGTTTGATATGCTGCGTGCCATGGGCGCAGAAGTAATCGTATGTCCTACAGCCGTAGATGCAGACGACCCGCGCTCCTACTACTCCGTTGCGCAGCGATTAGCCAAAGAAATCCCGAACTCCGTGTGGATGAACCAGTACGACAACCTCTCCAACCGACAGGCTCACTACGAACAAACAGGTCCGGAAATATGGAAACAGACAGACGGAAAAATCACTCATTTTGTCGTAGGCATCGGCACGGGCGGCACCGTAACAGGTACTTCCAAATTCTTAAAAGAACAGAATCCGAATATCAAAACATGGGGCATCGATACCTATGGTTCTATTCTGAAACAATACCACGAAACGGGCACTTTCGACCCGAAGGAAATTCATTCCTACATCACAGAAGGTATCGGAGAAGATATCATTCCGCAGAATTACGATTTCAGCCTGATTGACTACGTGGAAAAAGTAACGGACAAAGAGGCTGCTCTGATGCAGCGCCGACTGGCGAGAGAGGAAGGCATCTTTGCCGGTAACTCCGCAGGTTCCGCCATACAGGGACTGCTGCAACTGCACGAAAAATTTCCGCTGACCAAAGATGATTTAGTGATTATCATTCTGCACGACCACGGTTCCCGTTATGTAGGAAAATTCTTCAACGACGAGTGGATGAAAGAAAAAGGATTCCTGGATTAACGTCCGTCTATCTTCAACCCTTTCACCTGATGCAATAACTGCCGCAACTGCGCCACCGCTTCCGGCGACATTTGCTTTTTTTCCATCAGATGCGCCGTATTTTTTTCGATGAAAATCAGAAAGAGATTTTCCGATTCCGAAACTTCGGGGATATTACTCCACAAAGTTTTGTGGCTGTTTCCGTTTTTGGTGGTAATGACAAATCCTTCTTCCGTAAAATCGTAGGCCATCTCATCGCCCAGCGTTCCTTTCTTAAACTGATTGGCAATGCCGCGCATCAGCAAGCGAAAATACAGATAGGGAAACAGTATCAGCACCCATCCGAGCATAAAATAGAAAGAATCATTCAGCATAAATTCCGTGAAGGTATATTCCTTCAGCTTGCTGTAAAACAGATACAAACCGGAAAACGGAATAAACAGAAAGAATACCAGATTTTTCCAGTTGCGTCTGAAATAATGCAGGCGCATAAATTCCTTATATGCTTCCAGGGTTAGTTTTTGTCGGACGGAGATTGCCATATTCAAATTAAATCATAATTCGGGAAATAAAAAAACGTATGCAGAAATTATAAGAAGATACGCCATTCAGTACGCAAAAATAAAAAACGCCATAAATCAATGACTTACAGCGTTTTTGGAGGTCGATGGCGGATTCGAACCGCCGTACGAGCTTTTGCAGAGCTCTGCCTAGCCTCTCGGCCAACCGACCATTTTGTTTGAATGGACTGCAAATATACACTATTTTATGTAATTCAAAAAAAAATCATCCGCTTTCCGATTTTTCTTTGAAAAAATCAGTCTTTCCCACTCACCACACCGGCATCTTCCAGTTCCACTACGCTGGCTGCCACGCGTTCGCCCAATGGCGGATGCAGTTTGCGCACCTTAATCCGCACCGTATCTTCTTCGGGCAGAACGTTCCGCAAATCCACCAGAATATTGTGCGCCACATGTTCAATCAGCTTCACCGGCTGCGCCATGTTTTTCTTTACAATATGAAAGATAATTTCGTAATCCAACGTCCCTTCCAAATCATCGTACAAAGCCGCGCCCTGCGCGTCGGTATGTACGTGTACATCCACCACATAACGGCCTCCTATCTTTTGTTCCTCTTCATACACGCCGTGAAATGCATAAAATTCCATGCCTTCCAATCCAATCCATAATTTTTTTTGCATAACTTGCATTTGCGGCAAACCTACGTTTTTTTTGAATGGAAAATTCTCCTTTGCCCGCGATTTTTTTTTAAACAAACAACACAAAAAACATACACTCATGTCAAACAGATATGCCACCACCTTCAGAGGATTTGATTATATGAATATCAGCGAACAGCTGACGCCGGAACAACGCCATATCCGGGAAAGTGTGCGTCAGTGGGTGACTCAATCCATCTCACCTATCATAGAAGACTGCGCCGAACGCAATGAATTCCCGCGCCACCTCGTAAAAGAACTGGGTGCATTGGGTGCGTTAGGCCCGCATATCCCGCAGGAATACGGCGGCGGCGGACTGGATCAGATTTCCTACGGACTGATTATGCAGGAACTGGAGCGTGGCGATTCGGGCATCCGCAGCTGCGCGAGTGTGCAAAGTTCGCTGGTGATGTATCCTATCTGGAAATATGGCAGTGAAGCACAGAAACAATATTTTCTGCCCAAACTCGCCAAAGGCGAATACCTCGGTAGTTTTGGACTCACCGAGCCCAATCACGGCAGCGATCCTGCCAGTATGGAAACGCGTCTTATCAAACAAGGTGACCAATACATTCTGAATGGCGCCAAAATGTGGATTACCAATGCTCCGCTCTGCGATGTGGCGGTAGTATGGGCGAAGAACGAGAAAGGACACGTCGTAGGCTGTCTGGTGGAACGCGGGATGCCCGGATTTACAACACCGGAAATTAAGGGAAAATGGAGCCTGCGGGCATCCATCACCGGAGAGTTGATCTTTCAGGATGTCATTATACCGGAAGAAAATATACTGCCCGAAGCCCGTGGACTCAAGGCACCTCTCTCCTGTTTGTCTACCGCACGCTACGGCATTTCCTGGGGCGCCCTCGGTGCCGCTATGGACTGCCTGCATCATGCATTGGAATACAGCAAAGAACGTATGCAGTTCGGCAAACCACTTGCTGCCTTTCAGCTGACACAAAAGAAACTGGCGGAGATGCTCACGGATATCACGCAGGCGCAATTACTGGCACTGCAGGTAGGCAAGCTGTACAATGAAGGCAAGGTGACGCCTGCGCATATCTCTATGGCCAAGCGCAACAATGTGGAAATGGCCCTGCGCACTGCCCGCGAATGTCGTCAGCTATGCGGCGCTATGGGCATCAGCGGAGAATTGCCTTTCATGCGACACGCCATGAACCTCGAAAGTGTCATCACTTATGAAGGCACCCATGAGGTACACCTGCTCATTACCGGCATGGACCTCACCGGCATAAACGCTTTCAGCTGATTATCAGCACCGATTTTGAAGCAGTAATGCTGTTCAATATTATGTGGAAAATCTCTCCGGAGGCTTCCCTGCAAACTGTATTTTTTGCGAACAAAACAAGTATTGTTTGACAGATAAAAAGTTTAGATTCGCAGCCCAAATTTGATTGTATGTTTGAATTCAGTTCCGCTATCAGTGAAAAAACCGGCATTGCGGAAAATGCCGTCATCGCCGTCCTTCGTTTGCTGGAAGAAGGCGCGACAGTTCCCTTTATTGCACGTTACAGAAAAGACAGTACCGGTGCACTCGATGAAGTGCAGATTCAGAAAATCCAGGATGAAGCTAAATTTCAGAAAGACTTCGCCGACCGCAAAGCCGCGATAGAAAAATCAATCAGCGAACAGGGCAAAATGACCGAAGCGCTGCAGGCCGCATTGAACAAGGCGACTACACTTTCACAGCTCGAAGACATTTATCTTCCCTACAAACCGAAGCGAAAAACAAGAGCGCAGATGGCGCGGGAACGCGGACTGGAACCATTGTCGGTGATCCTGCTCGCTCAGGAAAATATCGATCTGGAATCCGTAGCCTCCACCTTTATCAACGACGATATCAAAACGGTGGCAGAAGCGCTGGAAGGCGCGCGCGATATCATTGCGGAAGGCATACACGAAAATGCTGCCATCCGTGCCGCAGTACGCAATATCTTTGAAAAAGAAGCGCTCATGATCAGCAAGGTGGCAATGGACAAAGAAAAGGAAGCCATCAAATACAAGGATTATTTTGAATTTTCCGAACCCATTTCAAAAATACCATCGCACCGCACACTGGCTATCCTGCGCGGCTGCATGGACGGTTTCCTGCGCATGAGCATTGAACCGGAAGAGGAACGCATACTTGGCTATCTGGAGCAGCAATACCTCACTGCGCAGAACGACACGGCATTGCAGGTAAAAAAAGCCATCCGGGAAGCCTACAAGAGATTGCTGCAACCGGGCATGGAAAGTGAATTCCGCATGTTATTGAAACAAAAGGCGGATGAAGAGGCCATTGAAGTATTTGCAGAAAATCTGCGTCAATTGCTTTTGTCCTCTCCGCTCGGCAGCAAACGCATCCTCGCCATCGATCCGGGCTACAGAACGGGTTGCAAAGTGGTTGTACTGGATGAGAAAGGAAACTTGCTAACGACTTCGCTGATTTATATTCACGAAAAGAATTTAAGATTGCAGGAAGCGGAAAATACCATCCGTAATCTGTGTACAAGATATCAGATACAGGCTTTCGCCATCGGCGACGGCACAGCAGGCAGAGAAACCCAGCAGTTTATTCAATCGCTGCAACTGAATATCCCTGTTTTTCTGGTCAATGAAGACGGCGCATCCATCTATTCCGCATCAGAAATTGCACGGGAAGAATTTCCGGATGAAGACATCACCGTCCGCGGCTCCGTGAGCATTGGCCGGCGCTTGATGGATCCACTGGCAGAGTTGGTGAAATTAGATCCAAAGAGCATCGGCGTGGGGCAATATCAGCATGATGTCAACCAGTTCCGTCTGAAAGAAAAGCTCGACCAGACTGTAGTAAGCTGTGTGAATCAGGTCGGTGTCAATCTGAATACCGCCAGCAAGCATCTGCTGAGTTATGTCAGCGGTATCGGCAACAGTGTGGCGGAAAATATCATTGCCTACCGCAATACCAACGGTGCATTTCGCAGCCGACAACAACTGATGGAAGTGCCGCGACTCGGACAAAAGATTTTCGAGCAATGCGCAGGATTCCTCCGCATTCCGGAAAGTGAACACCCGCTCGACAAGAGCGCAGTGCATCCGGAAGCTTATCCTGTGGTAGAAAAAATGGCTGCAGACCTCGGCGTTCATTTATCCGATCTGATTGGCAATGAAAGCCTGATAAAAACCATTAAAGCGCATCAGTATGTAACAGAACAAACAGGGATACATACCATTAAAGACATCCTGAAAGAATTGCAGAAACCGGGATTGGATCCACGTCCGGAGGTGCAGACATTTGAATTTGCCGGAATCTATAAAATTGAAGATGTGATGCCAGGTGCCATTGTGCCGGGCATCGTTACTAACATCACCCGTTTTGGCGCTTTCGTGGATATCGGTGTAAAACAGGATGGACTCGTACATATTTCGGAAATCTGCCGTCGCTATATCAGCGATCCGAATGAGGTATTAAAGCTGAATGACAAGGTGATGGTAAAAGTACTGGAAGTAGACATCTCCCGCAGCCGCATACAGTTATCCATCAAGCAGACACAGGAGCCTACCCGGCCGAGCAGTAAGAAGCCGGAAAGAACGAATAGCAATGGACCTGCCACCATGGAAGATGCACTGAGTTCACTCAAAAAGAAATTCGGCAAATAAGCAATATCCAAACAGTCAAAATCCTGCATCCTGAATGCAGGATTTTTTTGTTACCTGAGCATCTGAAAGTATCAAAACTATCCTGAAAAATCAGATTCTGTTCTTTATATTTATAGTACAACGCACAGACTATGAAACACTTTTTCTATTCGGTTTTATGCTGCCTGCTCATTTTTTCCTGTAAAAAAGATACCGGCAACAATGAACGAAGAGCACAAAATACGATATCCACTGCCACCTGGATGCAGGATTTGATAGTGGCATATCCCAACAAAAATGTTGCATTGAAAGACATTATGATGCCGGGCGCGCACGATGCGGGATTGTATGAATTAAGCAGTTGCACCTTCGGCGCGAATGCCTGCAATACACAGACACAGCGACTCTCTTTTGAACAGCAATTACTGCAAGGCATCCGCATTTTTGATGTACGCCCAACCTACGCCAACCGCAAATTTTTCACTGAGCACGCGACCTCCTGCGAGGGACTCGGATGTAAAGGTGCGCTGTTGGAAACCACCTACAAGGATGTGCGTAAATTCCTGGATACACACGCGGAATTGGTGATATTGGAAATCAGTCATTACTGCAAGACATCTCCCTCAGATACTGCCTTATTGAACCTGACATCGCGCATTTTGGGTGACCGTATTTACAAGGAAGAAACGCCCAATACTACCCCATTTACACGGCGTCCCTTACAGGATATTATCGGCAGCAATACAACAGGAAAGGTAGTGCTGATTTATGAAGGCATTGCTGACAATGCCGAAAACCGTGCCAAAGGAATGTTTGCTTCCACATTACTGCCGCGCGAAGGACGTTGGACCAACAGCCATTATCTCGCAGATATGTTGCGCGACCAGGTGAAAGAATACAACAACTTCAGCAACGAGTCCGATAAATTATTCCAGTTCAGCTGGCAGATTACTCAAAATGAATTGCAGGCTATCAACTGCGCGCTGAATCCTAATGCACCCTCGATTCAAAAATGTGCCGACAGCGCCAATGCCGTCATCAACACGACGCTGAGTCAGCTCATCACAGACAATGAAATCCGTAAAGGCCGGATTCCGAATATAATCTATCTGGACTATTCCGCCAGTTTTGTCACCAGGGAATGCATACGCATTAGCCTGCTAAACCTTGAATAAGGCAACACTTTAGTGTGTCACTTCGCAACTGATTTCAGTCAGCGGTTTTCTTGTGCGCGGTGCCATTTCCCTTGATAAATAAGGCTCTTCCAGTATTTCTGCCGGCGCCTTATAACCCAGTGCAATCACACATACAGGCTCTTGATCTTCCGGCAGATGCAATACCTGGCGGAGTGTTTCTTTATCAAATCCTCCCATGGCATGGCCGTAGATATTCAAAGCGGCAGCCTGTAACAAAAGCTGCGCATTCGCCATGCCCACATCGTGCTGCGCAAAAGGATTAGGTTTACCATTAGCGGCAAATGTGTTGCGTGCCACTGATACCAACAGTACCGCGGCATTTTTTGCCCATGGCTGGTTACCCGGCATCAATGTACGGAAAATCGTATCAAATCCGGACTGTCCATTTTTACCGTAGAAGTAGACCCACGGCTGTTCATTGTTTGCACTGGCCGCCCATGAGGCCGCCTCCAGAATGGTTTGCAGATCTTCTGTCGCAATTCCCTCGGAAGAAAATGCACGCGGACTCCATCGTTTTCTGATAAGGTCTTGTACCGGCTGCTGTGTCGCTGCCAGTTTATCTGTAATATTTATTGCTATGTTCGTATTCATGTTTGTTGTTTATTTTTTAACGGTTCACCACTTTGCAGAAAATTATTTATCTCACTATACAAGAAACCAGCTAAAAGAGTGAAGCTTCTGTTTCTTATGTCCGTTATGTGGAAATCTTTGAGGTTTAATAACCTTGCATCGGCACTTCCATCAGTAAGAATTCCGCGTTACTTTGCGCTTTTATGTATACCTGATTAGTATTCCAGATGCCAAATCCATCTCGTGTGTGCAAAGCCTGCTCTTCCACGAGGATATCGCCATCCAGCACAAAGACATACAAGCCATTTCCATTTTTATTAAAGGTGTATTGCGTTTCCGTGCCTTTGTCAAAATCTGCCAGGTGAAACCATGCATCCTGATGTATCCAAACGCCGGCATCATTCGGGTCTGGTGACAGGATTTGCTGCAATGTATTTTTGCGGTCAGCGGGATTCAGGGTAATCTGATCGTAACGAGGCGTTACATTCTGTTTATTGGGGAACACCCATATTTGCAGGAATTTGACCGGCTTATCCAGGCTCTTATTGTGTTCGCTGTGTTCAACACCTGTACCAGCACTCATGACCTGAATGTCGCCTTTGCGAATCACCGCCACATTACCCATACTGTCTTTATGTTCCAATTCACCTTCGAGCGGAATGGAGATAATTTCCATGTTGTTGTGCGGGTGACGACCAAATCCCATGGCCGCATTGACAATATCGTCGTTGAGTACCCGCAATGCGCCGAATTGCATCCGTTCGGGATTAAAATAGTCTGAAAAGCTGAAGGTGTGTTTGCTGTGCAACCATCCGTGATTCGCATCTCCGCGACTGTCTGCCGGATGTAATACTGAGTTTGCCATACTGTTTATTTTTGTGTGATTAATAAGATTACTTTCAGGACTTCCAGCATCCGGCTGCTGCTGATATTTTCGTACGTTTCTGTTAGCAGATACGGTCTGCAAACTTGCAACAGCGGCCGCCAGCCATCCTGTTCCGAAGAGTGCATTTCTGATAAATTCATGCCGTTTCATATCTCCTGATTGATGTTGTAAAATTGCATCAAATGAGATTGAATTTCCTTAAGCCAGGTTAAGAAGTAACCTTAATCCGGATTAAGATTTTACCTTGAGATATGTTAGTAATAAAAAAAGGGAGAAGTTGAACTTCCCCCGAATAAACACAAAAACTATGATGCATGTCACTATGTTGCGAATAGCCACTTACAACAAAAACCAAGGCACAATTTCTATTTCCATTGTTTTATTTTTCAACCTCAAATTTGCTTTGCATTCACAATAAAAAACAGGACATATGTCATTTATAAAACTGATTTTTATCAGGCTACAGTAAATGGCAGCCCCCAATTAGCAAGTTACTAATCCACCAAAAACATGCACTTATACACTTCATATTCACATACTTATACACTAAAAACGGACACTTACCGACACACTTTGCTTAGTCATCCACAAGTCTGTACACATCAATTCTGCAACCAATTAATAATCAATGCAGAAACAGGTCGTTTCACGGAAATGAATTTATTAACATGTTAAAGTTGACTCTTTCTGAAAGCACATCGGACATAAAAGCGTATTTTCGTTACCCCATGGAAGAGAAACCTACCACTAAAAAAATCAATACGCGTTTTGGCCGAACCAAGTCAGAAGATATATCCTCTATGCTTTACGGTAAGATTCCGCCGCAAGCCAGAGAATTGGAAGAAGCGGTGTTGGGTGCCATATTGATTGAAAAAGACGCCATCATCGAGGCCTCCGACATCCTGAAACCGGAGAGTTTCTACGTGGATGCGCATGCCACCATCTACAAGGCCATCCAGGCCCTGTACGGAAAATCGCAGCCGATAGATTTATTAACGGTTACGGAAGAATTGCGCCGCAACGGAAGACTGGAAGAAGTGGGCGGCGCTTACTATCTGAGTGAGCTGACCAATAAAATCGCCTCTTCCGCCAATATTGAATTTCACGCACGCATCATTGTACAGAAGTTTATTCAGCGGGAACTTATCCGCATCTCCAATGATATTATCAAGGATGCCTACGAGGACACCACGGACGTACTGGATTTGCTGGACACCGCAGAAAAGCGCATCTACGAGATTACGGAAAAAAATATGCGCAATTCGACGCAGGGCATCGGACAACTGGTATCGAAATCCATTATGCAAATCGACGGACTTATTAACCGCGCTGACGGATTACTGGAAGATTCGGTACCATCCGGTTATATTGAACTGGATAAAATGACCTCCGGATGGAAAGCCACCGATCTGGTGATTGTAGCAGCACGCCCTTCTATGGGTAAAACTGCCTTTGTATTGAATCTTGCACGCAATGCCGCGGTAGAAAACAAAATGGCGGTCGCCATCTTCTCTCTGGAGATGGGTGCCGTACAGCTGGCCAAACGTCTCATATCACTGGAATGCGAAATAGATGCGCAGAAAGTATCGAACGGCCGTATGACCGACGAGGAATATGCCGTATTGCGCGATAAAGTGGAGAACCTGTCGCAAGCACCGATTTTCATCAACGATCAGCCTGCCATCAATGTATATGAGTTGAGAGCACAATGCCGCCGTCTGCAGAATGCACACAATATCCGTATGGTCATCATCGACTACCTGCAGCTGATGAGCGGCGGGGGCGACAAAGGCATGAACCGCGAGCAGGAAATCTCGAATATTTCCCGCTCTCTGAAAGGGTTGGCCAAAGAATTAAATATTCCGGTAATTGCACTCTCTCAGTTAAACCGAAGTGTGGAAACCCGTGGCGGCGACAAGAAACCACAATTGTCTGACTTACGGGAATCAGGCTCCATTGAGCAGGATGCGGATATGGTAATGTTCCTCTATCGTCCGGAATATTACAACTTGGATCAAAACGCAGAAGGTGAATCAACGAAAGGAGTCGCGGAAGTGATTATCGCGAAGCACAGAAATGGCCCGACCGGTGCCGTGCCACTGCGCTTCAATAAAAACTTCGGTAGATTCTACGATGCCGCTGGGTTATATGATGAAATACAGGAAATGACCAACAGCTATAAAACAGTACCATCCAGAGGGAATTTCATGCAGGATGAGGAACAAAAAGGAAGTGAAAATTTTGATATTTTCTGAACAGACACACTTTAATTAATTGATTAATATCAAAACCTACTTTGGAAAATATCCCTATCTTTGTCTTACAATATAGAACATAGAAACATAAGAATCCCCCCTAAGTCGCCAGCAATGGCGACTTTTTTATTGCTTTAAAGTGGGTAATCTGGTGATATGCGCGGGATTCTCTTTTACATCGCGGAAATAATTACTGAGTTCATCTTTCAGTTGCTGCAGATTAGTAATTCCCGCTTTTGCTAATATCTCATCTACTTTATGCTGCACATTACCATGCACCATATCCACCTGCGCCCGCAGGTCCATCAGAAAAGTATCGACAATACGCTTGCCCTCTTCTTCCGTATAGTGGTCATTCTGGATCAAATCCTCCACCAACTCCTTTAATTTATCCTGTGCCACAGACGCCACGCCCAAAGAGGTGTAAATAACTTTTTTCAAAATTGCAGACATCTTCTGAGATTTATAATGTAAAGATACAAAGTCTGTACCACTTATCTCCATCTAGATATGCACAACGTGGATAGCTGCTGACTTACATACTGAATCTTCGTATAAAATATGGAATAGTTTTTCTGCCAAAAATTAGAGAAAACGACAACAATTCAATAAATTTGGATTTTTAGTCAGAAATTATGTTGTCACAAAAACGTTGGAATTTTTTAGAAGCAGATGAGGCTATCGTGGAAGCGTTGCAGAAACAACTCAATATTCATCCTGTATTGTGTAAGTTATTGGTATTAAGAGGCATAACCACCTTCGAAGAAGCCAAAGATTTCTTCCGGCCTAATCTTTCTCAATTGCACGATCCCTTTCTAATGAAAGATATGGATAAAGCCATTACCAGAATTGAACAAGCCATACAAAACAACGAAAACATCCTCATCTACGGAGATTACGATGTGGACGGCACTACCTCTGTTTCACTGGTATATTCATTTTTCAAGCAAATTCACACAGGATTACACTTCTACATACCAGACAGATATACAGAAGGTTATGGTGTTTCTTATCAGGGAATAGATTATGCCGCTGAAAATGATGTCAGCCTGATAATAGCGCTGGACTGTGGCATAAAAGCTAATGACAAAGTGACGTATGCCAAAAGTAAAAATATCGACTTTATCATCTGCGACCACCACCTTCCGGGAGAAATACTACCGGATGCCGCTGCCATTTTAGATCCTAAAAGAAGCGACTGCGCCTACCCGTACAAAGAGCTCAGCGGATGTGGAATTGGATTCAAACTGATACAGGCGTATGCCCTGAAAAACGACATTGATGTAAATGCTGTATACCAGCATCTCGATCTGGTCGCAATTAGTATTGCCTCCGACCTGGTGCCGGTAACCGGTGAAAACCGTATACTGGCAAAGTTTGGGATAGAACAACTGAATCAGCAGCCGCGTGCAGGCATACAAGCGCTGATGAGTGAACTCAAACTCAGCCGGCAACTGGAAATCAGCGATCTTGTATTTGTTATCGGACCGAGAATAAATGCGGCAGGCCGGATTGCACATGGCTCCGAAGCCGTAGGACTGCTGATTGAAGAAGATTATAACACGGCGCTAGAGAAGACCGTGAAAGTACAGCAAAACAATACGGACAGAAAGACACTGGACCGCGACATCACAGAAGAAGCATTGAGCCTTATTGACAATAACAACGGATTAATCAGCCGCAAATCTACCGTGCTGTTTCAGGAACACTGGCACAAAGGTGTAATTGGCATTGTAGCTTCCCGACTCATCGAGCGCTATCACCGCCCCACTATTGTATTGGCCGCCTCCAATGGAAAAGCCGTAGGGTCCGGGCGCTCCGTACCCGGCTTCGACCTTCATGAAGCCATAGAAGCATGTAGCGAACATCTGGTGCAATTCGGCGGACATAAATATGCAGCCGGTCTCACCATCGAAATCGACAAGATTGATGCCTTTTCCGACGCATTCGAGAAAGCTGTTGCCGAACGCATTACGGAAGAACAACTGACCGCCCAAATTGAGGTGGATGCCGTTATTGAATTAAACGACATCAACGAAAAATTCTTCAATATCATCGAACAGATGAATCCATTTGGTCCGGGAAATATGCGTCCCAATTTTGTTACAAAAGATGTTTACGACACCGGATACAGCAAGATACTGAAGGATAATCACCTGAAATTGAATATCCTAAAAGACGGGCAGGATCCTAAAAATGGTATCGGATTCGGCATGGCGGAGTATATGGATATCATGGAATCAAAAGAAACCGTCGACATTTGCTATCAACTGTATGCGAATGTATGGAACGGACAGACCAAAATTGAATTCAGATTAAAAGATTTACATTAAATGGTACTCAGAGCGGAACATCTTGTAAAAACATATAGCAAACGAAAGGTCGTTGACAATGTTTCCATTGAAGTAAATCAGGGTGAAATTGTCGGATTACTCGGCCCCAACGGCGCCGGCAAAACAACAACTTTCTATATGACAGTTGGATTGGTGACACCCAACGAAGGGCATGTTTATCTTGACAACAAAGATATTTCCAACGTGGCCATGTACCAGCGCGCAAAACTCGGTGTTGGCTACCTGCCACAGGAAAATTCGGTTTTCCGAACACTCAGTGTGGAAGACAATGTCAGAGCCATTTTAGAATTCACACCACTCAGCAAGGCCGAACAAAAAGACAAACTGGAGTCATTACTGCAGGAATTCGGACTTGTACATATCCGCAAAACAAAAGGAAAACTACTCTCCGGTGGTGAGCGGCGCAGAACAGAAATCGCACGGGCACTGGCATCTGACCCAAAATTTATCCTGCTGGATGAGCCTTTTGCCGGAATCGATCCTATTGCCGTGGAAGATATACAACATATTGTAGAGAAGCTTAAATACAAAAATATCGGCATTCTCATCACTGACCATAATGTGCAGGAAACACTCAGCATCACAGACAGAGCATACTTGCTATTTGAAGGCAAAATACTAAAACAAGGAAGTGCGGAAGAACTCGCTTCAGACGAGCAAGTCAGGAAAGTATATCTGGGACAAAGTTTTGAGTTGAAGAGGAAATAGACTAACGCAGCATCAGCCTTTTATCAAATTCAAAGGTACGGTTGGCAATTATACTAACCTTGATAGCATCTGTGTGCAACGGATTTATCAAGTAATTGTGTTCTTCCGGAATAATGACAGACGGCACTTTCAGCACCAACGAACGTCGGGATTTTACCCAATCATCTCCCATCTGTTGAAAATCTGCTGCAATACCTTTCTTTTTCACACCGGCATTCAGCACATCGGCACCAATGGTTTCAATAATTGTATTTTCTGGTATTTGAATCGTAATTAAATACAAATCATCCGGCACATATTGATGGCTGGTGTGCACCAGCAATTCAAGGGCAGCCAAAGAACGACTGGAGGCAGTATACAACACAGGAACACCGGGCGAATTCCAGCGACCACCATACAACCGCGCGCCATTCCCTGACAAATCAGCCATAAAAGTACTCTTTACTATTCTGTATACCTGCATTGGAATAGTAGTAGATTATGCAAAAATACCGTGCTCTATCCGACCAAGCTCCTGCTCTATAATCTCGAAGCCAAAGATGGTATCAAGATAGGACAACGGACGTTCATTGCTGAATACCAGTGCGGGCTCATTCATCCAACCGGTAAATTTATCCAAGCTTCCGAATACAGATGCCCCTCGTTGGAAAAGACGCTGCAAATGCAGAGCTCGTTCTGAAGCATCTTTACTTAGAATATCCTCATCTGTGTAGCGCTGCAAAGTACGTTCAGAAACATTGAGAATGGCCGCCATTTCTTTAAGAGAAAGGTGATATTTATCCAGGAGCTGCAAAATAAAATGCATCGTCACCCCATTGCGGGAACGTCGAATCAGATGGCGGGCGTCTGGCTGTGGTGATAGCAATGTGGATTCAAGGCCATAAAATATGGACATGTCTTTTTCCATGAGCATTTGTGGAGATTGCTCTGTTTGTTTTTTCTTTACTCTGCTTTTCATCTACGACATTTGTCACAAATTTAATGCATTTTGTCTGGTTTCACAAGTTTATTTTTACTTATCTATGCCGTGTTTGGCATTTTTTAACACATTTTCCATGGTCCAGATAATCTTTTCTTCAAAAGCATGCACCCTTACAGGACAATTTATACTGCACACTTTGCAGGATGCCGGCAGACAGGGGTCTGCGTGTATAAATGTTTCCAGATTATTGGGAATGATATCCGAGATGGTTTCTTCCACCTTCTTTAATTCGTCATGCACTTCCAACGCATTAAAATACCAGGGAATAGTGGTATGACAATCGATGTGAATTTTTTCGCCGAATTTAATAATACGAAGATTATGAATATCAATCCAGTTTTCGCGGCGACATTCATTAATGTGTTCTACCACTCGCTTTAGTAAAACAAAATCTGCAGCATCCATGATGCCACCAACCGATTTTTTCAAAATAGAATACCCACTGAATACAATATAGCATCCCATCAGGATAGCCACAACATTATCCAACCAGTAAAAATTGGTAAGTATAATTAACCCCAACCCTATCAGCAAACCTACAGTAGAATAAGCATCCGATTTCAAATGTTCTCCACTGGCAATCAATGTGAGAGAACTGTTTTGCGCTCCTTTTCGAACTGCAATATGTCCCATGGCATAATTGACAATTCCTGTAACAACAATCAGCACAAGTGCCAAATCAAGACTCGCAATATGCACAGGAAAAAAGAAATTGTAGATGGCCTTTATCACCATTGTGATACCGGCCAGTGCAATCAGCACACCTTCAATACTCGCGGAAATAAATTCTATTTTCCCGTGTCCGTAGGGATGGTCTTCGTCGTGTGGTTTTGCCGCAATAAAAAGGCTATACAACCCGAATCCACCTGCAACAATATTAATGATAGACTCCAGCGCATCGGTAAGTACCGCATTGGAATGTGTTCTGTAAAAGGCATAAAATTTCAGTCCGAGCAACAACAATCCTACTGATAAGATAAGAGCTTGCACGGACAACTTTTCTTTATGATTCGGAGTCTGCTGAGCAATAGACATGGTTAATAATTTCTTTCTGTAATATAATCCACCAGTTCTACCATACCTGCTTTGGCGGCTGAATCCGGAATCGTATCTATAATATCAAACGCCTTTTGCTTGTATACATACATTTGTTGCCGTGTGTATTCTATCCCGCCCTTCTGATGAATAAAACGTATCAGTTCATCCACCCTTTCTTTGTCCTCATTGTGATTTTTCACTGTATTTATAATCCACTTCTTTTCGGAAGACGAACAATTATTCAATGTGTAAATCAACGGTAAAGTCATCTTTCTTTCCTTGATATCAATGCCACGTGGCTTCCCGACATCTGCTTCGCCATAATCAAACAAATCATCCTTTATCTGAAAGGCTATTCCGATATACTCGCCCACCTGCCGCATTTTCTCAATTAAATCCGTATCTGTTGTTGTTGACGCAGCGCCGACTTCACAGGCAGCGGCAATTAAAGAGGCGGTCTTATTGCGGATAATTTCAAAATATACTGCTTCATCAATATCCAGTCTGCGGGCTTTTTCCATTTGCAGCAACTCACCTTCACTCATGCGCTTTACAGCAGCGGATACGATATGCAGCAACTGATACTGATGAGCCTCCAGTGCCAGCAGCAATCCCTTTGACAGAAAATAATCACCCACGAGTACCGCGATTTTATTCTTCCATAGTGCATTGATAGAAAAGAACCCACGGCGTTCATACGAGTCATCCACCACATCATCGTGAACAAGCGTAGCAGTGTGCAGCAATTCCACCAAAGAAGCGCCCGTATAAGTAGCCTCCGTCACTTCACCGCACATCTTTGCAGCCAGAAAAATAAACATAGGACGCACCTGTTTTCCTTTGCGCTGATAGATATAGTAATTCACCTTATCCAGCAATGCCACATGGCTTCGCATCACATCGCGAAACTTCTGCTCAAACAATTCCAATTCTTTTTCAATCGGAGCTTTCAGGTCGTCTACCTTATTGCTCATAAGTTGTTTATTTTTGATAAAGGTAAATGTTTATTTTTAATCTCTGAAGAAAGTAGCCACAAATGATAAAACGACTCAATTTTGATATACCAAATTTAACGCAGCATGCCATAGG